>Ga0247809_1000028_pt1 | contig 117257 bp, 109 predicted proteins | sample UWRJL104311B1_FD_180951 | JGI IMG/M metagenome (GOLD analysis project Ga0247809, IMG submission 180951) | Plant litter microbial communities from Arlington Agricultural Research Station in Wisconsin, United States - UWRJ-L104-311B-1 | ecosystem: Environmental > Terrestrial > Plant litter >... | reverse complement strand
TTACTATGGTTCATTTGTTTATTGGGCAACAAAAGGATATGTAGTTTTGGATGATGCTGCCTTTCCTATTATTGGTGAAGGAACAACAGAACCGAATGACAACTTTATCACACAATTAGTTGATAACGCCGAAGCAGCAATAAATGCAGTTGATGCTTTAGGATATATTAACCGTAAAAAAGTAGCAGTTGGAGGACATTCTTACGGCGCTTTTATGACTGCTAATCTATTGTCACATTCTAATCTTTTTGCCTGTGGAATTGCACGAAGCGGAGCCTATAACAGAACTCTGACTCCATTCGGATTTCAAACCGAACAGCGTAATTACTGGGAAACGCCATCTGTTTACAACACCATGTCACCATTCATGAATGCAGACAAAATGAAAACTCCTATTTTATTGGTTCATGGAGAAGCAGACAACAATCCCGGAACTTTCACTTTGCAAACTGAGCGCTATTTTCAGGCATTGAAAGGATTAGGTGCTCCTGCGAGAATGGTAATTTTACCAAAGGAATCACACGGTTATGCTGCCAAAGAGAATATTTTGCATTTGCTTTGGGAACAGGATCAATTCCTTGAAAAGTATTTGAAAAACTAATATAATTTCAGTTTCATAATCATAAAAAAGCCCCTAAAATCTATTTAGGGGCTTTTCATTTTAACTATATTGTGAGATATTAACCTTTTAACCAGACATTTTTAAGTTTTTCTTTTGATGCATCTGTAGCTTTAAAAGTTTCTTTTTCTTCAAATGGCAGTTTTATAGTTCCTTTGATAACCTGTTCTTTTCCGGCACGCTTTATTTGCACTGTAACAGCATCATTTTCTTTCCACACTTCACTTTCAGTAATCAAATCGTAAATATTAGCTAAAGAATAAGGTTTGTTATTTACGGATAAGATAACATCCCCACCTTTAAGATTTAGATTGGTAAAAAACGGATTTAATTCGATATCCGGGCGAACGCTAATTTCTTTTGTTTTCTGATCTATTGAAATATAAGGAACCTGTCCTTTAAGAAATATAGATCCGGGAGCTTTTTCAGTTGCTTTGGTCACTCCTACTTTTGCTAAATAAGTATCATAAGAAATAGGAGTTGTTCCTGCAACATGGGTTTTTAAAAATTCTCCAACTTCAGGATATGTCAATTCCGTGATTTTAGCAAAAAGTTCATTATCATTAAATGGTTTTTCAACTCCGTATTCTTCTGATAATTTATGCATTAAATCAAGAATTCCTCTTTCTCCGTTGCTTTTCTCCCTGATGATGATATCAATACACATTCCAATCAAAGCTCCTTTTTGATATACATTCAAATATTGATCTTTATAAGGCTGCTCCAAAACATTTTTACTCATTACAGTAAATGACATTGTATCATCCAATCCTTTTGCCTGTTCTATTTTATCCGCAATACGAGTGTAAAACTCTCCTTCTTCAATCAAGCCCTGATTGATTTGGAAAAGATTGGCAAAATACTCCGTAACTCCTTCATACATCCATAAATGTTCTGACATCTGTGGTGCATTATAATCAAAATACTGAATTTCTTTTGAGTGAATGGTTAATGGAGTAACAATATGAAAAAATTCGTGTGACACTACATCTTTCATAGATTCAACTAATTGTTCCTTTGGCATAGATTCAGGCAAAACAACTGTAGTAGAGGTTGGATGTTCTAATGCCCCAAATCCATGTGCATCATCTTTTGCCATACTTGACAAATACAATAATACTGTATATTTCTTAGTGGCATTTACTTTGCCCAGAAAGTTTTTCTGAGCTGTCATGATCGTTTTCATTTCCGGTGTAATGCTTTCTGCCGTAAACTTTCCTGTTGGAGAGTAAACTGAAATCAGAATATCCATTCCGTTTACATTGAAAGTAGTATAGTCAGGTTTGGAATACATGATCGGATTTTCAACTAAAACAGCATAGCGAGACGTTACAAATACATCACTCGTATTACTTGCATCCTCATCTGTCATTGATGTAGCCCCCCAAAGTGTTTCCGGATGAGTAACCGTAACTTTATACGGCACATCCAGTTTATCCTTAAAATAACCTACAAAACCATGTGTATTTAACATGAAATTTTTTCCTGTATCAATGTTAGTTCCAGCTGGTGAAAAGATATCGTCATTACCAAACCCTGTGCCTTTCTCGGTATCAAAAGTATCGTTTACCAGATAAGTGATTTTTGATAACGTTTTGGCGTTGGATATTGACCAGGAATTATCATCTATTCTTTTTACTGTAAGGACATTCCCTTTTGTATCAAAAGCTTTAAAATCATCAGAATATTTACCGTAATTGTCCGTAGAATAAGTACCCGGAACTGTTTTGGGAATACTATAGATAACCTCATCTGTTTTTATTTTGGGAGGTGTAACTGTTACCAAAACCTTATCGTCTTTTACATCAATAAGATTAATATTAACATCTACCGTATTGTTTTTTGCGGCACCGGAAGTGCTTCCTGTTTTACAGCTCCAAAGCGTTACTGCCAGGGCTAATGTGCAAACTATTTTTTTCATTTATATGTGTTTAGTGTTCAATAAGTCTTACCAAACAGATAATTGTTACAGTAAGAATATAAATATAAAAAAAACTCCTGAAATACAGGAGTTTAATTTAATCTAGTTTATTTTTTATGTAATATTTACCATCCAGGTCTTCATCAAAATCATCAATCTTTACGGGTTTTGGTTTTGGCTTATTTGCAATGGCTTTCTTCTTCCACATTTCAAATTTTTCCAGAGGCATTTTCTTCTTCATTATTTCCAAAACTTCTTTTTCTGAAAATCCGAATTCTTTCTTTATAATTTCAAATGGATTTCTTTCTTCCAGTGCCAGCGAAACAAGTTTTTCTGTTTGTTCCCAATTCAATTCTTTGCGGTTACTCTTTTTCATCACGTGAAAATTAATTCAAAATAGAGATTAAATGATTAATAGATTGATTTTCAATTTAAGTATCAATATTAATAAAAAAAAGAATCGGTTGGTCAGATGAGGTATATTTTTTTTATGATTTTTTTACTGATTTTGATTTTTGAAACGGAATATGCAGTAAATTTTTTAATTTATTGTTTTCATGAGGCTGCATATGGGTGTCAACTCCATAAATAATTTCTTCTTTCGGCAATGTTGTAAAGGTTTGAAAAAGACGATCCCAAATTGAAAAAATATTACCATAATTGCTGTCGGTGTAAGGTAAAACATAATGATGATGAACTTTATGCATATTTGGCGATACGATAAAATAGCTAAGAAAAACATCCAATTTATGAGGAATAGAAATATTGGCATGATTAAATTGGGAAGCGACCACCGACAAAGACTGATATAAAAAAACCATCCACATCGGACTTCCAACAAGCAAAACCCCTAAAGTTGTAAATACGAAGCGGACAACACTTTCTCCGGGATGATGCCTGTTGGCAGATGTTGTATCTATCCAGGTATCTGTATGGTGAATCAAATGAAAACGCCATAAAATTTTGACTTTATGCTGAACGAGATGCGCCAGATAAGCGCCAATCAAATCCAGCAATAACAATCCAATAATGGCATATAACCAAATCGGAATTTCCGGAAGCCACTGCAGTATTCCAAAATTATTTTTGATTGTCCAGTCTGCCGGTATCAGTAAAATAAAAGCAAGAACAAAATTGACAATGATTGTGGTAAAAGTGAAGAAAAAATTGATGCCGGCGTGTTGCCATTTTCTGTATGCCATTTGAAAAAGTGGAAACATATTTTCTAATAACCAGAAAAAAGCGATTCCACCTGCCAAAATTAAACTTCGGTGCAAAGACGGAATTGTACTGAAATAGTCAATAATTGGATTCATAGAAATTTGGATTTAGTGGAAAAACATTTACCTAATCTAACACAAATCACTAAATATAAGATGTTTGCATTTAAAAATAAAGAAATGATATACCTATTCTAATTTGAATCAAAAAAAAACGATACTAATGTTAAGTATATTGATAAGCCCAAAAAATGAATAATAGCTGTAAGGGTAAACGTAAAAACAAAAGCCACCCTGGCAAACCGAAGCCGGCCTTTTTATTTTGATACATGAATAAATTCGCAGGAAATACAGCTATTAACAAAGCAATGATTCCCCATGCAGCAAAATGAGTTAAAGAAGGAACCATAAGAAGAATACCTAAAACAATTTCAGCCAGACCGCTTAAGGTGTTTAAAAATTTTGGATTTGGAAAAGAGTCAGGGATAATGCTAATATACATTCTTGGGCTTCTAAAGTGATTTATACCGGCAATTAGATATAAAAATGCCATTAGATATAGGTGCCAGGGTAATGTCATCATAAGTTAGTTTCTAACGAATTTAGAAAAAATATCGTTACGTTTTAGTTTTGAAATTGATATTCATGATGATAATAGCCAAAATAATAAAAACGATTCCAACCCATTGAAGGAAAATAACTTTTTCATTTAATAAAACAAAAGCCATCATTACGGACACGGGAAGTTCCAAAGCAGAAACGATGCTTCCTAATCCAATTCCCGTTAGCGGAAAACCTGCATTCATGAGCATTGGTGGAATTATCGTTCCAAAAAGCGACAACACAATTCCCCATTTCATAAAAATACTCAGATCAAATGGAGTCACCTGCGTTGCAAATGCAAAAGAGAAAACAATTATTGCCCCACCTAAAAGCATATATAAACTACGCTGTGCCGATGAAATTTCGGTGGCTACCCTGTTTGCGGTAAACATAGTGGTTGTAAAAGAAGCGGCTGCCAGAATTCCCCAGCCTATTCCTCTCCAGTCAAGCTTTAAATCATTATTGACGATATTGGTTGCAAGAACAGTTCCGATAAGAACAATAAAAACGGCAATTATTTTTTGTTTCGATGGTATCTTTTTCTCCAAGATCATTTCAAGAATAACGCCCATCCAAACTGTCTGCATCAATAGAACAATACCAATAGAAACAGGAATATATTTTACTGCCAGATAATAAAACAAACTCGTCATACCTAATGAAGTACCAGCCAGCATTAAATTAAATATATTTTTTGGTGTGGCTTTTACGACCTCTTTCTTGTTTTTTATTTTCTGAAAAGCATTGATAAGCAAAATTCCCAAAATTCCTAATATAAATTGGGATGTAGTAACTTCTGCAGTGGTAAAACCTTCATCATAAGCCATTTTTACAAAAGTAGCCAGCATACCATAACTTGTAGCACCAAGCGCAACTAGAAAAACCCCTTTCAGAACATTTTTTTGTAACATTTTTATTCTTTTTTTTTAAATTTTGAGCCTGCAAAGATAATACTTACTTTTCATCTAAAGTTTTATATCTTCAAAAAGAATTGACAAGATTAATAATGTGTCTTTTTTCCTATATTTGAATAAAAAAATGTTTCTGTCTAAAATTCACCTTCTTTTATTTTTTCAGTTAATGAGCTGCAACAAGACAGCTGATATTTTTCCTCACACAAAAACGATCCAAAATCAGACGAGGGACTATTCTGCTTTTAACACCGAAGCCAAAAACTTTTGTAAAACGAATAACTTTAATGAGAATTATTATTACTTAATTGACCTGAGCTTACATTCGGGCAAAAACCGGTTTTTTATTTATGATTTTGAAAACAAAAAAATAAGGAATGAAAATCTGGTAACTCATGGCAGCTGTGATGTAAATTCACCCAATCTTACCAAATGGAAAAAAGCAAAATTCAGCAATGACGATAACAGCCATTGTTCCTCATTAGGAAAATACAAAATCGGAGAAAGAGATTACAGTTCATGGGGCATCAATATAAAATACTGGCTTCATGGTTTAGAAAAGACAAATCAGAATGCCGTAAAAAGAGTCGTAGTTTTGCATTCCTGGTCAAAGGTTTCGAATGAGGAAATTTACCCTGAATTCTCACCCATAAGCTGGGGATGCCCTGCTGTATCAGATGATTTCATGAAAATTCTGGATTCTGAATTAAAAATTTCAAAAAAGCATGTATTACTGTGGATTATACAATAAAATAAGATTGTGATTTTATAAAAAAACCAGATAGTCTTTTATTTTCTAAAAATTAAATGCCTTCACCAATTCATTTAAACATTTTTCTTTATTTTGCACCAAAATCTAAGAACAATGAAAAAATCAATTATTGCCTTTGCTGCAATTGTACTGCTAATCTCATGTGACAAAAAAGAGTCTACTGATGGTTTGCACTTAACCGGAAATATTAAAGGATTAAAAGAAGGAACTTTGTATATCCAGAGAGTTGTTGATACTACCTTGGTGGTAATAGACAGCATTAAAATAGAAGGCAATTCAGCATTTGAAAGCAATATAAAATTAGAGTCACCGGAAATGCTTTATCTTTTTCTGGATCGCGGAGTAACGAATTCATTAGACAACAACATCATGTTTTTTGCAGAACCCGGAAAAATAAATATCGATGCCAATCTTGATAATTTTATATACGGAGCAAAAATAACCGGGTCAAAAAACCAGGAATTGTATGAAGAGTATCAAAAAATAAATTCCCGCTTTAAGGATGACAATCTTTCTTTACTGGAAGCAAAATTCAAGGCACAAAAAAGGCAGGATCAAAAAGCTGTTGACAGCATCAATGCAAAAAGCGATTCTAATATTAAAAGAAAATATTTATTTGCTACCAACTTTGCCATAAACCATAAAGATCACGAAATAGCACCCTACATTGCTTTGGCTGAAATTTATGATATTAATATTAAATTCCTGGATACCATTCAAAAATCAATGACGCCTGAGATCGCAAAATCGTTATATGGCAAAAAGCTGACTAAGTACGTAAAGGATATCAAAGAACAAGAAAATAAATAATTCTTAAAACAACTATATAAACAAAAAGTCCTGAAATTTCAGGATTTTTTGTTTATAATAAAATCAGCGATTATACAGTTTTCTGATTTTAAAAAATTGACATAAAAAAAGCCTCTCGATTGAGAGGCTTCTTATGTTGGTCTACAAGGACTCGAACCTTGAAAGACTGCACCAAAAACAGTTGTGTTACCATTACACCATAGACCAGCAGTGCGGTTAAGCGAGTGCAAATTTAAAGCTTTTTTTAGTTTGCGCAAACTTTTTGGCAAAAAAAATCATTTTTTTTTCATTTTTTTTTCTTGGAAACGGCTAATTACACCGCAAGTATTTAGTAAACAATTAATTACTTTCAGCAAAGAGTTTTGTAGAATTTTTTGTTAATGCTCGTTTCTTTACACAAAAAAACATTTTCTTTGTAAGATAGAAAAATACAAAATTTTAATACCAAAATATGGCACAATTCAATTTCAACAAATGGAATACAATTATTGGCTGGTTTGCATTTACGATTGCATTAATCACTTATACACTAACTGTTGAACCTACTATGAGTTTTTGGGATTGCGGTGAATATATTGCTACAGCTGCAAAATTAGAAGTTGGACACCCTCCCGGAGCTCCTTTATACCAAATGATGGGTGCCTTTTTTGCCATGTTTGCCATCGACAATCAGCATGTTGCCTTAATGGTTAACATGATGTCTGTATTTTCAAGTGCTTTTACTATTTTATTTTTATTTTGGTCTTCATCAATTATTTTGAAAAAAATGATTGGTCGTTTTACCGAAATCAACCAAAACAATTCTATTGTTATTTTAGGAAGTTCCTTAGTCGGTGCGCTTGCCTTCACTTTCTCTGACAGTTTCTGGTTCAATGCTGTTGAGGCTGAAGTGTACGCGATGGCTTCGTTATTGATTGCATTGCTTTTTTGGCTTGGATTACGTTGGGAACAGGATATGGATACCCCGAAAGGAAACAAATGGTTATTAATCATTTCACTTGTAGTTGGACTTTCCTTTGGAGTTCACTTTATGGCTTTGCTGACAATACCTTCAATAGGCTTTCTATATTACTTTAAACACTACGAAAAAATTACTATTAAAAATTTTATTATTGCCAATGTTGTGGTAATTGGAATTTTATTATTCATTTTTAAATTGCTTTTACCCTTAACAATGGCTTTCTTCGGAAAAACAGAAGTTTTTATGGTAAACAGCCTGGGATTGCCATTTAACTCAGGAACCATTTTTGTTGCCTTACTTTTTATCGCTTTCTTTTATTTTGGGTTAAAATATACCAAACAGAAGGGATTTGTATTTTACAACACTATCATTCTTTGCATCCTATTTATCTTAATTGGTTTTTCTACCTGGATTATGTTACCCGTTCGTGCAAATGCCAATACAGTAATCAACGAAAACAAACCTTCTGATGCTACCGAAGTACTTGCTTACTATAATCGTGAACAATATGGTGTAAATCCATTGTTTTATGGACCACAATATACTGAGACATTTACCGGATTAGATCCTAACACCCCATATTTAGACAAAAAACCTAATTACGAAAGAGATTATGAAACTGGCAAGTATATCATTACCAATAATTATAAAAATGCCGTACAAAACAGTGATGATAATCAAAAAACTATACTGCCAAGAATGTGGAGTACGGAAACAGGACACATTCAGAATTATATAAGCTTTACCAATCCTCCGAAATTCAAAATAAATTACAATTATCCTTTTGAAGATGATCTGGCAAAATACGGTATCGACGCCAGCCAGCTTACAGAAGAGGAATACAATAAAGCTACAGCACAATTACGAAATGAAGTTGAAAAAACAATTTCAGAATTCAAACAGGCTTTTGCTCAAAAACAAATTGACAATGAGGGATATGTAAAATTCCTAAAAAGCTACGGAGATTATCTAATCATTGAAAAACCTACAACTACCGATAATTTCAGTTTTATGTTCGAGTATCAATTCGGATATATGTATATCAGATATTTGATGTGGAATTTTGTAGGACGTCAAAGCGATATTCAGGGGAAATATGATAATTTGGATGGAAATTGGATCAGCGGAATCAAATTTATGGATTCTTTACATCTTGGACCTCAGGATAACCTGCCTGCAGATGTACTAAACAACAAAGGAAGGAACGTTTATTTCTTTCTGCCTTTTATTTTGGGACTGATTGGATTAATGTATCATGCCAACAAAGACATTAAAAGCTTTTATGTGCTTTTAGCCTTATTTTTATTTACAGGAATTGCACTGAAAATTTACTTAAACGAAAGACCTTTTGAGCCAAGAGAAAGAGATTATGCTCTGGTCGGTTCCTTTTATGTATTTGCCATCTGGATAGGATTTGGCGTGTATTCACTTTATGAAAGTATTCAGAAATATATTGCTCCAAAAATTGCCGGACCTGTCATAATCGGAGCAAGTTTATTGGCAGCACCAGTTTTAATGGCGTCTCAAAACTGGGATGATCATGACAGATCAAACAAATACACCGCAGTTGCAATGGCAAAAGCGTATTTAAGTTCATGTGACAAAAATGCTATCTTATTTACCATTGGAGATAACGACACTTTTCCTCTCTGGTATGCTCAGGAAATAGAGCATTACAGAACCGATGTAAAAATCGTAAATACAAGCCTGTTTATGACTGACTGGTATATTGATCAGATGAAAGCTAAATCGTATGAATCCGATCCGTTACCAATATCTTTTAAACATGATGAATATGTTGGAGACAAACTGGATTATGTGGCTCATATTCCAAAAGTAGAAACGAGATGGGATATCAATGACTTTATAAGTTTTATTAAAAATCCAAAATCAACGGTTTCTTTACAAAACGGACAAACAATTCATTTTTATCCAACTAATAAAATCAGAATCAACATTGATAAAAATAAGATTATACAAAACAAAGTAGTTAACCCTAAATACAATGATTCAATTGTTTCTTTTATGGATATCAATATCAAAGGAAGTGCTTTGTATAAAAATCGCTTGATGATGCTGGATATCCTTGCAAATAACGATTGGAAAAGACCAATTTATTTTAGCGGCGGAGCTTTTGACGATGAGGATTACTTGTGGCTTAAAGATTACCTGCAGCTTGACGGAATGGTTTATAAACTTGTACCAGTTAAAAACACTCCTTCAAAAGATGGCGGACCAATGGATATGGGACAGATTGACGCAGATAAAATGTACGATATCGTTATGAAATGGGATTGGGGTAACAGTAATAGCGATAGAATTTATCATGACCCGGAAACAAGAAGAAACAGTATTACCTACCGTACAAACCTTTCCCGTTTGATGAACCAGCTTATCCTTGAAGACAAAATTGATAAAGCGAAAAATATCATCAATTTAGCGGTAACAAAAATGCCTCTGGAAAAATTCGGATATTATTCATTAATTGAACCTTTTGCTGATGGGTATTATAAAGTAGGTGAGAAAGCCAAAGCACAGGATCTGCTTAATAAATTGGTTCAAAAATACAAAGAGAACCTTAATTATTATGCTACTTTAAGTGGCGGTGACCAGTCTGATCTGGCTATTGATATCATAACAGATATTGAACGCTACAGAAGTTTGCTTCAGGTTATGAAACAAAACAAGGACCTGACCTTTTATAACAGCCACAAAACAACTTTCAATACATATGTCAATGTTTTTGAGCGTTTTGGCAGGGAAAAAGAATAATTTTAAAAAATATAATAATTAAAAAAATATAGCGCTATTGATTAATAGCGCTATATTTTTTATATTTACTATTATTAAAAATTTCGAAAATGAGCTTCTATTGGGTCAAAACAAATGCATTCATTAAAAAGGTATTTTCTAAGTATTGTTGGGACATTCCCAATAATGAAAAGAAAATATACCTTACTTTTGATGATGGCCCAACTCCTCAGGTAACCGATTGGGTTTTAGCGGAACTAAAAAAATACAATGCCAAAGCTACTTTTTTTTGTATTGGAAAAAATATAGATTCTAATCCTGAATTATTCCAAAAAATCAAAAATGAAAATCATTCAATTGGAAATCACACCATGAACCATGTAAATGGATGGAAAAGTGAAACGAATGAATATATTAAAAATGTAAAAAAGTGCGCAGAGGTCCTGTCTCAAAAATACATCACCAAGTCTTTATTATTTCGTCCTCCATATGGCAAAATAAAAAAAGAGCAATCTAAAATTCTCCGAAAATTAGGCTATAAAATAATAATGTGGGATGTTTTAAGTGCCGATTTTGACCAGAGCATAAGTCCTGAAAAATGCCTGAAAAATGTAACAAAAAATGTAAAATCAGGAAGTGTTATTGTTTTTCACGACAGCATAAAAGCATCGCAAAATCTAAAATTTGCATTGCCCCGAACTTTGAGTTTCTTAAAAGAAAAAGGATTCGTTTTTGATGTTCTTCACTAAATTTAGTTTAGCAAAAACAAGATAATAGCATATCTTTTTAGGAACTAAACTGTTCCTGAACAATTCCTATAATGGTATTTGCATCAAGCTCTCCGGATTGTCTCCAGATCATTTGTCCATCTTTATATATCATTAAGGTTGGAAGACCTTTTATTCGTAAAGCTTCCGCTAATTCCTGATTTTTATCCACATCAATTTTTATCACTTTAGCTTTGTCACCAAGAGCTGCAGCCACATCCTTAATCACAGGGTGCATCGAAACTGACGATTCGTTCCAGTCTGTGTAAAAGTCTATTAGTACCGGAACCTGAGCATTTATTAGTTCTCCAAATTTTGACATAAAATCAATAATTAAATTTTTAAATCTATTAAAAGAGATAATACTTTATACAAATGTAGCATTTTTACCGAATTAAGCCACGTTGTTGCCTTTTTTTAGTTCTATCACCGTAATTTCAGGCATAATTCCGACTCTACCCGGATATGCATGAAATCCAAAACCACGGTTGACATAAATATACCGGCCTACATTTTCATAAAGTCCCGCCCATTGCTTGTATATATATTGTGCCAGACTCCATTTAAAATACCCCGGAATTTCTATACCAAACTGCATACCATGAGTGTGACCCGACAATGTTAAGTGAAAGTTTTTAGGATGTTCCTTTATCTCATACTCCCAATGACTTGGATCATGACTCATTACAACCTTAAAATCATTTTGATCAACTCCTAAAGAAGCTTTATTCAAATCACCTGCCATTTTAAAATTCTTTCCCCAGTTTTCCACACCAATTAAAGCAATTTTATCATTCCCTTTGTTAATATAAGTATGTTCATTCAATAACAACTTAAATCCTATCTGCCCGTATAAGTTCTTGATTGCTTCGAAATTTTCATCTTTTTGCTTAGCAGATGGCCAGGTAACATATTCTCCATAATCATGATTGCCTAAAACTGAAAATTTCCCATATTGATACTTCTTGATTCGGTTGAAAGCTTCCAGCCATGGATGCATTTCAGTAGCATGTGTATTTACAATATCTCCCGTAAACAAAATCATATCTGCATCCTGTGCATTAATCAAATCTATTGCATAATTTATTTTTTCGGGATTATCAAAACTTCCACTATGAACATCAGAAATATGAGTAATCTTAAACCCTTCAAATGCATCCGGTAAATCTGGAAAAAATATAGCCTGTTTAAAAACTTTATAATTGTATTTTCCTTCAAAAATTCCGTAAAGCAGTGACAGAAAAGGAATAGCCGCCAAACCTAATGCCAGCTGGCTTACAAACTTTCGCCTGTCAGGCATAATTTCTTTTCTTGGAACATTATACATGAAATAATTCAAAATACTGGCTCCTAATCTAAAAATATCCTCACCTAACAAAACAATCGTAATCACAATTTTCGGAACATACACCAAAAGCATCAATCCCATCGTAAACATGGTATATTTAGTTTGTCCGACTGAACGATCAAATTGCGTAAATGAATAAACAATAAACAGGAAAAGAAGCAAACTGATAACCTGATAGCCAATCAAAACCCATCTTAATTTAATCAAAGTTCTGACAGCCTGATAAGAATAAAACTCAATACATAAGAAAAGAGCACAAAGAATTACAAAACGAATTATCATTAGTTATAGTTTTAAACAAAGTAACAAAGAATGGAAATTCTACAGCTTTTTATTATCAAAATTTTAACTTGAAATGAATACTTTTTTCAGAAAAAGGATTGTCTGTTTTAATTTTAATTTAAGCAGGACATAATTTCAACAACACAATCATTTTTAAAACCCAATTGTTTATTTTTACAGACTAATATTTTTTTTATGTCAACTCAAAAACGTCTTTTTCTTCTCGATGCTTATGCCTTAATTTTTCGTGGTTATTATGCATTTATAAAAAATCCAAGAATTAATTCTAAAGGTATGGATACATCAGCGATTATGGGCTTCATGAACTCGCTTTTGGATGTTATAAAACGTGAAAAACCAGATCATTTGGCTGTTGCTTTTGACAAGGAAGGAAGTCAGGTAAGAACCGAAATGTATTCCGACTACAAAGCCAATCGTGATGCAACTCCTGAGGCAATTAAAATAGCGATTCCGTATATTCAGGATTTATTAAAAGCAATGCACATTCCAATTATCGAAATAGCTGGATGTGAGGCAGATGATTTAATTGGAACTATTGCCAAACAAGCCGAAAAACAAAATTACAAGGTCTTTATGGTAACACCCGATAAGGACTTTGCACAGCTGGTATCTGAAAATATCTTTATGTACAAACCGGCCCGAATGGGTAACGGAATAGAAATTTGGGGAATCCCGGAAGTTTTGGCAAAATTTGAAGTAGAAAGACCAGAACAGGTAATTGACTTTCTTGGAATGATGGGAGATGCCGTTGATAATATTCCCGGATTACCAGGAGTTGGGGAAGTTACTGCCAAGAAATTCCTCAAAGAATTTGGTTCGATGGAAAATCTTTTGGAAAACACACATTTGCTGAAAGGCAAAATGAAAGATAATATAGAAGCCAATAAAGAAAAAGGGATTTTGTCTAAAAAACTGGCGACGATAATATGCGATTGCGATGTTACTTTTAATGAAAACGACTATGAACTTTCCCGTCCTGACATTGAAAAAACCGATGCTATTTTTCAGGAACTAGAATTTAGAAGAATGGCAGAACAATTTGACAATCTTTTCAAATTCGGCGGTGGAAATGAATTAGCCAATCAGGCTGACGAAGCCAAATTATACAAGAAACCACAGCCTAAAAATGAAGATCAGTTTGATCTTTTTGGGGGTGGCGGAACCTCAGATGACAACCCTGAAAGAACCTCATTTTATGAAACTTTAGATACTGTATCCCATTCTTATCAGGCTGTTCAGGGCGACTTGGGTATTAAATTGCTTTTGCAGAATTTACTCAACCAGACTTCCGTTTGCTTTGATACCGAAACTACCGGTTTGGATGCTTTGAATGCAGAATTAGTTGGAATTTCTTTCTCCTATGAAAAAGGAAAAGCCTTTTATGTTCCGTTTCCGGAAAGTCAGGAAGAAGCCCAAATTTTAATTGACAAATTCAGACCTTTTTTTGAAAATGAAAACATTGAGAAAATCGGTCAGAATTTAAAATACGATTTAAAAATTCTTTCTAATTATGGCGTTTCAGTTAAAGGAAAACTTTTTGATACGATGATTGCGCATTATCTTATCAATCCGGATATGCGTCATAATATGGATATTTTAGCCGAAACGTATTTAAAATATTCTCCAAAATCAATTGAAACGTTAATTGGTAAAAAAGGAAAAAATCAAATTTCGATGCGTGATGTTGCTCTTGAAGAAATTAAGGAATATGCTGCAGAAGATGCCGATATAACATTACAACTTAAAGAAATTTTCACAAACGAATTAGACAAGACTGAAACGAAAAAGCTGTTTGATGAAATTGAAATTCCGTTGGTTAGTGTTTTAGCCGATATGGAAAGCGAAGGAATTCGTCTTGATGTAGAATTTTTGAACGCAATGTCTAAAGAAATGGATGTTGAGATTAAATCTTTGGAACAAAAAATCTATGAAACCGCAGGAGAAAAATTCAATTTGGCATCTCCAAAACAATTAGGTGATATTTTATTTGATAAACTAAAAATTGGAGGAGCAAAACAAAAGAAAACCAAAACGGGTCAATATGCAACCGGAGAGGAAGTTTTGACTTATTTAGCCAATGACAACCCAATTGTAAAAGAAATTTTAGATTGGCGCCAAATGGTAAAATTACAAAGCACTTATATTTTGGCTTTGCCGGAACAAGTCGATAAAAAAACATTACGTGTCCATACCGATTACATGCAGACTGTTGCGGCTACAGGACGTTTGAGTTCTAATAATCCGAACTTGCAGAATATTCCAATCCGTACAGAAAGAGGCCGTCAGATTCGTAAGGCTTTTGTTGCACGCGACGAAAACCACACTTTGATTTCTGCAGATTACTCTCAGATAGAATTAAGGATAATTGCCGCATTGAGCGGTGAAGAGAACATGATAAAAGCTTTTCAGGATGGTGAAGACATTCATAAAGCGACAGCTGCTAAAGTTTTTAATGTTCCTTTGGATGAAGTTTCCCGTGAACAAAGAAGCAATGCGAAAACAGTCAACTTTGGAATTATTTACGGCGTTTCTGCTTTTGGATTAAGCAATCAAACATCCTTGTCACGAAGCGAAAGTGCCTCCCTGATTGAGGCTTATTACAAAACCTATCCAAAACTAAAATCCTACATTCAGGATCAGATTGAAATTGCAAGGGAAAAAGGATATGTACAAACGATTTTAGGCCGTCGTCGTTACTTAAAAGACATCAATTCGGCAAATGCTGTAGTTCGAAGTGCGGCCGAAAGAAATGCCGTGAATGCGCCTATTCAGGGAAGTGCTGCTGATGTAATCAAAATTGCGATGATCAACATCCACAAAAAGCTAAAAGAAGAAAACTGGAAATCCAAAATGCTGCTTCAGGTTCATGATGAACTTGTGTTTGATGTTCATAATGATGAATTGGAAAAAATCCAGCCGATGATCAAATATGAAATGGAAAATGCTTTTATAATGACAGTTCCGTTAGATGTTGAAATTGGAACAGGTAAAGATTGGCTGGATGCACATTAAAGCTAATATTCTAAAACAAAAATCCATTCAATTGAATGGATTTTTGTTTAACATTATCTGGCAAATAAACTGCCTAATATTGCGAAAACAAATATTACACCATATAGTATTACTATAGACAATGTAAATATTCCGATAAATTTATAATGTGATTTTAAATATTCAAAAGAATTAGTCAGAACTTCTGAATCATTGTCTTTAAAAGCCTTTTTAGCATTAACCGCAAATTTGTTTAAATAATAAACCGGGAAAAAATAAATAGCCGCTAAAACAAAATAAATAATCCCAATTATTAAACCAAAGGAACCACCCACTACACCCATTCCAGGAACAGTATTTCCTAATGTTGAAAAAAGAGTTCCGGCAAATAAAGCCATAAGTACTAAAAATGCAATTCCTATAAATCCAATTATGGATACAATATAGGCCCATTTAGCCGTTTCTCTTAAAAAGTCTTTTGCAGATTGACTGAGATGCAACTCAAATTTTTCAAAAACTGATGTTTCTTCCATTTTTATTGTTTTTAGTTAAGAAACAAACATAAGAAAATTAATGTTATAATTTTGAAAAATTTAGAACTCTAATTTCAAGAAAAAACATAAACTTTAAATTCCAATCTTTCATTTACACAAAAAAAAACCATCACTAAAAAGTGATGGTTTTATGTTGAGCCGGCGGAGGGACTCGAACCCACGACCTGCTGATTACAAATCAGCTGCTCTAGCCAACTGAGCTACGCTGGCGACTCATTACGGGTGCAAATATAAAGCGGTTTTTCGTTTTTCCAAAATAAATTTGCACTTTTTTTATAATTTTTTTGACTACAATTCGTTGATTTTAGCAATCAATTGATTTGCAGTTTGTTCCAATTCAACATTAATTTGTTTGAAGTGTGCTTTTTTATTCTCAACATTCTTAGCGTTTACTTTTGTGATCAAAGTATCAAAAGCAACGATAGCTTCGTCGATTAAAGCATTCGTTTCAGGAGTTGGATTTCCAGTTGTAGACATTTCGAATAAGTAAACTGCTTCAATAATATCCCCTAATACGAAATTGATGTCTTTCTTTAAATTTTTAACGTTTGCCATTTTATTTTAATTTTAATTTGCGTCTGCAAAAGTACACATATTCTTTGTATAACCCGCTATGAAATGTAAATTTCTAAAATTGAAGCTTTTCCATTCAAAATAAATGCATTAATCTCAGCCGGAACCAAAACAGTATCTCCTTTTTTATAGGACTGTTTAAAACCATCGTATTCAATTTCAAAAGTTCCTTCAATACACATATAAACAGTAAATGTTTCACCAGATTTAGAAACCTCAACTTTATTTTCTAACGGAATGAAATTTGTTGTAAAATAGGGACAATCAACCACTACATTTGACGTATTGGCTTTTGTTTCATATTTTTTCTGAGTATCAACTTTATTATAGTTTATAGCATCTAAAGCTAAGTCCACATGTAATTCTCTTGTGTTACCCTCAGCATCTTTACGTTCAAAGTCATACAAACGATAGGTAATATCTGAGGTCTGCTGAATTTCGGCAACTACCAGTCCGGCTCCTATAGCATGAACAGTTCCGGTTTCTAAAAAGAAAACATCTCCTGATTTTGCTTTTACATCATCTAAAATTGAAACCAGAGTTTTATCATTCAAATGCTCAATATATTCTTCCTTGCTTGAATCTTCTTTAAATCCAACAATAATTCTTGCCTCTTCATCAGCCTGCATTACATACCACATTTCAGTTTTACCAAATGAGTTATGACGTTCTTTTGCTAATTTATCATTTGGGTGAACCTGTATAGAGAGATCCTCACAGGCATCCAGATATTTAAAAAGCAATGGGAATTGTTTTCCAAAACGTTCGTACACTTTTGTTCCCAAAATTTCATTTGGAATCTCATCAATTAAGTCAATTAGTGACTTTCCTTTTAAAGAACCGTTGGCAACAACACTTACGTCACCTTCAACAGTGGATAACTCCCAGCTTTCTCCGGTAATTTTAGAAGTAATGGGTTTATTTAATAAGGTTTGTAATTTTTCACCTCCCCAGATTCTTTCTTTTAAAATGGGCTGAAATTGTAATGGATATGTTTTTGGTTTCATGCTTTTTTTTGGCTAATATCAGTATTAATCGAATGTTGATGTAATACTATCTTTTTAATTTATAATACTAATTCTTTGATTGTTTCTAATGCTTTAGGAATGTGTTTTGCTGCGTTCATACTATCGAAAATTAAAATCACAACGCCATTTCTGTCAATAATATAGGTTACCCTGCCTGGCAAAAGGCCAAATAAGTTATCCCTAACACCAAAAAGATGTCTTAATTTTTTGTTTTCATCAGATAATAATATAAAAGGCAGCTGATGTTTGTTTGCAAATTTTTGATGTGATTTTACGCTGTCACTGCTAATTCCAATTACTTCAGCGCCCAAATCTTTAAAGTCTTCATACTGGTCCCTGAAACTACAAGCTTCGGTTGTACAACCCGGAGTATTATCTTTGGGGTAAAAGTAAATCACAAGCGGTTTTCTGCCTAAGATACTTTTACTTTCAAAAACTTCTCCCTGATGGTCTTTTGCTGTAAAATTCGGAACGATATCTCCTATTTTCAATGACATTTATTCTTCTCCTTTATAAGTTACAAAATTACGGTCTGTTTCATTCAAAACAATTTCTAAATCAAAATCGGGCTGAATTCTTTTTCTGATTTTATTCCATATTACAACAGCTATGTTTTCAGCAGTTGGATTCAAATCCTGAAATTCCGGAACATCCAGGTTCAGGTTTTTGTGATCAAACGGTATTTCTACTTCTTCAAGTATAATATCGGCTAATACTTTCACATCTAAAACAAAACCGGTTTCGGGGTCAACTTTTCCTGTAACACTAACTGTTAAACCATAATTATGACCATGGAAATTGGCATTGTTGCATTTTCCAAAAACAGCATCGTTTTTTTCAAACGTCCAGTCTTTTCTATGCAATCGATGTGCAGCATTAAAATGTGCTTTTCTTGATATGGTTACTTTCATTTGGCTTTTGGTTTGTACTTTTAAATTTTATGGTCTTCTAAATAATGATAAAACTCATCAAAAATTATCTTAAACCAAACAGTATAAATTTCAGGCTGCTTTTCAATATCTGATTTAACATCGTCAATTTTCATCCATTTCCAGTCTTCCACTTCTTCCAAATTAATGTTGGGCTCGTCATTATAATACCCAATCATCACATGATCAAGTTCGTGTTCCGTCAAACCATTATCAAAAGGTGCTTTGTAAATAAAATGAAAAAGCTCTTTTAAGTCAGTATTAAAACCCATTTCTTCAAATAATCTTCTGCTTCCTGCTTCTAAATTACTTTCACCTTCGCGTTGATGACTGCAACATGTGTTGGTCCATAGCAAAGGCGAATGATATTTTTGATGTGCTCGTTGCTGTAACATTATTTCGTTTTTATCGTTTAGAATAAAAACAGAAAAAGCACGATGTAATACTGCTTTTTCATGTGCTTCCAACTTTGGCATCAGGCCAATCTGCTCATCGTTATGATTAACTAATATTACGTTTTCCTCTATCATAATTATTATTGTACAAACAAAAATACGAAAAAAGAAATGCTTTGAAAATCTCAGAAAAGATTGTGAAAAGTTTAACGAGCAAACTCTTTTACAAAATATCAATATACAAAGTATTAACTTCTATAAATTATTAAAAAAGCTTTAAAAACTAAGCAACAAAAAACTAAAGCTGTTATTTTCACGTAAATAAGAAAAGTTAAATCATGCTTAAAAAAAACTGAATTGTAATTTGCACAGGAGTTTTTAACAAAGTCTGGTTGTACCTTTGATAACCCAAAATATAAATTATGAACACAAAATCCCGATTTTTTAGCCTTTGCTTTTTAATTCCGCTTTTTATTTTGCAGGCATGCGGACAATCTTCTAAAAAACAAAATACAAAAACCGTTGTAATGGAAAACAAGATCGATAAGCCAGGAAATCCGTATTATTCAAATACCGATACCAGTAAGCTAAATGTAAGTGATGCAGAATGGAAAAAAGTATTGCCTGATGATGTTTATGCAGTAATGCGCGAGGCTGACACCGAAAGGCCTTTTACCGGAAAATATTGGAATACTGATGAAAAAGGAACTTATTATTGTGCCTCATGCGGAAACAAACTTTTCAGATCAGGTGCAAAATTTTCAAGCAGCTGCGGCTGGCCAAGTTTCTTTGAGCAGGATAATAAAAAAAGTGTTGTTTATAAAAACGATAATTCATTAGGAATGGAAAGAATCGAAGCTCTTTGCGGACGCTGCGACGGGCATTTGGGACATTTATTTGATGACGGCCCTGAACCAACCGGCAAACGTTATTGTATGAACTCGATTGCACTCGATTTTATTCCTGATTCTGTTAAATAATATATCTATGAAAAATACAATTGCAATTTGCCTTTTATTAATTTCCCTGCTAGGATTCGGACAGGGTAAAAAAACGTCAAATATTGAAACTATAACACTCGGAGGGGGCTGTTATTGGTGTGTCGAAGCTGTTTACGAAAATTTGAACGGAGTAAAATCTGTGGTATCCGGATTTTCCGGAGGTAAAACCGCCAATCCAACTTATGAAGAAGTTACCACAGGAACAACTGGTCATGCCGAAGTAGTTCAAATTACATATGATAACACTATAACTGACATCAATGAAATTTATAAAGTATTTTTTACTGTTCATGATCCTACAACATTAAACAGGCAAGGTGCTGATATTGGTACCCAATACCGCTCTGTTATTTTTTATAAGAATGAAGAACAGAAAAAAGCAGCACAAAGTATTATCAATGAGTTAAACAAAGCAAAAGTGTATACTAGTCCGATTGTCACAAAAGTAGAACCTTTTACAAAGTTTTACAAGGCTGATGATTATCATCAAAATTATTATGCCAATAATAAAAACCAACCCTATTGCAAAATGGTAATTCAGCCTAAAATAGAAAAATTTGAAAAGGTTTTTAAATCGAAATTAAAAAAGAAATAATCACCCTAAAATAAAAAAAGTCTGTTTCATATTACGAAACAGACTTTTTATTTTGACCCTTAAATTTTAGTGAGTAACATCTAATGAATAAAATTTAACATTTGCATAGGATCCGGTTATATCACCCTGAAGATTGCATCCTACAGTAAAGTAGTTGTCAAAAAGTCCCCATTTTTTATAATCATCACCAGAATACACTTTTGTTTCACCATCTACACTCACTTCCATTTTTCCATCTGAAATCTCTATTTTTAAAGTAAATTTATCGCCATTTACTTTATTTTTAAATGTATGACCATCGTCATCAATCCAAGAATCTTCTTTTAGCAAATCATTTCCTGAAATTGATGGATCAGCGATTCTCTTAGATCTTAATTTTACATATCCATTATCCCAAAACACCTTTAATATTGAAGGTGCATTCTTGTCTTTGGCACCAATCAAATTTACCTGGTCTTCTTTCAGCCTTCCTCCAATTTGAGCAAAAATCACCCTTGGACTAACATCATTCTTCTTAGAAATATCGCCCATTTTCACAACTGCCTTAAGTTTAGCACCTTGTTTGAATGTCCATCCTGCATCACCTCCAAATGAATTTTGCTCCTTTAAATCTGTTTTATTGAAACTTCTTGTAGACTTTATAGATGGGTATGCATAAAAAACTAAAGACCTGTCTGTTAGATCATTGAACATAAATTTTTGAATTTCAAAATTAGATGCGTAATCTAAAATTTTTGGTGCCTTATACGTTGTTACTGAACCTTCCGGAATAGTTAATTTCCAAAGAGTCAAATCTATTTTTGGAGCTTTTTGTGCGTGAGTAATTAAAGTAATACACATGAATAATACGAAAAAATAAGATGTAATTTTTTTCATTTTCGTTTAAATTTTAGGTTATTAATAAAACATTGATTACCAGAACAATGAACTATCCCTAGATAATTCACTCCTATTTGTAATCGATTGCATAAAAATAGATTTTTTTTGTAATTACTTTCTAATTTTTTGACATTTTTTTCGATTTGACAAAAAAAAGACTCAAAATTATACGAATATTTAAATTTAAATTAAAAATGATAAATTATTATTTAGAAAAAACTCCAAATCAACACAATCTTTAAAATATGTTTTTATCAAAAAAAAAAATTAACCATTAAATTTCTACAAATCATTCATATAAAATTTAAATTGTAGATTGAATGCAAAAAATTTATATTTAATCTTAATTACAAAACTTTGGCAAATTACAAAGCGTTAATCTCTATTGCTGTTATTTCAGACAATTCGAGTACCTTATCCACATCAGATATATTTACAACAAAAAACAAATAATTATCACCATGAGTATCATAAGTCATTAATTCCAAATTCAATTTCGCTAAGGCCTTTTGAATATAGGGAAACAAATCATGACTATACGTTTCTTCAGGATAATCAAAATTAAAATTCTGGCCAATTATTTCAGAAATAAAATACTCTGCATCTTCCGGGTCAAATTTCCAATCACTATTCCATGCATTAATAGCTTCAAAAAAATCAAAGTGACCTTCAACAATCGAATGATATTGCGTCGAATCTTTCTGATAATTTTTAAAAAGCTTTTTGGAATGTCTTTTAATATCTTTTTCTTTAATATTGTTTCGTGAAACCAATTTAACAAACTCTTCAAAAGTTTCAATAGTCACTTCTTGCGCTTCAATTAAATTTTCTTTTGAAGGTAATTGTATATTTTCAGGAATTTCAATATTTAAATATTGACAAATTGCCTGCAAAACAATTTTAAAATCTTTGATTCCGATTTCCTGAGTTTCATTTTTTGGATTATTTATATCCAAAAATTCAGTATCAAGCAAACCTTTTGTGTAATCTATAAAATGACTGCCTGAATATAAAATTTTAAAATCGTTCGTATCTACACTATTAGTGCAACAGAAAATAATGATACAATTATTTAAAACCCGTTTAAAATACTTCTTCACCTCAGGACTTGGTTCTGAATAAAATTGAATATGAATAAAATCATATTCAAGTTCCTGCTGTATTATTTCTTCAGAAAGAATTCCGATATCAATTTTTTTATAGAGTTCATTTAAAACTTCATAAGCATTATTAAAACCGGCTTTTTCAATTTCTGCTCTTCCTTCATCATGATCCAATGAAGCCGGAAATGTATATAAATTAACCAAAACAGAATCATAAATTCCTTTTACCTTAAAATCAAGACTATTAGACTCATGATACAGATACGCATAAATGGAATCTATCACCTCAAAAGAAATGATTGATTTTGGATCTTTATTTTTGCCAAATAAATTAGAAAGGAAGTTTGCCATTGGAAATAGTACAGAATTTAATTTTTAGATTATTAAGTCTAAGAATTAAATATAAGAATATTCAAATAATAAAAAACCTGTTTTGAAGATTATTTCAGAGTTTCAGCAATCATCAAAGCGCATTTTTCACCATCAATTGCCGCTGAAATAATACCGCCTGCATATCCTGCTCCTTCTCCACACGGATATAACCCTTTTATTTGTAAATGCTCATAAGTAACAGGATCTCTCGGAATTCGAACTGGCGATGAAGTTCTGCTTTCCGGAGCATGTAAAATTGCTTCGTTTGTCAAATAACCTCGCATTGATTTTCCGAATTCTTTAAAACCTTCACGCAAAATCTGCGAAAGAAACCCAGGAAAAACCTCGCCCATTTCCACAGAAGTTGTTCCGGGAACATAAGATGTTTTTGGAATTTCTGCTGATACTTTATTTTGTGTAAAATCAATCATACGCTGCGCCGGGACTTTTTGAGTTTGTCCAGCTAAATACCATGCTTTTTGCTCAATACTTTTTTGGAATTCCATTCCCGCCAAAGCTCCAAATTTCGCAAAAGGTTTAAAATCTTCTACCTTTAATTCGATTACAATTCCTGAATTTGCTGTAACCTGATCCCTTTTAGATGGCGACCACCCATTTGTAACCACCTCACCTGGACTTGTCGCACAAGGTGCAATTACACCACCCGGACACATACAGAAAGAATACATGCCACGACCATTGACTTGTTTTACGATAGAATAAGGTGCAGGTGGCAAATGTTCACCACGATAATCACAACTGTATTGAATACTGTCAATTAACTCTTGTGAATGCTCTGCACGAACTCCTAAAGCAAAAGGTTTAGCTTCTATAAAGATTTTCTTTTTATCTAATAATTCAAATATATCCCGGGCAGAATGACCCGTTGCCAGAATTAATTTATTAGCCAGAATAGTATCTCCTTTTTGAGTTACAATTCCCTCTACTTCATTATTTTTTATCAGAATATCAGTTACACGTGTATCAAACAAAACCTGACCTCCAAATTCGATGATTTTGTTTCGAATATCTTCGATGATTTTAGGTAATTTATTGGTTCCGATGTGCGGATGCGCTTCGATCAGGATGTCTTCAGAAGCACCAAAAGCCACTAAAAGTTCCAAAATTCTGGTAACATCACCTCGCTTTTTTGAACGTGTATATAATTTACCGTCTGAATATGTTCCTGCTCCACCTTCTCCAAAACAGTAATTCGAATCTTCATTCACCAGATGGTCCACATTGATTGCTTTCAAATCACGCCTGCGTCCGCGAACATCTTTTCCGCGTTCGATTACAATTGGCTTTAAGCCCAATTCAATTAGTTGCAATGCCGCAAATAATCCTGCTGGCCCTGCGCCAACAACAATAACTTCCTGCGCCGATGAAACATCCTTATATATAGGTAGCACAATTTTAGTTTCCTGAAAAGGATCACCCTGCAAATAGATAATTACTTTTAAATTGATTTTTATCGCTTTTTGACGTGCATCAATTGATCGTTTCAAAATCGAAATATGTTGAATTTCTTTGGGAGAAACTTTTATTTGTTTAGACAAATAGTCTTTCAGCAATAATTCGTTTGCAGCAATTTCGGGTGTTACCTGAAGTAAAAGTTCTCTTGGCATTGGATTATATTTATTCAATTAGCTTTTCTATTTATGAAAAGAACATGCAAAAATAACATTTTGAACTGAGACTTTGTACCTTTGCTTCTTTGAAACTTTGCACCGATAAATAATGTCAAGAAAAATAAAACTGATCTGGGATTTTCGTGGTCCGGCCTCTGCTAAAACAGCGGAACATCATGAAATACATTTAAAAGAATACATAGCGATAGAAAAGCTTCCTTTAAATATTACAGGATTTAAAATCATAAACGACATGCAGGCTATTGCTTTTATGGTAGTCACTGATGAGAATATGATTCCGGTAAGAGATGCTTTAAAGCCGCATCGTGGAGAAATATATGTGGAAAGTTAAAAGTCTTAAAGTCAAAAATGTAAACACACCGACTTTAAGACTTTGGACTTTATAACTTTAAGACTAATTAGCTACTTCACTAATAAATTTGATTCGCATCAAACGCAATTCGTCAATATCATATTCGCCATCAAATTCTTTAAGTGCGTCTTCAATTTTATCGGATTCTGATTCCATGAAATAATCGTGAATTTCTTCCTGCTGATCATCATCGAGCATATCATCAACCCAATATTTGATATTTAATTTGGTTCCGGCATACACAATCATTTCCATTTCTTTGATAAGCGCATCCATGGTAAGACCTTTTGCAGAAGCAATATCGCTCAATGGCAGTTTTCGATCTATATTCTGAATAATGTATAATTTGTTGGCAGAATTAACTCCTGTAGATTTCACTACCAAATCATCTGGCCGAATAATATCATTATCTTCAACATAACGACTGATCAGCGTAACGAAATCGCCACCATATTTTTTAGCTTTGCCTTCTCCAACACCATGGATATTGAACAACTCTGTTAAAGTCATTGGATATTTCAAAGCCATATCTTCCAGAGAAGGATCCTGAAAAACAACAAACGGAGGAACTCCTAATTTCTTCGCTACTTTTTTTCGTAATTCACGCAGCATTCCCATTAAAACTTCATCGGCAGTACCTGAAGATTTTGCAGCTGTAACAATTGCTTCGTCTTCGGATTCATTGTATTCGTGATCTTCTGACATCATAAACGAAACCGGATTTTTAATAAAATCCAAACCCTGTTGTGTGATTTTTACCACTCCATACGTCTCGATATCCTTTGACAAATACCCTGCAACCAAAACTTGTCTGAGTAATGCCATCCAGTATTTTTCATCATGATCAGATCCTGAACCAAAATAAGACTGCGTATCTGTTCTGTGTGCTTTAATAACAGCATTAATACGGCCTATTAAGGTAAATACAATTTCTTTTGATTTGTAAATATGCTTGGTATCGCGAACAATTTCCAACAATTTAACCACTTGTTCTTTGGCTTCAATTTTGTTTTTAGGATTACGAACGTTGTCATCCATATCAGCTCCATCACCATCATCCGGAAATTCTTCACCGAAATAATGTAACAGAAATTTTCTTCTTGACATTGATGTTTCGGCGTAAGCCACTACTTCCTGTAATAGTGCAAAACCAATTTCCTGTTCTGCAACAGGTTTCCCCGACATAAATTTTTCTAACTTCTCAACATCTTTAAAGGAGTAGTAGGCTAGACAATGTCCTTCACCACCATCACGTCCTGCACGACCGGTTTCCTGATAATAACTTTCAAGGGATTTAGGAATATCATGATGAATTACAAAACGAACATCCGGTTTGTCAATTCCCATTCCAAAAGCAATCGTTGCCACAACGACATCCACATCTTCCATCAAAAACATATCCTGATGTTTTGCTCTTGTCTTAGCATCCAAACCTGCATGATACGGAACCGCACTAATGCCGTTGACTTGTAAAACTTCAGCAATGGACTCCACTTTTTTACGGCTAAGACAGTAAATAATGCCCGATTTGCCTTTGTGCTGTTTGATAAATCGAATAATATCCGATTCGATATTTTTAGTTTTGGTACGAACTTCGTAATATAAATTTGGTCTGTTGAATGACGCCTTAAAAGTATTTGCATCAGACATATCCAGGTTTTTAAGAATATCTTCCTGAACTTTTGGAGTTGCAGTTGCCGTAAGACCAATGATAGGAACATTTCCCAACTGCTTTATGATGCTTTTAAGATTTCGGTATTCAGGTCTAAAATCATGACCCCATTCTGAAATACAGTGCGCCTCATCAATTGCAACAAATGAAATTGGTACACTTTGTAAAAAAGCGACATATTCCTCTTTAGTCAGGGATTCTGGTGCAACATACAAAAGCTTGGTCAGTCCGGAAGTAATATCTTTTTTTACCTGAGTAATTTCAGTTTTTGTAAGAGATGAATTTAAAACATGTGCAATTCCATTTTCTGAAGAAAGGCTTCTGATTGCATCAACCTGATTCTTCATCAGTGCAATCAAAGGAGAAACAACAATAGCTGTTCCATCCTGAATTAAAGCGGGTAATTGATAACAAAGAGATTTTCCGCCGCCAGTAGGCATAATAACAAACGTGTTTTTTTTATTTAGGATACTGGTAATGACTTGCTCCTGCAAACCCTTAAATTGGCTAAAGCCGAAATACTTCTTTAATTCTTTATGTATTTCAATTTCGTTTGAATTCATTCTTTATTTTATGGTATTTTGTATAAATTTGCATCATAAAGATACAAATTTCTTTCACACTCACAAATTTTAACTTTCCTGTTTTGATAACAAAAGAAAATATATTAGCTATCGCAAAAAAGACAATTCTTTCTGAAAGCGAGGCGATTACAAAACTTATTGACTTCCTGGACGAGAATTTTTACGAAGCTGTGCAACGTATTTATAAAACAAAAGGACGTTTAATTGTAACAGGAATTGGAAAAAGCGCCATTATTGCACAAAAAATGGTAGCAACTTTCAACTCTACAGGAACACCTTCTATGTTTTTACATGCTTCCGAAGCGATTCACGGAGACTTGGGAATGATACAAAACGCCGACATCATAATATGCATTTCAAAAAGCGGCAACAGCCCAGAAATCAAGGCTTTAATTCCTTTATTGAAGCGTTTTGGAAATATCCTTATTGGAATGACAGGAAACATCACCTCATCTCTTGCAAAAGGATCTGATTATGTATTGAATACTACTGTTGACATGGAGGCCTGCCCTATCAACCTTGCGCCTACCAACAGCACTACAGCCCAATTGGTTATGGGTGACGCTTTAGCAGTATGTCTGATGGAAATGCGGGATTTTAAACCGGAAGATTTTGCCGTGTATCATCCTGGCGGTGCTTTAGGCAAGAAATTATTGCTCAGGGTAAAAGATATGATTGAAAACTCATTAAAACCAATGGTTGCTGCAGATACCTCAATCAAAAAAGTTATTTTTGAAATATCCGAAAAAAGATTAGGTGTAACTGCGGTTATTGAAAACGATAAAATTATTGGAATCATCACCGACGGAGACATCAGAAGAATGCTGAATGACAGGGACACTTTTACAGACTTAACAGCCAAAGATATAATGACAAAAAATCCAAAAATGGTAACTTCAGAAACAATGGCGGTTGACGCATTAAATATCCTGGAGGACTTTTCTATAACACAATTGATTGTTTCAGATAACGGAGAATATAAAGGCGTTCTCCATTTACATGACATTTTAAAAGAGGGAATTATATAATGGCAAAGAAAAACCTTAGCGAAATGTCGTTTTTAGATCATCTTGAAGAACTGAGATGGTTATTGGTAAGAAGTACAATTGCAGTTCTTGTAATGGCTTTTTTCACTTATTTTATTAGTGATTACTTATTTGATGTTATCTTGCTAGGACCTACAAGACCAACATTTTTCACCTATCAATGGTTTTGTGACCTTTCCCATCAATTAGGATTTGCAGATAGTATTTGCATTACTGAAATGAATTTTATCATTCAGAATACAGAAATGGAAGGACAGGTCAATATTTTTGTATGGATGTGTGTTTTGGCTGGATTTATTTTAGGCTTTCCCTACATACTATGGGAAATATGGAAATTCATCAGCCCGGCATTATATGAAAAAGAAAGAAAAAATGCGAAACTCTTTATTTTTGCCTCCTCGTTGCTTTTTTTCATGGGTGTAATATTTGGTTACTATGTTGTAATTCCGATGTCGGTAAATTTTGTGGCTACATTTTCTGTTAGTGATGTCGTACAAAATCAGTTTACTTTGAGTTCATATATGGGAATGGTAAAAACAAGTCTATTGGCAGGAGGATTATTTTTTGAATTACCGATAATTATCTATTTCCTGACTAAATTAGGATTAGTAACTCCAACTTTCCTCCGAAAATATTGGAAATATGCTGTTGTCATCATACTTATCGTAGCGGCAATTGTTACGCCTCCGGATGTAGTGAGCCAGACTATTGTGGCTATTCCAATGTTAGTAATTTACGAGGTGAGTATTCTAATTTCAAAAATTGTTTATAAAAATCAAAACATAGAAAATGTCTGAAATCATTCAAGAGTTTAATGACTATCGTTCTAAAATGAACGAGAAGCTGCTGGCTGACAATAATAAAATTGTAAAACGTATCTTTAACCTCGATACTAATGCCTATGCTCCAGGCGCTCTTGATGTTAAAACCAAGGAGCTTCTGGGATTAGTTGCATCAGCCGTTTTGCGCTGTGATGACTGTGTAAAATATCATTTGGAAACCAGCTTTAAAGAAGGTGTTTCAAAAGAAGAAATGATGGAAGCCATGGGAATTGCTACATTGGTTGGCGGTACGATTGTAATTCCGCATTTAAGAAGAGCCTACGAATTTTGGGAAGCTTTGGAAGAGGCTGGTAATTAGAAAATGAGATAATTAATCCATTAGATAATTTTAAACATGATTTGTTAATTCTCTTAATTGATTAATATATTTTAACTTATTTTACTCTCTCAAAAGATAAAAGATATATTTCTACGGAATTCAACTATCTTATTATCTAATTGACACATTATCTAATTAAACAAAAATGAAGCTAAGAGCCGATAACTTAATAAAAACCTACAAAGGACGAAGTGTTGTAAAAGGAATTTCCGTTGAAGTTAATCAAGGGGAAATCGTAGGTCTTTTAGGCCCGAACGGTGCCGGTAAAACGACTTCTTTTTACATGATTGTAGGATTGGTAAAACCAAATTCAGGAAATATTTATCTTGACGATTTGAATATTACTGATTATCCTATGTACAAACGTGCCCAACAAGGAATTGGTTATTTGGCTCAGGAAGCATCAGTTTTCAGAAAATTAAGCATCGAAGACAACATTCTGAGTGTATTACAATTAACCAAACTTTCCAAAGAAGAACAAATTGCCAAAATGGAAAGTCTTATTGAGGAATTTAGTTTAGAACATATTCGCACCAATCGTGGTGATTTACTTTCGGGAGGAGAACGACGCCGTACCGAAATAGCCCGCGCATTAGCTACGGATCCGAAATTTATTTTATTGGACGAACCTTTCGCAGGAGTTGACCCTGTTGCTGTTGAGGATATTCAGAGAATTGTGGCTCAATTAAAAAACAAAAACATAGGAATTCTGATTACCGATCATAACGTTCAGGAAACATTAGCAATTACAGACAAAACGTACCTGATGTTTGAAGGTGGAATTCTAAAAGCTGGTATTCCTGAAGAATTAGTAGAGGATGAAATGGTTCGCCGTGTTTATTTGGGACAAAATTTTGAATTACGTAAAAAGAAACTTGAATTTTAGAAAGAAGTAATCAGTTGTAGAACACTGAACACTTTACTCCACAGTTATAAATTGCAGCTGCTCTAAATCACCGTTATAGATATTCACATCAACACGATGTTTGATTCCCGGCAAAGATGCTTTTTCGGTAAACTGCCAAAACAGCCAGTCGTCTTCTATTTTTTCCCTGTAGAAGTTGTAGTTCGCAATCCAGAATAAATATTCTCCAAATTCTTCTTTCAAAAAATCACCGTAATAACGTTCTCCTGTATAAATAATTGGGCGGACCTGATAGTGATTTTCAACCTTGTTCAGCCATCTTTTCAATCCTATTTTAAGACTGTCCAAAGATTGATTTTTGGGTAATCTTTCAATATCCAAAACAGGCGGGAGATCGCCTTTTTGTAATTTTACCGTTTTAATAAAAAGATTGGCCTGTTCAATAGAATTTTCATTTGGACGGTAATAGTGATAAGCTCCACGAATAATTTTATTGTCTTTAGAACCGTTCCAATTTTTTTTAAACTGTCTGTCAACCTTGTTATTGCCGGCAGTCGCACGAATAAACACAAACTGTACAGGGTATTTTTCTTCAAATATTTCTATCTCATCCCAGTCAATAATTCCCTGAAATTCAGAAACATCAATACCTACAACTTTCCCTTTGTGTTTCTCCAGAACCTGAATATTCCGAACGTCCGAAAGATGTTTATCAACTTCATCTTCGCTTAAAACCTTATCAGATTTAAATCCCAGATAATACGCAAGACCATCACGATAATGATAAATACCAAACAAAAAAAGCAAACCCAAACCTGTCACAACAGCGAATCGCAGTGCCCTGCCAAAAATGGATTTATTTGGTTTAGCTTTTCGATTGTAGGTAGTTCTTCGAGAAGTTGTTTTTCTTTTCATTCAGATAAAAAATACTTTTTGAAAAACTTATTATTTACAACAGAAAGCAAAACATAAAAAATAATAATTAATGGAATCGCAGTATAATGAAGTAATAACACCAAAATAATAGAAATCGACAGAAAGAATACCTGCATTAGGTTGTCTTTCAGATTGAATTTTTTAATTTTTAATGCAAACAAAGGAATTTCGGCATTCAGAATATAAGCGCTGCATAATGTAATCCCTAATAAAATCCACTGATTGGTTAGAATTTCAAGTATCACTAAAGAATCAGAAAATTTAATAACGAGGGGAAGGCTTAAAATAAATAAAGCATTCGCCGGAGTTGGCAGACCAATAAAAGAATCCGTTTGTCGTGTATCTATATTAAAATTCGCCAGACGATAACACGATCCTAATGTTATAATAAATCCCAAAAACGGAATAAAAGCGTTTGTTCCCATTTCATGTCCACTATTGGCAAACATGCTGTACATAACATAACCCGGCACCACTCCACTGGTCACCATATCTGCCAAAGAATCCAATTGTAAGCCCAAAGGACTCGACACATTAAAAAGTCGGGCAAAAAAACCATCAAAAAAATCAAGAAAAATTCCTAAACAAACAAAATAAAAAGCCAGCAGATAGTTGGAAGAATCATTTGTCTGAATAGCTTCTGACACATAAACAACAGCAATACAGCCACAAAAAAGGTTCAGTAACGTAATTAAATTAGGAATGTGTTTTTTAATATTCATCTTTTATAATTTTGAAAGTAACGAAAGCAAATTTAGCATAATAAGTCAATGTTATATGCGTTTTTCAGAGAGTTTTTTATTCTAAATTCCGGCTTATGTATTATTTATGAAAAGGAAGAAATAACCTCGACAAAAAATTATATTTTTGGTAAAAATTAAAACAGACTTTGGTTTGTAAAAAAATCATCCATTGAAGAAACTTTTTGTGCTTTTATTAATTGGCAGCAGCCTGACACATTATGGGCAAACTGTTAGAAAATATTCAAATGAATTTATGAATATTGGTGTCGACGCAGCTGCATTAGGAATGTCGAGTGCGTTGGTAGCTTCGACGAATGATGTGAATTCCGTTTATTGGAATCCTGCCGGTCTGACACACCTTGAAGATCATCAAATTTCCTTAATGCATGCCAGCTACTTTGCCAATATTGCCCAATACGATTATATTGGATATGCAATTCCAATTGATGACAGAAGTGCCTGGGGAATTTCAATGATCCGTTTTGGTGTAGATGATATTTTGGATACCACAGAATTAATCGATAGTCAGGGTAATATAGATTACAACAGGATTAGTTTATTTTCAACTGCTGATTATGGTTTTACTTTTTCATATGCCAGAGAATTACCAATTGAAGGTTTTCAATACGGTATCAATGCTAAAATAATCAGAAGGGTAATTGGAAAATTTGCCAATTCATGGGGATTTGGTTTTGATTTCGGATTGCAATTTGAAAGAAACGAATGGAAATTCGGCTTAATGCTTCGCGATATTACCACAACTTATAATATTTGGAATATTGACGAAGAAGAGTATAAAAAAATTGCTGATGCTATTCCCGGAGAAAATCAGGAATTACCGGAAAGTACTGAAATCACATTACCGAAAGCACAATTGGGAGTTGCCCGAAAATTTGAATTTCATAATGAAACGAGCCTTTTGGTTGCTACCAACCTCAACATGCGTTTTGAGCAAACCAACGATATTATTTCATCAAAAATTGTAAGTATAGATCCTGCAGTTGGATTTGAATTCGGATACACAGATCTTGTGTTTTTAAGAGCAGGTGCAGGTAATTTTCAAAATGTTACCCAATTAGACAATTCTGAAAAATTAAATTTCCAGCCCAATATCGGACTTGGTTTTAAATACAAGGGCATTCAGGTTGATTATGCCTTAACCGATTTAGGAAACCAGAGTACAGCGCTGTATTCTAATATATTTTCCTTAAAAGTAGATCTGGGCATCTTTAGGTAAATTTCAATTATAAAATCAAATCATGAAAGGATTATCATTTCGGAAAGCAGTTTTTATTTTACTATCTTTTTTTAGTTTAAATTCAGGGTTTGGCCAAAATTTACCTTTATCTGAGAAAGCCAGAATTAGCGTTATAACCTGTGGTTTGGGCAATGAAACCTATTCTTATTTCGGACATACTGCAATTCGTGTAAAGGACACTTTAAATAATATAGATGTCGTTTATAACTATGGTGCTTTTGATTTTAGGACTCCTAACTTTGTGGCCAAATTTGCAAAAGGAGATTTACAATACTTTGCCATTGTTCATTCCTACATTGATTTTATAAAAGATTACACAGAAGAAAAAAGAAGTGTTTATGAGCAGGAATTATTAATAGATCAGGATTTTAAACAGAAAATATTTGACAACCTGAATGCAAATCTGCTTACTGAAAACCGTTACTACACTTATAAATTCATAGACAAAAACTGCACCTCGATGGTAGTTGATATCATCAACAAATCATTAAATCAGGAAGTAATTACCAAAAAAGAAGATGTCGACAAAACCTACAGAAGTATTTTATTTCCTTATTTTGATGGCCATTTTTATGAAAAATTAGGTACCAGTATCATCTTTGGAACAAAGGTTGACCAACTCGGGACTAAGATATTTTTGCCTTTTGAATTGAAGAAAAGCCTGGAAAAATCAGTTTTTCAAAACAGGCTTCTGGCAGGCAAGAGCAATATGATTTTGAATTTTGAAAAAGAAACACCCACTTCCTGGTGGAATAATATATATAGTTACATCATTTTACTGGCTCTTATCATTTTCATCAATAAAAGATTTGTAGATAAGATTTATCTTTTCATTTTATCCGTGATGGGAATATTTTTTGTGTTTATGGGATTTTATTCGCTGCACCAGGAGTTGGCAATGAACTACAATATACTTTTATTTAGCCCTTTTTTGCTGATTTTAATTATTTTATCAGCAGTGAATAATAAAAAAGGAACTTATCAATTGGCGGTACTGCATTTAATCTTATTAATTATATATACTTTTTTCATAATTAACAAAGCTCATTTTTTTATAATTCTCCCGATAATAATAACTAGCGGAGTAGTTTTGGCGAGAGTAGCTATTCGGAATAAAAAAAGAATTCCAATAATAATTTAGTTTATTGGCCTCTGTAAAACAAAACTGTCGTAATAGTCTTGAAAGTGATGCTTAGGTCCAGAAAAATACTTCTGTGTTTGATATAATATAAGTCGTATTGCAGTTTTATCAAACTTTCTTCTATAGACTCTCCATAAGAATAATTAACCTGTGCCCATCCTGTAAGCCCGGGTTTAATTACGTGACGCGTTTCATAAAAAGGCATAATTTCAGCAATTTCTTTCACAAAAAACGGTCTTTCAGGCCTTGGCCCAATCACAGCCATATCTCCCTTTAAAACATTGATAAACTGAGGAAATTCATCTATTCTTGTCTTACGCATGAATTTGCCAAACGGTGTAACTCTTTTATCATTCGAAGTGGCAAACACGATTCCGTTTAATTCTGAATTTTCTACCATTGTTCGAAATTTATAAATTTTAAAAACAACACCATTTTTACCCACACGTTCCTGTGTATAAAACAAGCTTCCTTTGTTCCCAATACAATTTCCAACAAATATAAAAGGGATTAATATCAGGCTAAATATTAAACCGATTACGGAAAAAGCAGAATCAAGAAACCTAACCAATAATAAGTATAATTTATTATTATTACTTCTGCTAAATGGGAAAAACCGATAAAAATCCCTTGAAATATAATGTACTGGAATTCGTTGGGTCTTACTTTCATACACCTGAGTATATTCTCTGATTATATTTCCGCATTCTAATAAATGAAGCAGCTGTTGATACACATCGGCTGTTATACCGTCTGTTTTTTGAGAAGCTATAACAATTTCAGAAACATTATTTAATTTCACAAAAGCTTCAAGTTCACCTTTATTAATTTCTTTTACATAATTACTGCGACTATTTTCTTCCAATATGGAATCTGAATTAATAAAACCAATAATTTTATAATGAGGATCTACATTTTCCAGTCCAATAACAAGCTCTTCAACCTGATTACTGCCACATATCAAAACTACATTCTGTGAAAAACGGTTAGAGGCAAGAAAGTAGACGTAAAAAAAACGCCAAATTAGTAATGCCGAAAGGACAACAATATAGAAAATCAATATAGTTAGCCTATGCTTAGGAAGTTCCGGCGATAGAACGGGTGTAAATAAGTAAATTAAAACGGTAGTTGTTGCGGTTAGAACAACACTTCTAAGAATCTGAAATTGATTGCTTGCAACTTGTAAATTATACATTTCGAAGATTGCACCGAATATATTGACATAAAAAACAAGCAAAATAATAGAGGAGCAATTACCATCCCGGAAGTTAAAATATTTGTAATCAAACATTTGCCCATACAAATACAATGCACTTACTATGAACACAGCATCAAAAAAGTGAAGCAATACCCTGCGTTCCGATATTTCGAAATGCATTTTGTTTTTCTGTAGCATATTTTAGTTCTTGGTTAAGTTTGCCTTTTTTAAATTTGGGGAATTTAAAATCACAAAAACAAATGTATTAATTAATTGGCAGAAGACATTACCTATATGTACTATTTTTCTCTATTTAAAGGATCATTTGTTTTAATATTAGTAACAGTAAGCAAAGTCAATGCATATATAAAAGCAGGTGCAGCGGTACGCATAGCGGCATGATTAATAGTAAGCAGCCAAAAAAAGTAAAATGATAAAAAGTAAAAATGCTGCCGATTATTAATATATGTAGCAAAAGGAGTAATAATAAGTACTAATAGTCCTAATAGACCAAACAATCCATGTTCACTTAACATTCTGGTTACTTCATTATGCGATGCAGCATCTTCGGTAATCATATTTTTTCTGTTTTCTTTACCAAGACCTACTCCAACTCCAGTAATAGGATTATTGTAAAACAATTCCATCTCTGCATTCATAATAGTTTCACGTCCTCCTAATTTGTCCTTTTTTGCTCTTCCAGCTGCATCTTCGTTAGCATATCTATTCCCAATTAAACCCGAAGTTTGAAAAGAACTATATGTCCAAACGGATAAAGCTAAAAAACCTGTCAATACGGACACAAGTGTTAATTTAAATTTTGTTTTAACATCAGAATAATAATACAATAAAAACAGTAATCCGAGAATCATTACTACACCCGTTATAACTCCACCTCGAGAAAAAGTAACAATAGCACGGTAACTTACAAGTAGTACTAAAGCACCATTTAATAACTGCATTTTTTTTGATTTTGAAAACAAAATTAATTGTGCAAAAAATACAAACATTCCTAATCCTAATATGGTAGATACCTGATTTGGACCAAAACCTCCCGAAGTTTCAAAATTTGACTGTGTGCCGGTTACGACATCCTGAACACTTGGATTATACAAAAACAAATAAACTGTTGTTGTAATAATTGGTAGTCCCATAAACTGGACAATATTTTGTAAGTCAGAAAAAGGAATTTTTCTTTTACAGGTGTAAATTGCCGCAATTCCTAAACAAACCGGACCTAAAATATTAAATACCAGTGCTTTTTTTACATCAGTTGAAAAATCAGCTAATGTTGCTGTCATTAAAATTCCAGGAATTAATAATATCAGAAAAAAACCATAAATAAATGAACTTACAGAAAAGGCACTATATACCATTCCCATCAGCATAAAAAAGATAACACTCACTTTTATATATTCATTATTAAAATTTCCTCCCGTCATTCTTAAAAAAACTTCTACACCCACTAAATAGCCTGCAACTAAAAGCACTTCATTGTTTTTATTTCTGGTTCCAAAAACATATAAAGCTCCTACAACAGGAATCAATAGTGCATAAATTTTTGATAAGAAAGGGACAGCGAAAACAGCAAGGGCAATAGCTAAATGAATTATAACTAGTGAAGTATAAGAAAACAAATTATTTTTCATTCTATTTTGAAACTTTTTTTCCAAAATTAGTCAAAGATTGCAGCCATATCAAATATTGTTCTACAATATTATTTTCACTATATTCCGTTTGTATTTTTTTATGTAGTGTTGCAGCTATCTGATTCCGATAAATTTCATCCGCAATAAGTTTATTTATGGCCTGAATCAGTTCTTTCACATTATTAGATTCAATTAGTATTCCTTCATTTTCAGAAATGATTATTTTATCTATTTCCCCAACATTAGTTGCAATAACAGGGAGTTGATGTTTTCCATACTCCAATAAGGCTAACGGCAAGCCTTCTGATAAAGAAGGTAACACTCCAATATTGCATTGTTCTAAAGCAGACGAAATGTTATTTGTTGACCCGTACAAAAACACGTTTTTATCTAATTTTAAATCTTTAATTATGCTTTTTATTTCCAAAGAATAAATGTCTTCAAAATCTTTTCCAAAAAGATGAAAGCTCCAGTCAGGATATTTATTGACAACTACACTTGCAGCTTCAAGTAATAATTTATGATTTTTTTGAGGTCTTAAATTGGCAACACAAATAATTCTTTTTCCGTCATGTCCGTTTAATTCAATTTTTTCTGCATTATCATTTGAAAAATCAATAAAATTCGGAAAATAAATTACTTTAGAATTTAACAAATACGTTTTTGCCCAATCTTTTAAAGCTGAATTTACTGCAATAATTCCGGTAAAAAAATAAGAAGACAATTTTAAAACTATATTTTTCCTGAACTTTAAATCCTGCGAAATTCCATAATGGTCATGCCAGATTATTTTCACTTTCGGCAAAGTAAATTTTACTAAAACGGAGATAAAAAAAGAAGAACTGTGTGCATGAATATGACTGACATTATTGGCTTTTATAAATTTCCTTAATCTGAAAATTGAAGCTAAATCAATTGCCCCATTCTTTTTTAAAAACAAATAAGAAACATTATCATTTATTTTATTCTTTAAAAGTCCTTCTTTTCTGGTCGCTATCAAACCTGAGAACTCTATTTTTTTGCTCAGAGCATTAGCATAGTTTACTGCCATATGTTCTGCTCCGCCAATTTCAAGTGAATCTATAATTTGTACAATTCTCATTTCAAAAGCTTTTCTATTTCGATTTCAAAACTATCTGTTGTATATTTTTGTGACCACTCGAGTGCTCGTTTACTTTTCAAATCAAATTTCTGTCTGTGTTTCAGAATAGAAATAATCTGTTCTGTATCAGCTTCCAAATCGATCTTAAGCAATATACCCCGATTTCCGTAATCCAACATAAAAGGCACACATGAAACCGGTGTTGCTATGGGAACGCAACCCCAGAACATACCTTCGGCAATAGCTTTTGGCCAGCCTTCGCTTTTTGAGGGTAAAATAACTAAATGACTTTTCTGGCAGGCTATTTTTAATGTTTTCTTGTTCTGATTACCATGCAAAACAATATTATTTTCAAGATAATTATTTCTGATATAGTCTTCCAGAGATGCTCTTTCGGAACCTTCTCCATATATATTCAATGTAACTTTATCATTCTCCTTAATCAACTCATGAATTAATTTTACAGCATACATTGGATTTTTACCAGAGACTAAACTCCCCACAAAAATAAAATGGATACCGGTCTCAAAATTTGTTTTCTGAATGGTTTCTTTTTCAGATTCTGAGTAGCTGGATGTAAAAAATGGTTTTATATTTTTAGATTGATTATCCCACTCCCCATAAACCAGAACCTGCATGTTACGAGTTAAAAATGTATTATTCAAAATGTATTTCTGCAATTTATAGGTCCATGGCTGTTTAGCTTTGGGATCCCAGTTTCCGGCGTATTTGGCTGTTTTTGTTTTATTAGGAAACAGAACCTGAATGAAACATCCTAATAATCCAACATTTCCTGGACAACGCAAATGAATGTGTGATGCTGTTTTCATTGCTTTAAATAGGATTACAGCATTATAAAAAGTATTAAAAAATGATTTCAATGAATTTAAATTTGAATTTAAATTTGAATCAATTAATTTAAAATGTGTTTTTATTAAAAAAGGAATTTGACTTATTAGAAGTCCATTATCATTATTCCAGATAGGACAGCAGAAAATAATTTCGTCACTAAACTTTTTCCAAATAATCAATTCATCTACATATGGACCATATGCAAACTTCTTTTCATCTTTATAAATGATTGGCGCTGTTGAAACGATTAGTAATTTCATCATATATAATCTTTTGAACCTCTTTGCGATATAATTATTGCAGGAACTCCCATTACAACCGAATTATCAGGAAAAGAACTATTAACCATCGAGCATGCGCCAATAAGTACATTATTTCCAATATTAATTTTTCCAGCAATAACGACATTGGCACCAATATAAATTTCATTTCCCAAAACTGGCGTTCCTCTTTTTTCATCATTACCCGAAACACCTATTGTAACGCCTTGTGAAATATTACAATTATCTCCAATAATAGCATTTGAATTTATAATAATTCCTCCAAAATGTCCTATATAAAAAGAGTGTCCAATTTTTACGGAAGATGGAATAGAAATTCCGGTAGTAATTTCTATTACTTTTTGCCACAATAGACTCAAAAACAATAAGGGCAATCTAAAAATTATCCATTTTACTTTTGTACGTATATAATTTGCAATTCTATATTGAAAAATAGCCCAAAAGCCCTGTGTGAAAAATATAATCACAAAAAAATGACTGCCATATTTTTTATACTTCTTATAATCAGAATGTATGAGTTGAAATAATGTCATAGCGGCTTATCTGATAATTTGTTGTTTGTATGTTTAGGCTTATTAAAAAATAAACTCCACCATCCTACTGTTCTTCCCAAAGCTTCTGTAAAAGCGGCTTCTTTATCCTTCAAACTAATAATATTAGTATACCTAATTAAAGTTAATAATATCGTAATCGCATTCCATTTAAAACGGTCTCTAATGTTGGGGTTGGAGTTTTTAATTCTCCAGACGTACCATCCGTTTCTTACAACCATCTTTCCATATTGGTATCGGTTTGGACGACCGGACTGATCGTGAAAATGACTTAACCTGACTTTCGTATTGATCACGTTTTTTCCAAATTTCAACGCTCTTAAACTAAAATCAGCATCTTCGTACAAACCGTATCCTTCGAAAAATTTCGAAAAATTAATGTTTTTAAAAACAACTTTTCTAAACGACATTGACATTCCAATCAATAAATCGACATCATATATTTTTCCTGTCATGGGAAATCCGCATGTTCTTCCATGTGAGTAACCCGGCATTCTTCCAGGTCCCAGATTAGAAGCAAGTCTTAAATAATTTCGTACAACATTTCGTATTCCTTCTTTATAATAGTAACCTTCAAACAGATAATACTTGTTTTTATTATACAGTTTGTGCTTTTCCTGAAGCTTCCATTTATATTCATTAATTGCAACACCACCAACTCCTGAAACATCATTGTTTTCTTCAAATGTTTTTATAGTTTCGGAAAAATAATCTATTTCTAAAACTGTATCATCGTCTAAAAAGCAAATAATTTCTGAGTCATTTGCTACTTTAGATATTCCGAAATTTCGTTGTTTTGTCAATCCCTTGTCTTTATCAGAAACTAAAAAATATTTAAGATTTCGAAATTCATTATTTTTCAAAACATTTTCTGTTTCCTGATTTGACGAACCATCAATAATTAATATTTCATCCGGATACAATAATTGATTTTTAACAGAGTGTAATAAATCAAGTAAGGATTCAGGACGCATATAAGTACATACAATTAATGAAAATTTCATCTGTTATTCTTTAACTGATTAGCCCAAAATAAACTTTGTGACCATTGTTTTTTAAAATTGCTCCAATATCGAATTGGATTTTTAATCTTTTGAACCCGATAAAACTTAAAAAATAATATTGTTTTATATCCATTGATTTGCTTAGTGGTTAGATGTAATTGATTGAATAACATAATAGTTGGAGAAGGTTTAGGCTGAACGATCTCATTTTGCCAGGCTAAAACCGGTTTTGTCCTAAAACCACCCATTGGAGCGCTTAAATGTGTAATTTCCGGATTAGGAAAAAACAGAACGTCTTCTCCTGAATTTCTTAATTGCATTCCGAAATCACTATCCTCTCCATAACCAAATTCAAATCCCATTGTAAAAGAAACTTTCTTTAAAAGAGAACTTGAAATAAAGCTATTTCCCGATCCAAAGATAGCTGCCTGATGTACGTTATTGTTTTTTGTCTTTTCGTTAATTTTCAAATAAGAATTACTTGCTACTTTACTTCCAAATTTTACGCAATTTTTAAGAGTTTCATCAATCAAATCCGACTCAAATCTATTATCGTCATCGTTTAAAAAAACCCACTCACTCATTACTTGTGACAAAGCTATATTTCTTGCATTACAAGCCCCTGCCTGATGTGTAAATGTATGTTTAATTACAAATGGCCAACTTTGATTTGTAAGATAATCAAGCTCAGAATCACTATCGGGATTTGTATTTTGTTCTACGATAATTACATTTTTTGGCAAATGAGTCTGTACAGACAAATCTTTTAAAACATCATATAAATATTCTTTTCTTCCTATCGTAGGAATGATAACATCAATCGTTCCCGTTTCTAAAACTTTTCTTTTTGAAGCAACTTTAATCTCAGTAAGAAAATTACTTTTTAATTTTCTTTTACAATAAAAAAGGCTGGATAAAAACGGAAAAAAAGCCCATTTTTTTTCATATAAAAACAAATTCAGAAATAGTAAAAATGTCCATCTTGTTCTGTAATGCTGTTTTACAAATCGAAATAAAGAAAATAAATTATCTTTTGATGTTTCATTTCGATCATCTGTATTTATTAATAGTTTGGGCTCAGAATAACAAAGAAGTCCTTTTGGCATTCCCAGTTTTGCCAGAGAATTCAATAAATAATCAAATTTATCTGACGTCGTAATTACATTTTTAAAAGTCAATAAAGCTGAAGCGTAAATACCTCCAACAGCACCACTCATTTGCCAGGTTGGATATGTAACTTCTTTTTTAATATTAACAAATGGTGTTACTTCCACATAACCAACAGCTTCTGACAAAAATGTTTTTTCAGATAAATTGAAAGAAGCCATTATTTTATAATGATGAAAAATTTCAGAAAAAGCTGAAAAATTAAGGTATGGTTGTAAATCAAGCCGGCACCAGATCAATAACTCATCCGGAAAAGAATCTGCCATTTCAAATAAAGTTAACGTAATCTCTTTTTGAGAAAAATTCAGACTTTTTCCTTCAGATTCAACATTTACAACCTTATTGTCTTTATGATAAATAACAATCATTTATTTGATATTTTGATTTAGTATTTTTTTGTAAAACTCAATATTCTCTACAACAACTTTATTAATATCAAATTTATCTTCAACTCTATTTTTTGCCTGATTCCCTATTTTAGAACAAAAAGAATCATCTGTTAGCAATTCTACAATTCTTTCTGCATATAAATCATGATTTTCAGGATGGACTAAAAAACCACTCTCCTGATCTAAAATCAATTCCTGTGCCCAGCCAATATTACTATTAACAACCGCTTTTTGCATTGCCATGGATTCAATGGTAACCATTCCTAGAGTTTCGGCAAAAGTTGGAAAAACACAAACATTTGCCTTTTTAATATAATTCTGAACTTCATTATATGGAATTTTACCCAAATATTCGACATGCTTTAAATCATCACCTGTAAATTGACTCTGTAATAATTGCCAAGTCGAATTTGAGTTCGTTTTAATATCAAAAGAATCGCTTCCAATTAAGACAAGTTTTGCTTCGGGCAATTCTTTTCGAACTTTATTAAAAATTTCCGGAAGTTCTAAAACTCCTTTTTTTCTAATTAATGTTCCAACATACAAAATCATTCCTTTTTCATAAACCAGAGGAGAATCATTGGTAAAGTTTTTTAATTCTAAACCGTAATGAATCGTTTTTATTTCTTTACTTTTTATTTTAAAGATTTCTTTTGAGGTTTCTCCGGCAAAACTTGTCGGTGCAATAAAAGCTTCAGCCCCATTAATGGCTAATTTTTCAGACCAAAAATTTTTAGGTTTTTGTTTTCGGCTTTCAAGTCGGCAAAAGTAAGCATCACTTCCGTGAAAACGAATTATCAGTGGAATCCTAAAATTCATAAAAGCGGTAATTCCGGTCCAATCCGGTGCTTCAATAATATTAATATTCTTTTCCTGAATTTTATTATTGATAAATTTTTCTATCTTTTTTCGGTTAAAATAAAATTTAAAAACTTTCACCTTACTGTCAGTAAGACTATAAAGCGTTACATTATTTTCTTCCAGAACAAACTCATTTTTCTGCCCGTATACAAAAACAGAAACCTGAACATCGCTTATTCTAAGTTTTTCAACTAAGTTGTAAACGCTGGTACCTAATCCACCATCGTGGCCAAAAGCTTTATGAGGATAATGAGACACAATGTATGCGACATGTAGCTTTGCTGCCATATTATTTTATTGAAAGTATTTTTTTAATAGTTATTTTTAATTCTATTTCTTTTCTTTTCGCTAACTTTTTAAAACTATAACCATACGCTCCGATTGCACAAAATTCTCCTGCTGAAAAATGCAATATTGATTCTTTTGGCTCAAAAACAGCATTGTTATTTCTTTTTAAATAAATGTCAGGATTTTGATTCTTTGAGTTTTCTTTGGTTTTCGAAAATGAAAAAATAGTCGAAAACAAACCGAAGTCTTTTTGTAAAAGAAAATCTTTATAGTTTAATGGCTTAGAAACTTTAAAGGATTTAACTACATTATTGACAACTAAAGTATTTGCAGTGTCTTTCAATTTTAAATAAGAAGAATAAATTACCAAAGGAGGTAAAAAATAATCTTTCTTTAAAACATAACTATTTTTAGATGATTCTGTTTCACTCTGGTCTAGATTGATTTTCACATCAAAATAGGTCGAAATATATGCTGCAACTTCTTGTCTGTTTTTTTTGCTTTTGATATCAAAAACTACATCTTCAAGTTTAATTCTCTCTTCTGTATGATTGTATTTTATCCATTTATCGGGAAAATAATCCTTATCATTAAGTTCCTGACTTTTCAATCCATCAAAATTCTGTAACGGTCTTATTATTTTTGAATCGCTTTTTTGGCCTAACCATGCTGTCCACCATGAAAAGGTAGAATTGCTTATTATAAAATCGTCGCACAATGATCCCAGACAAAGCTGCTCTATTCCATCTAGCCCATCTCCAAAAAAAGCGTTTTGTAAAAATGAAAAATGAAATTTACAATATTTAATATCATCACTTAAAACGATCAGATTACAAGATTCCCAATCGGGAAAAAAATTATTTAGGCTATTTAGATAATAGTTAATTGGCAGCTGAAAGTAATCGGGATGATTTACAAAATCACCTCTTCTAATTGAAAGCAGAATGGTTCGTTTGTCAAAAACATTCTTATATAAGTTTTTAATTTTATTGATTAAAGAATCCGAAAATTCAAAATAATGTTTTGTTAATGCTTTATCAAAATATTTTTCAGTTTGAAGCCACCCAGAAAGATCATAATTCTCATCTTTAAAATCCCATTGATGAAAATTATATTCCTTTTCTTCAACATTTACAAAACTTAGATCTGATGTTAAAAGCGGTAATCTGTTTTTAAAATATTCTTGGTATTTCCAATCTAAAAAGGCAAAATCCTGATTATTTGCTACAGCCAGACCAATAGTAGAAGCAATTTGAAAAAGCTGATTTCCCAAATGTCCTTTCTTACCTATTTTACTGTATGTTATCATTTAAAAAAATCCTTAACAAAAATTATTTATTGAAAAAATCTTTCAATATTTTGGCCGTAAATATTTTGGCTCCTTCACTATCCATGTGCCCGCAAGAAGAAAAATACTTGTCTTCTGTTACTGCGTTTTCATAATTATGAATTTCAGGATAAGCTTTTTTAACTTTATCAAAGTAATCCATTCCTTTTACATTCTCACACATAGGAGTCATTACAGCAATCAAATTAATATTATTTGCCTTACACATGTTTTTAATTTCTTCGTATGATTTATTATGGGCCAACGGATTTAAATTTACAATATTGTTTTTCATATTGCCATTCTTATGTTTTTCCAACGGGTAAAAACCAAGATTTTGTACAGCACTAGTTTTTTTATGAATCAGCGTAAAAAATACTTCTCTAAAACCTATTTTAGATTCGTATTTTATATATCTGTAAAAAGGCAGGTAATACATTTCATTAAAGTTTTTTTCATCTTTAAAATGATCTTTTATGATAACTGAATTATGAATGTAAGGCAAAAATTTTGATGAAATTGACTCTGATCTGTGATTAATTGCAAGATTAAGATCTGCTTCAACAATTACATTTTTGATTTTCCATTTTCTTTCTATCATTAACTTCAACATCAAAGAAGCTTCGAATAGATGACCGGCACTCATTCCATAATTATAAGTCTTTATACCTTTATCCTCAAACATTTTTGGTATAAAATGATTATTTGCCCTAGATGAACCTAAAATAATCACATCATAATTTTCAGCATTCGAATTAAAAACCGTTTCAATCTTTCCACGGTCTTTTGATTTCATAAAAACTAACGTATAAATTCCATCTAATACAATTGCAATCAAAATTGTAATAAGAATTATTTTACCTGTATAAATTAAAAAACTTTTCATTAAAATTGAAAATATATAAATTCTTTATAATCCGAAAATGTTCCGAAAGCCATTATTGCTACTATTGCCAAAGCTATTTTGAGTATATCATTTTTTCCTGACAGAGGCTCCGTCTTATTCCGATTATTCCATTCAATCAAAACAAATAACACAATCAAAACAATTAATTCATAATTGTAACGGTCGGGTTCCAAATACTGAAAACCAAAATCTCTTTTTATTACTATTTGTTTCAAATACAAAAAAGCATCCGTAATAGTTTTGGCTCTGAAAAACACCCAAGCTATACAAGTTAGAAAAAAAGTATATAAAATACTTAGTATTACTTTTACAGAATCAAAATTCCATTTTAATACTATTTCATCCATATTGTTTCTGTTGCTATTTGATAACAGTAAGGGCAAAAAGTAAACTGCGTTTATAAACCCCCAAACAACATAGGTCCAATTAGCACCATGCCAAAAACCACTGACTATAAAAATGATAAATGTATTTCTGATTTTCATCCAAAGTCCTCCTTTGCTTCCGCCAAGAGGTATATATAAATAATCGCGAAACCAAGAAGAAAGTGAAATATGCCAACGACGCCAAAACTCGGCTATATCTCTTGAAAAATACGGATAATTGAAATTTCGTAATAAGTCTAAACCAAAGAGTTTTGAAACCCCTAATGCTATATCGGAATAACCTGAAAAATCGCCATAAATCTGGAATGCAAAATATACTGCTCCTAATATTAACGAAAATGAATTTAAGCTGGTATAATTATCGAAAATGGCGTTCGCATAGGTAGCACAACTATCGGCAATGACTATCTTTTTAACTAATCCCCAAATAATTTGACAAACTCCCTCTTTTGCCATTTGAAAATCAAACTCCCTTTTCACTTTTACCTGAGGCAATAAATGCGTGGCTCTTTCGATTGGCCCGGCTACTAAAAGCGGAAAGTAACTTACAAATAACGAATAATCAACAAAGTTATATTCTGCTTTTATTCGTTTGTAATAAATATCAATTACATAAGATAATCCGTGAAACGTATAAAATGAAATTCCGACTGGAAGGATAACATTTAATAATATTGGGCTCGCTTTTATTCCTGCTGAATTTAATAAATCAGAGAATGAAGATGCGAAAAAGTTATAGTATTTAAAAACCCCTAAGAATCCTAAATTCACAATAATACTAAGCCAAAACCAAAACTTTCGGCTTTTTTCTGATTTGCCTTTCTCAATTTGAATTCCCGTGTAATAATCTAAAAAGGTTGAAAAGACTAATAAAAATAGAAACCTCCAATCCCAACAGGAATAGAAATAATAACTCGCAACAATTAGTAATGCATTCTGAGTGCTTTTTGTTTTATTGAAAACAAACCAATACAGAAAAAAAACGATTGGTAAAAAAATAGCAAATGCTATAGAATTAAAAAACATATTATTTATTTATACATTTATGTATTGTATTCCAAATCGTTAAAGAAGCTTGTGTTGGATTTTTACCCGCTACAACTTCGTACCATTTTTTACCCGCTGGAACATTTGATAATTTTTTATCTAAAATTTGTTTAACCTGATTTTCTAAATCTTCTTTATTAGTACAAAAAATAGCTGCTTCCTGAGAAGGCATACTTCTAAAGTGAACATATTTGTAGTTTTGTCCAATATCTCTAATTCCTTTTTTTAATTGTGGCTGTTCGTAATTAAAATAAATGCAGGGTTTGTCATGCGCAACAAAATCAAAAACGGTTGAGGAACATACATTTGTTACCAATTCTGAATGTGCACAAACGTTATGCAATAATCCCAAATCTTCTTTTGTGGGTAAAATTTCATTCCAATTTTTCCCTACAGACCTCCACAAAGGATCAATAACTTCTATAACATCTTTATTTGATTTTATCACCGCATCATATCTTGTGGTTGTATCTACGGGACATTTACGGTAAATAATTCCAATATTTTCTCCCTTTACATTTAAGTTTCGAACTGCATTTGCCAAATCTTCAAGATAGTATTGATCAAGTGGCGAAGTTGTTTCATCATCACCGGAAAAACAGATATACCTTTTTGAAATATCTAAGTTGTTTTCATCAAAAAAAGTTTCCCTGCTTTTTAATAAATTGGTATCATAATGAGGTTCAAACTGTGGTGTTCCCGTTACAAAAACCTGAGATTCTTTTACGAAAGGGTAATATTTTATAACTTCTTCCTTCATTAAATCGCTCCATACAAAATAATAATCGGCTTCAACAACCTGCATTGCTTTTGGCACATTGTCCCAGGAATACACAAAAGCTACTACCGGAATACCAAGATCTTGTGCTGCAAGTAATGCACTTATAGATTGAGTAGCTCTTTGTGTAGTACAAAAAATCAAATCCGGTTTATGTTCTAATAATTGTGCTTTGCAATATTGATATTTTGTAGTTGATCGTTCCAAGGCATTAATGCGCTTTCTAATTCTCAAAATTCCTTTTTCTGAAGAATTCAAACCTATCAACAATCTGATATATGTGGTAAACAAAGTATTTTTTAACCCATTATAACTAAAAGGAAATTTATAAGTTTGATATACCTTGTCCTTAAATTTTTTCTGAGAAACATTAAGTTCTATATGTTTTCTTATTCTGGAATAAATAGGTGTTAAAGGATGCGTTTTATGATCTTCAATTTTTACCTCATCATATCCTAACTGATATTTTAAGGAAAATACAGTATTATTCCAGTAAACGATTTGATACCCTTTTTCTTCTCCTATTTCCTTAAATTTTGTAAAAGCGAAGTTGCGTAGTCCTACACCATCCGGAAAAAAAACAAATACTTTTTTACTCATAACTGAAACACTAAGTGGTATTTAATTTCTATTATTAAACTAATTCTTAAAAGGACAAACTACCATCAAACCTTTTTTCAAAGATTGTATGACGTTTTCATCCGGCAAACAGATGTTTTGTGCAAATAAATTTTCTAACTCAATCTCTAAAAATTCACTCGCTTGTATTGATGGATTATAGAAAGGAATTTGAACAGATTCAAAATAATCCTGATATTTAACATTGTCTCCAAAAACACCATCTGAAAAAGGCTGCCAAACTGCAGGAATATTGTAAGCATGTGCGATAATTACACCGTGCAAAGAAGACGAAACTATCTTTTCACATTCTAAAAACTCAATAGTTTTAGCTTCAATATCATTCGTCATCATATCTATAATTTTGATATGACTTTGTCCATGAAACCAAGTGCTAATTAATTTAAAATCATTGTAATGCGGTATAATTCCATAGTTATACTTTTTAGCAACTACAGGATTAAAATAATCCGGTAACAGTAAAGCAGGATCACCATAAACTTCAGGAACTTCATATCCTAAACCTAACAAATGCTTTCGGGTTTGTGGTCCGCGGACTGCTAAAAAAACAGCATTTTTTATTTTAGAATCTCTACTAATTATTCCGCTGCCCCAAACAATACATTTGTGGTTTACATTGGTTAAAATGCTTCCGATAGTGACGTAAATTGGAGAAAACCAATCCAGAACAGAGAACTTTTTAGGCCATGCAAAAATAACTTTCTTATTAGAAATTTTTTCAACAAGATATTTTCCTAACACGTCACCGTAGTTTTCTTTAGATTTACCCTGAATTATTTTTTCATTCCACCAAAAAACCCTGATTCTGTTTGAAAAAAGCATCCGTTTTAGACTTTTTTGTTTTTTAGTTTATCTCTCTGAACTTGCTCTATTGGCAATATATCAGTTGATTTAAGAGTTAATGCCTGATAAACAGCTTCCAAATCACGAGATAATTTACGTAAACCCATTGGTTCTAAAGACGCAGCATGATCTGTTCCTTTCCACGTTCTGTCGATCGTATAATGTCTTTCGATGATATTGGCGCCTAAAGTATAAGCTGCAATATCAACTGCAATACCTAAATGGTGACCAGAGAAACCAATATGTTTTACCTGATCTCCATATTTTTGTTTCAATAAATTGATATCCAGCAAACAAACATCTTCAAATGGAACCGGATATCCTGAAGTACAATTGTATAATACTAAATCTTTGTTTCTGCCTTTTTCAGTGAAATAGTTTACTAAAATATCAGTCTCATCTTTAGTAGTCATACCTGTAGAAATATGAATTTCACCAGAATAATTTTCGCATAACCAACCTAACATATCAAAGTTATTATTGCATGCTGATGGGATTTTGATAAATTCAGGATTTAAAGAAGTAATTTCTTTTGCAGAAGTAGTATCCCAAACTGATGTAGAATAAACGATACCAATCTCTTCGCAATATTCTTTTAATTCACGATGCTGATCAACATCAAATTCTAAAAATTCGCGATGTGCACCATAAGTATCTCCATAAGAGTTTAGTGCATTTGGATGGGGAGCTTGATACTGTTCCTCTGTTAAAAGTTCTTTATTATTTCGTTTTTGAAATTTAACTGCATCTGCATTTGCAAAAATTTTAGCAATTTTAATTAATTCCTTTGCTATTGACATTTCGCCTTTATGATTACAACCAATTTCAGCAATCACGTAAGGTTTTTTATATTGCTTCATAACGTTTATTGTACTTTATTAAAATTTCACAAGTTTCTCTAATTGCTCCTGATGCAGATGCATGGGTCAAAATATAATCTGCATTTGCCTTTACAGTAAGGGTTGCATTTGCCGGAGCAAAAGACCAGCCAACGCTGCAAATATTTGCCAAATCATTTACGTCATCACCTACGTAAGCAACGGCGCCAAAACTACTATTTCTATCTAAAAGAAAATGGGTTAAAAAAGAAAATTTGTCTTTTACCCCCAAAAAAGTATCTTTTATCTGTAATTTTTTCATTCGTTGAGCGACTAAGTCAGAATTTTCTGACGTTAAAGCAATGACCTGAATATTATTTTGTCTGATGATTTCCAATCCCATACCATCACGCATGTCAAATCTTTTTGCCATTTCTCCGTCAGCATTATAATAAACGCTGCCATCAGTAAAAACGCCATCGACATCTAATATTAAATATTCAATTTTTTGATGGGTTTTATTTTTCTTCTGACGTTCGGCCAGCAAATTTTCAACAATATGCCAGTCTGATGTACTATCAATTTCAACTAGAGATTCTTCATGCATTTTTACCAAACCAATTGATCCGCTTATTCTGTTTTTTGAATTTACGAAAGCCTTCTTTGTTGTAGTATATACCGCGCCATTTTCTATCAGTAAGCCTTCAAAATCCTGACGTCTTGGTCTTTTAAAAACGTCATAATTTTGAGACGTCCCATCAGAATTCCATATAAAACGGTGCGTATTTACAACCGTCAATGCGGATTCCTTTTTATTATCAATAATTTCATTTAAAGTGGCATTTATATTTACAGCCTTTGTCATTGGAGAAGTTGCCTGTAATAAGCACAAGATATCAAAATCGTAATTAATAACCTCTGCAAATTCCAGCATTACACTTTCTGTCGATGCGGTATCAGAAGCATTTTCATCATTACGCAGGAGTGTTTTTACTTTAGGCGACCAGTGATATTCATTATTTACATAATCCATTATTTCCTGATCATCTGTAAAAATATAAACCTCATCTAAATCTGAAAAAATAGCTTCTGTCAGAACCCATGAAAAAAGTGGACGCCCTAACATTTTTTTCTTGTTTTTTCCGGGAATTCCTTTAGAATTTTTACGGAGTGGGATAATGGCTGTTTTTTTCATAAGTAATACTTTTTAATGCCTCAAAAGTAATTTTAAAAGTTAAAAAAATTGCTATGTAATAATAAAGTTTATGTTTTTATAATTGAAGAAGATAGACGCTCTCATAACATGAATTTCATTAATGTTCCAATTATCTACTGAACCTTTATTTAATGCCAATAACATATTGTTAATATCTTCTTGTAGTGAAGTTTTTTTGAATTAAAAATTTATTGAGACAAATAATATATATAGAGTATTGGTCAAGAATATTTATTAAATAACTAATTTTAAATTATCATAATTTAAGCTCTTATATACTGCTTAATTTTTTTAATTAATAAACCTTTATATATTTTTAGGCTATATCTTAATGCATATAAATAATGGTTTAAATTAATTTTTTTATTTTGAACTAAGTTTGCATATAATTCTAAATTAATCTGATTATTTTTTCTAGTCGCAATTACCTTACCTAAAAATTTATTTTTAATTTTATAGTATTTTTCTTTATAAAACACCGAATCGAAGTCATTCAGCTTTCCAATTAGATCAAGAGTTAACTGAGTTCTCATGCATTTATCGCATTGAGAACAATTAATTTTACCCTTTAAGTCTGGAGAAGTGCAAACATCAAGAAAATCAAAAGCTAGTTTAAATTCAGAAACTTTTTTTGTTCTATCGATACGATTTAACTGGCTCATTGAAGAAACAAAATCTAATGATTCCGTACTAATAAATCTTGTAATTAATATATCCCAGCTACTTGTATCGTTTTGATCTAATTTAAAAAAATCAAATCGATATGCAGAAGCATAGTAATAGGTTTTAAATAATGTCTGCAAATTTAAAACACAAGAAAGATTTCTTAAGCTATGCGCTTTCTGAAAGTCATGTCCTAATATCTCTCCAATGTTTGTTGTTATTTCAATTAATGGCAATTCTAATTTTGAAGAAAATTCTCTTATTTTTTTCAATCTATTTACATATGTTTTTTGTGCTATTTCGCCATTCCATTGTCCATGTGAGCCTGCATTAAGATATGTTAAATAGTTTAAAGAATAATTATCTAAATCTAAATGATCAATAATTGTTGCTGTAGAATCTATGCCACATGATGCACCCGTAGCCGTAGCTCTATAAATGTTTAAATTTTTATCATTAAGCTGGTCAGGAATAATTTTTATAAACTTAAACTCATTATTTGATAATTTTAAGGCTGGAATCAAATAAGTGGTAATGTTATAAAAAAGCTTAGCAGATATTTTACCCTTGATGTATAAATCTTCACCTCTTTTCATTGCTAACAAAAGTAAACCAACAAAAAAAGCATCTAAATTTTCGAGATCAATATAATTTTTATATTCTAATGGAAACTCATACCATAAAATTCCTTTATCAATATTTGTTTCGTAATTCGCTTGAACCCTTACAAAATTATTATATTTAATTATTTCTGAAGAATATATAATCATACTCGTTTATTTTCCAATTGATTGTAGGCTTTTTTAACTTCAGCTGCAATATATTTCATTTCCAGCTTTGGACTTACTAAATTTAAATTGTATGCTATCCCTAAATTTATATCCTCTTTTTTAATAGTTTCTTTAATAATATTTTTTAATTGCTCTACATCTTCTGGATTTATTATTAATTTTCCATTAAATCCATCTTTTATGACTTCTTCAGTAACTCTACCTGGGTTGGATTGAATTGGAAAAGTCCCTGAACAGATTGCTTCCAATAGTGTATTTGGTAAACCATCAGACATACTATTACCAATGTAAAATTTTGACTTACCCATATAAACCAACACTTCATGATGTGAAATATTTGCATAAATCTTAAGATTTCCCCAAGAATACATTTCTGAATTTTGAACAAAATCAAAAACACTCTGATGCGCTCCAAAAATCACAATTTCAAAATTCTCAATTAACTCCTTTAAATTTTGAATTGCTTTTAGAACTGCAATACATCTTCCAAGACTCCCTTCATAACCTTTTATTAGAATGATTTTTCTTTTCTCCAGAGGAGCTGAAAGCTGTTTGATTAATTTCAAATCATATCCTCCACCTCCTGGAAAAACTCCCAGATTGATTCCTTTAAATCCAAAATCTCTTGCTATTTCAGCATCTCTTTGATTATCAGAGAACATATAATCAACTCTGGAAAAAATCTCTTTAACATTTGAATCAAAATTATTCTTTCCTTTTTTATTAAAAATATCACTTCCCCAAGATGAATATATCCATTTTAGACAGTGATGTTTTTTCATTACAGGAAGTATTGGTAAACTTGCAATTTGTATCGAAAAACTATGAACAACATCAGGCTTAATTTCGTTCAGGTATTGTTCAAAAATAACAGCTGTTTTATGCTCATTAAAAGATTGCAAAAATTGGTACAGTTTAAGGAAGTTCTTTTTTACAAATAATCTTCCCGGATAATTCCACTTCAGTTTCCATCCTGTTTTTTGAGAAACCCAATTTAACCTTTCAGATTTCTCACTCATTCCTGTAATATCAAACCAATATACTTCATGACCAGAATTCTCAAGTTGTCTTGTCCATCTGAAAAAATGGAGTGATGGAATTGAAACCATAAGTATCTTCATTATCGAAAATAAATTTTAAGATGAATCAAATTTTTATTTTGGTCGAATGAATATTGGTATGGCAGATTCCTGTAATGCATTACAATTTCCTGTAAAATCATATTATTTACAATTTTCATTGGTAAAAATTCCAAATACTTCTTCCCTAAAATTCTTTTTGCAAATTGTTTTCTCTTATTGCTATCAGATGTGTCTTTAACTATTATTAAAACCACTTTATTCTCAAAATTATCCAGTTGTGCTAATAATGCATTTACTTTTGAAGTTTCAGGTTCAATCTCAATCGTAAAATCCGGCTGACCTGATAATTTAGAATATTCTTTTTCTTCCGGTAAAACTCCCCATTGCTGTTTAATATTTGCTTTTATTTTTTTGCCGGTTTGAGAAGTCTGAATATAGGAGTGATTTATTCTTTCCAATTCAAAATGATATGGATCTGTACTTAATTTTGTTCTGTATGTTTTTGGATGCCATTGGTGTTTTAACAGAATCTCTTTTTCAAAAAAATCAATTTTAATTCCGAGATTGTGTAGTCGAATGTGCACATCCGTATCTTCAGCACCCCAACCATGATAAAACTCATCGTAACCATTTATTTCTTTTAACAATTGAGTTGGATACAAGGTCATGCCGGTAGCTTCTTTCCTTGAAACAAATTCTACTGTTGCATTGTGAAAATCTTTATTAAATTTGGTTTCTTTTTGACTTAAAAAACCAACTTGAAAATACGTTACTATATTTTCGTTTTTAAGTTCATGCAATTTGCTAATAAAATCAGAATGAAAAAGCATGTCTACATCTCCCACAAAAAAGTAAGGGGTTTTACATTGTTGCAAAACAATATTAATTGCCCTACACTTATTCCACAATTGTCCGGAAACCGGGCAATTGATATAATTGATTTTAGGATATTTCAATAACAATTGTTCTAAATGAGCTACATAGTCGTCATTTGATCCATAATCTACAAAAAACAATTCAAAGTCATCATTTGACTGATTTTGAAGTGAATCGAGACAGTTTTTTACCGTTTGTAAATTACGATTACGATTGGTCAGGACTACTGTTGCCATTTAGAATTAATTTTTTTTCGTAATGTTATTTTTGTAGTAAATAAACGTGTTTCATAAAGTAATCGCCTGAAATATTCTTTTGGCAATTGAAAACCTATTTTATAAAAAAATGAGAATATAATTTTTGTATGTGAACTATACTTTAATCCGTGCAATTGATAATGAGCAATAGTTTCAATTTTCCAACGCATTAAAGAGCCTTTTTCATCTCTTTTTATAAAATAAAAAAAGGTTTCATTAAAGTCCATTATTTTAAGACCGTTTTTGATTACACGATCTGACCATTCTTTGTCTTCACTCGCTATAAGTATTTCATTAAATTTATATTTCTTCCATACTTTTTTATTGATCATTGCGCATGCAGCCATCAAACCATAGCTTAAACCATCTTTTATTTCGAAGTTATTGTCAAACGCACGTGCGTAATTTGAATAAGAATTAATATAACGAAGTGCCGCCAATGAAGGATTTGAAATAAACATTTTTAGTGAATTTTTAAAAAATGATTCTCCAACAGGAACGGCATGAGAGCTTAAAAGCAGTACTAAATCATTTTTAGTATTTTCAATTCCCAAATTAATAGCTTTACCGTAACTAAACTTCTCGATAAGTATTATTTTACAATTATATTTTTCAGCAATTTCAATACTTTTATCTGTAGAATTATTATCAACAACAATAATTTCATTAATATCATGATAGTATATTTTATGAAGAATACTTAAGACAGATTCTAAAGCTTTTGCTTCATTTTTATTCCTTATTACTACTGAAATCATCTCTTAAATTAGTTGTTAAAATTATTAATCTGAGTATTATGCAATCCTTTGTAAATTAAAATCTTTTCCCTAACCAATTTAATATAGAATATTTTTTTAAATAATTTCTCAGTAAAAAAATAATACATGGGTCTAAATTTCATTTCTTTTAGCCTGACACTTTTACTATCATTCTTATGTTCTTCTTTTAAACCATAGATTTTTTGAGTCATCCAGTCTTCTAAAACATTTCCTAAATGATAGGCATAGTTGCCATACGTTGCCAGGCGGTAACCTCCCATTTTAAGAACTGGAAGATCCGTATATAAATATTCGCTATTACCTCCTAACTTATAAATACTATTATCTTTTGGCATTTTTGAAAAAACTTCTCTTTTATAAGTACACACAAAATGAGAACTTCCCAAAACAGCAATTAAACCCTGCTTACTTTTTAATGTTGCAATAACATCTTTATATTTTATGTCCAGCCACGGCCACCCTATACTGTTTGCGAACAATGTCATACTTTCAGGATCTTTTACCGGACGAAATTTTAAACGTGATGAAAACAAGTTATCAAACCAAATATTACTAGTCAATCTAAAATGGGTTCTAAAAACAGGTACAGGACTTACTGCACCGGCTTTTGGAAATGCTTTGAAAACTTCTAAAATTTCTTTCTCCCAATTGTTGTCAAATAAAACATCCGCATCTGTAATTGTTATCAAACGTTCTTCGGCTGTACGTAATGCTTTTAAAATACTGTTTATTTTACCAACATTTTCTTTTTCAATTATCAGTTCATCTATGTATTTGTCTTCTTGTAACTGAAATAATTTAGCATTTACACCATTGCAAGAACCATTACTTATTACAGATACTTTTATATTTGAAATTGAAGTTTTCTGAATTGAAGTCAGACAATAAGTGAAAATGGTAAAAGCATCTTTGTAATAATCTTCTTCATTGGGTATATATAAAGGAATTATTACCCGGTGATTTGGATCCGAAACTGGTAATAAAGTATCTTTTGAAATATTTTTTCCTTTTCTCATTATACATTTTACTTTATTAATAAAATATAGTTTATCAATCTATAATATCTTTTATTTATAAAACTTATTTCCATATACTTCGGTAATAACTCTTAAATATTGATTACCTATTTCTTGAATTGAATATTCCTTTATATATTTTCCTCTTAAACTTGTAGATATTTTCCTAACTTCGGAATCATTTAGTCCCTTAATTTCGAGGAAAACCTTTTTAAACGATTCAAAATTTCCATATTCAAACCAAAAGTCATTTAACGTTTCTTGCATTCTCTCGTGCATTGCCCCAACTCTCGTAGAAATGACAATTTTTCCGGCACACATAGATTCTATACCAACTAAAGGTCCTGATTCTTCAGGAGATGGTATTATCAGGCAATCGATGACTTTAAATAAATCGGATAGATCAGTCCCGTTTAAAAATCCTAGAAATTTGATATTTTCTGATTTCTCATATTTCGTTTTTAAATAACTTTCCAAAACGCCGTTGCCTCCAATAAACAACATGTCTTTTTGAGAACTAACTCTTAAAAAGAAATCTATTGTTTCTTCTATTCCTTTTTCTGGCGAAAGTCTGCTTAGAATCAAAAAATTACTAATTTCTTTCTCCGTAATTGGAATGTTCAACAAGTCTTTCTCGTTATAAGCACATTGATCTATAATAGTAAATTTATGATTCTTAGTTTTTACTATTTTATCTGCATTATTAACTGAATGATGAATAAAACAATCTACAGAATTGATAAACTCATAATCTGAAAAACCTATAGTGCCTGTGGTTCTAAAAAGTACTTTTATTTTTTTACTTTTTGCTATTCGAATTACATCATTCACTAATTCAGAAGAAAGCTGTGCAATTATAAAAACTGCATCATAATCAGAAACTAATTCTTCTAAAACAGTTTGTACTTTTTTATCGTAATCTGTTCTTTTCTTTGCCAAGGCATTGTTTACATAATTGCTCGCTTTTCCTTTGCAGCTGTTTTTAAAAAAACTAAAAAAAGCCAGTAATTTTATAATCCAATATCTATTAAACAGCAGCTCTTTTACAGAAAACACTATCAGATCTTTATTAAAATCAAAAACCTGAGATTTGTCTGTTACTGTTTCTGTAGTACAAATTGACACCTCACACTTTGAAGATAAAACTGACGCAATAAAACCACTCTCAAGTTCTCTTCCGCCAAAGTCGTTAATTGGTCCAATTATAAGTATCTTTTTCTTCATTATTTAAAAAGCATTCTTTTTACATCTGAGAAAACTTTATAGATACCTTGAGATCTAATACCAAAAAATGCAGTTTTGTATAGTATATAGGAAATCCTATATCCTTGTACAGCTTTTGAATAACGGATTAAATTCAAATAAGCTTTATATAAATAATCATTTACTTCACCTATTCTTAAAAACTTTAAATTATTGTATATAATTTTCCAGCTTACTAAAAGTTTTTTCAATTCAGTTTTTTCCAGAATAGAACTTGTATTTTCTTCATGAATCCTATATCCGGCATAAGTATCCTGAATCATAATAATTTGTGGATTTTTCTTTAATATTCCTGACAAAAAAACGGCATCATCATTAGGACTGTCTATCCAATAGCGATTACAGATTAAAGCTTTAGGAATTAACCAGGAAGCAGTAGCAATAAAACCTCCATTTAAAGATAATTTCTGAATTAGTTTTTTGGCATCAATTTTTTCTTCTTCAAATATATTATTATAGGGAAAATTGTAGGCTTCACTTAATTCATTTTTAAATTTTTTCCATTTTGTAATAGAAATTGTTTCCTTACTATCTGAGTTTTCTAATAGCGAAACTTGAATTTCAATTTTTCTAAAAAACAGCAAATCGTCATAATCTAAAAATTGGATATATTTTCCTTTCGCAGCCAATAAAGCCTCATTTCTTGCATTATGTCGACCAGACTTTGTTTTTAAATAAATAAGCCTCGGATCATTTCTATTTAAAAAATCTTTACAAGTTTGAATTTCCAATTCTCCATTGCATGCTATAAGTACTTCAATATCTTTGTATGATTGTAATAGCGTACTTTCTACACAACTTTTAAAGTAATCTATTGTTTTATGAACAGGAATAATTATTGAAACAAGCATAATAAAATTAGTTTAGAAACAAATTAAGAAAGAATGTGTTTCATTTTCAAGCTAATACTCTTTCTAAATTTATACTTCTTTAAAAAAACATCTAATACAGAAGTTAATATTAAGATTCCTTTTACTTTTTGATTATTTCTTATTAAAAAAAGCGCTTGTTCATACTTCAAAACTTTAATTAAATAACGATTTTGTTTTATTATATTTAATGTTTTATTTGGATCTTGCAATAAGAAATAAGATATCATTTTTTTTCGCATTTGAATAATAATATCCAATGTAATATTAAAAGGCTCTGTTTTTACTGAAGTTGCAATAACACTTTTTGAATGATATCTAAAGTTGTTTTCTGAATCTTTTATAAATGAAATTGTTTTAGACCAAATCAATTGGGTATAAAAAATCCAATCCCCATTACAGCGCAACGACTCATGCTTTAAATATTCTATTTCACTTAATTCTGGCTTTCTAAAAATTACTGCACTTGCATTTGGTATTACATTTCTGAAAACTAAAAATTTTTCGATAAAATCTTTTCCCTCTATAATAAAATCATTTTCAAATAAAGGTGTGTTAAATTTACTTGTATACTGTAGCCAGTTTCCAATGAGTTCTCCATTTTCATTTACCTTATTTGATTGGCAATACGACAGGACAACGTCTTGATTATGTATCAAAGGATAAAGCACTTTCTCAATAAAATTTTCGCTGCAAAAATCATCAGATTCTGCTATCCAGATATATTCACCCTTTGCCAGACTTATACCTTTATTCCATTGGATAAAAGTATTGCCAGAATTATTTTCATTAAAGATACAATGACTAACTTTTATGTTTTTAGCATATTTTAAAAGTATAGACCTACTTTCATCAGTACTACAGTCGTCTAATAATATAACTTCGAAATTAGAATAAGTTTGATTGAAAATTGTATCTAATCTTTGCTCCAGATATTTTTCATGATTATAATTAGGAACTATTACAGAAACTAAAGGTTCCATATTTATCATTGTTTGTAATTTTTAAAAGATTTTACTAGCTTCTTCGTTTTATATTTTAAACTATCTTTAATTTTAATGCAAAATAACCTAAAAAAATCTTCTCGAAATAAAACCAAACCAAAAATTTGATAATGATATTTTGGAATAAAACGCCAAAAAAAAGTCTTACGGAAAACAAATTTGTTAATACCAAAATTAGTAATATCATTTTTGTTCCCAAGATCTCCCTGATTATTTATCTGTATATACACTTGGTTTAGCCACTTTTTTTTAGGAATATGATTTGACAAGGATTTTATAAATCTATAATCTGACACTTTCCATCCGTCCCATTTTGAGTTGTTTTTATATTTAGAATGAAATAAAAAACAAGGAGCTCCAACTTTATAAATTTCAATTTTTTGTTCTTTGAATTCTTTTTTCGGTGGAATAATTCTTCCATCGGGATATCTCATTTGCCAAAAAAACATTGTATCATAGTCTGCTTTCTTAACTTCGTGTACTATTTCTTCTAAAGCTTTGTTATGCAAAAAACAATCATCATCGTCTAAAAACATAACCCATCCATCCGAAACATTATTTAACAATTCATTGCAATACAAATTATAAAATGCTGGCGTAAATCCATCAGGATGATTATATTTTTCTTCATTTAAATTATTAACCTTAACTTTCTTAACATCATATTTATTGATATAATTTAAGTCATCATCATCATCATAAGACACGATATGTCTTACATTTCTATAGGTTTGGCTAATAATTGAATATCTAAGATTATCAAATCCTATCGGACGGTTTGAAGTACGTGTAAGTATATTAATTAATATATTCTCAGCCACAATTAAAATTATTAATTCTATAAAAAAATTAGTTAACTAAGAACTAAATGGAAATTTTGTCCTTTTTAGCTATAAATAAAGGTCTAACATTATTGTTTACATTAATTTCGTCGTTAGAGTTTCCAATAAATTTTACTTCATTAAATCCAACTTTCTTTAATTCTCTCACAATAAAGTCTTTATTTGTACCGGCATTACCTTCAAAATATAATATTTCTGTACAAATTTCACCAAGCTTATTTATAAATTGCTCTTTATTTTTTAGATGCTCAATTACTGCTAAACAAAATACAACTTCGTATTTTTCATTAAAATGACTAACAAATTCAAGACTTTCTACATCTTGTTGTATAAAATTTAATTTTCCATCTATTTTATTTAGTGCACTAATTTGGTTTGAAATAATAACTTTTTCATTATCATATTCCAATCCCAAAGCTGACTTCGGATTCATTTTAGTAATTTCACATAATATTCCCCCGATATTACTTCCTATATCAAGGATGTTTTTATCCTTAATATTATTTAAATTAATTTCGAATTGCTTGATCCTTTTTTTAATATTTCTCTGACCAATTTTATCATCAACAGATAAATATCTCAAGTCAAAAGTTGAATAAATATATTTATTTTGCAATGAGTGTCTTTTATCTGAATCATTTTTCCTTGTGAAAAATGTACCCGAAATATTATATAGTTTCTCTATAAGAAAATCATTGAATTTTGATTTTAAATCTTTTAAATCTTTTACTTCAAAAATCCTCTTCAAAGAATACAAATTATTAGACAAAACACACATTTCATCTGTTAAAAATGGAGATTCTAATCCTTTGCCTATAATATCATACGAATCAAAAAAATCTACATCATTATTTATTTCTTGAGATGTTTCAAAATCTATTATTTTTATTCCCTCGGGAGTTACAAAAATATTTTTAGAATGAAAATCACAATGTGCTATCTTATTACTATAGATATCAATTAAGCATAATAAAATTTCACCTAAAAGAGTACTTTTTTCTTGTATATCTTTTATTGTCTTTATGAATATATCTAATCTTAAATCATTCTTTAAAAATTCAGTAACTATAAAATTTTCCCCAACTTCATATAATTCAGGAATCCAATTATAGTTTTGAAATAATTCATATTTATTCTTTTCATTTTGAAAACATTCTTGCCCTTCTAAGGAATTTTCAAATATTTTTTTTAAAGCATGCTTTCCATTGAATTTAATGACTTCAACTGTACTACGGTTTTTTATTATTTTATCTCCTAAATTAACTAAAATTTTATCTTTAATATTATTTGTATATAGAAGTCCATTCTCTTTTCCGAATCTTGCCCTATCTACTGTTTCGTAATAAAATTGTGGATCTCTTTTCCCTAAAACTCTAAATTTTTCACTTCCTACAATAGATAATTCCGGTACAATTCCTGAAACTACTGATCCCATTCCTATGATACTGCCATCTCCAATTATTGTACCTGGAGTTATGCAAACATTCATTCCTATCCAAACATTCTTCCCAATAATCACTTCTTTAAAAATCATCTCATTACTATAAGGTAAAATGTCTGCTTTAAAATTGTGATTAACTGTATACAAAACTAGATTACGGCTGATGTGTGTGTTATCTCCAATCCTGAGGCCTCCTTCAGTTTTTAAATATGCATTATTTCCGATATGAACGTTTGTCCCTAATTGAATTTTATTTGGATCTGATATAAAAATATCTTTTCCCCAATAAAAAGAATCCAGCCCTTTATCTTTAATTGAATCAAATATATCTTGTGTTTGCTCTCTTTGAATTTTTTCTAATTCAAGCATAAATATTGTGGCTAATTTTCGCTTGATTTTTTTCTTGAATTTATTTATAAATCTCATTATTTCCAATTTTGTTCGATAAGTATAGTTTGAAAAGAAGATGCTGGTAACTTACCTGATTTGAAAAACAATCCTGCATCAACATTCAAATAACCTGCATCAGTAATAGAATCATGAATATTAGCAAAATCTCTAATGTTAATATTATATTTATAGTCACCAGGACTCAATGGGAATTTCTCAATACAACAGTATATTAAATTTACACCAGGTTTAATATTATAATATACATCTGTAATATCACTTTTTAGTGCTGTTAAAATATTTTCATTTAGAGTAAAAATTCCAATCCCTATAAAACAATTCTTATATTCATTATCAGAAAAATTTTCAATTTCGATTTTAATTTTAACAAATTGTCCAGACAAAATTGTATCATTTTCTATATTATTATCATTTAAGAAATTAACATTCCTAATCTGTAATCCTGATAGTTTTTTGGGTATTTTATTAAAAATTTTTTCTGCCTTGTATTGTAGTCCAATTTTTATATATTCATTTACTATTTCATCAGTAGTTCCAATATTTAATATTGAACCGTTATTCATTAAAATACATTTTGTAGTTAGTGCTCTAATAGCTCCCATACTATGACTAACAAATAATACGGTTCTTCCTTCACCTTTTGAGATATCTTTCATTTTTCCAATAGCCTTTTTCTGAAATTCAGCATCTCCAACAGCCAAAACCTCGTCCACTATTAAAATTTCAGGCTCTAAAAAAGCAGCGACTGCAAAAGCCAAACGCACAGTCATTCCGCTACTGTACCTTTTTACGGGAGTATCAATATAACGTTCACACCCTGAGAATTCAATAATTTCATCGAGTTTTGAAGCAATTTCTTTTTTGGTCATTCCTAAAATTGCACCATTTAAGAAAATATTTTCACGACCTGTCATCTCTCCATGAAAACCGGTTCCAACCTCAAGAAGCGATGCAATCCGGCCACGGGATTTTATAGATCCTGTGGTAGGCGCCGTTACTTTTGATAATATTTTTAAAAGTGTCGATTTTCCTGCTCCGTTTTTACCAATAATACCTAAAACTTCACCACGTTCTACTTCAAAATTAATATCCTGTAACGCCCATACATAATCTGATGTTCCTTTGGTAGAGCGGTCATTAGTATCCCCAATTTTTAAATAAGGGTTTTCTTTTCCTCTAATCTGATGCCACCATCGATTTAAATCATGAGATAAAGTTCCCGTTCCGACCTGACCTAAACGGTATTGTTTAGAAATGTTTTCGGCTTTTAATATGATATCTTTTTCCAATTGTTAGTCGTAAATTTTAAGTTGAAATTATTTAAAATCTTAAGATTTCAAATTAAACTGTGTCAATAAAGCTTTTTTCTGTTTTGTTGAAAACCAAAAGTCCTATAAAAAATACTGCAACAGTTAATACAAAAGTGTAGCTTAAGCCTAAAATTGAAATTTTTCCAACATTTAAAAGCATGTAGCGGGATGTTTCTATAACATAAGCAAGTGGATTATATTCAACCAGCCAGCCAAACTTTGGTAATTTTTCTTTAATCAATTCCATCGGGTACATTACTGCTGATAAATACATTAACAATTGTATACCAAAGCCCAGTAAGTTACTAAAATCCCGATATTTGGTAACCAAAGATGAAATAAGCATACCCAAGCCTAAACCCAAAAACCCCATAATGATAATCAAAAAAGGAAAAAATAACGCAGAACCGTTTAAGCTTAAATCTGTTCCGATGAAGTAATAATAACAGTAAAAAACAATAAAAATAAAAAATTGTATGCCAAACTTGATTAAATTGGAAATTACAACAGAGAGCGGTGTAATGATTCGGGGAAAATATACTTTTCCAAAAATACTGGCATTGGCTTTAAAAGTATCTGAGGTTCCATTAAGACAGGAAGTAAAATAATTCCATACCGTTATACCGGCTAGATTGAATAAAAAAGGAGGAACTGTACCTGTGTTTATACCGGCAACGTTATTAAAGATTATAGTAAATGTTATTGAAGTAAACAAAGGCTGAATCAGATACCAAAGTGGTCCTAAAACAGTTTGTTTATAAACTGTAATAACATCGCGTTTTACAAAAAGAAACAGTAAATCCCTAAAATGCCAAACTTCTTTAAGATTGAGTTTAAAAAAATTATTTTTTGGTGTTATTTCAAATAACCAATCATTATTATTATTATTATTATTATTATTATTATTATTCTGGTTCATTTTAAGTTATTGGGGTCTTATTAATAGTAGGTTTTATTAAAACAAAAAGGCGTTTAGTAAAAAACACCTTGTAATAATTTATGAGTCTAAATCACTTATCCAAAACCTCAAAAGTAGAATTCATACTTTTAAATTCCGGAACAATTTTTTTCATTTTAGTTACAATATCATCATTATCATAGAAGTTTGCAATACTGATTAATTGCTCAACCTCAGTATGAAGATTTTCATATTCGTCCTGAATTTCCTGTGCAATCATTATTTTGTTATGATACGTAGGTAGTGTTTTAGAAGTATCATTTAATAATTCCTCATATAATTTTTCACCAGGTCGCAAACCAACTATCTTTATTTTTATTTCTTTATCCGGAATAAATCCTGCCAGTTTGATCATCTTTTTGGCCAGATCAATTATTTTGACAGGTTTGCCCATATCAAAAATATAAATCTCACCACCATTACCCATTGCCCCGGCTTCCAATACTAATTGACAAGCTTCAGGAATGGTCATAAAATACCGAATAATATCCTGATGCGTAATGGTAACCGGACCGCCTTCTGCGATTTGTTTGGTAAACAAAGGAACTACCGAACCATTTGAACCTAAAACATTTCCAAATCGCGTAGTGATGAATTTGGTTGATTTTTCTGTTTTGTCGTTTTGATTTTTCAGAAATAAAGACTGCACATATTTCTCTGCAATTCTTTTACTGGCCCCCATAACATTACTGGGGTTAACCGCTTTATCTGTAGAAACCATCACAAATTTCTTTACTTTATACTTACATGATAAATCTGCCAGGTTTTTGGTTCCCTTTACATTCGTTAATATTGCCTGAGAAGGATTTTCTTCCATCAAAGGTACATGCTTATATGCCGCTGCATGAAAAACTACTTGTGGATTATAATCTTTAAATACCTTTTCTAATGCTGTTTTACTTTTAACATCTGCAATTATAGCTCTTATTTTAGTATTGGAATCCAATGCTAATGTTTCTAAGCACAAATGGTGTAAAGGTGTTTCTGCATGATCCAAAATAACAATCATCTTTGGATTAAATCCTAATACTTGTCTGGTTATTTCACTTCCTATAGATCCTGCCGCCCCTGTAATAAGAATGACTTTATCTTTTAATTGCTTTGAAATGGATTTACTGTCTAATACTATTGGTTTTCTTTCCAGTAAATCTTCAATCTGAATATTTTTTACTTTTTGCGATATTTCTTTCTGATTTTCCCAATCTGAAATTAGTGGTACAGTGTAAACTCTATAGTTAAATTCCAAACACTGATCTACTATTGTTAGCTGATCTTCTTTTGACAAACTTTTATCCGCTATAATAACTCCCTCAGCTGCAACTGAACGCATTAGTGCCGGCAATTTTTTCTTTTGAATCAGAATAGGCAGATCCAACATTCTTTTAGAGGCATTCTGACTGTTTTTATCAACAAAACCTACTATTTTAAAACGGGAAGGTGTTTCAAATTTTAAGGCATTCGCAACTGAAATCGCATTAGCATCTGTACCATAAATTACGGTTCTTATTAATTTTGAATTCGTTTTTTCGGAGAAATAAATTTCAAATGTCTGCTTTACAATGACACGATATAAAAACAATCCACAAAAAGACAGTACCAGATTAATAAAAAGTCCCGTATTTAGAAAAGCTTTATGACCGGCATATAATTCAAATATTAAATTGAAAAACAAGAAAAAAACCAAAACCGACATTTGGGAAAACAAAAGTTTGATAGCATCTATGTAGGAAGAATGCCTGATGATTCCGGAATAAGTCCTGAACAACCAAAAGAAAAAGACATTGACAAAAATCAAACTTCCAACAAAATAAAAATGATGGGATGTAATTATATACCCTAATGCCGTTCCTTCAAACAGCATATAAGTAAATGAGAATGAAAAAACCAATACCATTACATCAATGGCAACAATAATCCATCTGGGAAGATAACTGAGATTATTAATATTTGCCCTTAAATTCCTCGGTGAAAAAAAATTATAAAATAAGGATCGTATTTTATTTGGTTCGTTTGTATTCAATTGATTTAGTTTTGTAAAATTTGTATGATAAGCAAAAATACAAATTAAAGTTTCCCAAAAATTATTTCTTTACTTGAAATTAAATTTTAACACCTTTTTTCTTTTGTTTTAGAAAATCGATTAAGTAAGATCCATATCCGGATTTTATCAACGGTAATGCAATTTCCTCTAACTGAGTATCATTGATAAATCCTTGTCTCCAGGCAATTTCCTCAATACATCCTACTTTCAAACCTTGTCTCTCTTCCAGCACCTGAACAAACTGGCCTGCCTGCATTAAACTATTAAAAGTACCAGTGTCCAGCCATGCAGTACCTCTGCTTAGTATTCCAACTTTTAGAGCTTGTTTTTCTAAATAAACTTTATTGACATCCGTTATTTCGTACTCTCCACGTGCGCTTGGTTCGATATTTTTAGCAATATCCACAACTGAATTGTCATAAAAATATAATCCTGGAACAGCAAAATTAGATTTTGGATTATCAGGCTTTTCTTCAATTGATATCGCTTTTAGATTTTCATCAAACTCTACAACTCCATAACGTTCCGGATCAGAAACATGGTAGGCAAAAACGACACCACCACTTGGTTTTGTATTGGCTTTTAGTAGTTCCTGCATGTTAGATCCAAAAAAGATATTATCACCCAGTATCAAGGCTACATCATCACTACCAATGAATTCTTCGCCAATCACAAAAGCTTGAGCCAAGCCGTTAGGAATGGCTTGTTCTGCATAATTGAATTTACAGCCTAATGTTGAGCCGTCACCCAGTAATTTCTTAAAATTTGGCAAGTCATGAGGTGTAGAGATAATTAGTATTTCATTTATTCCAGCCATCATTAGAGTTGATAATGGATAATAAATCATCGGTTTATCATACACCGGCATCATTTGCTTACTCATTGCAAGTGTCAATGGATGTAAACGTGTACCAGAACCTCCGGCTAATATAATTCCTTTCATGTTTTAGGTTTTAGATTTTTAGATGTCAGATATTATATTTAGATTTCTGTCAAAATCATCAAATCTGACCTAAAAAAGATTTAGATAAATATTTTTTTTAAACTTTCTTTATAATCAGGCACATCTAAATTATAAATTGTTTTTATTTTTTGCTTATTTAATAATGAAAACTCAGGACGTTTAGCAGGAGTTGGGTATGATGCTGAAGGTATTCCTGCAACTTCACAAGTATATCCTCCCAATTCTTTTATACTCAACGCAAACTCATACCAACTTATTTCCCCTTCGTTTGAATAATTGTAAATTCCTGGTATCCATTTTTGAGATTCCAAAATATCCATCATGGCTTTTGCCAAATCTGTCGCATAAGTAGGAGAACCTGTTTGATCATTAACAACATTAAGAGATTCTCTTCCCTGCATTAAACGCTGCATCGTTTTGACAAAATTATTTCCAAACTTACTATATACCCAGGATGTTCTGATTATAATAGAATTTGGATTTTCATTAATACATGCCACTTCACCAGCTCGTTTACTGGCTCCATAAACATTTATGGGATTTGTTTCGGCTTCTTCATTTAAAGCAACTGAAGAAGTTCCGTCGAATACATAATCAGTTGAAATATGTATTAACTTTACATCATTCTGTTGAGCATATCTTGCAATCAATTCAACTGCCAGGTGATTAACAGCATAAGCTAATTCTTTTTCAGATTCAGCCTTGTCTACTGCCGTGTAAGCTCCACAATTAAAAATTATATCAGGTTGAATTGAAGTTAACTGTTTTTCCAAAACTTCCAAATCATCTAACGTAATTTGTATTCTATCTGCGAAAAACCAATCATATTGAGAGTAATTGGAAGATAAAACCAAAAGTTCTGAACCTAACTGACCAGTGGCACCTGTTACTAGTATTTTTTTCATACTAATTACTATTTATATATATTATCATCATTTTTGTTATATTTAATCTGAAATCGTAAGATTTAATTAGAATAAACTATTACAATTTTCAATAAATGGAAGTATTTGGTCTTTTTCGGAAACTATTGCATCTTCAAGATTCATACCCCAATCGATATTTAATGATTGGTCATCAAATTTAATTCCACCTTCAGAATCTTTATTATAAAACTGATCACATTTATACATCACAGAAGCCGTATCACTAATAACAGAAAATCCATGAGCAAAACCTTGTGGCACCAATAATTGTTTTTTATTTTCTGCAGAAAGCAGGATACTAAATGCTTTTCCGTAAGTTGGTGAATCTTTTCTTAGATCTACAGCAACATCAATAATTTCTCCTTCTAACACGCGGACCAGTTTTGTTTGTGCAAAAGGTGGGTTTTGATAATGCAAACCCCTCAAGGTTCCTTTTTTAGAAAACGATTGATTGTCCTGAACAAAATCAATATCAATACCTAAATCTTTAAATTTAGTTTTGCTGTAAGATTCAAAAAAATAGCCTCTTTCGTCACCAAAAACCGTTGGTTCAACTATTACTAAATCTTTTATAAATGTTTTTTCAATTTTCATGTTAAAATGTTCTATTTAAATTTATTTTAAAAAAGTATCTACTACTTTTTTAATTCTTTCTTTTTCTTCATTAGCAATCCCTGTTCCTGATGGCAGACACAAACCTTTTTCAAACAAATCTTCAGACACTTTATTTCCGTAATACGGATATCTTTTAAAAATTGGTTGTAGATGCATGGGTTTCCAAAGTGGTCGGGATTCTATATTTGCCTTTTCAAAAGCGAGTCTTAAGCTTTCCTTGTTTATATTTTTTTTAATATTTGGTTTTACTAAAATCGTACTTAACCAATAATTTGAAAAACAACTATCGTCAACTACCTGAAAAAGTTCAATTTCTTCAATATCCTTAAAAATCATTTGATAAAAATGATTTATTTCTCTTCGATATACAATATTTTTATTCAAAATCTCCATTTGCCCAAGGCCTATTGCTGCACAAACATTACTCATCCTGTAGTTATATCCTATTTGGCTGTGTTCGAAATGTACGGCTTCATCTTTAGATTGAGTCGCATAAAAAATAGCTTTTTCCTTTAGTTGTCTTGAATTTGAAATTAAAGCTCCTCCACTAGAAGTTGTAATTATTTTATTTCCATTAAAAGATAAAATTCCAAAATTTCCTAAGGTTCCACATTTTTTCCCTTTATAAGAACTTCCAAGAGCTTCTGCACTATCCTCTATAACAGGTATTTGATACCGTTCTGCGATAGCATGAATTTCATCTGCTTTATATGGATTCCCATATAAGTGAACTGCAATTATTGCTTTAGGTTTTTTACCTTTTTTTATTCTGTGCTGAATTGCAATTTCAAGTTGAACAGGACAAATATTCCATGTTTCAAGTTCACTATCTACAAAAACAGGAATAGCACCTAGGTATAATATTGGATTCGCTGATGCTGAAAACGTTAGGCTTTGACAGATTACCTCATCTTCAGCCTGTACATCTAATAAAATTAAGGCCAAATGAATTGCAGATGTGCCTGAATTTAAGGCCGTTACAAATTTTTCCTCGGTCAGATAATTTTCTAAGGTATTTTCAAAATTATCAACATTAGGTCCCCCTGAAGTTATCCAATTTTCGTCAAGAGCTTTCTGAATATATTTTTGTTCCAAACCACTTTGTTGCGATAAGGATAAAAAAATTCTTTTATCATCCATTAATTTTCCAGTAATCAGAATTGTAACGAACATCATCATCTCCAACATTGGTTAATGGCAAAGTTGAAAATGATAGTAATTTTGAATTTGTTTCTAAAGCCTCAATGGCGTTTGCATATCCTGCCGGAATATGCACTATTTTACTTTCTGAAGCAGTAACAGTTATAGTTCCAATTTTCAAATCTTTTGACGGATGATTCCAATTATCAATTTTCACGAAATGAATGTTGAAAGAACCGTTTAAACAATAAAAATTTTTAGCATCTAATTTATGCCCTTGCCAGGCTCGAATTGAATTTTCATCAGAATTACTAATAATGTAAAATCTTTCTATATCCTCAAAACTAAAATCATTTACAAATGAAATTGTTCCCCGGTGATCAGAAAAATTCCCCCCTTGAATTATCTTAACATTCATGAATTTAATTTTAAATTACTTTTTTTTAACAAATAAAACTTTAAGGTATATAATAAGATTAGAGGAAAAACAATGATAACAAATAGTAATAAGTCCGCAACCCTGTTATATAAAAAAACAACAATGGCTGAAACTACGATTTGTGCTATTGAATAATACAATGCAACCAACCGATGCTGAATTTTGTATTCATTGCTTAAAACCTGGTAGAAATGCAATCGATGTGCTTCAAAAATATTTTGCTTTAAGTATAAACGGTGCAAAATAGTACAAACTGCATCAACGCCATAAACAGTTAAAAACAAAAGCCATATCAAAGAATTTGTCACTAATATAAGTTTTAAAATTAGGTAAATAATCCAGAAAGCTATTGCTATACTACCCACATCCCCAGCAAAGCATTTCGCTTTTTTCCTATAATTAAAAAACAGAAAAACCACGCTGGCAATCATTGAATTTTTTATAAAATCTGCATCGGTAAATAGTTGAATATTTTTATTTACATATAATAAAGATCCCATTACTACTAAGGTGTACAAACCTGTTATACCGTTTATACCATCCATAAAATTATAAGCATTGATAACACCTATTGATAAAACATACGCTAAAATAATTTCAAAAGGTGATAATGTATGAAAAACATCCAAGTCATGAAAGATTAATGAAATTGCCAAAAAATGAATCAAAATTCGAATTTTGTTAGATACACTTTGGATGTCATCCCAAAAACTTACCAGACTAACTAACGTTATTCCAGTAAAAAAGAAAAAATTATTTTGACTGTTTTGAATAAAATAAATTAAGGCTGCAAACCAAAAAATTATTCCTCCTCCTCTTAGGGTGACTTCAGTATGTGAACTTCTTTGATTTGGTTTATCAATAATATTAAAATGATCTGCCACTTTAAAATAAAACATGATTAAAATCATTAATATTATTCCTAGTATTGTATATTCCATTACTTAATTTTTTAAATTATTTGCTTTACAAAAAAGTAATGACTTATAAGGAACTAATTTTAATTCGTTATCTGGCTGTTCTTTACTGTCGTATTTTATAGCTCTAAAAAATGGGAAAATATAAAAAAAGCAAGCAAAACTTATTATCAAGAGTTTTTTATTTACCAATGCAGATCTGATTATTTCTGAAACTAAAACAATTTCAAAAATTCTAAAATATATATATATCCTGGTCAATTCTGTAGATTCTGAAAAAATATTTACAAAAATAATTGAACAAATATATGCAAGCAACAAATATTTTTGGTGTGATAATTGAAATCCATACTTATTGTAGTACCATATAACGATTAAACCCATAAAATTTAACATCAATAATTTCATGAATGGAACTGGAACAGCAAATTTATTTGAAACATAAAATAGATAATGAGAATCTTTCAAAAAGTAACTCAATAAATCTATAATCCCAATTTGGGATATAACGAGTGAAAAAGCTAGCAGTAAATATATATATCTGATTTTCAAATACTCTCCCCATTTAAAAATCATTAAAAAAACGACACAAGGAATTAAGCAACTATAATGAATAGATATAGCCAGCAGCATTAATAAACTATATTTCCAATATTTTTTTTCCAATAAAAAACTAAACGCATAAAATGCAATTGTAACAGACAAAAATTGCCTAATATAGGTAAATGAATACAAAAACAAAACCGGAATAAAAAAATAAAGTACCATCGGAAGACTACTTTTTTCAGTATATCTTCTAACTCCTAAATAAGCAAATAAATAAGTGAAAAAAGAAAAAAAGAAGAAAAGAAATGTATAATCTAGATGTAGATATCTAAAAGCTTTCATAATAGCAAGGAAGCCAATTTCTATGGTATCGTCTCTACCTTTGGCCTCATACCAATAAATATACCTTTTATAATCCCAACCAATTCTATCCCTTAATCCTCCAATAATAATTAAAATACCTAAAATAATTAAGCTAATTTTTTTTTCTAATTGATAATTATAGTTGCTAATAAAAAATAAAGCTACTACTATTATAATTAATAAAATGTAAAAAATCATATAGTGTAATATTTTAATTTATTGATTTTACTTTGTTTTTAAAAAAGATTCAAAAGTTGTTATAAGCCCTTGATTAGATGATACCGGTAATGATTTCCCCATAGCCGAAATAATCTTCTTATTGCTAACTACAAAGTTTTCTGTTAACTTTTGTAAACGTTCTGAATTTAAGGGTAACCTAAAACAATCTCCAGCTCTAGCTATTAATTTTATTAAGTAAAAATTAACATTCAAAATTAGACTTTTCTTGCCTAAACTTGTTCCTAATATCTTAATTAATTCATTTGTGGATAAAGGTTTGTCATCTGAAGCCTGATAAACTCCTGAAGGAATTTTATCATTATCTAATAATTCCTTAATAATAAAACAAAGATTTTCAATACTTAAAAAAGATCTTTGATTTTTAAAAGCCCCCAATGGCCATGGTATTCCCTTTGAAACTATTTGATATAGCAAATTCAGGTTTCCTTTATTTCCGGGACCATGTATCATGCAAGGTCTCAAAATATAAATCCTTTTTCCTTGTGATAATTTTTTACTTAAAATATATTCTTCTGCCTGACGTTTGGAAATTCCATAGTGTGTTATTGGTTCCGCAATTACATCCTCAGTTAAAATTCCATCTACTTTATCAGCAACAGCTTTTACAGAGCTCATAAAGATGAAAATTTTAGCATCCGAATCTAAAAAAGCATCAAATATTTTTTTTGTTAATTCAAAATTGGATTCATAATATTCTTTTGGATCAGATATTTTTTTTATATCGTGTGCTTTTCCTGCCAGATGAATAATAGCGTCAGTATGAATTTTGAGTTCCTGATTTTCATTATAACGAAAACTCAATTTCTCAATCTCTTTAGAACTTTTTAAATATTTTCGAAGATTACTACCTACAAAACCTGAAGCACCTGTAATAATAATTTTCATCTGTCGAATTGTGATAATGCTTGTTTATTGAATTCTTTTCTCTCATTATCAAAAAACCATCCCCATTTGTTGAAATACGTTAGTGCTGATTTTATAAATATTTTAAACAATTTACTGTTTTTATTTGCGCCGGAATCATATCCGTGATAGACGGAAACCTTTGGAAAATATAACGTTTTATAATTTTTATGTATTCTTCTCGATAAATCCCAATCTTCAAAGTACATAAAAAAAGCATCATCATATATCCCTACTTTTTTTATTGCATCCAAATTTAGTAAAGTAAAGCATCCCGAAAGCACAGGTACATTGTAAATCATTGTTGATTCAACTTCTCGTAATTCATACTGGTTAATAAATTTTTGATAAGCCTTTGCAGGTTTTTTAATCTTTCTTTTCAATATACTAAATGGACTAGGCAAAAGTTTAGGCAAATTTTGAACACTTCCATCTTCATTTAAAATTTGAGGCATCATCATTCCAATTGTATTATCATTTGACATATACTCAACCATAGGTGTAATAACATCGCCTTCAAAATAAATATCTGGATTAACAATAAAATGATATTTTGAGCCTAACTCCATCGCTTTTTGAATAGCTACATTATGAGAAGCTCCAAAGCCAGGATTAGCTGGATTATGGATATATTGAATTCTCGAATCAATCACAAGTTTTTCAAATTCATCTGTTGGAGAATTATCAACTAAAAAGATAGAATCCACTCTATTAGTATTAAGTATCGACTGGATTGCATTCAGTAACATCGTAATGTCATTTCTATACAAAACAATACAGGCAGTGATTTTTATGTCCATTTATACTCTTATATTTATCTAAACCTTCTCCTATTTTAACAACACAAATAGACTTGTCAAAAGTTTAAGTCTTTTAAAACTAATTAATATTATTTAACTTCCAATTCATGAATAACCATCATCCAAATAAAAAATATCGTTTCATTTGAAACTTTAAAGTCCTGTCAATTTCGTCCAAGAATTTACACTCTCAATGTAACTATCACCATATTCTAAAAACCTAAAATACTGAATATCCGTATTTTCAATTGAATCTTTCAAGAGTTCAGCTAGTCTATTAACATCATTTGGTTTAAAAAAAGCCAGATAGGGATAATCTTGTAGTGTTTCATAAACATAGCCAAGGTCAATTGCGAAAATAGGTTTCTTATATTTAGCAAATTCTGACAATGGCAAACCCCATGTTTCTAGTCTTGATGGAAATACAAAAACAGTAACTTCTTTATAGTTATTCTCAACTTCATCTCTGGAAATAGCTCCTAACCATACAATTGGTAGTTGATGATATTTTTTTTTTAAAAATCTAGTGTAGCCATTTTCATTTTCATCAATTGTAAGCCTTAGTTCTATATTTTTAATAGAACAATCATGCCATAAAACATCTAATGCATCACAAATAATTTCAATATTTTTATACCCATAAGCTCTGGTAGGATAAAACAAAACAAATTTATCATTTTGATTTTTATTCGCATTACTAACTACTAAATCTTCATCATTTTTGTCAATTATTCCGCTGGGTTTAAAAACTGAAATTTGATTTAAGGGTAAATTATATCTATCACTTATTGCTTTTCCAATCCAATTTTGTTGAACTATAAATTTTTTATTTTTATGTATATTAAATTTCAAGAAGATGGCGTAATAAATTTTTTGAAAAATAACCCGTCTAGAAAACAGGAAATCTGACCATTCGATTTTAAAGAAGATGCTAGCATTATGAAAATATGTAAAAACACTATTAGCGATTACATTAGGTGTAAAGTCATTTAAAGAAATCCAAACATCAGGAACGATTTTTTTAGAAATGCTTTTAAAATAAAAATATTCATAATAAAATTTCAGCGGTATAAACTTTTTATAATTTGGCAACTCAATAAAACTTATGTTATCCGACTTATAAAAAATGGCTTTATTCCCTACAACAGCAATAATTTCATAACCATCATTTTGAGAAAGTTCTCGTAATGCATCATTAAATATTGTTAAGGGACCACCAGAGGTAATATTGGCACCAGATAAAATAATTTTTTTATTTAACATCTACAAAATATAAGTTTTTAGATTTAATCCAATCATAGTAATTAAAGACATAAAGAAAAACAAAGAAATACATTTCAGGAGAAAAATAATGCCCCTCTCTAAATAATTTAGCGAAAAAATAAAGCACAATTCCTCTTGAAACAATTGTATTGTAAGAAAGCTCATCTTTTTTGTTATTTGAAACATAAAATTTCCAAATAAAATAAAACACGCCAATAATACCAACCAATCCAAGTTCAGACATTAATCTTGAGAATAGTGAGCCTGCATCTTGTGCATTCAAATGGTCCATTCCCATATCTTCAAAAACTTGAACTCCTTCAACATCTTTTAAATAGAGAGCCCTAGAATTCAGATGTGAACCAATACCATTACCTATTAATGGATTAGAAGCAAAACTTTTAGATGAAACATAAAAATTAGATAAAAGGGCATAAGTACTTAAATTTGCTTTCGATAAATCTCCACTTTGGGAGCTACTAATTGTATCGTCAAATCTCATTCTAAATGGTGAAAAATTAAAATACATTACTCCTCCAAGCAACAAAACCAAGAATGTCGAATATATTATTTTCATCATGGAAATTCTCTTAGCATATAAAATAATCGAAAGCCCTAATCCAATAAATCCCAAACTCGAACCTGTTAATAAAATAGATACCAAAATAATTTTATAATAATAACGAGGAAACCTTTGTTCTCGAAACGTAATAAAGAAACCAGCAAAAACTACTGTACAATAATGTGCTGGCTCTAGCATTATACTATGTAAAGCCTCTCCTTGTGATAAATCATAAGGTAATTTTACAATTCCAATTATTGCAAGAATTACACAAAATTTACAATATAAAAACAAAATCTCTTCAAACTTATCTCTGAAAAAAGTAAAAAATGATAAATAATATGTAGGGATTAATACTAGAAATAAAAACTGAATAATAAAATAACCAAATCCGTTATATCCAAATAAACAGGAATATAAGCCCGTAAAAATAACAATCGAATGAAATATTAAAAGCCCTTTACTATAAACAATTTTATTATATAAAATGAAAACAATTAAGTTGATAAATACTATCAAGTAAAATAATTTCAAATCAAACCCAAGATTATATCTCATAGCCTCTGTAAAAACAGATAACAATGTAGAATAGTAAATATATTTTTTTAAGTTCATCTATTCACTAAAAAGAATGCGAAGCCAATTATCAATATATAAGTTTTCCTTATAGTCAGAGTCATTTTCATTGGTATAAATTGGTTTTTTAATAGAATTCACATTTACTAACTGAACCCAATCTGAAGAATAAATAGGGTTGTTCAAAATAGAAGTATTCGTTGTAAATATTTTTTTGCCTGCTCCATAAGTTTCAATAATCCGCATAGACAAACCTGTTTGGGTAGCATGACTGAAATCGACTACTATCCCAGAGTTAGCCAGACACTCTAAATAATCTTCTCTTGGCATGGGTTTAAAAGATAAATATTGTTTATCTAAGTCAATCCTTTTAAGATACTTAAATTTAAAATAAGTGGTATAGGGAATAAAACAAAATGATTTCAATTCATAATTATTTACTTTGCAAAAAGCAATAAAAGAAAGCATATCATTATATCTGTTTATAGTAAAAGAGGAAAAACAGAAAAAATCATACTTAAAATTAACTTCGCTATTATTTAATTTCCTGATATCTTCGGTGTAAAACAATTGCAAAAAACCCAACCCATCTTGCTCTTTATAGTCCTTATAGTCAAAAGTATATGATTTATTAAAATATTTAAGTAAATTAAAATAAGGATTATTTTGATTTGAATCCCATTGATACATAATACATTTTATATCGGGATTCTTTTTCTTTATTTTTTCAATAAAAAAGGATGGTATTTTATACCCTCTAATCAAGAGAAAATGCGTGAATTTTTTATCTTTTATAGATCGCCATAAAAAGAAATAATACCATTTTTGGTACCAAAAAATTAAAAAAGGATTTAAAGTATTTAAAATTCCAAACAAAAAACCATCTTTCTTTTCGGGATAAAAAGAAACATTTGCCCCTAAATCCTCTATCTTTTTTTGAATGAGCGTATGATAATCATAAAATACCGGCCCTACAAATAATACTTTTTTTTCTTCTAAATTCAAATTCATCTAAACTTATTTAAACAAACCCTTTTTTTTCATTTCTGAAATAGATTCATCATATTTACTTTCTTTTACTTCTTGAGTCAATACCCAATCCGTAAATTTTTTGATACCCGTTTTAAAATTATTTTTTGGAATAAAATCTAGTAGTGATTTAATTTTTGTCAAATCCGCATAATTGTGTCGAATATCTCCCAAACGATAATTACCAGTAATGTTTACTTTAGTTTCACTACCGTAATTTTTAATCAGTTCATCTGCAACTGTAATCACATCAGTAGCCTCACCTGTACCCACATTAAAAACTTCACCGTTAGCTTCTTCCTTTTCCAATCCTAAAATAGTTGCGGCAACAACATCCTCTATAAACACAAAATCACGACTTTCTTTTCCATCTTCGAAAATATTGATTTCTTTTCCATTTTTAATCAAGGTTGAAAAAATTGACAATATTCCTGTATAAGGATTTGACAAGGATTGCCCCGGTCCATAAACATTTTGATATCTAAAAGCAACTGGAGCAATCCCAATGGTTGGACAAACTGTCATAATCATTTGTTCTTGATTTTGCTTTGTAATACCATAAACTGAAGATGGATGAATTTTAGATTCCTCATCTGTAGCAACCAACTTCAATGGCTTTTTTAGGCCTTTATATTTTACCTCAAAATCATTTGCTGACATATAATCATCTGTTCTATGTTTTGGATAAACTGCAACATTCAATTCTTCCGACCAATACTTACCTTCTCCGTAAATAGAACGAGAAGAAGCAATTATAATTTTTTTTACACTATGGGGATTATTAGCCAATAAGTCAAGCATAATAGCCGTGCCACCAATATTAACTGTTGTGTATTTTTCGATTTCGTACATTGATTGTCCCGTTCCTGTTTCGGCTGCAAGGTGTACCACAGCATCTTGGCCTGACAAAGCTTTCATCCAATCTTCTTTAATTGTTACACAACCTTTGATGAATTTTACTTTATTTTTAATTTTCAAAAATAAAAAAGAATTAACTTCGGCATTCTCGCCATGAATCTGTACAGATAAATTATCCAAAACAGTTACAATATATCCTTTTTTTATTAATTTGAGGGCTAAATTAGACCCTATAAAACCAGCTCCTCCAGTTATTAATATGTTTTTCATTTTTTGAAATTTAATTCTAATTTCTTATATCTATTTTAACTATTTTAATTCTAAATTTCATTTTACTAAACCATAAACGAGCCCATCATTTTTATTTTCACTAAGAAAGACTGGAACCAAGGTTTTGTAATAAAGTAAATGTCCAAAGGACGTTGGATGGTGCATGAAATCGCCACAAAGATCCTCATTTATTTTTTTTTGGCTATATTTTGAGAACTCACTATTAATATCAGCAAAATAACAATTATATTTTTTAGCTAAATTATGTAAGACCTCATTAAAAGCAAGTGTGGAGCCCTTGAACTCTAAATCCCAATTCGGATTTTGTTGAAAGAAACCAATAATAATTACATCAGTTTTACTTTGTTGAAATTTGTCTATAAGTGTTCCTAATTTATCCTCAAAACTTGAAATATTGGCTGACCAATTACTACCAATGTGATCATTCATTCCAAATTCTATCACTATAATATCATTCTTATCCTCCAGCATGGTGGGTAATAAATTAAAAGCATCAGAAACAGAGCTACCGCCTTGTGAATAATTTTTAACAGATACATCATTTTTATAAATTTTATTAATAGCATTAGCTAATAAATAAATATAGGATTGTTTATCAGAATCAAAATAAAATTTTTCTAAAGTATGTGCTCCTGCAGTAATTGAAGTACCAATTGAACCAATTTTAATATCCTCTTTATTATTTAATTTTTCTTTGAGACTTGATGATATAAAATTTTTATTAAATTCTCCATAAACAGTTTCTACATCTTCAAAATTATAATCTGCATAAATATGAAATGGAATTGTTAATGAAGGATTTCGAGGAGAATAACCAAATGTAAAAGTACCTTCCAAATTTGTGATCACATCATGATCAGCAAAATTAGGAATACTGGAATTAATTGTTCTTTTAATTCTATTTTTTATAACTATATAATCAATATTTTCTTTGTAATAGATTCTGTTTCTATTACTATCAATTGAATAAAGAGTCAATTTCGAAATATTATTTTTTATCAAGCAATTTTCCTTTGTATTGCTAAATACTAAAGATTCTCCAATTATTTTATAGCTTCCTGCTTCTAGATAGTTCTCCTTATCGGTAATACATCCAAAAAAAATAAAAAACAGCAAGAATAAATACCAATAATTGATTTTTTTCATGTATAAATTTATTGTTCTTTAATAAAAAAATTGTTTTTATCTACTTTTAACCACTTATTACTATCTGAACAATAACGCTTAATTACTCTAGCAGGAACTCCAACTGCAACACAGTAATCAGGAATATCTTTTGTTACTACTGAATTTGCTCCTATCACGCAATTTTTTCCGATTTTTGCCCCTATGACACATGCGTTTTCTCCTAGCCATGTTCCATCTCCAATAATTACATTTCCGATTTGTTTAATCGGTTGATTCATAATTGGCGTAGCAATATCCTTATAACTATGTAAGTTGTCAGAGATATAAACTTTATCAGCGGTTAAAACATTCTGACCAATTACAATAGATTGAGTAGCATAAATGTGGTTAAAATTTCCAATACGAGAACCATCTCCTATCTTTAATTCACATTTTTCTTCACCTGTATGAGGAAGGGCTGCTAACCATGTTTTGTATTCTACATACACACCTTTTCCTATACTTATGTTATTTATTCCATGTATACTAAGTGGCTGAAATATAGCAGATTTTTCACCAAAGGAATGAAACTTTCTACTATAAAACAGTTTAAAAAGTTTAGTATAAATTATCTTTTTAATCCTAAGAAAAATCATTAATAAATTAGTTTACGAATAATAACCTGTTAATATATTCATCATACCCTTTGTCTTTTATAATAGATGATTTTACTGGCATATATTTTTCAACATGCAAAGGCAGATACGAATACTGAATCTGCAACAATAACCTGTTCCCGTTCAGAGGAAGCTGCCCTTTATGTATTCCATAAGTATCCTCAATAAACGCACTGCCTTTAGGACTTGTCAAAGTTAGAATATTTTCAGGATTAAACGTATTTTGCACTTCTTCATCCTTAAACCTTCTTAACTCAAGAAGCTTATTTATTTTATGTGATCCTTTAACGTAAATATGCGGGCCACTATCATTAGTAACATCCGTTAAATAAAAAAATATTTTTAAAAATTTAAAGTCATCTAAATCCCTGTGGAAAAACTGTGCTTCTTTTGCAGATTCTCTGTATCCAAAAGACCACCAACAGTTAATATTGGAAATAGTAGGCTTAACTCCGAAATATTTAGAAACTGCATTCAATATCCTTGAATCATTAGCGATTGCCAAAATTTCATCAGACTGCGTGAGATCCTCTCTTGAATATTGTGCAAGCTGAACATCTTTTCCCGGATTATTCAAATCAACTTCCTTTAAGCCATCAAGGCATTTAAAACTTTCAAGCTTTTTTGTTATAGCATTGATCTGGTCTTCGGTGAGAGCAATTCCAAGATCTGAAAAGCCTCCATCATTTAAATCGTTAAATATTTTATTCTCATCCGATTTCAGATGAAGAAAATTATTCCCACTACTAGTTTTTGCCCCTGGCAAAAATATTCTTAAAAAAGCACAAACCGCATTTCTAAGCTGAATATTATGAAGGTTTCTTTGTACCTTAAACAGAACTTTGTCTTTAATACTGGCTCCCATATTAATTTAATTTATTTAGTTTCTTTTAAAATTTTTCTAAAAATGATACAATTATAGACAAAAAAACAAAAAGAGCTGATGCTTTCAATTATAAAAAAGCCTATTAATTTGGTATCAAACCTATACAAATATACTACTAATAACACAAGGTACACTACTACAGAAATCAGGCTTCCAAAAAATATGGCTTTAAATTTCTTAGCTGCCTGCAGTACTACTATTATTGGACTGGTTATACACAAGAATGTCAAAGAGGGTAATATTGCATAAACTAAATTAAGTGATTCTAAATGTATAGGAAATAATATACCAACAACAAAATTTGAAAGCATAAGTGTTAATAATATGGTGCCTGATAAATATATTGCCAAAACCAAAAAATACCGTTGTAATGATTGTTTAAATTCAACCATATTCCCCATCTCATACTTTGCTATTAACGTAGGATAAAAAAGATGAGATATTGCAGTTGGAAAAACATTGAGAACAGTGATAAAGAGATTAACAATCGAAGTCTTACCAAGAATAAAGGTTCCCAATTTAAGAGTGATTAACCAACGCCCTAATTGGGAATTAAAATATCCCATAGCAGTCGTCAGGTAAGGAACAAACCCTATGGAGATAACTTTACCAACTATCTTTTTGAAGTTAAAGTTTTGAATTTTTGGTACAATTTGAGGAACTCTGGCATAGCAAAAAAGAATCAAAATCAGGGACTGACTCAAGAAAGCAAGTAGAGCTGCCCAAACCCCAATATACTTAAATAAAAAAATGATTAATATTGATAGGATGGCCGAAATCAGATTAGCCCTATTTAATAATTTAATCTTACCTATTGCAAGTATTTTACATGTTACCCAATTTCCATATAAACTTAAAACTCCTATCATTACAAAGAAAAACAACTGATAGATACTTATATCGGTATCAAAAAAAACAACTGCAACTCCAAGGACAATAAGTAAAACAGAAGATAGGATAAAGAAAAAATATAAAACGGCAGAATTTATTAACGATCGGATTTCTTCTGACTTATAGCAGTAAAGCCTATACCCCCCCGTAATAATACCAATTTGAAGTAATGATATTGATATAATAAAATTTTGAGCAATATTAATTAATCCTAAATCCAAAAAATTAAAAAGCCTTAGAAACAAGAATGATTTTACAAAACCGAATATACTAATAACGCCAGAAATCAAAATATACCTCAATTTCTCATTTCTTAACATACCTGTAATAGCATTTACAGAGAAATTTTTACTGACCTTACCTTCCATAGCTTGTTAATGTAAACTGTTTCAGATTCTGCATCACTCCCTTTACATTCATATATTTTACCATTATCATTTATTGAGATATATTACTAATCTGAATAGCACCTTACCGTACATAATCTAAATTATATTCAATAGAAAAAATTCATCCTGTATTCTATATTTCAATTTTTATTTAATTCAAATTCCCTATCTCTTCTTCGATAGCTAATCTCACGCTGTTAATATTATCTTCCGACAATAAATTTGAGTTGGGATGCGGATCTCCTTTTTTCAACATCGAAAATATTTTTGCAGTAAATAAAACAAGGTCGCCCTTTGCATTAAATTCTTTGTTTCCCCTTAATAATTTATATAAATCATAAAAAGACCTTATATTAATTACTCCTTCAAAAGCATCATAAAAAACAGATCCAAAATTTATAACTGTTTTTCCCAAAACTAATGCCTCAAATCCCGAAGTCCCTCCCAAAGTAAGCATTAGTGTACTTTTCCTGATTATCTTCATAGAGGATTCCTCTGCACGGCAGAACATCAAATTTGGGTATCTTTTTTTTAATTCTATATATTCCTTTTGCAATAATAAGCCGGGCTGTTGTGGATGTTCTTTTACAATTAAAATCCTATTTTCTCCTATACATTTCAATATCCCTTTAATTAGCTCATTTTGATTGTCAAAAAAATAAGCTCCGTAAAACAGTACTCCTTCGGGCTCATAATGTAAGGGAAAAAACATATAATCTACTCCATCAGGCAGATTATCCATATCATCATAAACCTTAAGTTTTGTAAATGCTTTTAAATATAATTTAAGATTCCAAATATTAATTGCGAGACTATCACCGTAGCAAATTTCTCTAATAACCTTGTTAGGTGTTTTTAATCTCGACATTAATCCAACACCAAACCCTTTAGATAAACGAATTAATTTTTTAAGTGAAAATCTGGATGGAAGATTTTGAATATAATCCGGTTTAAGTCCTTTTTGAATATCTGATATGTACAATTTAGCATCAGCCATGTTTTGATCTGATACAGGCAAATTTTCTATATAACCTCGTAAAGTGCATTTTTCCGGATACGGAAACCAATAGAACCTATCTGGCTTATTAAAATAAGCCATAGAAAGATATCTTATATTCCTTTTCTTAGCCTCTATCCATAGTATCTCCGAAATTTCGATTACAACAGGTTCATTGACGACAGCAATTGGAGTATATTTCTCAAGAATATTATGCCAAAAAGTAATCATTTTTTTTTGAATAATTAATCTATCAGAGTATGTATAATCTCTTAAGAAACGATCCGCTCCCCAAGAAAAATATAGATAAGGAAATTCTACTTCTAAGAGTTCTAGCCCGTCATAATCTTCTTCAAAACAACCCACTACTATTCCTCCCTTGCTTAAAACGTTCTGCTTTTCCTGTTTAGTCAATGTAACATGTAAACTATTGTAATCAGCAGAATTTAAATGTGGAAAAAATAGAGATTGATAATCTCTCGAAAAGAATACTACATTTCTTAATCCCATTAAAAGTTGTCTTTAATTATATTTATTTAATTATTTTAATTATTTCCGTCATTGACATTTCACCAAGTTCTGCTAAAGTAATCGAAAAAAAAGCGCTATTACTCTGAATCTTTTCAAGCTCCCAGTCCCACCATTTTATTTCTTGTAATTTTTCGATTACATTTTGATCACATCTCTTTCTTCTAAAAGCAATAGGATTACCTGTATAGACACCATAAGGTTCTAAAGTTCCTCTTACAACACATCCTGCTCCTATAACTACACCATCACCGATTATTGCGCCTGAAAGAATTCTAGCTCCTTCACCAATCCATACATCATTTCCAATTATAACTCCGTCACCTCGTTCATCAGGATAGGACAAATCATCCATCCCGAGAATAGTTTCAAAAGGGAAGGTCGAAATATGTTTATAATCATGCTCATCACCAACCTGAATCCTTACGTCATTAGCAATAGAACAGAAGTTTCCAATTTTTATCTCTTTCGTGCCATTAAATCTGGTTTTTCCATGAATATAGCTGTATTTCCCTACTTCTGTTAGATTTGTTATTGTCGCCAATTTGTGCACAAAGTAAGGATAACCCGCTCCATTTCTTAATACATTATAATTTTCAGGTGGAGATATAATCCATGGCAAATTTGTTTCGGTAGACATTTTTATATTTTAATTTTTATAAATGAAAGTAAACTGCTTGCCCAGTAGGCAGGGTTAAAAGACTTGCTCCCATACTTTTTCCAAATGCTTCATGGACTTCGGCCTGGCTCTCGCCACCAAAACCTCCATAGTCATCAAAAAGTACAACAGCGCCTTTTTGCAACTTTGTTTTTAATATTTCCAGCGCTGATGATTCAGCAACTGCACTATTAAGATCAATATGTAAAAAACCTATCTTTGAATCGGGCAATTCACTTAAAATCTCAGGAATAAATCCTTTTATTATTTCAATATTTGCAATGTCTTTGAAATATTCTCGAATCTCTTCATCACCTTCTGAATAAACAAAAGACTTTTTATTTGTTTTCTTTTGAATTCCGCTTGAATCGGGCACATAGGGCTCAAAAGTATCTATTAGAAAAAATTTAGGCTTAGAAGCGTCCCATTTACAATATGAACATATTGCACTGGCCATATAGCCTCTTCCAGTACCGCATTCAACAAATATACTTTCGTTATCCCATTGCCTTAATGCATGAGAAATGGCCCATAGCATAACATTAAGCCTCCAGGAAATATCTCTTTTTTTACCTTCACCAAGCCATCTCGATTCCCCAGCTATTTTAGCCTTAATAAATTCCGGATCATCCTGAAAAGCAGCTCTGGAAATTGTAGTTAAATTATCAGCATTATAAGGTTGTCCTTTTTCCATTGGAAAAGGAGCCAAGTACCATCCCAGATTTGTGGGATATTTCATAATTGATTCCCCATTGTGCTCTAACAATTTAATCCTATTATCTGAGCCTTTAATGAGTTCTATTAATGCATTCAGTTGATCTTTCATTGGATTGATTGGTTGGTTTGGTTAGTATGGTATATTTGCTCTGTTTGGACTGTTTTTTAGAATTAATACTTATTTAATTTATTTAAATGGAGTGCAGCTTTACTGCCCGTTAAATTTGTTCCTTCAACTAATGGAGATATTGCAACTAATTCATCCAAATATCCCATTGTTACTCCTGCATTCTTCATTCTGTGTTGAAGATCATAATCACTTGGCCTATTCCAGCTTTTCCTCCAGCTATTTAGGTTCCATTTGAAAAATTTCAATCTGGACTTATACATCCAGGCAGGAATGCCGGTCATATATATTCTTAACTGCCGTTCAACATCTTCTGCTTTAAACACTTTCTCACCATCTTCTGTATAAGAAAGGTAATTTGCTGAAATAGATTCTACATCGTTAGAAAGAGCAAATCTGACCATTTTTTCAAAGCAATCCGGCAGAAGTATATCATCATCAGAAATCGTATATATCCAATCTCCTTTTGCCATATAGAGTGCTACATTCCTCGGTGTTGCTCCTGCAACCATCCAACGATCAATTGGATCCACTGGATATTTGGTTCTTTGTTCGAGATTTTTAAATTTAATCCGTGGGTCCTTATTTTGACTAATAAGCTCCTCTGTATTATCTGCCACCTTATCTCCAACTATTATTATTTCAAAATTGCAGTATGTCTGGTTCAGTATTGCTGGTATAGTTCTGTCACATAATATGCTTCCTCTGTTATATGTCGCAATAATTACACTTATGAGTGGTTCGTGTTTATTTTCATTTGAACTAATCAGCCTATTATACCTTAGAAGTATTTTTTCTATTATGGGTGAAAACATTTTAAGTTGTATTAAAATTAATTATTCTTGTGATGTTAAAAACTCCCAATTCATACGCGTTCCTGCTTCTAAATCTATTTTTACTACAGTCCCCAATATTTCCTTATAATGTTTAGGATGCATTCCAAAGCCCGGTCTTATTGAACGAACATTCTCTTTAGTAATTATATCTCCCGCCTTCATATCTTTAAGTACATATAATGATCGTGAAAAATCTTTTCCTTTCACCTGTTTTTCGGTTAATTTATAATCAATAACACCTATAGCCTGTTCTGCCTCCCTAACAGCTTTAACCATAGCTGTAAATTCTTCTTCATTCATAGAAAAAGAAGCGTCCGGCCCACCAATAGAACGATCCAGGATAAAATGTTTTTCTATTATCTTAGCTCCAAAGGCTGTAGCCACTACAGGTACGGTAGCACCCATAGTATGGTCAGACAATCCACTGATTACATTATATCTTTCAGCAAGGTCTTTAACCATGCACATATTTGCTTCATTTATAGGTGCAGGATAACTCGATGTGCATTTTAGTAATGCAATATTATTATTCCCCATCCTTCTGCAGGCATCTAATGCTAGTTCAATATCCTCCTGTTCTGCAATACCTGTAGAAATAATAATCGGTTTACCCTTAGATGCCACATATTCTATCAAAGGTATATCTGTAATCTCAAAAGATGCAATCTTGTATGCCGGAGCGTCCAGCGACTCTAAAAGGTCAACCGCTGTATTATCAAATGGAGAAGAAAAACATATAAGGCCTACTTCTTTGGCAATCCTGAAAATCTCCTCATGCCATTCCCATGGCGTGTAAGCCTCCTGGTATAATTTATATAGATTTTTCCCTTCCCAGATGGTTCCTTTAATCAAAAAGTCATCTTTATTGCTGTCTATCGTTATGGTATCAGCAGTGTAGGTTTGCAATTTTATACAGTCAGCACCGGCACGTTTTGCGGCATGTATGGTCTCTATAGCATTATCAAGGCTGCCGTTATGGTTAGCTGAAAGCTCAGCAATTATAAAAACAGGACTCTGGCTGTTTATTTCGAAATTATCTATTTTCATATTTTATTCTTTTATGTAATGAAAACTCCTGAAGTTTTCATAATCTACCATATCACTAAATTTAAATCCTGCATTTTCAAAAGAAAATTTAGAACTTAAATTACTCTCTTTTATATAAGCATTCAATAAAAAACCCTTATTGGCTTCTAAAAAAGAATCAGTTGCAAGAAGCAGCATTTCTTTTGCATAGCCTTTACCTCTACGCTTCGAAGCTATCGATATTCCTATCAGTGCCTCTTTATCATTTTGTTTCTGGATGCGCACCTGCCCAACATCTTCTTTATCGGCATTTTGAAAAACATACATAAAGCAAGCTTCATTTTTAAGAGCCGACTCAAACCATTTTTTATGATTTGTCAAATTTATCGGATTCGAATTATATGACTGTTCCCTTACATCAGGATCGTTTGCCCAGTCAAAATACAATTCCATATCATCAATAGTTGGTTTTCTTATGCTAAGCATCCTTGTTTATTTTTGAATTAATCAGAACATCCAGGTATCTACCTTCAAAATAGCAATGCTCTTTCAGGCGGGCTTCTTTATGAAAACCCGATGCCTCGAGTACAGGATATAAATGAGGCCTCAAATCAAACGCATAGGTGAAAATTTTATGGAAACCTGCATCTTTAAAAGCAGCTTGCTCTAAAAGAGAAAGATAGTTTTTCCAGTAGTATTCGAATTTATCCTTTTCAAGCTCCGTTTTCATTATAAATGAAACTTCGGCATTCCTATCTATCCAGTTTATATGCACCAGGCCTCCGTAGCCAATAAATTCACCATTTTCCAATAGCGAAAATAATAGCTGTTCCGGCTTCTCCTGATCAAATAATGTAGCTACGACATTGGCAAAATATGCTTCCTGCTTTTCTACAGTAAGCATTTCTGCCTGCCTTAAATGATAAATCTGCTCATTGCGTATTTTAAGTATGGCAATCTTATCTTCGTCCCTTATCGGGACAAGGCTAAACGGGCCACCGGTATACTCATCGGCATTTAAGCATTTATAATTTCTCATTTAAAAAAACAATTTATATTTCAATTCTGCCAGTTTCCAGTCATTTTCACTATCAATATCATGAGCACGGAGCTCATCGATCTCTATGGCAAAGGTATTTTGTGTGCGTAAGCTCTTATTTACTAAAAGCCTGCTCACATCAAAGGTATAAAACATCCCGGCATCATGAAATACCTTTTTAAAATCCTGTGTCCTGGCTGCATCATCTGCATTAAAAAAAGGGATAACCTTTCCCTCTTCTGATACTTCAACCGCTCTCTGTATAGGGTGAGAATAGGGCAGTACCGGAAAAACGCAGTCGCAGCCTTTATCCAGCAGCTGAAAGGATGCTGTAAGCAAATCAGCACTCGTAAAGGGTGCGCAGGCATATATGCAGGTTGCCGCATCAAATTCGTGCCCATCCTGCCTGTACCATTCTATAACTTCAAGCAGTACATCTACCGTTGTTGCAAAGTCGTTGCTGTTGCCTTCACTTCTCATAAACGGAACCTTCGCTCCATACTGCAGGGCAACTTCTTTTATAGATTCGCTGTCGGTAGAGACCATCACTTCATCATACAAGCCACTGTCAAGAGCAGCCTGTATTGAGTATGCAATGATAGCCTTACCAAAAAAATCTTTTATGTTTTTGTTTGGAATCCTTTTACTACCACCTCGGGCGGGTATAATCGCTATTCTTTTCAATTCAGATAAAATTAAATCCTTACCGGAATATTAATCGACTTCAGCTCATTCTTTATATCAAGTGGTGTATATTGCGTAAAGTGGAATATACTTGCCGAACCTACTGCCTGAACGCTGGTCTTAGAGAACAATTCATTATAATGTTCCATATTGCCACCACCACCCACTGCAATTACAGGGATGTTGGTCATTTGTTCAACATAATTTACCAGTTCTGTATCAAATCCGTTCATCATACCGTCGTTGTCAATACTTACCAAAACGAATTCGCCCACCTTACAGTCAATCATTTCCTGCACAAACTCTTCTACTGATTTGTCAATATCCAGTTTATTATGAATCTTGTAACCTTCAGGAGTTTTATACGCGTCAATAGCAATGCTTATGCACTGGCTGCCAAAAAAAGCGACCGCCTCTTTAATAAATTCCTTATCAAGAAGAGCTTTGGTTTTTATAACAACTTTATCGGCACCAATCTTAAGCAGGTTATTTATATCTTCAATCGTTTCTATACCACCTCCTATAGCTACAGGCATATAGCATTCCTTAATAACATCGGCAACAAGTTTGAGGTTTATCTTTCTTTTCTGGGCCGTAGCAAAAATATCTATGAACACCAGTTCATCTACCCCCCTGTTATTATAAACTTTTGCCGCCTGTACAGGATTGCCCACCATCCTCGGATTGCTAAATTTTTTGGTCTTAACAAGGCCAAAACCATTAAAGGTTAGTATAGGTATGATTCTTACTTTAAGCATTTACGTCAAAAAAAGTTTTTAAAATTGATAATCCAGCTGTCTGGCTTTTTTCGGGGTGAAACTGCGTAGCAAAAATATTATCCTTCTGTACGCTGGCTACCACATCAAAACCATACTGTACCGTAGCAGCAATATCCTGCTTGTTAGCAGGCACCACATGATAACTATGTATAAAATAAAAATCGTTAGTTGGCAGCGACTTATAGTAAGTATCATTCTGCACTTCTATATTGTTCCATCCCATATGAGGAACATTAAGATTTTCAAGCTCAAACTTTACAACTTCACCTTCTACCCAGCCTAAGCCTTTGCATTCATGCGGTTCGTTTCCTTTTTCAAGAATCAGCTGCATACCAAGGCAAATACCCAAAAAAGGTTTCTTTTTGGCTACAACTTCTTCAGTAAGCAGGTCTATGAGGCCTCTTTCCTGCAGGTTTTCCATTCCCTGTGAAAATGAACCAACTCCGGGAAGCAAAATTGATGATGAATTCCTTATCACATCATGGTCAGCTGTAATAATGCTCTTAACACTCAAAAGGTTTAATGCCTTTTGAACAGATGCCACATTACCCATTCCATAATCAATTATTGCTACCATTTTATTCTACTTCAAAATTTCTCAATAAATTACCTTTTGCATCTTTTTTAAAGTTGCCGTTGTCATCCTGTGCAAACAGGATCGGATTTGTAAATGAATCTAAAACCGCATCAATCTCCTCTTTGGTCATTCCTGAATATTTTACAAATTCATCAACTCCATAATGAGGATATTTACCATCATATTGTTGTACCAGTTTAAGGCCTTCCTCACGGGTAAGCCTGTTGTTCCTAATATCTATACAGGCATGGTCAGTAGCACGTCCAAAACCATATTTTACATATTTAAGGTAGTCATGCAGGCCATGCATTTTTTCGTCAAGATTCTCATAATTTGTATATGTTCCTTCAACAGGCCCATCTTCTTTAATAGAGAAACCATGCTTTTTAACTATTTCAAGCTGTTTTCTTGCGTCCCAGAAGAAGTAATGGCCAAGAAAAACACCAACTACACCTACCCTGTCAATATCCTCGTCAGATGGATAAAAATATGGTGTAAGGTCTTTTTCAGTAAGTCCGTCAACACCTACCATATCCTGTATACGGTTTCCTAAAAGACCTCCAAACTCTTCAAGCCATCTTCTGTTAAGATGCTTATTTTGTACAGATTCAACCGGACCTCCATATTCCTGCTGAGGATTTTCTCCCCAAAGCACTAACGGAATATTAAACTTAACCGCGATATGTATAGGAATTGTGAAAATACCAAGGTGGTTAGGCCACATTTCATCACCTACCCTTTTAAAGCCTTCTACCACCATGCTGCGATAAGCATTGTAGTTTTTCTTGAAATAAATAACATCAATACCCATTTTAGATATATTGTCAATGTTTCTCTGGCCAAGTTCGGTAAGGTTAGTGGTCTCAAAACATACACAAAGCGGATTTAATCCGCATACCTCTTTCATAAAATAAGCCTGGTATGTACTATCTTTTCCACCGCTTACCGGTATAAGGCAGTCATAGCCAATTTCACCGGGTGCTTTTTTATATTTATCTATAATCGAGAAGAAATCTTTTTCTCTTTGTTTCCAGTCTATTGAAGTATCTTTCTGGTCTGCGGCAACACATGCCGAGCATACTCCCTCTTCATTAAAGAATAAATCCGGTTTTGTTTCAGGAAATAAACATTTAGAACAATAACGTATTTTCATCTCTTATTTTTTATAGTATTCTTCAATCTTATTAATAACATACAATTGCTCCTCATCAGTCAGAGTAGGATACATTGGCAGGCTGATACAGTTTTTGTAATAGTTCTCAGCCAATGGCATATCGCCCTCATTCCAGCCTAACTCCCTGTAATAAGGCATAAGGTGGCATGGTATATAGTGTATCTGGGCAAAAATCTTGTTCTCTCTTAAATAATTGTATAGTCCAAGCCTGTCTTGTACCTCTATAACATAAAGGTGGTAAGCATGGCCTTCTACAACTCCCGATTGCCCTTTTATGTATGGTTTCCCGGTAAACGCTTCTTTATATATAGCTGCAATTTCCCTTCTCTTATCAATTCCGGCATCGGCCCTCTCCAACTGGGTTATGCCTAAAGCCGCCTGAAAATCGGTCAGCCTGTAGTTGTACCCCAGCGTCTGCATTTCCATATACCATCCCGGGTAGTTTTCAGCATCGGGCGTACCCGCTGCAAATTCAATACTGTTGGTATAAGCTGCATCGCTCTTGGTAATGCCGTGCGTTCTAAGCATCAATAGTTTTTTATACAGCGCTTCATCATTAGTGGTTATCATACCGCCTTCGCCGCAGGCTATGTGCTTAACCGGGTGAAACGAAAAAATAGCCAGATCGGCAAAATTTCCATTACCACAGTTTTGCTGCTTTCCGGCTGCATCTGTAAAATAGCCTCCCGGTGCATGGCAAGCATCTTCTATAATCCAAAGGCCAAATTCATCGGCCAGTTTCCTGAAAGCTTCAAGATCTACCGCCTTACCTGCAAAATCTACAGGAACGATGCCTTTGTAAGTGCCTTTAGGCGACGCTTCAAGCAGTTGTCTTACATTATTAATATCTAACAGATATGTAAACGGGTCGATGTCAGCAAACACTATATCCCCTCCGCAATATTTTATACAGTTCGCTGAAGCTGCAAAAGTTATAGGTGTAGTAATTACCTTATCACCTTCTTTTACATTCAGAGCAAGTGTGCACAGGTGCAGTGCAGCAGTACCGTTAGCTACAGCAACAGCATATTTACAACCAATATAATCAGCAAAAACAGCTTCAAATTCGGCTATTTTCGGGCCTTGCGTTAAATAGTCAGATTGCAATGTTATAATTACAGCATCAATATCTTCCTGCGTTATATTCTGGCGGCCATAAGGTATAGACTTTTCCACTTTAGTTGAATGTTGCATCTACATGTTCTTTAATAAGTTCCCTTAAACCCTCTACAGTTTCCCATTCTGTATTAGTACCCGAATTATAGTTGAATCCTTGCTCAACTTTTTGAGCATTGAAGAAAGCAATAAATTTATCAAGGTCAAAATTAGGCACAGACGGAAGTATTGTAAAATACTTTCCTAAATCAAATGTATTGTATGAATCTGATGAAGTGATCATCTCTTCATGAATTTTTTCTCCCGGCCTGATACCTATGATATTTAGTTTGCACTCAGGAGCAATTGCCTCTGCAACATCTGTAATTTTATATGACGGAATTTTAGGTATGAATATCTCGCCGCCCCATGCATGATTTATAGCATGCATAACCATGTCTACTCCGCCTTGAAGCGAAATATTGAATCTTGTCATAGAAGCATCGGTAATAGGCAGTACACCTTCCGAACGTTTTTTCATAAAAAACGGAATTACAGAACCGTTAGACCCCATAACATTACCATATCTTACTACCGAAAATTTGATAGGGTTTTTACCCTTTATGTTATTTGCGGCTACAAACAATTTATCAGATGTAAGCTTTGTTGCTCCATACAGGTTAATAGGTGCACACGCTTTATCAGTAGATAAGGCAACAACATCCTGAACACCGGTTTCCAAAGCAGCATGTATAACATTTTGTGCTCCTCCAATATTTGTTTTAATACACTCATCAGGGTTATATTCTGCTAAGTGAACATGCTTCATGGCAGCAGCATGAATAACAACATCAACGCCCTGAAAAGCTCTTATCAGTCTCTCCTGGTCACGGACATCTCCTAAGAAAAATCTAATTTGAGGATAGTCTTTTTCAGGATATTCCTGAGCCATCTGAAACTGTTTTTGCTCATCTCTTGACAAAATTATCAGTTTCTTTATGTTTGGGTAGTTTTTAAAAATGTGGGTCGTAAGAGCTTTACCTAAAGAGCCTGTTCCACCAGTTATTAAAATTGTTTTGTTTTCAATATTCATTTTATTTTTTTTGTGATATAACATTTCAAACTACTAATTTAAATAGAATTATAAATTTTATAATTCTACGAGTAACATAATCAATTACAATTGTTTCAATAATCTTCTTATTATCAAGACTAATATTATTAGAAAACCTGCCAACATTCCACCTATAACAATACCTTTTATTTTGGCAAAATTTTCTTTCGGTAACGGTAAGATAGGACGATCAATAACCTGTATTAAAGGAGTTTCTTTACGCAAAGTAACTTTCGCTAATTCCGATTGTTTAACTAACTCTGTTAAAATAGCAGTATTAGCCTGAACGTCAACCTGCTTTCTTGCAGATGGTGCACGGCGAACATTCAATGCTGGATTTAAATTAAAATTATTATCATTTGCAATAGCAACTCCAGTAATTGCTGCATTAAGTTCAGCTCGGATAGAATCTGTTTGACGTTGTAAAATTGCCATATTCATCCTTGCTTTTTTGCTCTTAGTATCCACATAAAAATCTGAAACTTGTTTTGCTAAAGCCTCACAAAAATATTTTGCGAATAATTCGTTTTGAGACGAAACGTCTATATTTATAATTGCGATTTTTTTATCTTTTTGTGCAACTGACAAATTTGTTGAGATATTTTGATACATACATCCCATAATACTGTCATGAGTTCGAGTGTAATATTTACGATCAGCATTGGGCAAAAACTCTATGGTGGCAAATTTAGGGTCTTTGTTCCAAGCTTTTCTCCATCCATTATTTTGAATATACATTTCAGACAAAGAAATTACCCTACCATTTACTTTCACTGGAGAAAGCAATGTTTTTTCAACCATTGTGCGAGATTTAAACAATTCAGTAAGATTAGAACCGGTAAAAACGCCTCCACCGCTACCGCCTAAATCAAAACCAAACGAACTTGCTAAACCTAACGCACCACCGAAACCACCACTTTTTTCATCTTCTAATGCAAAAGATAATGTTGCTGTATAAATTGTTTTTTTACTAAGTGAGTAGGATAAACCCAATCCACACCCGATTATACCAATTAAAACAATAATTTTCCATTTAGAAATCAAATAACTTATCCACTCTTTTGTTTTAACAAATAATTCCTTTAATGAAATTTCATCATTTTTGATTGTTAGATTATCCATAAAATATATTATCTAAAAGCCGTAACAATTAATAGTGCTAAACTTGTAATTACACTTCCTATACTAACCCATTCACCAGTTGACATTTTTTTTGTTTCGGGTTTTTCCGGTACAACTATTTGAGAATCAGGCGTGACTTTTGGATAAGACCTGAAAAATAAAAATGAACTTGTTACTGAAGCTTTTCCATTTGGGTAAATTATATATGCCTTTTTCTTCCATCCTTTACTATCAACACCTCCTACTGCATTTATATAATACTTAAAATTCTTCCCTTTTCTAAATGGAATCTCAGAAGTTAACAATACATTACCTGCTACTTTTACACCTTCATTATAAACTGCAACTTCAATTTCATCACCTGGAAATAGCGTAACGTTAGAATAGTGACTTTTGTTTTTCACAATTTTTTCCCAATTAACCGGAATTGTGGCATACTTTAAATCTTCAGTTAGTTTTTTCGTCAATTTACCTTTTAATGTATCACTTTTATTCAAATTCAAATCAATACTTTCAAGCTGATCAATTTGCTCTTGCTTAATTGGCCTTTTAATTTTCATACCATCTAAGTTAGCAATTGAAGTTAAGCCGCCCGCTCTCATCACTACATTGTAAACCGTTTCTTTTTTATTGGCCAATACATATTTACCAGGATAGGCAACAGCACCATTCACTAAAACCATTTGAGGTTTCTCATATACTGCAATTCTGCGTATATTAATAACATCAAAAGGCTTTAAAACAAAGTTTTTAATTTGTTCATTATTATCAGCTGTAATTTCGAGTTCCACTAATTCAATACGTTTTGGATCACCATCATTTATTTCATCTGATTTAACCATTCTTGCTATCTCTACTCTTTTTGATGCAGATCCTGTAAGCCCTCCAACCTGAACTACTAAATCATTCAAAGTTAGATTTTCAAAATATTCATATTCTCCAGGTTTTTTTACTTCACCATCAATCGTTACTATGTACTCTTCCCTAAAATCTAAAATAGAATATACTGTAATGATATCTTCTCTTTTTAATTCAATATCAGCATTCAGATCTCCTGATAAAGCTGCACTTAAATCAATGTTTACAATTTCAGTTGTCAGATCTGATTTTAAACGAATTATTCTGGCTCTTTTACTGTAAGCGTCTTCTTTAAGTCCTTCTGCTCTTGTAATAAGATCAGAAATTCTCATTCCTTCAGTAAAAGAATAATAGTCAGGTCTAAAAACAGCTCCCTCAATTTTAATACGGTTTGCAAATCGATTTAAAATTTTAGTAATTCTAAAAACATCTCCCGATTGTGGTTGATAGGAATTAAATTCGCTTTCATTTATATCTTGCACCTTAAACTCTTTACCTGTTTTTTGCATAACATTTACAGATGCTGTATAGGCAAACTCATTAAAACCTGATGCAAAATTCAACAAATTGCTGAATGTCTCTCCTTTTTTCATTTCAAAAATTCCAGGACGCTTCACTTCTCCCTCAACAGTTACTCTTTGGCTATATGCCGGAATTCGAATTACATCATTTTCTTTTAGACTAACGTTATCAGATTGATCTCCTTTTACTAAAAATCGATAAATATCTACATTTCTGTAAATCTTATTATTTCTAATTAATTCAATATTCCTGTAACTTCCATTTTTACCTGGTCCTCCAGCTAAATGCAAAGCATTATAAACTGTTGCCAATGAAGATATAGAATAATTGCCCGGCTGTTTACCTCCAACAACTGTAATTTTGATAGTACGTATTCGCCCTAAACTTACACTAACTTGAGATTGTCCAGATGCAACCGTACTATAAACTCGTGCTATTGACGCTTTAATTTTTTGAGTAGCAGCTTCGATTGACATTCCTGATACGGCAACTTGTCCAACGTAATCAATTGTAATTTTTCCTTCAACACTTACTGGAATACTTGCATTATATTCCTGCACTCCGTAAACACTCACTTGCAATTCATCTCCAGGTCCTAATACATAGTTCATTGGAGTAGCGATTTTTAAATCAGGCTCAAAATTTAATGTTGGATTATCAAATAGGTCAGAGCCAAAAATCAATGCATTTACAGAATCTTTTACTTTTTCATTTTTGATTTTCTCCTGCTTTCTCCCAAATTCAGAATCATTCTCCTCTATTTTTGGTTTGTTACTTTTATCATTTACAGAGTTTTTGCCATTTTTTTTCTCATATTCATTAAGTTTAATTTTAAGCTTATTGAATTCGCTCTGACTCATTCCTTTCGACAAAGCCATTGTTTCAACATGGTCTATTGTAGTATTATTACTCTTAAGTTGAGCACTAATTTTTGCTAAATCATTATCCGATAAATAATCCACTTGTAACGTACTTAAATCGTTCGATTTAAGCATGTCTTGTGCATTCACATTAAAAGACATTAATAAAATAAAAAATAGAGTAAGAACGTATTTTATCTTTTTCATCTTGAACTATTATTTTTTTACCTCAGAGGTTTAATAGAAATTAATTTTTATGAATATTGTTTTTGATAATAATCCTTATATGAACCAGAAGTTACGTTTTGCAGCCAATCCTCATTACTAAGGTACCAATTAATTGTTTTTTCTAATCCTTCTTCAAAAGTTACTGAAGGCTTCCAACCTAACTCCTTATTAATTTTAGAAGCATCAATCGCATAACGCAAATCATGTCCGGGTCTATCCTTAACATAAGTGATTAACTTTTCTGAAGTACCTGTAACTCTGTGTAATTTCTCATCCATAATTTGGCATAATAATTTGACCAAATCAATATTTTTCCATTCATTAAATCCCCCAATATTATAAGTTTCATGATTTTTCCCTTTATGAAAAACTAAATCAATTGCAATTGCATGATCTTCAACAAAAAGCCAGTCTCTGGTATAATTTCCATCTCCGTATACTGGCAATGGTTTATTATTGATAATATTATTAATAAATAGTGGAATTAATTTTTCAGGAAAATGATAAGAACCATAGTTATTTGAGCAGTTTGTCAAAACATAGGGCAATCCGTAAGTTTCTCCATAAGCTCTAACAAAATGGTCTGAGCTAGCTTTTGAAGCTGAATAGGGCGAATTTGGAGCATAAGGAGTAGTTTCAGTAAAAAGCCCTTCAGATCCTAATGATCCATAAACTTCATCAGTACTTACATGGTAGAAACGTTTACCTTCAAATTCATCTTTCCACTGATTTTTTGCAGCATTTAATAAGTTCATTGTACCAATAACATTTGTTCTTACAAACGCTAATGGATCCTCAATCGAGCGATCCACATGTGATTCAGCAGCCAAATGAACAACACCATCAAAATTATAACTTAAAAAAAGTTCGTTTGTAAAAGTTTCATCAACTATATCTCCTTTTATAAAATGATAATTAGAGTTATTCTCAATATCTTTTATATTTTCAAGATTTCCTGCGTAGGTAAGCGCATCTAAATTAAAAATTTGATAATCTGGATATTTTTTTACAAAACGCCTAACGACATGCGATCCAATGAAACCAGCACCACCGGTTATAAGAATTCTTTTCATTTTAAATTAATTAATTTAGTAATTCAGAATTTTGCTTTTCTAACTCATTGTAAACGTCTTTTACATCTTGCGAATTTTCTTTTTGTAAAATTAAATTTGCTGTATCAGTATAAACGAAAATGGTATGTTTTAATCCTAAAAATGTAGTATACTTTTCACTTCCAATTACCATATTCCCATTTATATCAACAGGATGATTTTTAGAAACTAAATAATCATAAACTGATTCAAACGAACCTAAATCTGACCATGAAAAAGAGGCTGGAACTACCTTTATTTTTTTGCTGCGCTCCATAACAGCGTAATCAATACTAATAGATGGAATTTCCAGCGATAAATTTAAGTCAAGAAAACCTTCATTATTTGATTCCCAAACTGCTTTAGATTTTTCATAAACCTCAGGCTGAAACTGTATCAATTCATCTAGCAAAACTTGTGCTTTAAAGCAAAACATACCGCTATTCCATAAAAAATTTCCTTTTGCAATAAAATCTTTGGCTGTTGTTTCGTTAGGCTTTTCACGAAATGAAATTACTTTATCGCCTTTTGATTCTATATAACCATAGCCTGTTTCAGGCTTAGTTGGAATAATCCCAAAAGTTACTATAAATCCTTCTTCAGCCTTTAATACTGCTTTATCGATGGCTTTATTATAATCATTCATTTTATCAATGATATGATCTGAAGGCGTTACAATTAAAATATCATCAGGATTAGCAGCAAATGCAGCAAATGCAATTGCCGCAGCTGTATTTCTAGGTGTAGCTTCAACAATATTTACATAAGAAGTATTGGTTTTATCCATTACTTTACTGCTTAGATGATGATTATCTACATTACCTACTACCATTACTTTATTAGTTAAATGACTATTACGCTCAACAGTCATTTCAAATAAAGATTTATTGTCAAAAATTTCCAAATATTGTTTTGGCTGGCTTTTTCTAGATAGTGGCCATAATCTGCTGCCTACTCCTCCAGTTAAAATTACATGAATTATTGAATTTTCTTTTTCCATTTTTTTTCCATATAAAAAAAGAAGTTTAAACTACTATAACTTGTTGTCAGCTATAGCACCTAAAACTCCTTTTACATCGTAAATTAAACTATTTGTTTTTCGCAATTCTGAAAGATTTAATTTTAAGAATTCCTTATGTGAAACTCCTAAAACAATTGCGTCAAATTTATCATTTGGAATAGACTTAATTGTTACTAAATTATATTCTTTTTTTACATCATCTACATTAGCTAGAGGATCAAATATGGTTACCGAGATTCCGTAGTCAGTTAATGTTCTTACAACGTCAACAATTTTTGTATTTCTGACGTCCGGGCAATTTTCTTTAAAAGTAATTCCAAGCATCAATAATTCAGCGCCACTTACCGATATCCCTTTCTTAATCATCAACTTAACAACCTGAGAAGCTACATATTCACCCATGCTATCATTTAAACGACGTCCAGCCAGAATTATTTCAGGATGATAGCCAAATTCTTGTGCTCTTTGGGCTAGATAGTATGGATCTACACCTATACAATGGCCTCCCACTAACCCTGGTTTAAATGGTAAAAAATTCCATTTAGTTCCTGCAGCTGCCAAAACCTCCTGGGTATCGATATTCATAAGATTGAATATTTTAGCTAATTCATTTACAAAAGCAATATTTATATCTCTTTGTGAATTTTCGATTACTTTTGCCGCTTCAGCTACTTTTATAGTTGGCGCTAAATAGGTTCCTGCTGTAATAACAGACTTATAAAGTTCATCTATCTTTAATCCAATTTCAGGAGTAGAACCTGAAGTTATTTTAAGAATTTTCTCTACAGTATGCTCTTTATCTCCTGGATTTATTCTTTCAGGTGAATATCCTGCAAAAAAATCTTCATTAAATTTTAATCCTGATACATTTTCCAAAACCGGAACACATTGTTCTTCTGTAGCGCCCGGATAAACAGTTGACTCGTAAATTACAATATCATTTTTTTTTAATATTTTACCAACATTCTCACTAGACTTATATAAAGGTCTCAAATCTGGACGATTATTCCTGTCAACTGGAGTAGGTACTGTTATTATAAAGTAATTACAGTCTGACAGATCATTTATTTTTGAAGTACAAAAGAGACCTTTATCATAAGGCTTATCTACAAGTACTTTTTGCAAAACAGCATCCTCCACTTCGAGAGTAATGTCTGTTCCTGTTTTTAAACTGGCAATTCTTTTTTCATTAATATCAAAGCCCATTACTGGATATTTGGTTGCAAATAAACGAGCTAAAGGCAAACCAACATAACCCAAACCAATTATAGCTATTTTTATGTTATTATTCATATTTTTCCTTAATTTCGTTTATCCTATTGTACGGCTTCGCCATTCAAAGTCACATATAAATGCCTTGAATAGTAGAGAATTCAATTTCGGCAAATATAACATAATAAGTCAATTTAATCAACTCTCAAAAAATTTATAAATTTAAAAAACACACTTAAATTCGGAGAAAAAATTCAAATCCCTATTACTCAGTAAAAAATACCGTTTGAGCAATAAAAAGCAAAACAAAAAATCACTAAAATTAGTGATTTTTTGTTTTGCTTTTTTACTTATAAGTCAATTATTTTAAATCATATTTTTCTTATGTTTTATTTTCAGAACACATCCTAAAGATTCTAAAACCAGTATATAATGTGTATTTGAAATTTCTTTTACCATGGCATCCTGATTGCTAAAAATTCCTGATTCTAACTTTATCCTATCCCCTTTTTTATAAGGTAAAACTAGCAGATCAATATCTATCCTTGAAATACTTTTTTTTATTATTTCAATTTCTTCATCCTTGACTATAGCAGGTTTTCCTAGCCAAAATAAATATCGAATAACTCCTGCTATCTGAAAAACAGAACTCCTGTTCGAGTCTGAAATCCGCACAAAAACATACGAATTAAAAAGCGGTACTTCGACTTTTTTTTTTCTATCTGACCATTGTTTGATTTGAGTAATGACAGGACAGTAACAATCTATGCCTGTTTGATTCAGTTTCTCAGCTACTTTTTTTTCCCATTTTGGTTTTGTATAAACGACATACCAGTTCATGCATTTTTATTTTAAGAACCTATCCCTTTATATATAAATCCGATTGATTTTAATTTGTTTGCGTTTAATACATTTCTTCCATCAAAAACAAAAGCCGGCTTTTGCATAGAATCGTATATCTTTTGCCAGTCATAAGTAACAAACTCATCCCATTCAGTAAGGATAGCAATAGCATGTGCTCCTTCGCAAGCATCGTATGCATTGTTAAAAGAAACAATTGCATTAGCATTTTCTGAACTATTTCTTGTTTCTAAATAATCAAGATCATTCAGGATTTTATTTCGGGGTACCTTGGGATCATAAACAGAAATCTTAGCCTGTTCATTGATTAAATCATCTGCTACATATATTGCAGCGGATTCCCGAGTATCATTTGTATCTTTTTTAAATGCCCATCCTAAAAATGCTATCTTTTTCTCAGCAACTGTATTGTAAAGAGTTTGTACAATTTTATTTGAAAATCTTCTTTTTTGATGATCATTCATAATAATTACCTGTTCCCAATAATCCGCAATTTCATTTAGTCCATAGGTTTTTGCTATATAAACTAAGTTTAAAATATCTTTTTGAAAGCATGAACCTCCAAAACCTACTGATGCTTTTAAAAATTTAGGGCCAATTCTGCTATCCATACCAATAGCGCGTGCAACCTCATTTACATCTGCTCCAGTTTTCTCGCACAATTCTGACATTGCATTAATTGAAGAAATTCGTTGAGCCAGAAATGCATTAGCGGTAAGTTTAGATAATTCTGATGACCACACATTAGTTGTCAAAATTTTATCTCTGCTTACCCAATTGGAATAAACATCCACTAAAGCATTAATTGCAGTCTCACCTTCCGGTGTCGTATCCCCTCCAATTAATATTCTGTCAGGATTTAGCAAATCAGTTACTGCTGTTCCTTCTGCCAGGAATTCCGGATTGGAGAGAATTTGAAACTCAACCCCATTTCCTGTATTATCCAAAATACTTTTAATTGCCTCAGCGGTTCTTACAGGTAATGTTGATTTTTCGACAACAATTTTGTTTTGTTTCGAAACTCTTGCAATTTGCCTTGCACATAATTCAATATATTTTAAATCAGCTGCCATCCCTTTACCTTTCCCATAAGTTTTAGTTGGAGTATTTACAGAAATAAAAATAATCTGAGCTTCATCTATAGCTTTTTCTACATTAGTTGAAAAGAAAAGATTTCTCCCTCTAGCTTCTCCTACAATTTCGGAAAGTCCAGGTTCATAAATAGGAATATTATCTGTATTTGGATCATTCCAGGCATTAATTCTTTGCTCATTTAAATCGACTACGGTAACTTTAATATGGGGACATTTTTGAGCAATTACCGCCATAGTTGGCCCACCAACATATCCTGCACCAATACAGCAAATTTTTGTAATTTCCATTTAATATATTTTCAATTAATTTTATTATTATTTTAAATTATTCCAATACCACCCTACAGCCTCCTTGAGACCTTTTTGTAAAGAATATTCGGGATTATAATTTAATAATCTTTTTGCTTTATCAATACTTGCTAATGAATGCGGTATATCACCTGCACGATTATTTCCATATACAATTGGTACATCAGCAATTTTAGGATCATATTCGGCTAAATATTTTTTTAAATACACGACTAAATCATTTAATGTATTTCTATCTCCAAAAGCTGTATTATACACTGTATTAATTGCATCAGGGTTTTTACTTGAAATAGCCAAAGCATTCATTTGAATTACATTATCTATATAAGTAAAATCTCTTGAATAGTTTCCATCCCCATTTATTACCGGACTTTCATAATTCATGAGTTGCATCACAAATTTTGGGATAACGGCAGCATATGCTCCTTTAGGATCCTGTTTTCTTCCAAAAACATTAAAATAACGCAGACCTATAGTTTCAAGACCATAATTTTTACTGAAAATTTCAGCATATAATTCGTTTACATATTTCGTAATGGCGTATGGCGACAAAGGCTTTCCAATTACATCCTCAACTTTTGGCAAACCTTCAGAATCTCCATAAGTAGAAGAACTGGCCGCATAAACAAAACGTTTAACTTTTGCATCACGCGAAGCCGTCAGCATATTCAAAAAACCGGAAACATTGACATCATTTGTAGTAATCGGATCATAAATAGATCGGGGTACTGAACCCAATGCAGCCTGATGCAACACATAATCTACTCCCTTTACAGCTAAATTACAATCCTTTAAATTTCGGATGTCACCTTTTATTAGCCTGAAATCTGGATTTTCTGTAAAATCATTCAAATTATGATAATGTCCTGTAGAAAAATTATCCAGACAAATAACCCTTTGTCCTTTTCCTAAAAAATACTCACATAAATTTGATCCAATAAATCCTGCTCCTCCAGTTATTAAAATGGTACTTTGAATGGCTTTCATCATCTATTTTTTATTAAATTTATTGAAAATAGATTTAACGAAACCTTCTTTTTCTTCCTCTTCATGATATCCATTCGAATAGTTTCCATAACCATACCCATAAGCTGACCCGTATTTTGCCTTATTTTCAAATCCATTTAAAACTATACTCACATTACTTAATTCTCCTCTTTTCACCCTGTTATTCAACAACATGATCATCTCTTTTTTTGTATAATTTTGTCTTACTACATACAAAGTAACATCACTAAACTGAATTAACTCTAATGCGTCGGAAACTAATCCGACAGGGGGTGTATCCAATATAATGTAGTCATATGTTTTTTTGAGTTCTTCAATAAATTCTTTCATAGTTTCTCCAATAAGAAGTTCTGAAGGATTGGGAGGAACTGGTCCCGAAAAAATTACATCCAAATATGGAATTTTAGTTTTATTTACAATTTCTTCAAGACTTTTTTGCTTTATCAAATAATTCACAACCCCAGAATGGTTTACTAAATTAAATTCTTCAGCTAATTTTGGCTTTCTTAAATCCAATCCAACTATAACAGTCTTTTTTTCACTTAATGCAAATACAGTAGCTATATTTATTGAACAAAATGTTTTACCCTCACCACTAATAGAAGATGTTATCATTAATGTTTTTGCTCCGTCAAGCTGTTGTTTTTTATATAAAAATTGTAGTGACGAACGTATTGCCCTAAAAGCTTCTGAAAGTGGCGATTTTGGCCTATCAAAAACAGCTAAACTTGATTTTTCTTTATTCAGTCCCACAACACCAATTAATGGAATTTGAGTTTGGCTTGTAATATCCTCCGTATTCTGAATGGAATTATTAATAAAAAACAATACAAAAACAATTATTAAAGGGATTAAAATCCCTAAAAAAAGAGCGAGTATATAATTTACAGATGTTTTCGGCCCAATTAGTCCGCCACCAATATCTTTAGCTGGATCTATAAAATAAATATCCGACAAATTAGATGCTTTTACGATATCAGCTTCATTTCGTTTTTGCAAAAATGTACTGTAAATATTATCGCTAAGATCATATTTCCTTTTAATTTTCAGTAACTCCTGTTGCTCTTCAGGGAGCTTTTTTATAGTACTTTCTGCTTCACCAATTTTACTGCTTATTATGGCCAGATCATATTGTAAAGAAGATTTAGCTGTAGCAATGTTTTCTAACAATACATTTTTAACAGCCATCATCTGATTATCAAAATCCTTAAAAATCTTGTCGCTTTTTACTGCATAAGACATTTCAGATCTTTGAGTTGAAAGAGCAATGAGTTTAGAAACATTAACTACAATATTTGGATCTTCAATTCCTGCTACTGATGGAGCAGGTAATTTTGAATAATCTATACTGTTTTTAAGATAGCCTTTTAAAGAATTGTAATAAGCAATTTTACGGGTAACTTCGTCTTTTGTGATATCAAAACCTGAAATCTTTTCGGAAAATTTTTCTCCACCCTGTTCTATTTCATAAATATTTTTATCCTTTCTGAATGATTTCAATTCGTTTCCCGTTTCTTTTAATTGAGATTCCATAGCCACAAGTGTACTATCAATAAAACTGATGGTATTTGTAGCAAACTGATTTTTACTGTCAAGCTGCATTTTAATCAACATGTTTACAGTTGTATTCAAATATTCAACCATTCTGGCTTTGTTTGTACCACTTAAAGATAATGTTAAAATAGACCCGCCTTTTTCCGAATCTACTCTAATACCTCTGTAACGGGAAACTGTGCCGTTAAAGTCATTGAATCGAACAAAATACTCTTTACCTTTATAAAATCCAGGATTATCTTTTATCTCTAGTTTCCAATTTAAAAAGGGCAATGAAACTTGCTTTCCAACTTTATATTTTTTTATAAATTCTACAGGTTCAACTGCAGTTTGGCTATAAACATTATTAGGATAAGTAACTAATGAAACTGAATTGCTTTCAAAAGGTATTCTTATTTCATATTCATTTTCACTTATAAATCTAATTCTTATTATAAAACCAACCAATTGAGGTTTCGATTTGTCAATATTAACATAAAAAGGAGTAGCGCCATAAGCATCAACAAAGTTATACTTGCCCTGTTCCAGATAGTCAATGTAATATTGTAATTTATCAACAACTATTTCGTTATGCGACCTTGACTGCAAAATAGTTGAGATTCCTGTTACCTGATCAGAAACTCCTCCCCAGTTAAAAATTAAACTCGTATTAGAGGTAAAAAAAGGATTGCTTTGTTCTTTAATAGAAATTAAAGTCTGCATGGCGTAAATCTTTTCCTTTCTGATATTTACCTGATAGGCGATTGCAAAAGCAATAATCAAACTTATTATAAACAGTTTCCAATAGCTTCCAATTTTCATCAAAAACCCTTTAAAGTCGAAACTTTTATGGTTTTCAAAAATCGAAAAATCTTTTATATCTAACATCTGAAATTTAATTTTTCACCAATAAATAAACCGTTGCACCTAATGACAACAAAGTAATAATCGTACCGATTGACTGTATTCCTGTCTGACCCGTTCCCCATGTTTTTTGTCTCAATGGTTTCACATAAACGTAATCATTTGGTTGTAGATTATAGTAAGGTGATTTCATAACATTAACATCAGTAAGGTCAATATCATTCATTTGTACACCTGTTGGAGTCTGTCTTATTACAGTTACTGCTTTGCGATTTCCAACGGTAGTGATGTCACCCGCATTTGCAATAGCTTCCATTATATTTACGTTTTCCTTAAACAATGTTTTTGTTCCAGTGCTTCCTACTTCACCATTGATAGTATATCTAAAACCTGCTAATTTCACGGTAACAAATATATTGGCTTCAGCCTTAAAATACTCTTCCAATAGTTTTTTTTCAATCCTAATCCGAACCTCTTCGAGTGTATATCCAATCACATTTATTTCACCCAGAATGGGCATCCTGATATTCCCGTGGTCATCTACTGTAGATCCATTAAAATACAATCCTGATTCTGATTTACTAACATTTCCCGTTTCACTTTGTGAAGAACTGAAAATACTAACCAACTTAGGGTCAATTGCCTTAATATCTATGCTTAAAACATCATTTACCTGTAACCTATATGGTTTTGATTCTACAGATAATACTTTAGTTTGATCATCCGAAGTTCCTTTATCTTGCAAATAGACCAAATCTTTTACAGGAATGCAGGAAGCAAACAGAACGCCAATCAGTAATATATAAAAACCTTTTTTTGTCATTTTTCAAATTTTATCAGCAAATATAGCGTTTCCTTTTAATTTTAAGAAAATCTTGTCTGCATAGCTATTTAGTTGTTCTTAAATGTTTTTTCAAAAGGAACACGATGTAAAATACTTCTTCCAAGGGTCACTTCATCAGCATACTCCAATTCATCCCCAACAGATATACCACGAGCTATTGTTGAAATTATAATTTCAGATTCGGCAATTTGCCTGTAGATGTAAAAATTAGTTGTATCACCTTCCATTGTTGAACTTAATGCAAAAATAATTTCTACTACTGCACCTGATTTTACTTTTTCCACCAAAGTCATAATGTTTAACTGACTTGGACCTACTCCTTCAATTGGTGAAATCTTACCTCCTAAAACATGATAAATGCCTTTATATTGCCCTGTATTTTCAATCGCCATTACATCGCGAATATCTTCTACTACACAAATTATATGTCGGCTTCTGGATGAATTGGCACAAATTTCACAAACCCTTGTGTCAGAAATATTATGACAATTTTCGCAAAATTTAATATCCTCACGCATATTTAAAAGCGCCTGAGATAAAAAATTCGTTTGTTCCTTGGGCTGTTTCAATAAATGTAAAACAAGCCGCAATGCAGTACGTTTACCAATTCCTGGTAATTGCGACATTTCATTGACCGCTTTTTCAATTAGTTTTGATGAAAATTCCATGAGTAAAAGTAATACTTTTAATGGTCTTTGAAGGTATAGCCCAGATACTAAAGGCATACTTTTTTTGGCTTCTTTTGCCGGAAAAAGATACAGTTGATAGCTGGAATAGCTCCTTAAAAAACTAATATTGATTAGTAGCCAACATAACCAGGGTACATGCAACTTCTGCCTTGATATTGTTTAAATCAAGTAACTGATACAATTCAGGATTTTCTGTTCCAGGATTAAAAATCACGCGTTTTGGCTGTGCTTCTATAATATAATTATAATAATCCCGCTGACGAACTGGATTAAGATACAACGTTACAGTATCAATATTTGTTACCGGAATGGCCTTGGTATGTATTTTTACACCAGCTACTTCTCCTGTATTCTGACCAATTGCTAAAACTGTGTGCCCTTTTTGGACTAACATATTTATTGCTCTAAAGGCATAACGGTCTGGTTTTGTGGTAGCACCCAGAACTAAAGTTTTTTTATTTTTCATTATTTTCAAATATATTACAAAAGTAATCAAAAAATGCGTTAATCCCTGTCCATTAATTGGTTTTGAAATAATACAACAAAAACAATTTACTAATACAAAATCAGGATAAAATCTTAAAATTTGAGTATTTTTACTTGTATAATCAAAATGACATGGATTTATTTATTTACTTATTTGCTGCTCTTTTTTCTGTTTTAAATCCAATTGGTACTGTTCCAATTTTTGTGGGATTAACACATGATGATTCTCAAAAGGAACGTTCCAGAATTTCATTATGGACTGCGATAAACGTATTTATTATCCTGATTGTTTCTTACTTTATCGGACAATATGTTTTGACTTTTTTTGGAATTAGCATCGATGCTTTAAGAATTGCCGGAGGAATAGTTATTGTAAATTCGGGATTTTCATTGCTTTCCGGAAAATTTAACAAAAAGCGTGGTATCAATAAAAAGATAGAAACCGATGCTCAAAAAAGGAATGACATTGCATTGACGCCATTAGCGATTCCAATGTTGGCTGGCCCCGGATCAATTTCCTTATTAATTGCATTTTATCAGGAACATCATGAAATTAATGAAATCATTATTTCGAGTTTAGCCATTTTAGCGATTGCAGTTGCTATTTTTGCCATTTTAAAAAGCGCACATTATCTTGCACGAATATTGGGTGCTTCAGGAATTGTAGCAATTTCAAGAATCGTTGGCTTTATCGTAATCTCTATTGGAATTCAATATATTGTAAGCTCCATTATTAATATCATAAAGGGAAACCTAATGTAACATTTAATATAAATCAAAAAGGGGATAAAATAACATTTATCCCCTTTTGCTTTTACAATATTTTAATTTCTTGGCAAAAACACTTCTGCAATCATGCATCGTGCACTTCCACCCCCGCAGGCTTCGATTGTATCCAGACTTGAACTCAAAATTTCAGCATGCTTTTCTAATTGCTCAATTTGTTTAAGAGTTAAACTTTGATGAGCTGAACTACTCATGATAATATATTTTTTATCATTTTCTCCTCGAACTTCCAGCATATTACCTGCAAAATTATTTACCTGAGATTCTGTAATTAAAATAATCTCTTTTTTATCTGCTTTTAAATTTTCAAGAACCATTTTGCGTTCTTTTTTATCATCAATGCAATCTGCACAAATGACAGCAAAAGTTTCTCCCAAACACATCATCACATTTGTATGGTATACTAATTTGCGATCTCCGTCTACCGTTTGAAATGCTTCAAAAATTACCGGTGCGTAATCAAAATCTTCACAAAATTCGATAAACAATTCTTCATCGGCACGGGGAGACAAAGCACAATATGCCTTTGCGTTCGCACGGTCCAAAAGCAAACTTCCCGTTCCTTCCAGAAAAAAACCATCTTCTTCGGCAGAAGTATAATCTATTATATTATTAATTTCAAATCCTTTATCCTCCAAAATATCAAGAATATCTTCTCTACGTTCCTGACGTCGGTTTTCAGCAAACATTGGATACAAGGCAACGTCTCCGTTTTCATGAAAAGAAACCCAGTTATTTGGAAAAATACTGTCCGGAGTATCTGTTTCAGAATCATCTTCTATAACTGTAACATCAACACCTACAACCCTTAACTTTTCAACAAAAACATCAAACTCCTGTTGTGCTTTTGCATTTACAGTACCGGGCAAGAGTCCGTCTAACACTTTTTGATAATAATTATTAACAGCAGTTTGCTCATTCATTCTAAAAGCAACAGGCCGAATCATTACAACTGCATTTGTCGTTTGTTTCATATTTTTGATATAAATTAATCTCTAATTAATGGTAAAGTTGAGCATCTTAATAAGCCTTCCTGTTTTGCAATTTCGGCATATGGAATTTCTTCCACAATAAAACCATTGGCACGAAGCCAATTATTTAATCTTGTGAAATTTTTCTCTGAGACTACTACATTTTCATCAATTGAAAACACATTTGAAAACATATTGTACATTTCATTTCTTCCAATATGAAACAAATTCTCTTTTCCGAAAAGATTCACCAAATACATATAGTCAGCTTCTTCACGAAAACCTCTTTTATAAATAATTCCTTTATCTTTCCCTACGGGTTGAAAACAGCAATCTAAGTGCAAAGCATTATCACGCGCTTCAATTTTAGATTTTACCAAATCAAATTCCCTGACGATTTTATTTGGAAATAATTCCTTTATATAACTCACACCTTGCATATTTGTTCTTGCCGTGATGTAATCTTTATAGTCACTTCCTTTATAAGTACCAATAAAAATATGATCATTCCACAACATAACATCTCCTCCTTCAATATGTACTTCTTCAGGCGGACGAACTACTTTTAAAGGATTTATTTGATTTATTACATATTGAATAGCATCAAGTTCTCGCTCTCTGTCGGGTAAAATATTAGATTTAATAAAAAAATCATCAATCACAAAACCAATATCCCTTGCAAAAATTTGATTGTAATTTTCAATTATTTCAGGACGATAAACGGTTACATCATATTTTTTAAATACCTGATTAAAAGCATTCATTTCTGCAACCATATCTTTTTCTACAGGATAAGTCCCCAATTTAATATGTTCTAATGATTTTGGGTCATAAGCCTCATCTATTGATGGCGTTGCCCCATTATGAACAGCAGATCCCAAAACTACAGCACGTAATCTTGAGGTTTCGTCCTTTACATTTAATTGTAACATACATGTTAGATTTTGTTGCAAATATAAAAAAAGCTTCACATTTAAGTGAAGCTTTCATTTTATTTATTTGACTTAAAATCTCTCAAAGGATGTCCAGTGTAAATTTGTCTTGGTCTGCCTATAGGCTCTTTATTTTCGCGCATTTCTTTCCATTGTGCAATCCATCCTGGTAGTCTTCCAATAGCAAACATTACTGTAAACATATCCGTAGGAATACCTAAAGCTCTGTATATAATTCCAGAATAGAAATCAACATTAGGATATAAATTTCTTGACTTGAAATATTCATCTTCCAAAGCTGCAGCTTCCAGTTTTTTTGCAATTTCTAAAATCGGATCTTCAACACCTAAAGTTTCTAATACTTCTTTAGCTGCTTTCTTGATAATTTTAGCTCTTGGATCGAAATTTTTATAAACTCTGTGACCAAATCCCATCAAACGGAAAGGATCATTTTTATCTTTTGCTTTCGCTAAAAATTTATCAGTATCACCACCATCTTTATTGATTTCTTCCAACATTTCAAGAACAGCCTGATTAGCTCCTCCGTGAAGTGGCCCCCAAAGAGCAGAAACACCTGCAGAAACAGAAGCAAATAAGCCTGCATGAGAAGAACCAACCATTCTAACTGTAGATGTAGAACAATTTTGCTCATGATCAGCATGTAGAATAAATAATTTATCTAACGCATCAATAACAACCGGACTTGCCTTGTAAGGACCTGTAGGCAATTGAAACATCAGTTGCATAAAGTTCTCAACATATCCTTTTGTATTATCGTAATAATTTAAGGGATAACCCATTGATTTTCTGTATGTCCAAGTAGCAATTACAAGAAACTTAGCCATTGTTTTACAAATAGCCTCATACATTTCTTTTTCGTTCTCAACATTTACTGCTTTAGGATTAAATGCAGTTAAAGCACTTGTTAAAGCTGATAAAACCCCCATTGGATGGGCTGTTTTTGGAAAACCGTCAATGATGTTTTTCATTTCTTCGTTTACCAAAGTATGCTTTTTAATATCATTTTCAAATTGCTCTAATTGTTGAGCAGTTGGTAACTCTCCAAAAATCAAAAGGTAAGAAACTTCAAGAAAGTTAGCCTTTTCTGCTAAATCTTCAATCGAATAACCTCTATAACGTAAAATTCCCAATTCTCCATCAAGGAAAGTAATTTCACTTTTACATGAACCAGAATTTTTGTATCCCGGATCAATTGTAATAATACCTGTTAAATCACGTAATTTGTTAATATCGATAGCCGATTCATTTTCGCTTCCTGTGATTATTGGAAGTTCAATTTTGTGACCATCTACTTCTAATGTAGCTATTTTTGACATAATATATCGGAAATAATTCTTTAAAATAATAATTTATCAAATCTAATGAATTTAAGACTAATTAAAAAAGGAATACTGCTATGAATTTGTTAAAACTCCAAAAAAAAACCATTCGTTAATACGAATGGTTTAATTCTACAATATAAATCTTATTTTATTTGATCTTAAAAGCATTTAATCCAGGAAAATACGCTGTACTTCCCAATTCTTCTTCAATTCTTAGCAATTGATTGTATTTTGCCATACGATCAGAGCGAGAAGCAGAACCTGTCTTAATTTGACCACAGTTTAAAGCTACTGCTAAATCAGCAATTGTATTATCTTCTGTTTCTCCTGAACGGTGAGACATTACTGAAGTATAACCAGCATTCTTAGCCATATTTACTGCAGCAATCGTTTCAGTCAAAGTACCAATTTGGTTTACTTTTACTAAAATTGAATTTGCAATTCCTTTTTCAATACCTGTAGATAAACGTTCAACGTTAGTAACGAATAAATCATCACCTACTAATTGTACTTTATGTCCAATTTTTTCAGTCAAATATTTCCATCCATCCCAGTCATCTTCGTACATACCGTCTTCGATAGAAATAATTGGATATTTAGCTGCAAGTTCAGCTAAATAATCAGCTTGCTCTTCAGAAGTTCTGATTTTTCCAGTTTCGCCTTCAAATTTAGTATAATCGTATTTCCCGTTTACATAAAATTCAGAAGCAGCACAGTCAAGAGCAATCATAATTTCGTCACCGAAAGAATATCCCGCATTTTCAACTGCTAATTTAATAGTATCTAAAGCATCCTCAGTTCCTCCGGCCAAATTTGGTGCAAAACCACCTTCATCACCAACTGCTGTACTTAGACCTCTATCATGTAAAACTTTTTTTAAACTGTGGAAGATTTCAGTTCCCATTTGCATTGAATGAGTAAATGAAGTTGCCTTTACAGGAAAAATCATAAATTCCTGAAAAGCAATAGGTGCATCAGAGTGAGAACCACCGTTGATGATATTCATCATTGGAACAGGTAATGTGTTTGCAGAAACTCCGCCAACATATCTATACAAAGGCAATCCAAGTTCGTTTGCAGCAGCTTTTGCAGCAGCCAAAGAAACTCCTAAAATAGCATTAGCTCCTAATTTAGATTTATTTGGAGTTCCATCTAAATCAATCATTAATTGATCTATAGTATTTTGTTCAAAAACTGATGTTCCAACTAATTCTTCTGCAATAACGGTATTTACATTATTCACTGCGTTCAAAACTCCTTTTCCTAAGAACGCTTTTCCTCCGTCACGTAATTCAACAGCTTCATGTTCTCCAGTTGATGCACCAGATGGAACAGCTGCTCTTCCTAAAACACCATTTTCTGTAACAACATCAACTTCGATTGTAGGATTACCTCTGGAATCAAAAATTTGTCTTGCGTGAACTTTTATTATAATACTCATTATTTTTGTTTTTTATTAATAAATTATAAATATTTTTCGAAATTATAAAAATATTTAATACTAAATGCGTTATTCAACAATTAAATACCTTTTTTTATTAACTACATCGTTTTAGATGAAGCCCCTTTTATATTCTCTATGAACTGATCAAATAAATAAGAGGAATCATGAGGACCAGGACTAGCTTCCGGATGATACTGAACTGAAAAACAATTTTTATTTTTCATACGCATTCCGGCAACTGTATCATCATTAAGGTGTATATGCGTAATCTCTAATTCTGGATGACCGTCTAAAGCTTCTTTCTTAACTGCAAAACCATGATTCTGAGAAGTAATTTCACCTTTTCCAGTTATAGTGTTTTTCACCGGATGATTAATCCCTCTATGGCCACCAAACATTTTATAAGTCTTCACCCCATTTGCTAAAGCGATTATTTGATGCCCTAAACAGATTCCAAACAAAGGATTATTATTTTCTATAATTTCCTTTGCAACTTCTATAACACCGAATAATGGATCTGGATCCCCAGGACCGTTTGACAAGAAATATCCATTAGGATTAAACTCAGCTAAATCTTTATAAGTAGAGTTATATGGAAATACTTTAATATAACAATCTCTTTTAGCAAAGTTTCTTAAAATATTCTTTTTAATTCCAAGATCTAAAGCCGATATTTTATAAGTAGCATTTTCATCTCCAAAAAAATAAGGTTCCGTAGTTGATACTTTTGATGCCAACTCTAAACCTTCCATATTTGGTACATTTGCCAATTCTCTTTTTAATTCTTCAACAGAAGTTCCGTCTGTACAGATAACAGCATTCATAGCTCCGTTATCCCGAATATAACTTACAAGAGCTCTGGTATCTACATCAGATATACAGATTAAATTTTGTTTGGTAAAATATTCTTCCAAACTACCTGAAGAATCTTCTCTTGAATAATTAAAGCTGAAGTTTTTACAAACCAAACCAGCAATTTTGATGCTATCAGATTCAATTTCCAATTCATTAACACCATAGTTTCCAATATGTGCATTGGTAGCCACCATAATTTGGCCAAAATAAGAAGGATCTGTAAAAATCTCCTGATATCCTGTCATTCCAGTATTAAAACAAACTTCACCAAAAGTCTTACCGCTAATACCGATAGATTTTCCGTGAAAAATAGTTCCATCACTTAATAATAAAATGGCGCTTTGTCGTGTAGTGTATTTCATTCTTTAAATTGTGTTGTTTTTTTAATTGTCATATGAAATCAGCAAGGCTCTTTTCATTTTTAATTAGATATTTTGCAAATTTACTTCTTTAAAAGAGTGTCTCCAAGATTTTTCAAAAATTTCATTCATAAAAATAAAACCTAAGTAAGAAAATAAGTTAAATTATATTTCTCTATTAAAAAAATCCAAAAAAAAAGGATAAACTAAAAATTAGCTTATCCTTGATTTCTATAGAATCATTACTTTCATAATTATTCAGAAGCTTCAGTAGTCGTTTCTGATTCAGCAGCAGGAGCTTCCGGAGTTGTCTCCTCAGCTTTTTTAGCTTTACCACCACGACGGCTTTTTGCTTTTTTAACTTCTTTTTTACCACCATTGTAAAGTTCGTTGAAATCTACAAGTTCGATCATTGCCATATCAGCATTATCTCCCAAACGATTTCCAACTTTAATGATACGAGTGTATCCACCTGGACGGTCTCCAACTTTAGCAGCTACGTCTCTGAAC
>Ga0247809_1000027_pt1 | contig 117448 bp, 95 predicted proteins | sample UWRJL104311B1_FD_180951 | JGI IMG/M metagenome (GOLD analysis project Ga0247809, IMG submission 180951) | Plant litter microbial communities from Arlington Agricultural Research Station in Wisconsin, United States - UWRJ-L104-311B-1 | ecosystem: Environmental > Terrestrial > Plant litter >... | reverse complement strand
ACATGCCTGTCACGCATGGGGTCGCGGGTTCGAGTCCCGTCCAGACCGCAATATTGGGAGAAGCCTTTCTTAACGGAAAGGCTTTTTTGCCCAAATACGGTATCTAAGATTAGTTGTGTTGTTTGCTACGACTTTGTAACTCGTAGCTCGGTTTAGTAGTTAGACCAATGAAAAGCTTTCCACTTTTGTGGATGGCTTTTTTGATTTAAGGCAATTCGGCAAATTCCAAATTTTTAAAATTCCAAATTCCAATTTACATTCGTTGTCGGGTTTCTTGTTGAGCAATCTCTACAACGAAAGTAACGAACTGAATTCGTAGTTGTAAAAAGCACGAAAAATCTTTGTCAAAGTTATAAACTTTAATGAAGGTTTCCGGATCTAATTGGAATTTGGAATTTTAAAAGATTGAAATTTAGCGAATTAAAATTTTCTGAATTTTAATTTGCTAAAACCTTGCAGAATCAAAGTTCTATTGTATTTTTGCAGTCACAATAAGTAATGGGTTTGGTAGTTCAGTTGGTTAGAATACATGCCTGTCACGCATGGGGTCGCGGGTTCGAGTCCCGTCCAGACCGCAATATTGGAAGAAGCCTTTCTTAACGGAAAGGCTTTTTTGTTTTATAGATTTTTCAAGCAGATTAAATCACATTTGTTTTTTATAATTGATCTGCTTAAATCTTTTTTAAAATCTGCGTGAAACAAAAATCTTAGCGAATCTCTGCGAAAAACCTTTGCGAATCTCTGTGAAATAACCCTTTATTCCTCTATCTTGCAACCGTTAAAAACAAAATACAATGAAACAGCAATGTGTAATTTTTGATATGGACGGCGTAATCTGCCACACCAATCCACATCATGCAAAAGCTTTCGAAGCCTTTTTCAATAAATATGAAATTCATCATTCTGAACAAGAATTTGAAGAACATATGTATGGAAAACATAACGGTTACATCATGACGCATTTTTTTAAGCGTCCCATTACCGGAGAAGAACTACTAAAACTGGAAGACGAAAAAGAAGGAATGTTCCGTGAAGTTTATAAAGACAAAGTTGAAACGATTCCGCATTATCTGGATTTTTTAAGCGAATTGAAATCCCGTGGTTTTAAAACTGCTGTTGCAACCTCTGCACCACGCGCGAATCTAGATTTGATTGCAAACGTTTTAAAACTAGACGAAAGAATGGATTCGATGATGTCAAGCGAAGACGTAAAACATCATAAACCAAATCCGGAAGTGTATTTAGAATCTGCCAAACGTGTAGGAGTTGATTCATCGGATTGTATTGTTTTTGAAGATTCTTTTTCGGGCGTTACAGCGGGATTGAATGCAGGAATGAAAGTGGTTGGTGTTTTGAGTACGCATACGAAAGAACAATTGCCTCCGTGTGATTTTTATATTAATGATTATAGTGAAGTAAATGTGGATAAGGTTTTGGAGTTGTTAGAAAGCTAAAATTTAAACCATATAATAAATTTAAGTTCATTTAAATAAAGGAACGTGATTTGAATAGCCTTCAGTTATAAACTGGAGGTTTTTTATGTTGAAAATGAAAAGGCTTTTAGTTGAAAATTCGCTCTATTCAAACATTACAATTGTCATCCCAATTGCTATATAAAGAAAAACAGATGCGCTTAGCAAAATCCAGAGGAGTTTTGGAATTAACTTTATTCTTAAATCGAACATTGAAATTGAATTGACAAAAGAAAAAATCACAAGCAAACAAGATAATGATAAAGAAATATTACTCCCGTATTCATATATCCATCGAAATTCTGAAGAAAATCTAAATCTCTCAATATAATGTTTTGTCAAGCAGCTTAAAATAAACAAAGCAGGAATTGCAATTGCAAATTTTTGAGTTTGATAAAAATCATTTTGTTTTTTCATTATGATTAGTGCAACTTATATTATTTCAAATGTAGCAAAAAATAAACCTTAGAAAACACCCCAAAACAAAAAAGCTCCTGAGTATCTCAGAAGCTTTTTCAGTGCGGATAATAGGACTCGAACCTACACGCCTTGCGGCACCAGATCCTAAGTCTGGCATGTCTACCAATTTCACCATATCCGCGTAATTGTGGGTGCAAAGATAAGCATAACTTCCAATTTTCAAAGCAATTTCTAAAAAAATATTTATTCTCTTTTTTTGTATATTTGAATTTCTACAAAAATTATTTAAATGGAAGATATAAAAGCATATGTTCAACAACATAAAGATCGGTTTATCAGCGAATTGATCGAATTATTAAAAATTCCGTCGGTAAGTGCCGACACCGCATACTCCCAAGATGTTATTGACACGGCAGAGGCTGTAAAAGTAAGTTTAGAAAAAGCAGGCTGCGATTTAGTCGAAGTTTGCGACACTCCGGGTTACCCAATTATCTACGGAGAAAAAATAATCGACCCGAATTTACCAACCGTTTTAGTGTACGGGCATTATGATGTTCAGCCGCCGGATCCAATGGAATTATGGACATCACCACCTTTCGAACCCGTTATCAAAACAACAGAAATCCATCCCGACGGAGCGATTTTCGCTCGTGGTGCCTGCGATGACAAAGGGCAAATGTACATGCACGTAAAAGCACTGGAATATATGGTGCAAAGCAAGACCTTGCCTTGCAACGTAAAATTCATGATCGAAGGCGAAGAAGAAGTAGGCTCGGCAAGTTTAGCCTGGTTTGTAGAACGCAATCAGGAAAAACTAAAAAACGACGTTATTTTAATTTCAGATACTGGAATGATTTCCAACCAACAACCTTCAATTACGACAGGTTTACGTGGTTTGAGTTATGTTGAGGTGGAAGTTACAGGTCCAAATCGTGATTTACATTCAGGTTTATACGGTGGAGCAGTAGCGAATCCAATTAATATTCTGGCAAAAATGATTGCTTCATTGCACGACGAAGACAATCATATTACAATTCCTGGATTCTACGACAAAGTTCAGGAATTATCTACTGAGGAAAGAGCCGAAATGGCCAAAGCGCCTTTCAGTTTAGAAAAATATAAAAATGCCTTAAACCTAAACGATGTTTACGGTGAAAAAGGTTATGTAACCAACGAACGCAACTCCATCCGTCCAACATTAGACGTAAACGGAATCTGGGGCGGATATCAGGGCGAAGGTGCCAAAACGGTGATTGCGAGCAAAGCTTTTGCTAAAATCTCAATGCGTTTGGTTCCAAATCAGGATTGGCATGAAATCACAGATTTATTCACAAAACATTTCACGAATATTGCTCCTGCAGGTGTTACCGTAAAAGTGACGCCGCACCACGGAGGTCAGGGTTATGTAACGCCAATCGACAGTATCGGGTATCAGGCAGCCAATAAAGCCTATACGGAAACATTTGGAGTTCCCGCTATTCCGGTTCGTTCCGGTGGAAGTATCCCAATTGTAGCTTTGTTCGAAAAAGAACTGAAAAGCAAAACCATCCTAATGGGCTTCGGATTAGACAGCGATGCGATTCACTCACCAAACGAGCATTTCGGAATCTTCAATTACTTAAAAGGAATCGAAACTATTCCGTTGTTTTACAAGTATTTTGTAGAGCTTTCGAAGTAGTCAACTTTAATACAATTCAAATCCGTTCAGCAATGAGCGGATTTTTTTTTTTTTAGTTTTGAAAATTGACATTACCATTGAAATTTGCAATTGATATTGATATTAAGTTGGGCGTTACCTTCGGCCGGGCTGTCCGCTGTATCTTTTGCTTTTTAAAGGAAAAAGCAAAAGGATGCCGCTTCCATCCCTAACGCACAATTAGTTAACGATAAAATTTGAGTTTTTTCTTGCATATTAAATTTTTATCTCTACATTTGTAGAATAACATCTATAAACGTAGAAATGAAATGATGAATTTTTTGAAAATGGTTATTCTTTTATTTTGTTTAAGTTTTGTAAGCTGTAAAATTAATCAGCGGAAAAATGGATTAAAAACAGGCAAATGGGTTTATGATGATAAACTATTGAATGTTTCAATGAAATCTAAAGGGCGCTATAAAAATGATTTTGAAACAGGTACATGGAAAGAATACGTTGGTGATAGATTAACCTCAAAGAAAAAATACAAAGACAGTATTTGTTACACAAAGGACTATCACAAAAATGGAAAAATCAGAGCAATTGGAGTTTCCAAGATGATTGTAGAAGGCAATACACTACACTGGTTTCTTTCCGGAGAGTGGAAATTTTACGATTCTGAAGGTGTTTTGCTTGGTATCAAAGTATATGAAAAAGGCATGCCGATATTAGAAACTTATACAGAATAATAAATAAAACATGATGCAATTATCAAACTCAGAAGAACAATTAATGGAGCACCTTTGGACGCTTGAAAAAGCCTTCATGAAAGATTTGCTGGAAGCGTATCCGGAACCAAAGCCGGCAACAACAACTGTTGCAACGCTTTTGAAAAGAATGATTGACAAGAAGTTCGTAGCGTATAACGAATTCGGAAATTCACGCGAATATTATCCACTTATTAAAAAGACAGCTTATTTCTCGAAACATGTAAATGGGCTAATAAGCAGTTTTTTCAATAATTCGGCATCACAGTTTGCTTCTTTTTTTACAACCGAAACCAATTTATCGACTTCGGACTTAGAAGAACTCAGAAAAATCATTGACAGTCAAATTCAAAAAAAGAAAAAATGATCGACTTTATCATAAAATCTACAATAGCATTATGTGTTCTTTTAGGAGCATATCATTTGCTTTTGGAAAAAGAAAAGTTCCACCAATTTAACAGGTTTTTTTTGTTGATGAGTCTTTTAATTTCATTTGTTATTCCGTTTGTAACAATAGAAATAATTGAGAAAGTGGCCAATATACCAACAAATAATGTTGTAATCCCCGGCCAAATTACTGCACAAATAATAGAAGAAAAGCTGCCAATTCATATAGTTCTTGCCTGGTTTTTATACGTTGCAGTTACATTGTTTTTGTTGTTCAGATTTATACAAAACTTGTATGAATTAATTAGAAAGACAAATTCTGCCGCAACAGTAAAATACCAGAATGCTAAATTGGTTTTGCTTAAAGAAAAAACGCTTCCCTATACCTTTTGGAATACTATTTTCATAAACGAAGAAGATTACAAGAATAAAAAAATTGAAAAGGAACTGTTTACACATGAATTGATACATGTTAATCAAAAACACTCTTTAGATATTCTACTAATTGAAATAATCAAAACCGTTTTTTGGTTCAACCCGATTTTTATTTTCTATAAAAAAGCAATACAGCTTAATCATGAATTTCTTGCAGATGAGAAAGTTGTCAGATCACATCACAATGTTTCGTTTTATCAAAATCTATTATTAGAAAAAGCGAATCAGAGTCCGATATATTACCTGGCCAGTAATTTGAATTATTATGTAACTAAAAAAAGATTAATTATGATGACAACAACCACATCAGTTTCAAGGGGATTGTTTAAAAAGACCCTTCTTTTACCATTACTAACTGGACTTGTATATCTTTTGTGTACCAAAACGGTAGCACAAGAGACAAAATCCAAGACAACGACTACCGAAGAAGCTGAAAAAAAACCAACTTCGTTTAAAGCTTATTATGAAAATACAACTTTTAAGATAAAAGATGATAAAGGGCTGGTGGTAAAAGAAAAAAAATACAATGAACTTACTCTTGCCGAGAAGAAATTGATTGCAGGTGACTTTGAAGGATCTAAATTCTCAATTAATGAGGAAGAGATTAATAAGAATCAAAAATTAGGTTCTGAAATGATAACAATTGAAACATATAAAACAACATTAAATAAAGAAAATGATTTAGTAAAAAAGCAGGATGGTTTTAAAATTAGTTACGATACAACTAGTGTCAAAGAGCCTCAATTTTCAAAAGGAATAGAAGAATTTTACAAATTTATAGGAAGCAACTTTAAAATGCCGTTAGAAGCATCTAAAAGTAAAGTTTCAGGAAAAATTATGATGAAGTTTATAGTTGAGAAAGATGGAAGCCTGTCTGAAATTAAAGTGGAAAAAGATTTGGGATATGGTTTAGGTAATGAGGCAATCAGAGTTTTAAAACTTTCTCCAAAATGGAATCCTGCGTCTAAAAATGGAGAGCCAATTCGTGTAGAGTACAGTCTGCCAATTACTATTCAGGCTAAGGAATAAAGAGTTTAAAAAAAATCCGCTTCTAAATTTAGAAGCGGATAATTAAACTAAAAAAAATTAAAAACTAAAACTATCGTTTAAAACAAATCCGGATTGTATCCAAAATACGGCATGTTTTGTTCGTAAAAAACAACACCATAACTTTCTAATTCTTCCAAAATAGGTAAATACACTTCTTTATTGGTTGGAAGCTGTACACCCGGAGTAGTAATTTTGCCATTCAAAATCAATAATGTGGCTATGGCGACAGGCAAACCAACCGTCTTTGCCATTGCAGTGTAGGTTTGATCATCGCCTATGCAGACCATTTTCGAATCAATTTGTCTTTTATCACCATCTATTTCATATCCAAATTTATGGTACATTACAATCATATCCTTGTCCTCAGATTCCAATGTCCAGCTGTCGGATAGTATTTTTTCTAAAATTTGGGCGGGGGTTGCATTGGGCAGATTTACTTTTTTGTTGGCATTGAACAAATCCAGTTCCAAAAGTTTGTCCCACATAATGTCGTCCTGATCAATTTTTAAAATCAAACGCATTTTAATCTCTACAGAATCCGTTGGATGATAAGGCAAAAAAGAATTAGTGAACTGACGATAACTCATATTTTCGGAATCTTCCATAATATAGCTGTCATCTGTCATGCCCAATTGTACAAACATATTCCAGGCTTTAGAAAAACCGACTCTTCTGACTGTTCCTCTGTATAAAGTAAGAATATCATCCAAACCATAAATTGATCTGTATTTAAGGGAATCCCGATTTGAATACGCCTCAAATTTCCCATAACCTTCCACTTCAAGAAATTCGGTTCTGCGGAATAAGCTTCCATAAGGAATATATTTGTAGGTACCTTCCTGAATGAATTTTGCGGCACCTCCCTGACCGGCTAATACCACATTTCGGGGAGCCCAGGTAAATTTATAATTCCATAAATTATTGTCGGATTCCGGCGCAACCAATCCGCCACAAAAAGATTCGAAGAGGAGCAGTTTTCCTCCTTTTGCCCTGATTTCATCAATGACTTTCATGGCGCTCATATGGTCGATTCCGGGGTCGAGGCCAATTTCATTCATAAAAATCAGATTGTTCTTTTTTGCTTCCTCATCTAATTCCTGCATCGCTTCATTAATGTAAGAAGCAGTTACGAGGTGTTTTTTAAATTCTAAACAATCTTTTGCTATTTCAATATGCAAATAGGCGGGAAGCATCGAAATTACAATAGAAGAATCTTGAATAGCCGCTTTTCTTTCTTCAATTTCAAAAATATTAAGAGCAAGCGGAGTGGCATTAAGATGGCCTTCTGTTTTTCTTTCGGCCAAAGCCAAAGATAAATCGGCTACAATAATGTGCAGTCTTTCGCTTTCTGATTTTGAAAGCAGATACCGAATCAATGATGATGCGGATCTTCCGGCTCCGATTATTAGAATACGCCTCATAATTTAAAATATATAACACAAACATAGCAAATTGTTACAAAAATAGCTATTGAACGTGAATTAAAAACAAAACAAAGTAAATGAGATTTTTTTGAAAACTGTATTTGAAATGTTTTTTGTTTGATGGATTTAAGACTATTTTTGTGATATTAAAGACATAAAAGATGGAAAGAAAAATAATATTGACCGCTGCGTTTTTTGGAGTATTAGCTATTATTTTGGGAGCTTTTGGCGCCCATGCCTTAAAGGAAATATTGACACCGGAACAATTAACAAGTTTTGAAACCGGAGTACGCTACCAAATGTATCATGCTTTCTTTCTGTTTTTTGTAGCTTCAAGAAAAGAGTTGTCGTTAAAAGCTTTAAATGTGATTTACAATTTAGTCCTGGCAGGTGTGATTTTCTTTTCAGGTTCCATTTATTTGCTGACTACCAAAAATGTAACTCATATTGACTTTAAAATTATAGGATTCGTAACTCCAATAGGCGGACTCCTATTAATCTTCGCCTGGTTGGTTCTTTTTGCTACTTTTTTTAAGAAAAAATCATAAAATTGCTTCAAAAAAATTCTATCTAAAATTTAATAACTAATTTTGTTGTATATATAACATGTGATTCTGTGTATGTGATATTTGAATCTCATTCGAGGTTAATTTCAAATAATATAACACATTGATAAGTTGAATATATTAAAATTGATATTTTAAGTAAACAATATAACTACAACAAATAAATTTTATGGAGACGAATACAATTTCCACGCAATCGATTTCGCTAGATAATTTAGGAATTAAAAATGCTCAGGTTCACTATCAGTTATCTGCTGAGGAATTACATGCTATCACAGTTGAGTCAGGACAGGGAGTTGAAAATTCCACAGGTGCATTGGCTATCAATACCGGAGAATTTACAGGACGTTCTCCTCAGGATCGTTTTATTGTAAAAGATGCTATTACAGAAGATAAAGTGTGGTGGGGAAATGTAAATATTCCGTTTTCATCAGAAGCTTTTGAAAAACTATATAATAAGGTAACGCAGTTTTTATCGAATAAAGAAGTTTTTGTTCGGGATTCGTATGTTTGTTCAGATGCCAATTACAGATTAAATGTTAGAGTAGTGACTGAAACGGCCTGGTCTAATTTGTTTTGCTATAATATGTTTTTAAGACCGGAAGAATCAGAATTAGCTAATTTTACTCCGGAATGGACAGTTATTTGTGCACCAAGTTTTATGGCGGATCCTGAAGTTGACGGAACCCGCCAGTCAAATTTTGCGATTTTGGATTTTACCAGAAAGGTTGCATTAATTGGAGGAACAGGTTATACGGGAGAAATGAAAAAAGGAATTTTCTCTGCTTTAAATTTCATTTTGCCGGTTTTTGAAAATACGTTGCCAATGCATTGCAGCGCCAATGTTGGTGAAGATGGCGATACTGCGATTTTCTTTGGATTATCAGGAACAGGAAAAACAACTTTATCTGCCGATCCTGCACGAAAACTAATCGGGGATGACGAACACGGCTGGACAGCTGAAAATACAGTTTTCAATTTTGAAGGCGGCTGTTATGCAAAAGTGATCAATTTATCTGAAGAAAATGAACCGGATATTTTTAGAGCCATCAAAAAAGGGGCGCTTTTAGAAAATGTGGTTTTCAAAGCAGGAACAAACGAAGTGGATTATGATGATGTTTCCATTACTCAAAATACTCGTGTGAGTTATCCAATATCACACATCGATAATATTCAGCCGGGCTCTATTGGTCATAATCCTAAAAATATATTTTTCCTGACGGCAGATTCTTTTGGGATTTTGCCTCCTATCTCCAAACTGACTCCGGGTCAGGCGGCATACCATTTTATTTCCGGATATACTGCAAAAGTAGCAGGAACCGAAGCTGGAATTACAGAACCTCAGCCTAATTTTTCTGCTTGTTTTGGTGCGCCATTCATGCCTTTGCATCCAACCCGATATGCCGAAATGCTGACTAAAAAAATGAAAGATGCCGATGTAAAAGTCTGGCTGATTAATACAGGCTGGACCGGCGGAGCATACGGAACAGGAACGCGTATGAAACTAAAATATACCCGCGCCATGATTACCGCAGCATTAAACGGAGAACTGGACAACGTAGAATATAAAAACCATACTGTATTTGGAATTGCAAAACCACAATCCTGTCCGAATGTTCCGGGAGAAATTTTAAATCCGAGAAATACATGGGAAGATCCTGCGTTATATGATAAAAAGGCAATTGAACTGGCTCAGAAATTCAAAGCCAATTTTGCCAAATTTGAAGAGTTTGCCAATGCTGAAATTTTAGCTGGTGCACCTATTACAGAATAAGGAAGATTATTTAATTCAAACCAAAAAAAAGCTGTTCGTTATGAACAGCTTTTTTGTTTCCAATTGCAGTAAAAAAAAATAAACACAACACTGACCTGCAACTGAAAACAGCACTTAATATTTATTTTTTCGCTTCGTCAATGCGTTTCTGAATCAAATCCCAGGCGTAATAATGAAAAGTCATTCCGTTACTCATAGCTACAAAAAGACCGTTTTTGTATGGTCCGCCCAAATTAATGCTGGTTACATCAGCACCATCACATTCAATGGTTGAAGTGGGAACTTCTGCCAATAAAGTATATTGATTTGGATTACCATTTGTGCCTTCTCTCGGATACACCATAAAAGTATTGGCTTGTTGGTTCGATACTAAAATATATCCTGTAGAATCAGTTTTCTTGTAAATCGCAATTCCTTCATGATCTGCCTTGAAATCTTTCTGACCGAAGAAAGCCAATTCCTTATTGTCGTTTAAAGCAGGATCTGCTTTGTACTTTCTGATTCCAACTTGTTCATCGCAGTAATAAATGGCACCTAATTCGTTATCAACCGCAATCGCTTCGATTTCTTTCTTTCCGCTATAGGCTCCAAATTTTCTAACCACTTTTGCATCAGCAAATTTACCGTTTCCAAAAATTTCATATTGCCATAAATAACTTCCTGTAGGGCCTGATTTTCTTCCCACAACAGCAAATATTTTACCGTCTTTTGGGCGTGTGTATAAAGAAACTCCCATTGGATCTCTCATTTCTTCTCCTTCAAAAACAAGAATTCCGCCATTGTCAATCGGTTCTAAATCCGGAAGGCTGAAAATTCTGATCTTGTTGCTTTCACGTTCTGTAGTAACAGCAATATCCACTTTTTTCCCATCGATAATCAATCCGTACGCAATATCAACATTGTTGGGACGCTTTAACGGAATGGACTTTTTAAGAATTTTTCCCTTTAAATCAAAAGCATACAAACCGCCGTCTGTGTCTTTATCATTTCCTACAATAATACTTTTTGAAGCATCAGTTGGGTGAATCCAAATAGAGGGATCATCGGTATCATGAGGCAAAGCTTCTGTAACTGCTGCTGGTTTTACAGCATTTGCAGCAACTGGAGCTAATTTATCATCTTTACAGGCAGTAAATAAAATACCTGAAAATAAAAAAGCTACTATAAATTTATTTTTCATTGGATTTTCATTTGAATAAATTAGACAGAACGTTTAAGTTCTGTCTAATTTAAATATTTTAATATTGATTATTACAAGTCAAACTTCAAACCGAAATTATATCTTGCCTGATAATATTCTACTTGCTTGGTGTGTGATTCAATTCCCTGATAGTAACGTAACGGCTGGTTCGTTAGATTATTCGCTTCTGCAAAAACACGAAGTTTTGGTGTGATTTTAAAAGAAGCATTCGCATCAAGAAAAAACTGCTTGTCATAATAGCTGTCATTGTACGATTCTGAACCTAATTCATCTAAATAATCTGAAGTGAAATTGGTTGAAATTCTGGCAGAAAAACGATTATTTTCCCAAGATAATGATCCGTTAAACATATGCGGCGTAGTTCCCGGAAGACTGATGTTGTTTCTTTCATTTCCATCCTCATCAGCAATCCCTTTTGCTTCAGATTTTGTGTAAGTATAGTTCAGATAGACACCAAAACCTTTTAGGAATTTACCAGGAAGAAAATCCAACTGACGTTGAAAAGCTACTTCAAAACCATAAACATCAACTGTTTTTCCATTTCTTGACTGTAAAAAAGACCAGTTTTCACCTGCAGGAATTGGATTTGCCTGATTTGGAAAATCTGAAGCAAATTTTGCATCCGTATATTGGTTATCGCTGTAATTGTAAATGAAATCATTTAATTTTTTGTAGAAAACACCTCCTGAAATTAATCCAACTGATTTAAAATAGTTCTCTACCATTAAATCATAATTATAAGAGTATGTTACATCCAGATCCGGGTTACCGGCTGTAATGGCCATGTCAGAAGCGATATTATTTACATAAGGCGCCAAAGCATAATAATCCGGTCTTGCAAGGGCAGTAGTAGCTGCAGCTCTTATAACAAGATCTTTCGTAGGATTGTACTGAAAGGAAATAGAAGGCAATAAATTAGTATATGAATTGTTAGTGTTGATTTCACTTTCTAATTCTTCTTCATCTAAAACTCTGTTTCCTGTATAATCGATATGAGTACTTTCTAAACGAAACCCCATTACCATAGATAATTTGTCATTGAAATCCTGATCCCATCTTATGTAAGCGGCATAAATGTTTTCTTTGGCATTATAATTTACGGCCAAATATTCTGAAGGATCTGATTCTTTATCAAATAAAGAAGCGTTATTCAAATCAAGATTTCCTAAAAAGTTGGCCGATGCAAAGGTTCCCGGAATATATTTGCTTCCCGGATTAAAATTTTTACCGTCATAGAAACTTGTGGGAACTTCTGATAATAAATCCATTCCGCCATTTACTGGCTCGTAAGAGTAAAAAATATTATTTCTTTCTTTTTCCTTCATTCTAAGTCTCAGACCTGTTCTGATTCTTCCTTTTTGTGATGGTATAACAGTAAAAGGAAAACGGATGTTTACTTTGGCACCAAATTCACTTTCACTCGTTTCATCTGTGTTTTCTGAAGCCGAATCAAACTCTAGTTGGTCTAATGATTCTCCAACGCTCGAAACCAAAGGAAATTTGTTTTCAGAGAAATCCTGCACTATTTCCAATCCTTCCTGACGGTATTCGATATAACGCTCACCCGGACGGTATTCTCTGGCCTTAGCATAATTCGCAGACCAGTCCAAATCTAATTTAGAGTGGATTAAATGCTCACCACGAATGGAATAGTTTTGGACACGCTGGTCTTCCAGTCTTGTGTTTTTATTTCTTTTATTATCAATCCCGCCTTTCGTTTCACGTTTCACGCGGCCTTCAAAACCGGTAATGGTTTCTCCATCATAAATAGCTTCAATATCATCATAAGTAGTTCTGAAACGGTTTTCCCTGTCATCTCTCCAATTGTATATTGCATTGGCAAAAATGGAGTTATTCTCATCAAATTTATAGTCTAAAGCAATAGATCCGCTTCGACGAATACGCTGTACATCATATTTTCTAATTTCTGAAGCTTGTAGAAATTCGTTACCGAATTCATCCTTCACCCATTCGTTTTCGACATTGTCAGATCCGTAATCTACATTATTATATGATCCACTGAATACAGCACCCAGTTTATTATCAAAAAAACGATTTCCATATACCAAACCAGCGGTGTAAGTAGCATTCTCACGAATTGGCATATAACCTCCTGCAACAGTTGCAGAGATTCTTTCACCGTTTGGAGTTGCTCTGGTTATCAAATTTACAGAACCTCCAATCGCATCAGCATCCATATCAGAAGTCAGCGTTTTGTTTACTTCAATAGTCGAAATCATATCAGACGGAATCAAATCCATTTGTACGTTTCTATTGTCTCCCTCCGCTGAAGGGATACGGTCACCATTTAAAGTAACGGAGTTTAATGACGGAGCCAGACCTCTAATGATAATATTACGTGCTTCACCCTGATCATTTTGCATCGTGATACCCGGAACACGTTTTAAAGCGTCACCAACATTGGCATCCGGAAAACGACCGACCTGATCGGAAGAAATTACGTTTCCTATATTTTTGTTGTTTTTTTGTTGATTTAATGCTTTGGCCTGACCTTTTAAGATGTCTCCAACTACAACTTCATTTAATTCTGTTCCGGAAGTTTTAAGGGCAAAATCAACTATATTATTTTTTCCTTGTTCTACAATAATTTCATGTGTTACGGAAGTATATCCTATATATTTTACAGTGACCTGATACGTTCCAATATTTATGTTTAATAATTCAAAACGACCATTATAATCAGAAATGGTATATTTATTCTCACCTACAATCTGAATCATAGCCCCAGGCAGCGGTAGTTTGTCATCGGCATCTAATACTTTCCCGGAAATGATTGCTTTTTGGGCAAAACCGGAAATGGTTAATAAAAAGAGGACTAACAGATAAATTTTTTTCATTATTTTTTGGTTTGATTTTGGTTGCGAAACTAGAACCTTAGTATTACTAAACCAGTCAAAAAAAATTATCAAAGTGTTATGATTACTGCTTTTCAGCTAAAAGTTAGTAATCTTTAAATAACATGTAAATAGCAAATAATTGATTCACAGGTAAAAACAAATCAATAATTTATATCAGAATTAATTTTTTGGCGTTAAATTTGCCTTATCAATCAATCAAAAAATCATCAATCATGTTAAAACAATTTTTTATCCTGTGTTCAGGAGCCGATCGGGATCTTCTCGAAGGCTGTTCAGAAGGTGAGCAAACCAAATATGTTGGTATTGGCGCCACCGTTTTTTTTACTGCAGTTATGGCATTTCTCGCCAGTGCGTATGCACTTTTTACTGTTTTTGACTCTATTTTTCCGGCTTTGATATTTGGGTTTGTATGGAGTTTACTTATTTTTAACCTGGACCGGTTTATCGTCTCGACCATTAAAAAAAGAGATCGTTTTATGGATGAGTTCCTTCAGGCAACTCCCCGAATTATGCTTGCAATCATTATTGCGATCGTAATTTCGAAACCTCTGGAAATTAAAATTTTCGAAAAAGAAATCAATACTGTTTTATTGAAAGAGAAAAACGAAATGGAATTGGCCAATAAAAAACAGATAGGCACTTATTTCAAATCGGATTTAGATAAAAATAAGGCTGAAATTGCGGCGTTAAAAGCCGATATTCTAAACAAAGAGAAAGAAGTTAATGCTTTGTACTCAACCTACATTACCGAAGCGGAAGGGACTACCGGAACCAAAAAATTAGGTAAAGGTCCTGTTTATAAAGAAAAGCGTGAAAAACATGACGCTTCCTTACAAGAATTCGCAGCTTTGAAAACAGCCAACGAAGCTAAAATTGCCGAGAAGGAAAAGGCAGGAACACAGCTTCAGGCCGATTTGGATAAAAAAGTTTCACAGACACAGCCCATTATTGAAGGCTTTGATGGTTTAATGGCACGTATTAATGCATTAAATAAACTGCCGTGGCTGCCTTCATTTTTTATAATGTTATTATTTCTTGCAATAGAAACTTCTCCAATCATTGCCAAATTACTGGCCCCAAAAGGGGAATTTGATTTTAAGCAGGAAGAGTCTGAAACGGCGATGAAAGCTACTTTGGAACAAAATAAATACCAGCGCGAATTGCTTGTTAAAACCAGTGCGTCAATGCATGATAGAGTTTATGCAGACATTTCTGAGGATAAAAGTTTATACGGGCTGCAGCGCAAAAACGCGACAGAACTATTAGAACTGCAATCCAATGGGTTTTTAGAAAAGCAGAAACAAACACTTTAAACTAAGAAAGATCTAGATTCTAATTTGAATTTAGATCTTTTTTCAGTAAAGGTCTATTTAGTTTTTACTTTGTATTATCTCCAATGTCTGCGAAGCGTTTCTTCCGCTTAGCGGATCAATAGATTCAAAATTAAAATAAGACTTTATAACTGTCATTATCCTTTTATTTTTAACTATTTCGCTGAAATTCACATGCTTCATACGCTGATATTCTTCTCTTGGAACCATTAAAAATTCAACATAGAAATACTCTGTGTTAGAATTATCCTCTGCAATTGTACTGACACTGATTTCTCTTCCATTTGATATATGGAACTGTATAAATCTGTCATGTAATGCCCATTCGTAATTTACATCCTGGCCTGTATAATAATCAGAACCTAATTCTTCTACACCATCAATTGTTGTTTTGTACTTGTCATAAAAAGATTTCATAAGTCTTTGAAGCTCTTTTTCTTCTTTAAATTTTGCGTAACCTACTACAGCTTTAATCTTGTCTTTATCATCTTTTTCAATATAGATTCTGTCAAAATATAACTGTCCAAAATTGGCTATACTATCTTGTTTTTCTAAAGTTATGCAACCAATTCTTTTTACACCGGTTGGCAACACCTCTTCAGTTTTTCTATCATACATTTTTTCAACTGTATCTGAGTAAGACTCGGTTGCAGTTGTGTCAAGTGTTTCGGATATCAGTTGTTTGGGATCTTCATTAAAATCCATTATTACCAAATCAAATTTGGAGTTTGCTTTTAATATTTTTGGCTGTTCAAATTCTATTTTTTTCTTTTCACAACTTACAAAGAGTAAAATTAGAACAGGTATTATTTTAAAGTAGTTTTTCATTTCTTACATTAATTTGGATTTTTTATTAAAATTTAGATCAGGAAAAATTCTAATGACATGATATCAAAGATTTCCCAACACAATAGTGAAAAATTGATGTTGAAGTAATTTTTTCTAAAAGTTACGGGTGTAAATCCATAAAACAATTTGAAAGCTGCAGAAAAATGAGAGGCGTCTTTGTATCCGCATTTATAAGCAACTTCACTTACATTTGATGTTTTGTCCTTAAATAATTTTTTGGCATGTTCCATTCTAAGCTGGGTAACATAACTTTTTATTGTGGTAGAAAAACACGCCTTAAATCCTTTTTTCAGTTTGAATTCATTAAGCGATATTATTCTCGAAAGTTCAACAAGCGTTGGTGCATTTATGAAATTGGTTTCTAAAATTTTTTTGGCTTCCAAAAGTTTTTTAAAATCCTTTTCATCAACACCGATTTTATTTTGAGGTTTTTTTAACGATTCAAGCTGTAAAATCAAAAGCTCTTTTATTTTGGCTTCCAAATACATTTTTTTTAACGATCCGCTATGTTTGCAGTTTTTTATTTCGTGAATAACCCATTGGATATCAGAGTTAAATGCAACATATCTTGGAGTCAGGTAACCTGATTTTTTTTGTTGAATATTCCTGGAGAATTTTTGGTGAAGATTCCAGTCTTCATTAATTAATTTAGAATAAAATTCTGGTGATAAAATAATAGATAAGTAATTTATTTCTTCAAAAGGGGGGATTTTAAATGTGGCGTTAAATTTTGTTGTATAGAGGATATTATGCGTGTTCTCTGTTGTAAACTTTTCACTTTCTACCTGGTCAATTTCGGCTTCCACATTATTACAGCAAATAAAATTCATTAAGATGGATTCCCCTAGCATTTCTGTTTTAATGGTTTGTGGAGCTGAAAAGCACATTTGTATATCCATAATAAAAATGCCTTCAGTCACTAAAGAAGTGCAGGTAATTTCTTCTGTGTGATCATTGGTAATGCTGATTTTTTTTTCTGTAAAGTGACTCAGCTGATTGTAATTATCACCAATTTCTACATTTATAAATGGCTGTTCCTGTCCTATAATTGTTGATTTAAATTTCAAAATAATAATCCGTTTTTACAAAATAATAATCCGTTTTTCCCTATCCTTTATATTGATGTTGATAGTATTTTTGCGCCAAATTTATTTATAATAAGTCTAATTAAGAATAAATTTCTGTTAAAAAAATTAACTAAAACTCCATGTATAACAAATATATCTTTTCCTTTCTATTGATCTTAATCTTTCTTCCTGTTTTTTCACAAGAAAATGTTACAAAGGAGAAAGGTAACAAGATTGAAAAAGAAGTTTCTAAAAAGGAGGATGCTGAAGCTTTGGAAAATGTTGAAGTAAAAGGAAAATCCAAAAAGCAAAAAATAGAAACACAGGGTTTTGCAGTTAATGTAATTGAAACTAAAGAAGCATCTCTGAGAAACATTCAAACTAACGAATTATTAAACCAAAGTGCTGGTGTAAGAGTCCGTCAGGCTGGTGGCTTGGGGTCGTTTGTTGAATATAATCTGAATGGAATGGCAGGTAGTGCTATTGGAATATTTATCGATGGGATAGATATTAGTACCTACGGTTCTTCTTTTAATTTAAATACTATTCCACCAGCATTGATAGAACGAATTGAAGTTTATAAAGGTGTTTTGCCTACACATTTATCTGGTGATTTTCTTGGAGGTGCTATTAACGTAATTCTTAAAAAAGGCGGTCTGAAAAATAATCTGAATGTTTCAACCTCTTATGGCTCATTTAATACGGTTCAGTCAGACATTAGCGGAATGTATCGTGATGGAAAAACAGGTTTTACTGCAAAGGGATCAGGATTTTTTAGTTATTCAGATAATAATTATGAAGTGTGGGGGAAATTTGTGAAAAATAAACAACCCAACGGCAGGGAAGAAAACGTTAGGGCAAAACGATTTAACGATGCATTCCGTTCTTATGGTTCCCGTTTTGAACTGGGCTATACAGATGTAAAATGGGCTAATAATTTTATGATTGGTTATACAGGTTCTGAAGCTTACAAAGAAGTACAACACGGTCAATATATGGCAACCCCATACAAAGGAAGGTTTACAGAATCTGAATCAAATATATTAACGTTAAATTACAATAAGAAAAACCTTTTTACAAAAGGACTGGAGTTTACTCTTAATGGTGTATATAGCAACAGAACGCAGTATATTCAGGACACAGTAAAATGGGCTTACAACTGGTATAATGAAAAGGTTCTTGACTTATACGGAAAACCTATATTAACTCAAAGTGGAGCACAACAAGGCAGACCAACAATGAGTACTATTGATCGCAAAATAACCAATATTAGATCTGATTTACAATATCGAATTGCGATTAATCATAAATTAGAATTTAACCATTTATTTTATATTGCTGACCGCGAGGATTATGATGCTTTGTTAACAATTCTGGAAAATAATTATCTGGCAACAAGTAATATCACAAAAAATGTTTTTTCATTGGGATATGAAATGCAAGCTTTTAATTCTCGTTTAAAAGCAAACTTTTTCGGGAAATATTACAACCAGAAAGTTCAAAGAATAGATCCAAAAGCACAAGTGGTAAATGGGCAAACTGTAAGAGTAGAACAAATTACTAATGATTCCAGATCAACAACTGGATACGGTGTTGCAACTTCCTATGCTATTATTCCAAATTTATTCATTATTGCTTCAGCAGAGCAGGCGGTAAGAATGCCTTCAGAATCACAAGTTTTTGGTGATCAGGGCGAAAATTTAGTTGGAAACCCTAATCTTAGACCGGAAATCAGTAATAATTTCAATTTAGGATTTCGTCTCGATTCATATAAAATAAATGACCACCGTATTTCACTTTCGGCAACGGGATTTATAAGAGATACAAAAGATAAAATTGTTGCTTTATCAAATGACAGACCGGTAAATAATATAGAAACTTTTCCATTTGAAAACCTTGCTGCCAGCCAGGCCATAGGATTTGAAGCAGAGATGAATTATGGCTTTAAAAATTTAGATATCAGATTTAATCTTTCAAAATTTAATTCCCTTTTCAAAAGTAAATTTAATGGCGAAAAAATCAGCAACAGATATAATGTACAAATACCTAACGAACCTTTTTTTACTGCTAATGGTAATGTACAATATACATTAAAAAATCTGTTGCAGGAAAAAGCTATTCTAAACTTATTTTATTATTGTGGCTATGTAGCACCCTATAATACTATTTGGGTAGAATCAGTCAATTATATGACTCCTACTCAATTTATACAAGATTTAGGTTTGAGTTATATATTTCCAAGTAAAAAAATCATAATGAGTTTCGATGCTAAAAACATATTCAACCGAGAGGCCTATGACAACTTTGCCGCACAAAAACCTGGCAGAGCTTTCTATCTAAAATTAAACTATACTATTAATAATTTTTAAATAATACAATATGAAAACTCAAATTTCAAAATTTTTTATGAGTACTGCTGTATTAGCAGGATTCGTTTTAACAAGTTGTAGCAGTGACAATAATAATGATGGTGGATATGAACCAGACTTAGGAAACAGTACTCGTTGGATTACTCTTGCAGGTGCTTTAATGGGAACTAATCCAGGAGATGGAAATGGAGGTACTATGGTATATGCCGTTAGCGTAGATGATGCTAAAAACCCAGAAAAATCAATTAACGCTTATGATGATGGCTTTCATGTAAAATCGCAAAGAACAGCTCGTTTACAATCATCAGAAGATGGAGCTACACTATTTAACATAGCTTATACAGGACCTGACGGAGGTGAATTTTCAAGATATACCGTAGGTGGAGGAAAAAAAATGGTACAATCAGATGTTACTGTAAACATATCCGATTATGCTACTACATCTCCAAGATGGGTAAAGTTATTTGACGGAGACAAAACAGGTGTTGCGGTAAATCTTTCGGGCGTTAAAGTAACAACTGAGGCTGATGGAAAAACATACAAGCATTCAAGAGGAAGAGCAACCGTACTTGCTTTACATCTACAAGACGTTTTGATAAATGGTTACAAACAATACGAACTTCCTTTGTCTCCATCTGAAGAAGTTTTGGGACATTATATTTCCCGTTTAGATGGTCCTGTATTGAATAAAGCAGGCAACAAATTAATCATTGGAGTTGCAAAAGGAAAACATGATCCGGCAACTGGAGCAGCTCACCCAGCAGGGACAACTTTTACAAAAATTTCAGCGAAATCACTTGTGGTAGATTATCCTTCATTAGAAAATCCTACGATAATATCTTCTACACTTAGTGATGGAAATACAAATGGTTACCGTAGTTTTAATAATTTTTTAGCAGAAGATGGTAATATTTATCAGGCCACTCAAAATGACACAAAGGGTTCCCATATTTTAAAAATAAATTCAAATAATGAATATGATAACTCTTATGTATTTAGTTTAGATGCTGCTTTAGGTGTTACAGGTACTTATGTAGATGCTTGGAGATATGCTGGTGACGGAATTGCTTACGTGCTTTATACACATGCAAATGCTAATGATCAGGGCTTTGTGGCACGTATAGATTTGAATACTAAAAAAGCTGAACTTGTAAACGGAATTCCTTATGATGCTGATCTTAACTTTGGACAATATCAAGGATTTGTAGTGAATGGAGATGAGGTTTTCATTGCTGTTACTCCTGTAGGAAAAGATGGTAACATCTACATTATCAACAGCAAAACAAATGTTGTTACTAAAGGTGCTAAATTAATCAACAAACCAGGAAATCATTATATTGGTGTGTTTTAAACTATTTTTTATACAAGAAAAGCCGAAAGAAATTATACTTCTTTCGGCTTTTTTATTTAATACTAAGTTTTATTATTAGAATCTCCAGAAAACCAAAAAAACCTATTTCACTTTTTAAAATAGGTTTTTTATATTCAGTTGAATTTAGTTCTAAACGTTCTTCAAATTGATAATTTCCTGATCCGTCAAAAAACGCCAGTTACCTCTAGGTAAATTCTTTTTAGTCAGACCGGCAAAAGAAACACGGTCAATTCTTAAAACATCATAGTCAAAGTTTTCAAAAATAGCACGAACCACTTTTACATTAGATGAACGTAATTTAAGCCCTACCTCACTTTTGGCTTCTTTTTCAATATAGCTGATTTCTTCAACAAAAACCCTGTGACCATCCAAAACCAGACCTTTGCTGATTTTTTCCAGATCCTCAAATTTTAAGTTTTTATCCAAAGAAACCTGATAGATTTTAGATGATTTCTGACTCGGCAATGTAAATTTACGAATCATATCCGTATCATTGGTAAACAACAATAATCCGGTTGTATTCTTATCCATTCTTCCAATCGGAGCAATTTTTGCCGTTGTTGAACCGCGAACCAATTCCAAAACATTACGGTATTCCTGACCTTCGTCAAGGGCAGTAGTAAAGTTTTTAGGTTTATTCAACAAGATGTATTCTTTCTTTTCAGGAGTCAGAACAACACCGTCGAAGTTAACAACATCCGTAAGTTTTACTAAATAGCCCATTTCGGTAACCGGAACACCGTTTACCTTTACATTTCCTGACTGAATGTATATATCTGCATCACGACGCGAACAAACTCCCGAATTTGATATAAATTTATTCAAACGAATTTCGTCTGCAGCTTTTTGTCTTTTTGGAGCCTGATTCTGTTTTTTAAGTTTTTGCGCCGCTTCCTCTTCTGCTGCTTTCACAGCCGGCTTCACTTTTTTCGGCCCTTGGGCACGTTTTTGCATGGCAGGTTTTGGCTTGTTAGAGTTTGATCTGGAGCTGTTTGGCTTAGAACCACCTCTGCTATTATTGCCTTCCTTCTTATTCATAAATTCTGTAATTTGTGCAAAGATAGTTTATTCCTGCTAAATAATCCTAAGTTCGTTGTTCTTAGATTACTAGCTGTGGATTTTTTAGTTTTTTCAGAAGCAATACATTTCGCTTTCTTTCAGGTTAGTTTTCAAATAATTGGCTTCTTAAACATCAGTTATTACACTAAGTTTCGCAAAGCTGACACAGATTTACACTAATTTATAAAAATTCCGTTTAACTTGGCGAAACTCTTTAAATATCATTGGAATAAATCTTAGTAATTAGAAATTAGTTGCTTGCCATGCCACAACACACTCGGATTAATCAAAACAATGCAAAATACACCGGAAACTATGAGGAATTTCAAAACATTATGTAGTAAAAGATATTGTTCTTTCGAATTGGATTTCCAAAGATAAATCAGGAAAAAAAGCAAAGTAACAAAACAGACATAGAAATAAATATCCATATAACCCACGTCGTAAACATTGATCAGAATATATACGGGAAGAATAGTCAAAAAAGTTAAAACAGTAATGATTTGTTTCGAAACCGTTTCGTTATAAAGTATCGGAATTGTTTGGTAATCATTCGCTAAGTCGCCTTTCAGGTTTTCCAGATCTTTAATCATTTCACGAACCAGCAGCAATAAAAACAAAAACATGGCATGTGCTGAAATTACAGCAAAATGACTCATGTGATTTTCTATTTCCTCAAATAAAGTTTTATTGTAGAAATATAGTAAAATAGCAAAAAAGGGTACAACTGCCAATAATGCTGAGGTAAGATTACCAATAATAGCGTATTTTTTGATTTTGTGGGAGTAAAACCAAATCAGAAAAATGTATACGGAAAAAAATAAAAACGCACGCCAGGAAACAATCAGAGCTGTGAGAACCGCTAAAAAATTCAGGCAAAAATAAACCGAAAGTTTTGTTTTCTGGCTTACCAATCGATCCAGCATAGATTTGTTTGGCCTGTTGATTAGATCTTTCTGGCTGTCATAAAAATTATTGATAATGTAACCGGATGCGATTGTAACAGCAGAGGCAAAAACAATCAAAAATAAATTGGGATCAAGAATAATATCCAAAGCCCTTTTATCCGGAGCCAGTATAAAAATCGCTGATAAATATTGCGCCAATACGATTATCGGAATGTTATAACCCCTTACCACAGAGAACAGACTGACAATTTTCATCACTAAAAGTTTGTGTTGCCTGCTTAACATTCTAAAAATTTAAGTTGATGGAAAAGAGTAAAACCGAAAAATCTTTCGGTAAAGTTTTTTTATGGAGGTTTGATTAAAATTGATACACAACTTCTAATTTGTAGTCTTTCAAGGAAACTTTAGCACGTTCCAAATCTTCAGTAAAACCAAGAATGTAACCACCACCACCAGAACCGCAAAGTTTCAGATAATAGTCATTGGTGTCAATTCCCTGCTGCCAGATTCCATGAAATTGTTCCGGAATCATCGGTTTGAAATTATTCAATACTACTTTAGAAAGTTTTTTGGTATTGGTAAACAATGATTTCATGTCGCCATGCAAAAAGTTCTCAACGCAGGCATCAGTATGTTTTACGAATTGGTTTTTAAGCATGGCACGGAAGCCTTTATCCTTCAGGTTTTCCATGAAAATATTGACCATCGGAGCCGTTTCTCCCACAATCCCTGAATCTAATAAAAAAACAGCGCCTTTTCCGTCAAAACTTTGAGTCGGAATACCGGTTGCTTCAATATTATCTTTAGAATTGATTAAAATCGGAATACTCAAATAGCTGTTCAACGGGTCCAAACCAGAACTTTTTCCGTGAAAAAAGCTTTCCATCTGAGCAAATATATTTTTTAATTGTAACAGTTTTTCACGAGTCAGATTCTCTAAAACTGTTATTTTATGAGTCGCATATTTATCATAAATGGCAGCTACCAAAGCACCGCTGCTTCCAACACCGTACCCTTGCGGAATACTGGAATCGAAATACATACCTGTGTCAACATCATTTTTTAAAGCAGCCAAATCAAAAGCAACCAAATCCGGCTGTTCTGTTTGTAATGTCTCCAGGTAAGTCGTATATCGTTTTAAACTTGCGTTTGAGGCAATGGCTTCTGCCGAAGGATTTTCATCTTTCTTTAGCGCTCCATTGTAAAAATTATAAGGAATAGAAAGCCCTTTTGAATCGCGGATGATTCCGTATTCTCCAAAAAGTAATATTTTTGAGTAAAATAATGGTCCTTTCATATGTTATTTAATGTCTAAAAATCTAAATTCTGATTAAAGATACAAAAATTATAGTTTAATTGCACCGTTTCCAATTTCATCGCAAATGTACTGACCATTTTGACAAAAGCCAACTAATTCGTTCTTAATAAATTGTAATACTTTGTCTGCTACATTATTTGGATATAAAACATGCACATTAGCGCCTGCATCCAGTGTAAAACAAACCGGGATGTTGGTTTCATTTCTAAATTTCCAAATGGTATTGATGATTTGTAATGTATTTGGTTTCATCAAAATAAAATACGGCATCGAAGTCATCATCATCGCGTGCAAAGTCAGGGCTTCACTCTCTACAACTTTAATAAATTCTTCTAAATTACCACTTTCAAAAATGGCAATTAACTGATCCAGATTTTCATGTGCCTGAGCAAAACGTCTTTCAGCATACGGATGATTGTGCATCAAATCATGCCCGACAGTACTTGAAACCTGCTTTTCTCCCTTATCCACCAACAAAATAGTATCCTGATAATTTTTGAAATTTTCATGAATCTCATGTGGAAATTCAACTCCAAATAAATCCGTACTTCCTGTTATATTCTTTTGGTTTCCCCAAACGACAACATTTCCTTTTACGCTTCTGCAGGCACTTCCGGAACCTAAACGGGCTAAAAAGGATGCTTTTTGATAAAAATATTCCTCAGTCATTTCAGGATTCAGCTCTTTTTCCAAACTCATGAAATTCATAGCCAAAGCCGCCATTCCGGAAGCTGAGGAGGCAATTCCAGAACTGTGTGGAAATGTATTATGAGTGTCAATCGTAAAGTGATACTCTTTCAAAAATGGGAGATACACTTCAATTCTTTCTAAGAATTTTCTGATTTTTGGTTTGAAATCTTCTTTTGGTTTTCCTTCAAAAAGCAAATCGAATGAAAAAGAATTTGAAGTTTCTTTTCTTTCAAAAGCCAATTTAGTAATCGTTTTGCAATTATTTAGCGTAAAACTTACCGAAGGATTGGCCGGAATTTGATTCTCTTTTTTACCCCAATATTTGACTAAAGCAATATTGCTGGGAGCGCTCCATTCGAAATTTCCGTTTTCGATTGTTGAAGTATATTTTTTAGGAATAAAATCAGTTGCTGTAAACATGAATTATAAAATTTTGGCAAAGATAGTTTTTAAAATATTTCACCATATAAGTTATATAAGAAAATGTAAGCGGGACTAAACTAAAATGGACTCACATTGGCATATATGGTTTTAAAATCTTTTAGCTACTTTTGAATAAAATTTAAATAACAATGAACAAAATAACCCGCATCGCAATAGCCATAATTGTTTGTTTAACCGTTGGATATTCATCATCAACTGTTACAAAATCCGGAGTAGAAACCTGGTATCCTACAATTGCTAAACCAGTTTTTAATCCGCCCAATTGGGTTTTTATGCCGGTTTGGACTATTCTTTTTATATTAATGGGAATTGCAGCAGGTTTGGTTTGGAACAATATAAAAGAACAAAATGCAGAAGTTAAAAAAGCATTGGGTTTCTTTTTGATTCAACTGGCTTTAAATGCCATCTGGTCGTATTTATTCTTCGGATTAAAAAATCCGATGCTGGCTTTAATCGAAATTGTCCTTTTATGGCTAATGATTTATGAAACATATTTAAAATTTATCAAAATCAATAAAACTGCCGGTTATCTTTTAATTCCTTACATGGCTTGGGTAGGATTTGCGGCAATTTTGAATGCCAGTATCTGGTGGTTGAATAAATAGTTTAAAGTAATTTTGCTTTCATGGATTAGTTTCTTAGTTTTCTAAACTTAACTTCTTAAACTCTTCATTTTTCAAATACAAAAAATCCATTGTGGCCAAAATATTTGGATGTTCTAAGAGGATTTTAGATTTTGGATCGGCATCACAGAATTTTATAAAAATTTCTTTTTCTTCAGAGCTTATGTTCAAATTTTTAATGAAAAATTCAGGTGGACAAGATGCAATAATTAGTTTTTTGAAACGGTCATCACTTGGCTCAATTTTTTTCTTCGGTTTGTCAAAAATGGGGTAAGTAAAATTTATAGCATTTTTAATTGTACCATCATAAACAATAACCTTTGTAGTAACATCATCAAATTGCTTTCGAATTTTGATCTTATTTATTTCTTCCTTATTATTTGCGATGTTTTTAAGTTCAGTTTTATTTAAAACAGATCTGGAAACTACAACATTATCCAATTCTTCGGCTTTTGGAGTCATTTCAACAATAAGATAGCTTTTTTCCAGATCTTTTAAAGTTACCTTTAATCTTGTAAATAAGTAATCTTTTGAAAAAAACAATAAACTGTCCTGTTCTTTTGCTAAAATAGAAAACTCTCCCAGTTCATTTGTTCTCGTACTATTTTGGGCAGTTTTATTGATAACTTCAACTTTATTTTGCGGATTTTTGTTAGAAATAACTTTTCCATGAAGTAGTTTTTCCGTTTGAGAAATAGAAAGCTGATATGTGAAAAAAGAAATTGTAGTGAGTAATTTTATTTTCATGTAAAGGAATTTATCAAATATTTAATTTTTAAATTCCTTTTTCAATTTTTGGAATTCTGTATTCTTAGAGATTAGAAAATCCATTGTAGCTAAAATATTTGGATGTTCCAAAAGCAATTTAGATTTTGGATCGGCATCGCAGAATTCAATAAAAAGCTCTTTTTGCTCCGGTTTTAATTTTAAGTCTTTTGTGAAAAAAGTGTCCCGAACGGTTGTGGTCATGAGTGTTTTAAAATCAATTTGTGGGATTTTATTTTTAGGCTCTTCTTTATCTTTCTTAATTAAATTTAGAAGTCCTTTTCCCATCCTGATGAAATCCATACCATTTGCAATAGTTCCATCATAAACGCCAGTATATCTTTGTAAAGACCGATTATTTTTTTCAAATTTTATTTCATCTATATTTTGTAGAGAAGTTGTTACTTTTTCAAATTTAATTTTTGTAATCACAACTTCTTCTAATTCTTCTGGTTTGAGAATCATATTGACAACCAGATTATTATTTTCCATATTTTCTTTGGAAACTCTTAACCGGCTAAAAAAATAATCCTTAGCAAAAAACAGTAAACTGTCTTTTACATTAACAGAAATTGAAAATTCTCCCAAGTCATTTGTAGTTGTGCTGGTTTTAGCCGTTTTATTTATGACTTCGACTTTATTAAGTGGAATGTTTTGTGAAAGAACTTTTCCGTTCAATAGTTTTTCGGATTGAGAAACACTGAGCTGATAAGTGAAAAAAGAAATTGTGGTAAGTAATTTTACTTTCATTAATTTTTTTAGTTTTTAATTTCCACAGTTAAATTTTTAAACTCTTCATTTTTAGTGTATAAAAAATCCATCGTGCAAATTAATTTTTTCTCTTGAGTAAGAATTTTTGCTTTTGGATCTGCATCGCAAAACTGTAGAAACAATTCTTTTTCTTCTGGTTTTATTTTTAAATCATTGTAAAAAAAATCGAACGGAACTGTTGCGTTGGCTAATTTTATAAAATCCAATCCTCTGAATTTAATCTCCTTAGCTTTTTTATCTTTTTTTCTAAATAAATTTAAAAGCTCTATAAAATCTACTCCACTTGCAATTCCTCCGCTATAAACTCCAGGATTAGATATTGGAGGTTTTGGAATTACGATAGAATTTTCGGTTGCAGCACCGACATGAGGAAATCTAATATCGGTAATTACAATTTCATCTAATTCTTCAGGTTTCAAAATCATATTTACAATCATATTGTTCTGATTTATATTTTCCTTTGAAATTTTTAGTCTTTTAAAAAAATAATCTTTGGAAAAAAATATTAAACTGTCTTTTGGATTAACAAAAATAGAGAAGTCCCCAAATTCATTTGTCATTGTACTGGTTTTGGCAGTTTTATTAATTACTTCCACTTTGTTAAGCGGAATGTTTTGCGAAAAAACTTTTCCGTTCAATAGTTTTTCATTTTGGGAAAAAATAAACTGATATGTAAATAAAGAAATTGTAAGTAATTTTACTCTCATAAACGGTTAATTTGTTGAGAGTAAAATTATTAGAATTCTCTTAAGAAAAACTTATTAAATGTGTAAAGTCATGTTAATAATACATTTTGGTTTTAGATACTCATAATGATTGTATCAACTCTAAAGGATTATGTATTACCATTTTCGCACCGCTGGCTTTCAATTCTTCCTCCGTTCTATAACCCCATGTAACTCCAACCGGAAACATATTTGCATTAACAGCTGTCTGCATATCAATATCAGAATCTCCTATGAAAATGATTTCTTCTGGTTTTAAGTTCCATTTTTCGCTTATTGCTATTGCTTCAAACGGATTAGGTTTTTTAAGTGATTCAATACTCAAACCTACCACATTGCTGAAATAATTCGGAAAAATATCTGCAACAATTTTTTTGGTCAGTTCATCTGCTTTATTCGAAAAAACGGCTAATTTGATATTTCGGGAAACCAAATTATCTAATAATTCAATAATACCATCGTACGGTTTTGTTTTGATTGTACAGGTTTCACGATAGCCTTTTACCATACTTTCGAAACAGGTTTCAATTTCATCTATAGAATTGTTTGATTCAGGCAAAGCTTTGCTTACCAAATTCCGTAAACCGCTTCCAATAAAATATTGATAAGTATCGTAATTATGAATAGGGAAGTTTAGACCCTTAAGCACAGAATTCATGGCATCTGAAATGTCTTCTAATGAGTTTACTAACGTTCCGTCTAAATCAAAAATAATTCCTTTGTATTTCATCACGTGTTTTAAATTATTTGAATATTATATATTTCTTCTTACTTTTCTTGAAAGTTCACTTGCTTTAAGTTCCAAGTTTTTCAAAACTGCTGTTACACTTGGTAATCTTAATAAATTCAAATGCAATTACGTTCAATTTTCGCTTCTGAAAAAATATTTATACCTACTTTATAGAAAATAGACTTATCAAAAAAGATTATTCCAAATTAGTCAAAGACAGTTTATTTGTGTGATTTTTAAAATAATATCATTTTTTTGTTAAATTTATACGGTAAAAAACTCTAAAATTATGAAAATCAAATCAGTTCTGTTTAAATGTTCGTTTTTGCTGGCTTTCTCTTTAATATCATGTGATAAAAAAGAAAACTTAACTTCTGGCGTTATCTTAAAGAACATGGATACATTAGTTAAACCAGGAGATAATTTTGATGCTTATGTTAATGGTAATTGGGCGAAAAGCAATAAAATTCCAGCAGATAAGGCAAGCATTGGAGTTGGTCAGATTATAGATGACAAAGCACAGGAAGACGTAAAAGCAATTATCGAAAATTCTTCGAAAGGGAATTTTGCTAATGGTTCTGATGAACAAAAAATAGGAGACTTTTATGAAGCTTTTATGAATGTTAGAACCAGAGATAAAAAAGGAATTAATCCCCTAATTCCTGAATTCAAAAAAATAGATGCAATTGCTAATTATTCTGATTTGGCTGAATATTTTGGTGTTGCTAATAAATACGGAAATATTATCCCTTTTCAAATAGGTGTCATTGAAGACTTTAAAGATCCTACTCAATATATGCTTTTTACATGGCAGGGCGGACTTGGTTTGCCTGATAGAGAATATTATTTTCTTGAAGATTCCAAATCAAAAGAAATTCGTTCGAAATATGTAACCCATATCGCTAAAATGCTTGAACTGGGAAATGTTGAAAATTCGACTAAACTTGCTTCAGAAATTATGGATTTGGAAACCCTGATGGCTTCAAATCACATGAAAAAAGAGCTGACTCGTGATTATGGAAAACTATATAACAAGTATGCTATAAAAGATTTGAATAAACTTATGCCTGATTTTGACTGGGATTCTATGTTAAAAAGTGCTGGAATTCCAAATCAAAAAAACATTACCATTACTCAGGTTGAATACATCAAATCACTGAACACGATCATAAAAAAAACGCCTTTAGAAACATGGAAAAACTATTTAAAATGGAGTACCATAAATGGAGCCGCGTCATCATTAAGTACGGCTCTACAGGATGAAAATTTTGAGTTCTATGGTAAAGTTATGTATGGTATCGAAAAGCAAAAGCCATTATGGAGAAGAGGTGTTCAGGCTGTTAACAGTAACCTTGGTGAAATAGTAGGTAAAGTTTATGTTGAAAAACATTTTTCACCAGAATCTAAAGAGCATGTCACTATTTTAGTTAAAAATCTGCTTAAAGCTTATGAAGAAAGTATCAAAAAGCTGGATTGGATGAGTCCTGAAACTAAAAAGCAAGCTTTAGAAAAAGTTTCTAAGTTTACCATAAAAGTTGGATATCCTGATAAATGGAGAGATTATTCAAAATTAAAAGTCATTAAAGGAGATCTTTACGGCAATATACAAAGAGCAACCGAATTTGAATACAACAGGCAAATTAACAAACTGGGAAAACCTGTTGACAGAACAGAATGGGGAATGACTCCACAGACAGTAAATGCATATTACAATCCTACTCAAAATGAAATTGTTTTTCCAGCTGCAATTTTACAAGCCCCTTTCTTTGATTCAAATGTAGAAGATGCTGTTAATTATGGAGGAATTGGAGCTGTAATCGGACACGAAATAGGACATGGTTTTGATGATCAGGGAAGTACTTTTGACGGAGAAGGTATGATGCGAAATTGGTGGACAGCAAAAGATTTAGCTGCTTTTAAATTACGTACAAAAGCTTTAGTCGCGCAATACAATGAATTCAAAGTTTTTCCTGACCTAAATGTTAATGGAGAATTTACTCAGGGTGAAAATATTGGAGATTTAGGAGGTTTATCAATTGCATTAAAAGCCTATAAAACAAGTCTTAATGGAAAAGATTCTCCAGTTTTAGATGGTTTTACAGGAGAACAAAGGTTGTTTATAGGATGGGCACAAAGCTGGTTAAATAAAGATAGGGAAGAGACTTTAAGAAATCAAATAGCTAGTGATCCACATTCACCGCCAAAATTTAGAGTGAATGGTGTCGTGAGAAATATTCCGGAGTTTTATAAAGCCTTTAATGTAAAGCCAACAGATTCTTTATATTTGGCTCCCGAAAAAAGAGTTAGAATCTGGTAAATTAAAATATTTTTTGTCATAATAAAAGGGATACTTCTGTAAAAAACAGCAGATGTATCCCTTTTTTATTATGAAGTCTTATTTCTGAAAAATAGCATTCGCAACAATAAACCCGCTTGTCCACGCATTCTGAAAATTGAAACCTCCGGTAATGGCATCTATATTTACAATTTCACCTGCAAAATAAAGGTTTTGATGCAATTTACTTTCCATGGTTTTGAAGTTGATTTCCTTTAAATCGATTCCGCCTGCGGTAACAAATTCTTCTTTAAAAGTACTTTTTCCGTTTACCTGAAAGGTTGCTTTTGTGAGCTGTGAAGCTAAATTCTGCAGTTGAATTTTAGATAAATCCGCCCATTTGGTTTCTGCTTCAATTTGTGAAGCCAAAACAAGACTTTCCCATAAACGATTCGGGAAGTCAAAAGGGGATTTTTTAGAAACCGCTTTTTTAGCATGTTCCTGTTTTAAATCTTTCAGAATTTTTTCGGCATCTTCGGTATCAACATCATTTAACCAATTGACAAAAATCGTGAATTGATAATTTTTATCGAATAAAGTTCTCGCGCCCCAGGCTGAAAGCTTTAAAATTGCAGGACCGCTCATTCCCCAATGGGTAATTAACAAAGGTCCGGTTGATTCTAGTCTGGTATCTTTTACATTTACGGTAACCTGTGCTGCAACTCCCGGTAATTCTTTAATTCTTGGATCTTTGATATTGAAAGTAAATAGTGAAGGAACAGGACTTACAATGGCGTGTCCTTGTGTTTGAAGCATTTCCCAAATTTTAGGATTGCTTCCAGTTGCCATTACTAATTTTTCTGAAATAAATTTATCGTTTTGGGTGTCAATTTTCCAATGATTTTCGGCTTTGTAAATTGATTGTACACTTTGTCCGGTCAATACTTTTATTTCTGATTTTTCGGTTGCTTTTAAAAAACAATCGATAATGGTTTGAGATGAATTTGAAACGGGAAACATTCTTCCGTCGTCTTCGATTTTTAATTCAACTCCATGTTTTTCAAACCATTCGATGGTATCGCCAGAACAAAACTGATGAAACGGACCCCGAAGTTCTTTTTCTCCTCTTGGATAAAATTTAACCAGTTCATTCGGTTCAAAGCAGGCGTGCGTTACATTGCATCTCCCGCCACCGGAAACGCGGACTTTAGAAAGCACTTCTTTTCCTCTTTCTAAAATGGCAATTTTCAGTTTCGGATTTTTCTCTGCAATATTTATCGCTGTGAAAAATCCTGCAGCACCACCGCCAACAATAATTATATCGAAATTTTGACTCATATTTTATCTGGATTATCAGAGATAATTCCGTTTACGTTATAACTTTTTACCTTTTGAATGTCTTCTACGGAGTTTACTGTCCAGGGAAAAACCAGGAAACCTTTTTCCTGAATTTCTTTCGTATTTTCAGAATTCAATAAATGAAAATCAGGATGAATCGCTTTTGCTTTTATTGATTCGGCGAAAGCCAAAGCGGTATCAATATTTTCTTCTGTTAAAACGCCAATCGGAATATTTGAATTTAGATTGTGAACTTCTTTTAAAGCATTCCAGTCAAAACTTGAAATGATAAAATGTTCGTAGTTCCAGTTTTTTTCTGCAATATATTTTTCAATTAAAGAAATGACATTCTTTGACGTATCAGCATTTTTTAATTCGACGTTGATAAAACATTTTTTGTCGACTAAATCAAAAACTTCATTTAGAGTTGGGATTTGAAGTTTATCAGCAATTAAAAATGACTTTAATTCGGCTAAAGTATAGGTATTGATGTCACCTTTTCCGTTTGTCATTTTGTCGATGGTTTCATCGTGCATTACGATTATATGTCCGTCAGCGCTTAAGTGAACGTCAAGTTCTATTCCGTCAGCATGTAAATCCAATGCTTTTTGAAAAGCTTGTAAAGTATTTTCGGGTTCGTAGGCTTTGGAACCGCGATGTGCTATTTTCAACAATTTATTCATTGGAATCAGTTTCAAAGGCACAAAGGTACAAAGGCGCAAAGAAAGAAAACTATTGTTTCTAAACTTTGCGCCTTTATTTAAAAAATTTATGTGATTTTATTCCAATTCTAAAACTAAAGCGGATTTTGGTTCCAATGTAATTTCAGAAGAAAGGTCAAAAGATTTTCCAGTCAAAACATCTTTTCCCGACTTAAAGTTTTTGATGTTTTCTTTAAAACGATTGGTTTTTACAATTTGCTCTTTCGCATTGTTGTTGAAAACCACCATTACGGTTTTAGCATCAGTATATCTGAAATAAACATACGTATTGTTTTCCGGAATATAATGTGTCATTTTACCTGAATGAACAGCTTCATTCGATTTTCTCCAGTTGAATAATTTGGAAGTAAAATCGAAATATTTTGCCTGTTCAGCGGTTCTTCCTTCTTTGGTAAAGGCATTGTTTTTATCGCCAATCCATCCTCCCGGAAAATCCTGACGAATGCCGGCATCGCCATTTTTACCTTTATCACCGCCCATTCCAATTTCTGAACCGTAATACAATTGTGGAATTCCACGAACGGTGGCCAGTAAAGTCATAACCAGTTTGTATTTCGTGAAATCATATTTGTACTTGTCATTGATACGATCAGTATCATGATTTTCAGCAAAAACTAAAATGTTGTTGGTGTTTGGGTACAAATAATCCATGGCAAAATTGTTGTAGAATTTAATCATTCCGTTATCCCAATTCGCCTCGTCATCATTAAAAGCAGAACTAATTTGATTGTGCAAAGTGAAATCCATTACGCTTGGTAAATTGGAATTGTAGTTTTTAATTTCGCCAATTTTACTGTCTTTTTGCCAATACGCTAAATTCGCCTGATTGTGCATCCATATTTCGCCTACAATATTAAAATTCGGATATTCATTTGTAATCGCTTTTGCCCAATTCGCCATTGCCGTTGCATCAGAATAATTATAAGTATCGACTCTGAATCCGTCAAGATTGGCATACTCAATCCACCAGATGGCATTTTGAGTCAGGTATTTGGCTACCAAAGGATTTCTAAGATTTAAATCCGGCATAGAAGGTACAAACCAGCCATCAACACAAATTTCCTGATCCAATTTTGAAGCATGGATGTCTGTAATAACTTCACGACGGTGGTGTGTTTGGGTATAATTTTCGAATTGATTAATCCAGGATTTTGTTGGTAAATCTTTGATCATCCAATGGGTAATTCCCCAGTGATTGGTCACATAATCCATAACCAGTTTCATGTTTTTTTTGTGCATTTCTGAAGATAAACGAACGTAATCTTCATTGGTTCCGTAACGAGCATCTATTTTGTAAACATCAGATTGTCCGTAACCATGATACGAATGTCTCGCGTCATTGTCCTGGCATAAAGGCGTGCTCCAGATTGTAGTTGCTCCAAGAGACGAAATATAATCTAAGTTTTTAATAATTCCTTCGATATCGCCACCGTGACGTCCGCCTGGTTCTGCGCGATTTCCTTTTTCTGTTAAAATGGCATCGCTGTCATTTTTCGCATTTCCGTTAGCAAAACGATCCGGCATGATTAGATACATTACGTCCGATGCATCGTAACTTTTTCTTTCGGCCGAATTGGCTCTTCTTTCTTTAAGCGAATATTTTTGTGTAAATGCTACTTTGTTTTTGTTTTTGAAAGAGAAAACCAATTCAGAGGCTTTTAGGTTTTGCGTATCAATTGTTACGAAAAGGTAATTTGGATTTTCCGTTTTCTCTACGTTTTTAATGGCCACATTATTGGAAACTGAAGCTTCGTATTGTGCGATATTTTTTCCGTAGAACATAATCTGAAGTTCCGGATTTTTCATTCCTGCGTACCAAAATGGCGGTTCTGTTTTTTGGATTTGCGCTTTCGCGGAAGCGGAAAAAATTAGAACAAATAGGAGTATTTTCCAAAATATTTGGTTGGTTTGGAATGAAGTTTTTGGATTGTTCATAGTAAAGATGAATGTAAACCATGTAAAAAAATGTAAGTTTATTTAAGATAAAAATTAGTGGAATTTCTATTTAAATGAACTTACATTTCTTATAGGATTAATTAATTATTTAGTTTCAATAATACTAATCGCATAACCTCCGCCCGGAGCAGAAAGCTGCGATAATTTTGATTTGCTTGTTACAGCAATTTTCTTGATGGTGTAAGCCTGCGGATTTGTTTTGTAGTGCGCATCTTTTGCATCAGCATAAATGGTCGCGGTGTATTTTTTACCTTTTTCAAGGAAGCTGAAATCAATTTTTGAGGTACGAGGCGTTTCTCCGTTAACGTTTCCAACAAACCAGTTATTTGTCCCTTTCGCTTTACGGGCAACAGTGATAAAATCGCCTGGTTCAGCTTCGATATATTTACTTTCTGACCAATCTACCGCTACATCTTTAATGAATTGGAATGCATCTGGAAAACGGTTGTAATTCTCTGGAGTATCAGCTGCCATTTGCAACGGACTATACATGGTAACATACAATGCCAATTGATTGGCAATAGTGCTGTTTACATGTGATTTGTTATCCGGATTCATTTTGCTGATATCCATTTCGAAGATTCCCGGAGTATAATCCATTGGGCCTCCGATTAAACGTGTGAAAGGTATAACCGTAACGTGATTGGGTTTAGAACCTCCAAAAGCCTGGTATTCTGTTCCTCTTGCTGCTTCGTTTCCAATTAAGTTAGGATATGTTCTTGCAATTCCGGTTGGGCGAACCGCTTCGTGAGCATTTACCATAATTTTATAATCAGCTGCTTTTTCGATGGCATATTGGTAATGATTTACAATCCATTGGCTGTAATGGTTTTCACCACGAGGTAAAATATCTCCCACATAACCGCTTTTTACAGCATCGTAGCCGTTGTCATTCATGAATTTATAAGCTTTGTCCATGTGACGCTCGTAGTTACGAACCGAACCTGAAGTTTCGTGGTGCATAATGATTTTTACACCTTTAGATTTTGCGTATTCTTGCAAACCTTTCACATCAAAATCAGGATAAGGTGTTACGAAATCAAAAACATAATCTTTGGAATGTCCAAACCAGTCTTCCCAGCCTTCGTTCCAGCCCTCAACCAAAACAGCGTCGAAACCGTGTTGTGCAGCAAAATCAATATATTTTTTTACGTTGGCATTGGTGGCTCCGTGCGTTCCGTTTGGTTTTGCTTTTGAAAAATCGGTAACTCCCAACTGCACTGTTGGATAATCATTTGTGTACGACCAGGAACTTTTTCCGGTAATCATTTCCCACCAGACACCAATGTATTTTACAGGTTTAATCCAGGAAGTATTTTCAATTTTTGATGGATCGTTTAAGTTATACGTCATTTTTGAAGACAGGATTTCTCTGGCATCATCGCTTACGATAATCGTTCTCCAAGGCGAATGGCTTGGCGCCTGCATATAACCTTTATCTCCTTTTGCATCCGGTGTTAACCAGGACGTAAAAGTCATGTTTTTATCATCAAGATTCAGGTGCATGCAAGAATAGTTGATCAAAGCTGCTTCATGTAAGTTGATGTAGATACCGTCATTGGTTTTTAACATCAAAGAAGTCTGAACTCCTGTTGGAGAAAAGTTTTTTTGCGAAACATTTGCGGTATAGGCTTTTTCAGAAAGACCTCTGATTTCAGATAATTTAGATTTGGTGTAATCGTATTCCTGTGTATCATAATCGCCTGGAATCCAAAAAGCGGTGTGATCTCCAGTCATCGCAAATTGCGATCTTTCTTCTTTAATGGTAAAATAAGTCAGATTTTTTTGAGCCGGAAATTCATATCTAAATCCAAGTCCGTCATTAAATAAACGGAAACGGATTACGATTTGTCTGTCAGTTCCTTTTTGGTTTAATGTAACCGCCAGTTCATTATAGTGATTTCTAATGTTGTCAACTTCTCCCCAAACCGGTTTCCAGGTTTCATCAAAAGTGGAAGTTTTGCTATCAGCAATGGTAAAATCATTCAACAAAGATTTTTTATCATCTTTCAGTTCAAGACCCAATTTACTGGTTTTTACAACTTCTTTATTTTTGTATTTTAAATTGTAAGTTGGAGTTCCGTCATTTTGAAGCGAAAATTCCATTACGAACTTTCCTTCGGGGGATTTTAGTTGTTGCGCATTTGCAATTGAGCCAAAAGCCAACAGAATTAAACTTGCGAAAAATAAGTTTTTCATGTTTTTAGTTTTTAAAGGGTTGTAATTTAATTGACATTTACAAGCTGCTTACTTGCAATTATCGGTTTTCCATTTACTATAATCGTTAAATCCTGATCACTGTCTACAGTAAAAGTAGTCTCATTATGATGGACAGCAACTGTTAGAATTTGATTTCTGAAATTAATTTTAAAGGAATAGCCTTTCCATTCTTTTGGAATTTTTGGAGAGAAATGCAATTGATCATTTTTAACTCGCATTCCGCCAAAACCTTCTACAATACTCATCCACGTTCCGGCCATTGAAGTAATGTGACAGCCTTCCTCCACTTCTTTGTTATAATCGTCCAAATCCAGACGGGAAGTTCTTAAGTAGAAAGTATACGCCATCTCCATTTTGTCTAAAACAGCAGCCTGAATCGAATGTACGCAAGGCGAAAGCGAACTTTCGTGAACGGTAAATGACTCATAGAATTCGAAGTTTCGTTTTAATTCTTCTCTCGAAAAATGATCTTCGAAGAAATAAAAACATTGTAAAACGTCAGCTTGTTTGATATAAGGTGAACGTAAAACACGGTCCCAGGACCATTTCTGGTTGATTGGACGTTGTGATTTATCCAAATCTTTTACCGGAACCAAATCTTTGTCTAAGAAACCGTCTTGCTGTAAATAAATTCCAAGTTCTTTCGAAGTTGGGAAATACATATTATCGGCCACTTTTTTCCATTCCTGAATTTCATTCGCCGAAAGGCTTACTTTTTCTAAAATGCGTTTGTGATCTGAAGGATATTCCAGCGCCACTTTAGTAATTTGTTCTGATGCAAAATCAATACACCATTTTGCAGTATAATTGGTGTAAAAATTATTGTTGATGTTGTTTTCGTACTCGTTTGGACCTGTAACTCCCAGAATTACATACTGATTTTTTTCTTTAGAGAAAGAAGCTCTTTGGTGCCAAAACCGCGCAATTCCGATTAAAACTTCCAGACCTTTTTCCGGAATATAAGAGTAATCTCCCGTGTAGCGGTAATAGTTGAAAATGGCAAAAGCAATTGCTCCATTTCTGTGGATTTCTTCGTGTGTGATTTCCCATTCGTTGTGGCATTCTTCACCATTCATGGTTACCATTGGATATAGTGCTGCGCCGTTTTTAAAACCTAAATTATCCTTCGCATTTTCAATCGCTTTATCTAATTGATTGAATCGATACGTCAATAAGTTTCTCGCCACCTGCTGATCTTTGGTCGCCATATAAAACGGAATACAATATGCTTCAGTGTCCCAATAAGTAGATCCACCGTATTTTTCTCCTGTAAAACCTTTTGGACCAATATTCAAACGGGAATCTTTTCCGGAATAAGTCTGGTTTAACTGGAAAATGTTGAAACGAATTCCCTGTTGTGCTTTTACATCGCCTTCAATAGTTATATCCGACATTTCCCAGATTTTTGCCCAGGCTTCAATTTGATTTTGAAGCAAAGCATCATATCCGAAACTAACGGCAGATTTAATTACTTTTTCGGCAGCAGTCAAAGTATTGTCATGGTTTAAAGAAACGGTGTACCCACCAATCTTCTGAATGGCTGAGGTTTGTCCTTTTGCAATAATAGTTCCGTAAGTAAACTGAACTTTATCCTGAGTTGAATCAGTTGTTGATGGCGAAACATGAATGTTTTCACCATTTGCCAGAATTGTATTGTGCATGAAAGTCGTAACTTTAAAATGCGTTTTAAACGTCTGAGCGGTTACAAAAGCCTCGTTTGCTCCTTTTTTTACTTCGAGAGGTTCCCAGAATTTTTCTTCCCAGTTGGTATCTTCATTCTTAACTCCGGAATCAATGTAAGGTTTGTAAACAATTTTGGCGTCTTTGTTTAAAGGGGTGATTTCATATTTGATAATCCCCGCTTCATCCAAATCCAAAGAAAGAAAACGACGTACATTTACCGAGATTTGCGTTCCATTTTTTAGAGTTGCTTCAAAAGAGCGATTGTACCAGCCTTCTTTCATGTTCAGTTCCCTGCGGAAGTTTTTTACCTCAGTGCATTTGCCAAGATCCAGATTTTCCTCGTTGATTTCAACATTAATTCCAATCCAGTTCGGCGCATTAAGGACTTTTGCAAAATATTCGGGATAGCCGTTTTTCCACCAGCCTACCTTGGTTTTATCCGGGTAATAAATTCCGGCAATGTAACTTCCCTGAAAAGTTTCTCCGGAATAGGTTTCTTCAAAATTGGCACGGTGTCCCATAGCACCGTTGCCAAGACTGAAAAGACTTTCGGATGATTTTACGCTGTCGGCATCAAAGCCTTCTTCTATGATGGACCAGTTGTCTGGTTTTATATAATCCTGATTCATTTTTTTTTAATTAGAGAATTAGAGAATGTGCCAATTTGATAATTACTTTTTTGGCTATTTCTAATTGGTGATTGTTTTTATTGTTTTGATTGATGATTTGTAACGATTTATTAGTTTGCTTAAATTTGATAATTAGTCATTTTCTAATTGATTAACTTGTTGATAAAGGTTTCGTCTATTTCAGTAAAATTTTTAAAGATATATTGGGCTTCATGCAAAATTGTTTCCTCACCAATTCCTACACTTACCATTTCTGCAATATTGGCTGCCTGAATTCCTGCAACAGAATCTTCGAATACGATTGCATTTTTTGGATCAATGTTTAGTAATTGAGCTGCTTTTAAGAAAACTTCCGGATCCGGTTTTGCATTGGTAACATCATTTCCGTCAACAATAAAATCGAAATAGGAAATAATTCCGGTTTTCTCTAAAATTGGTCTTGCATTTTTGCTGGCAGAACCTAACGCAATTCCCTGGTTTTTATCTTTTAATAATTGAAGAATTTTAAAAACTCCGGGAAGAATCTCGCTTTCGTCCATGTCAATTAAATAAGATAAGTAATCTTCATTTTTCTGAATCAGCCATTTGTCTTTGTCTTCCTGAGAAGCCTGAACATTTCCTAATTCAAGAATAATGTCTAACGAACGAACGCGGCTTACTCCTTTAAGTAATTCGTTATGTTCGTGTGTGAAATTGATTTTTAATTCCTGAGCGATTTTCTGCCAGGCTAAAAAATGATATTTGGCGGTATCGACAATGACTCCGTCAAGGTCGAATAGGAATGCTTTTTTCATTATAAGGGAAATGCTATTTTATTATTTTTGGATAGTATCGTCTACATCTTTTACTTTGTAGACTAAAAGAGCAGCAATTAAAAAGCTAACTCCGCTGGTAATTAAGGCGTAAATTGCTTCTCCGTTGTAAAGGTATTTTACAATTGGGCCGCCAATTAATGCATTTACAATTTGTGGAATAACAACGAAGAAGTTGAAAATTCCCATGTAAACACCCATTTTTTTCGGTGCGATGGAACCAGCAAGAATCGCATACGGCATTGCCAGAATACTAGCCCAGGCAACTCCAATTAAAATCATAGGCAATACCACCCAGTCTTCATTTGGCATAAAATAAATAGAAATTAATCCAATTCCTCCAATGATTAATGAAACGGCGTGAGTTGATTTTCGTCCGATTTTTTTAGCAATGTAAGGAAGGAAAAACAGTGCTATGACAGCAGAAACTAAGTTGTAAACACCAAACAGAATTCCTACCCAGTCACCAGCGTCCTGATATTGCTGGCTTGAAGTATCGCTTAAAGGCAATCCGTAAATGTGATGTGCGATGGCGGGAGTGGTAAAAACCCACATACCAAATAATCCAAACCAGGAAAAAAACTGCACCCAGCTAAGCTGACGCATTGTTGTTGGCATTTTTGCAAAGTCTGTAAAAATGTCTGTCAATTTTGATTTTTCTTCTGTTGGAATATCTTTTTCGCTTTGAGGATCTTCAAAATTAGCCAGCTCTTCCGGAGAATATTCTGTGGTTGTAAAAAGGGTAACTAAAATGGAACCAATTAAAACCGCTGCTCCAATGATAAATGATAATTTTAGGTTTAAAGGAATACTTCCCGGAACAGCATTATTCGAAATGTCAAACCATTTTGTTAAAACATAAGGCAATGCTGAACCAATTACGGCTCCAAAACCAATCAATGAAGTTTGAATACTAAAACCGGCCGTACGCTGATCTGTTCTTAAATTATCACCAACCAAAGCCCGAAAAGGTTCCATGGCGATATTAAAAGAAGCATCCATGATCATTAACATTCCGGCTCCAACCCATAAAGCAGGCAATACTGAAATGAAAATATTAGCCTGAGGCATTAAAATTAAACCAACCGAAGCCAGGATTGCACCAACCAGAAAAAAGGGTTTTCGTCTTCCCAATTTTCCCCACGTTTTGTCGCTGTAATGACCAATAATAGGCTGCACTATTAATCCCATAAGGGGAGCAATAATCCAGAACCATGAAAGTTCATGTACGTCGGCACCAAAAATTTGAAGAATTCTGCTGGCATTTGCATTTTGAAGTGCAAACCCCATTTGTATTCCCAGGAATCCGAAACTCATGTTCCAAATTTCCCAGAAACTTAATTTACGCTTTTCCATTATCGTAATTTGAAAAAATTATACGATAAGCGCTTTGCTTATCAAAACTTACTGTTTTTTTCGAAGTAAAAGTAAAAGCCTTGATGGCCGTAAAAGTATAAATTAATTTTAGATATATGCTAATAAAAAAGCCATAAATAGTATTTATGGCTTTAGAATGTGTTGATTTTAAGAAAATTAGTCAGTAGATTCTCTTTTTATAAGATGCGTTTCTATTACTTCTGTGGTGTAATTTTCATTTTCTTCTTCCTCATCATCATGTTCAGCTTCTAGTCTTTCAATAAGCATTTTAGCCGCTTTATTGCCCATTTTTTTTCCGCTTTGGCTTACCGTTGTAATACTTGGTGAAGAATATTTAGAGATAATTCCGTCGGTAAAAGCAATTACTGCTAAATCCTCTGGAATTTTTAAACCCATTTTGCTGGCAGTTTTGATTATTGTTACAGCAAAAAGTTCATTTACGGCAAAAACGGCATCAAAAGCCCTGTCATGCAAAAGTTGGCTAATGGTTATTTCGCACGTATCTACATCTTCAATTTTTATAATTAAATCTTCATTGAATGGTAATCCGTTGTCCAATAGTGCTTTTTCGTAACCGTCGGTTCTCAATTTCCCAACACTTACATAATCTACAGTTGTTACGAGAGCGATTTTTTTTCTTCCATTATCAATTAAACTCTGAACCGCCTCATAAGCCGCCGCTTTATCATCAATTATGACTTTATCACATAAAATATCATTGGTTACGCGGTCGAACATCACGACTGGCATTCCCTGATTGATGACTTCTGTGATATGATGAAAATCACCTTTGTATTGTGTTTCTTTTGAAAGTGACATAATAAATCCATCGATACTTCCATTGGCCAGCATCTCCATATTCAAAACTTCCTTGTCAAATGAATCACCGGATAAACAAATAACAACACTATAACCATTTTCATTGGCAACCTGTTCTATGCCATCAATAACAGTAGAGAAAAAATAATGTACAATTTCCGGAATGATAATACCAATACTTTTGGTTTTTCGGTTTTTTAGACTAAGAGCGATGTTGTTGGGCTTGTAATTGTAAAATTTGGCAAAAGCCTGCACTTTTAACCGGGTTTCTTCGCCAATTTCAGAACTGTTTCGCAGTGATTTTGAGACGGTTGAAATAGATACATCCAGCTCTTTTGCAATCTGTTTCAGGGTCACTTTTCGCTTCATAATGCTAATTTGAAAAAAATGTTATTACTAATAAAGGTATGTTTAATTTTTGGAAATCTCAGTTTTATCCTTAAAAAACCCATATAAAATATAAAGTTTTCAACACTACCACGTTTTCGTAAACCAATAAAATTTGTCACTCGTCGGGCATGTTAATTAATTCCTAATTTTGAAATTCGAAGTAAAATTAAAAACTTAACTAACAATCACAAACTCAAACTAATTTAAACAAAAAGTATGAAAACAATTTCACAAAAGTTGTTATTTTTATTCCTGCTGTTGCCGTTTTCTATGCTCGCTCAAAGCACATTAAATGGTTCAGTTGTCGATAAAGCGACAGGACAACCAATCCCGGGAGTAAATGTAAATGTACAGGGTGCTCCCGGTGGGACATCGACAGGTTTTGACGGTAATTTTCAGTTGCCAAATGTAAAAAATGGCAACAAAATCGTTGTTTCCTTTATTGGATACAAGACTACTACTGTTGATTATAATGGTCAAAAAACAGTAAGCATTTTATTGGAAGAAGACACCAATGTACTTAAAGAAGTAGTCGTACAGGTAGGTTACGGAACTGTTAGGAAAAAGGATGCGACAGGTGCTGTAACAGTTTTATCATCTGCTCAGCTTAACAAAGGACCGGTAGGTTCTGCAGACCAGCTTTTGGTTGGTAGGGCTGCAGGTGTAAGAATTACTGCAGATGGCGGAGCACCGGACTCTAATCCAAATATCAGAATTAGAGGAGGAAGCTCATTATCCGGAAACAACAGTCCGTTAATTATTATTGATGGCGTGCCGATTGATAATACGAACCCGGCTGGTATTTCAAACCCGTTAACATTGATCAACCCTAATGATATTGATACGTTTGCAATCTTAAAAGATGCTTCGGCAACTGCAATTTACGGATCAAGAGCATCAAATGGTGTTATCATTATTACCACTAAAAAAGGGGTTTCAGGCGCTCCGAAATTTAACTTTTCATCTAATGTAACAATTGGAAAAGTCAACAATCCTGTTGATATGCTAAGCGGAACTGAATTTACTTCTTTCATGCAAAAATACCATCCTTCTTATACTAATTTGTTAGGGATTCCAGATGGTTCGGGTGCAACTGATATTGCCGGAACTCCTCAAATAGAAGGAAGAATTTTATCTGATACTAATTGGCAGGATTTAATCTACAGGGAATCTATTTCTACAGACAATAATTTCAGTGCCAGAGCAAACCTGTTTGGAAAAATTCCGTTCAGAGCTTCTGTTGGCTATGCAAAAAATGAAGGTGTTGTAAAAACGAATGATTTGGACAGATACTCGGCTTCTATTAAGCTTTCCCCGGTTCTTTTGGATAATCACTTAAAAATTGATGTAAATGCAAAAGGAATTTCGGTTAAGAAAAATGCCATTGATGGTGATGCCGTTATTGGGAATGCTTTAGGGATGGATCCGACAAAACCGGCTTATGACAATAGCGCTACTAATAGATTTGGAGGATATTATCAATTATTAAATACCAATAACTCTTTAAGCGGACAACAAAATCCTCTGGCTATTTTAAACCAGAGATCCCGTCCTGAGGAAGTTCAGAAATTATTAGGAAATATCGAATTAGATTATAAAATGCCATTTTTGGAAGCTTTGAGAGCTGTAGCAAACGTAGGTATCGAAGCATCTAAAACTAAAATCGAGGAAACATACACGGATAATTCTATTCAGACTTATCAGTTGGATAATTCTGCTGTAACAACACCTCCAACGTATGTTTTTAATCCGGGGTTGAATTATTTGGAAAACCAGACAGTAACCAATAAAACATTGGATGCTTATCTGGCTTACACTAAAAATTTAGATGGGTTTGTTTCAAGAGTAGATGCTCAGGCAGGATATTCCTATCAGAACTTTGTAACGGATGGAAATAAAGAAATTTACAGATATAGCACTGTTAATGGTTTGAGAGAATTAACACCAAATCCGGCTAATCCCAACAATAGATATTTTAACGAAAGAAACTTACAGTCCTTTTTCGGAAGAGCTAATTTTGATTTGGTGAATAAATATTTGTTTACATTGACTTTAAGAGCTGACGGTTCCTCTTTATTTAAAGAAGACAGCAGATGGGGTTATTTTCCTGCGGCAGGTTTTGCATGGAGAATCAAGGATGAAACCTTCTTAAAGGATTCAAGAACTTTTAAGGAATTAAAATTAAGAGTAGGATATGGTATAACGGGTCAGCAGGACATTACCGGTGTGGCAGGTTCTTATCCGTATAGTGCTTTATTTGGTTCTACAAGTGCTTCAAGTACTTATATTCCTGGTGTAAACGGATATTTTGCAAAACCTTATAACGAAGATTTAACCTGGGAGAAAACAACGACTTATAATGTAGGAGTTGATTTTGAATTATTCGAAAATAGTATCGTTACAGGTAGTATTGATGCGTATCAAAAATATACAAATGATTTGCTTTCAGTAGTTTCGGCTCCTCCGGGACAGGCATTAACGAACGAATTTGTTTCGAATGTTGGTGAGATGGAAAATAAGGGTATTGAAGGAAACCTGAATGTGAAAGTAATAAGCGGCAACGATTTCAATTTAGCTGTAAATGGTAACATTGCATATAATATAGGCGAAATTACGGACCTTAATAACAGACTTACCAATGTAGATAATACTTCTACCATTCCAAATGGAACAGGTCAGAAAATTGCTTATAATACTGTAGGGGAACAACCTTATTCTGCCTGGATTTTTGAACAGATTTATGATTCAAACAACAGAGCAATTGAAAACGCTTTTGTAGATAAAAACGGGGACGGAGTTATTGATGATAATGACAGAAGTTATGTAGCATTACGACCAAACTGGACTTACGGTTTTGGCTTAACGGCTAATTATAAAAAATTCGACTTAAGCACAACTTTTAATGGTCAGATTGGTGGAAAAGTATATAATGCCAGAAAACTTCAATCAGGGTATTTAGATAAAGCTATTCCGGTTAACTCTACTAATTTAACTAACGTTGTAAACACTGATTACGTTTTTCAGAATGTAAATGGAAATATTCCTTTTTCTAATTATTACTTAGAAGATGCAAGTTTCTTGCGTTGTCAGAATATTACTCTAGGGTATAATTTTGATACTATATTAAAAGGTATGGTTTTAAGATTATATGCTTCTGCCAATAACTTATTTATCGTAACAGATTACACTGGTGTTGATCCGGAAAACTTTAATGGAATTGATAATAATTTCTATCCAAGATCCAGAACGTTTAGTTTCGGTCTGAATTTAGATTTTTAATAAAAAAATATACAAAAATGAATCAATTTAAATTTAAAATAATAGGAGCTGCTTTTGTTCTTTTCTTATTCGCTTCCTGTGTGGATGACCTGAATACAGAACCAAAAGTAGAGTTGACTTTGGATAAGCTTTTAGAGCAGGATCCAAATGCAGTAGACGGTTTGGTTTCTAAAATTTATGGAACTTTCGCTCTTTCAGGACCAGATGGTCCGGCATCTACGGATGTGGTTACAAAAGATGCAGGTGAGGCTGCTTTTTTGAGAGGAATTGTAAACTTGCAGGATTTTTCTGCAGATGGGATGAAAAACCGTTGGGGAGATGATGGTCTGGATCAGTTGACGACTACAAGTAACTGGAACCCAAATAACAAATTTTTCAGGTATTTGTATGACAGAGCTTACTATACAATTCCACAGGCCAGTAATCTGATCAAAATTTTAAAATCAACAACAGTTGCTGTTCCTAACAAAGAAAATCATATTGCAGAACTTCGTTTTTTAAGAGCTTTAGCTTATTATTATGTGATTGACTGTTTTGGTAAAGGTGTTATTACAACTGAAGATGATATTAATACATCGACACCTAAAAAGGAATCGACAAGAAAAGAGCTTTTTGAGTTTGTTGAATCAGAATTAAAAGATATTGAAGGTACTATTACGGCAACTAAATCGTATGGTAAAGCCGATAAACATGTAGTAAGAATGTTACTGGCAAAATTATATTTAAATGCTGAGGTGTATTCAGGAACTCCAAGATATGATGATGCTTTAACGTATACAAAAAAGGTAATTGATGAAGGAGGTTATACGATTGCTCCAAAATTTGTAAGTGTTTTTTCTGGCGATAACGACACTTCACCTGAAATTATCTATACTTTAATTGCTGATGCTGTTGTAAGTCAGGGTTACGGTAATACAACTTACATCGTAAATGGAAATTTAAGTACAGAAACGATGAATCCAAATGATTTTGGTTCGACTGATAACTGGGGAGGACACAGAGCAACAAAAGCCTGGTACGGATTATTCAATAATGGTGATTTAGCCAATTCTCCAGATGACAGGGCAAAATTGTTCTGGACAACCGGACATTCTTATGAAATGAATGATTATAAATTATGGACAGATGGTTATCCAAGTGTAAAATTCAGAAACAAAAATTTTGTAGGAACTTCTAATGCAACCAGTTTTTCTAATACTGATTTCCCTTTGTTCAGGCTTGCTGATGCGTATCTGATGTATGCGGAGTGTGTGGTAAGAGGAGCTTCTGGCGGTACTGCCCAAACAGCTTTGGATTATGTTAATGCAGTGAGAAACAGATCTAATGCAGGAGCGATTACAGCCGGACAGCTTACATTGAATTTTCTTTTGGATGAAAGAGCAAGAGAATTGAACATGGAAGGCCACAGAAGACAAGATTTGATTCGTTTCGGAAAATTTACCGGAGGATCTTATTTATGGCCTTGGAAAGGTGGGGTAAAGAATGGAACTTCGATTCCTGATACTTACAACTTGTATCCTATTCCAACAAGTGCTTTACAGTCAAATTCAAATTTAACCCAAAATTTGGGGTATCCTCAATCTTAATTAAGAGAAACATGAAAAATATAGTAAAACTAAGCATATTTTCAATGTTGTTTGCGACAATACTGTCTTGTAATCCGGATGACCATGTAATTTTAACAGCATCTGAGGCACCTAAATTACTGACGCCTGCAGCAGGCTTTAGTATTGTTTTGTCAAAAGAAACTGAAAATAACGTTGCAGCCGAAGTAAAATGGGATGCTGCAAAATACACAGGTTCTCAAACTGTGGTAAATTATACTATTGAAATTGCAAAAGCAGGAACTAATTTTGCTAACCCTATTTCAGTAGCAACTACAACTGAGCTTTCCAAAAGTTTAAAAGTGTCTGAATTAAATCCGGCACTTATAAATGCAGGGTTTGCTGAAAAACAAGTGAATGACGTAGAGATTCGCATAAAATCTGTTGTAGGAACATCAGGAATGCCTCAATATTCTAATGTCAATACTTTTAAAGCAACTCCGTATCGCGTGCCATTAGCTTCCTCTCACTGGTTAGTAGGAGCGGCTACACCAGGAGGCTGGTCATGGGAAGGAGATGCAGAAACTGAATTGCCTTTAGTTACTGGAAAAACAAATGTTTATCAGGTAACTATAGTTCTTAAAAGTGGCGAAGCTTTTAGGGAGTTTTTAGGAAATAACTTTACAAATGACGGGAACTGGGATTCAAGTCATAACTACACTTATTATACAGGGCTAGGTTTTACTATTGATTCAGAATTAGTAAATGCTGGTGATGGCGATGCCAATTTTAAATACACCGGACCAACAGGATCAAGGGTTTTGACAATTGACAATGCTGCTAAAACAATAACATTAGACTAATTTTTAGTCTCAATATTGAAAAGGCTATCTCTTATGATAGCCTTTTTTTATAAACGCTAACTAAAACCAACCACTTTAATTATGAAAAAAATTATACTATCACTATTTCTTTTGTTGTCAATAGGGGCTTTTGCTCAACCACAAAACGTAACCTATTCAGTATCTCCAACAACTTTTGAAGAAAACAATGCAATTACCATCACAATAAACGGAAGTAATTTTAATGAAGCAGCATGGGGAATTGCCGCAACCCACGAGTTGTATTTGTGGGCCTGGGCTTTTGATACCAATGACACCACTCCAAAAGGAACGCCTGACAATGGGGACTGGACAGCTTCCAGCCCAGCAAGTATTTTTACTTATAATGCAGGAACGGATACTTATACCAAGACCATAACTCCAAGTGCGTATTACAATGCAACAGGAATTGGCAGAATTGGTTTTTTGGTTAAAGCAAAAGATGGATCCGGCGATAAAAAATCACAGGATATTTTAGTCGAAGTAGGGACTTTTCAGGCGACGCTTACATCACCTTTAGAAAATAGTACCACTATTGTAACATCAGGTTCAAATTTTACTACAACAGCAACCAACACAAATGGTGTGGCCAGTTATGTTTTAAAATCAAACGGAAACACGATTAATACCAATTCAGCTACATCCAATTATTCATTTAATCATACTAATATCACGACAAATCAGAGTTACGAATTACTGATTACACAAGGAGCTACAACAATTTCTAAAAAGTTTTCGGTTGTCGTAAATCCAAATACGGTTTCAGAGGTAATGCCCGCTGGTTTAGTTGATGGAATAAATTACAATGCAAATGATGTAACAAAAGCTACATTGGTTCTGGATGCACCATTAAAAGACTTTGTGTATGTTGCAGGAAGTTTCAATAACTGGCAGCCTTCATCGGCTTATGCCATGAAAAAAGATCCCGTTTCAGGCAAATTCTGGTTGGAATTGTCAGGTTTGGTATCGGGAGTGGAAAATACGTATCAGTATTGGGTTGTGGATGCAACTCCACTGGCAAATTCACCTTCATTGGTTAAAATAGCAGATCCTTATTCGACATTGGTTTTATCTCCTTATGATGATGGTACAATTCCGGCTTTAAATTATCCTAATATGCCTGTCTATCCAACAGGACAGCAATTTGAAGTAACCGTTCTAAAAACCGGGCAATCACCTTACAACTGGCAGGTAACCAATTTTACAAAACCGGAGAAAGATAAATTAGTAGTTTATGAAGTTTTAGTTCGTGATTTTGATGCCAACAGAAACTACCAAAGTTTAATAGACAGAATAGATTATTTTAGAAATCTAAAAATAAATGCCATTCAGTTAATGCCTGTAATGGAGTTTGAAGGCAATGAAAGCTGGGGTTACAATACTTCTTTTCACATGGCTTTGGATAAGTTTTATGGCACTTCTGACAAATTGAAAGAACTGATCGATTTATGTCACCAAAACGGAATTGCAGTTATTTTGGATGTGGCTTTGAATCACGCTTTCGGAAGAAATCCTATGGTGAGAATGTGGATGAATGATCCTGACGGAGACGGATTTGGATCGCCAACTATTGAAAACCCTTATTTTAATACTGTTGCCAGACACAGTTATAATGTTGGAGAGGATTTTAATCATCAGTCGATTAGAACTCAAAACTATGTAAAACGTGTAGTAAAACAATGGGTTGAAGAATATAAAATTGACGGTCTACGTTGGGATCTGACAAAAGGATTTACTCAAAATTGCTCTGCTGCCGATGAAAATTGTACGAATGCCTATCAACAGGACAGAGTGGATGTTTTGAAATCATACGCAGATTATTCATGGAATTTAGATCCTGCACATTATACCATATTTGAACATTTAGGAACTGATTTGGAAGAACAACAATGGGCGAATTACAAAGTTTCAGAATCACCAGCTAAAGGAATCATGATGTGGGGAAAAATGACAGATCAATATAATGAATTGTCGATGGGGTACAACGGTAATATTTCGAGAATGACCAGTTCTAGTCGTGGCTTTACTGCCAATCGACTAATGGGTTATGCCGAAAGTCATGATGAGGAAAGGCTGATGTATAAAAACATCCAGTACGGAAATTCAAATAATCCATCTCATGATGTAAAAACATTAAACACAGCATTGTCAAGAATGTCAGCTATCGGTGCGGTTTCATTATTGGTTCCGGGTCCAAAAATGATTTGGCACTTTGGTGAATTAGGATGGGATTCTTCAATTTTTACCTGTAACAATGGTACTGTAAATGATGCTTCTGCAGCTATAGCAGAAGACTGTAAATTGGATACCAAACCACAACCGCAATGGACAGGAAACTGGCTGGGAAATGGCTCAAGAAGCCAAATTTACAACAATTGGGCAAAAATGATAACCATGAAAATAGCTGAACCGGTTTTTTCCGGAACGGTATCAATTGCCGATGTGAATTCATTGTATCCGAACATTAAGATTACAAATGCAAATTTAGCTGCCAATCAACTTAAAGATGTGTTAATCGTAGCAAATTTAAATGTGACCACACAAAACGTTGCAACAGGTTTTTCCTATCCTGGAACATGGTACAATTTGATGGATAATACTACAATAAATGTTACAGATGTGAATGCCTTGATAAATATTCCGGCTGGAGAATACCGAATTTACGGAAATAAACAGGCCAATCTGGCTATTGCTGACTTTGAAAAAGACAATTCAGTGAGTTTGTATCCAAATCCTGTTTCGGATTATTTTACCTTAAATTTTGCAGTATCAAAAGTTGAGGTGTATTCTATTTCAGGTCAGTTGCTAAAAAGTTTTACCGCAAATGGAAAAACAGATTTTCAATTTGGAGTAAGCGATTTAAAAACAGGTTTATATGTTGTAAAAACTTTCGATGATAATAGTAAAATTCAAATTCTGAAATTTATTAAAAGATAGATTGTAGAGATTTGAATATTTTGGTTAGTTGGTAATGCAAAAGGGCTGTCGAAATAGACAGCCCTTTTAATTTTATGTGCTTAAATTTAGTTCTCTTTATCGTATTCTCCTATCAAGGCAAAGTAACCAAATGTGCCCAGTCCCAAAACAATCAACGGGGTCAGGATAAATAGGATGATGATTCCAAATACCAAATCTTCCTGCTGGTCTGATAGGAATTTTGGCAGGCCAAATTCAAAAATGCAAAAATAAGCTGCGGCTATTGCCAATACAATCCACAGAATTCCTAACGCTTTTTTTATTATATTCATTTTTCAGCAGATTAAATGTGAGTATTTTTGTTCTTATTGTCGATATAAATCATTCCGATTACAAAACAAACCGAAGCAATTATAATGGGATACCAAAGACCGTCGAGATAAAAATCCGGTTTGCCTGAATTTTGTGCATGTGTTACAAAATAAGTAGATATTGCAGGAAGCAAACCTCCAAAAATACCATTTCCAACATGATAAGGTAATGACATCGAAGTATATCTGATTTTTACCGGAAACATTTCAACCAAAAAGGCTGCAATTGGACCGTAAACCATTGTCACAAACAGAACCTGAACAAAAACAAGGAAAACCAATGTCCATTTATCATGTGAATTAATAATAATGGATGTATTAGTAATAGTATGGTTTGTTTTCGAATCAACGCTCTTTTTTTCCTCTAACACAGTCCCGTCGGTAAATTCTTTATGAGTGGTGTAGTGAATGTCATTGTTTTTTGCCGTTTCTGAAATAGTTTTGGTTTTTTCCGGCATTTCGGTTTTCAGTGTGATGTCTGTGGTAGTATACATCGCCTTGTAAATGGGTCTGTAAAGTAATATGGCCAGAAGCATACCGCCCATCATTATGTATTTACGTCCGATTTTGTCACTCAGCCATCCAAAAAGAATAAAAAATGGTGTACCTATCAAAAGTGCAATTCCCAATAAACTGTCAACCTGGGAGGAATCAATGCTCATAACGGTTTTCATAAAACTCATGGCGTAGAATTGTCCGGTGTACCAGACTACTCCCTGACCCATAGTAGCGCCAAATAAAGCAAGCAATACAAATTTTAAATTATATCGGTTTCCAAAACTTTCTTTTAAAGGATTAGTACTAGTTGTTCCTTCTTTTTTAGCTTTTGCAAATTCAGGAGATTCGTCCATGTTTTTTCTGATGAGGTAAGAAACTCCTACCATAACAATAGAAACCCAAAAAGGAACACGCCATCCCCAGGTGTCAAAATCTTCTGCTGAAAGCACATTTTTTGTTGCCAGAATAACCATCAATGAAATGAACAAACCAACCGTTGCAGTAGTTTGAATCCATGAAGTCCAATAACCGCGTTGTCCAACAGGGGCATGTTCAGCAACATAAGTAGCTGCTCCTCCGTATTCGCCTCCCAGGGCAAGACCTTGGAGTAAACGCAAAATCAAAACCAACAGTGGTGCGAGAAATCCAATAGTTTCATAGCTGGGAATACAGCCAATTAAAAAAGTAGAACCACCCATTAATAATAATGTAGCCATAAAAGTGTATTTACGACCAATAATATCACCAAGTCTTCCAAAAAATAAAGCACCAAAAGGGCGAACTACAAATCCAGCGGCAAAAGTCGCCAATGTCGATAAAAATGCGGCGGTAGGATTGTCACTTGGGAAAAATTTTGTTGAAATTACAACAGCTAGACTTCCAAAAATATAGAAATCATACCATTCAATCATAGTTCCCATTGAAGAAGCCGAAATCACTTTCCAGATGCCTTTTGTAGATGTGTTACTCATAAACTGCAAGTAATGTAATTGGTAATAAATAAATAATTGAAATATTTTTTTACGAATATAAAAGATATTTATTTATTTGGTTGATACTTTTTTAACAAAAGCACATTAATTGTTTGTTTTACACTTTTGGGTAAAAAAATCTTCTGGGAATGAATGTGACAAATTTTTATCGAAAATTACACAAATTTCATTTTTAAACTTTACAGTAATTTTAAATTTTAGCGTTATTTAGGAGAAGTATAAAAACAAAAAACCCGAATATTGCTATTCGGGTTTTGTGGTACCTCCAGGGATCGAACCAGGGACACATGGATTTTCAGTCCATTGCTCTACCATCTGAGCTAAGGTACCTTGCGTATTACATCACTTTTTGTCTATTTTCATAGCGTTGTGTGAACGTGTTTGCGGGTGCAAAGATAGAATCATTTTTCGTTTATCCAAAACATTTTTTTAAAAAAATCAATTCGTACCTTCGCATTGGTAAATAAAAAAATATGGTTTTAACTGTTGATGTTGGTAATACCCGAATTAAAGCTGCTGTTTTTGAGGGAAGTACTGTTTTGGAAAATTTTGTTTTTGACAAAAATGAACTCGAAAAAAAAATTAAAAATATTTTAAAAAAATTTCAAAATTGCTCTGATTTGGTTGTGGCATCCGTCGGAAGTATCGAAAAAATATCTTTTTTGGCTTTCGAAAAACAGCTGAATGTTCATTTTTTGACAAATGAGGATCATTTTCCTTTTGTTAATAAATATGAAACACCAAAAACATTAGGGATTGACAGAATGGTTTTGGCTGCAGGAGCAACTTTACGGTTTCCTAAACAAAACAGATTGGTGATTGATGCAGGAACTTGCATAACCTATGATTTTATCGACGAGTTTGATAATTATCTGGGAGGAGCCATTTCTCCGGGTCTGCGTTTGCGTTATGAAGCATTGCATAATTACACAGCCAGACTGCCTTTGCTAACTTTGGAAATTCCGGAATCCTATACAGGCAGTTCTACCGCACAGGCAATTCATTCAGGAGTAGTCAATGGATTCGTCTATGAGATTGATGGTTTTATCGATGAATATCGGGAAAATTATTCAAATTTTATAATAATTTTAACGGGTGGAGATACAGATTTTTTGGCTAAACGATTAAAAAATACCATATTTGCCAATTCAAATTTCTTGCTTGAGAGTTTGAACCAAACATTTCAATATAAAATCAAAAATGATTAAAAAAATTATAGTAAGCACCTGTCTGCTTATATCGTTCGTTTCATTTGCTCAGCAAGGCACAGCTTCTCCTTATTCATTTTATGGAATTGGTGATATGAAGTTTAAGGGAACTCTTGAAAACAGATCTATGGGAGGTGTTTCGGTTGAACAGGATAGTATTCATATGAATGTCGAAAATCCTTCCAGTTATGCAAATTTGAAGCAGACTACTTTTACTATTGGAGCTACTTACGGCACATCTAAACTAAAAACAGATGAGCAAACTGCAAAAGCTTCAAGATCTACTTTTGATTATCTTCTGGTAGGAATACCTATGGGAAAATTTGGTGCAGGATTTGGATTGATTCCGGTTTCTTCCGTAGGATATAAGATTCTAAATGACAATTCAGCAACTCCGGGACTTACAAGCAGTCAGTATGAAGGTAAGGGAGGCGTGAATAAGGTTTTTCTTGGTTTAGGATATAAGCTAAAGCCAAACTGGAATATTGGAGCAGACATTCAGTATAATTTTGGAAAAATTGAAACGACAAGTCTGGAGGCTATTTCAGGAGTGTCTTCCAGTACAAGTGAAATTAATACTTCGAGGCTTTCGGGTGTTAATTTTAATATTGGAACAATGTATCAGAGAAAAATAAAGGAAAAATTAAATCTGTACACAAGTCTAAACTATACTTTTTCCAGTAAGTTAAAATCAGAGAGTGAGAGAATTATAAGAGTAAGTTCAGATCCGGATCAGGTAGTTTTGCCTTCTAATACAACAAATCTGGAATTGCCAAGCCGATTAACATTGGGCGCAGGTATTGGTGAAGCCAGAAAATGGCTTGTAGGTACTACGCTGGCTTTTCAGGGCAGTGGTGAATTTAATAACTACTATAACACAAGTGAAGATGTTCGCTATGAGAATTATTCCAAATATGCAGTAGGAGGATATTATATTCCAAATTACACCTCTTTCTCGAGCTATTTTAGCAGAGTTACCTACAGAGCAGGATTGAAATATGAAAAAATCGGATTAGTCGTGAATAACGAGTCAATAAACGATGTCGGAATGACAATTGGCGCCGGATTCCCAATAACAGGATCATTTTCAAATGTTAATTTTGGAATTGAATTTGGAAAAAAAGGAACGGTATCATCTAATTTGATTCAGGAAAATTACATCAACTTCAGTCTTGGTTTTTCTTTTAATGATAAATGGTTCGTGAAAAGTAAATTCAACTAACGTTTGGCTTTTTTAAGCTCAATACAATTTACTACATTTGGCAAATGAATTTACCAAAAAAACATACTATTATAACCGTTGTCACAGTTTTTGCTGTGACACTGTTTTTTGGATGCGAAAGTAATTTTAAAGAAGTTCAGAAAATTAATTTTTCTGAATTTATTCCAGCTGGGGATACCGATACGGCTACAATAAAATATACAGATTCAGGACGTATTACTGCAGTACTTAAAAGCAGGAAAATGTTAGATTATTCTAATGTTGAATTTCCTTTTACGGAATTTCCCAAAGGAATCGATGTAACGTTATATGATAAAAAACAAAAACGTACTTTTATAAAATCAAATTATGCCGTGTCTTATAAAGACACCGGATTAATTGATCTGCAGGGAAAAGTAAAAATAACGTCTGAAACCGGGCAGATGCTTGAAACGGAACAATTGTACTTTGATCAGAAGAATGAGTGGTTTTATACGGAGAGAAAATTCAAGCTGACGGATGCAAAAGGGGTTTCGAATGGTCAGGGAATTGATTTTAGCAAAGACTTTAAAATAATTAATTCACAACGAATAACCGGCGAAATAGAAGCCGACGAATAAAAATACAATTATGGGTTATTTAAAATATACACAATACATTTATCTGGCATTTGCAATTTACTTTATTTTTGATGGTATAACAAAACTCAACGAGGGTGGCGATACTTTCTGGTTAAGTTTTGCAATTGCTGTAATGGCTATTTTTATGTTTTTCTTCAGGAGAAAATTTGCAAAGAAATTTGACGATAATAAAAAGAAGTAAAAAATGGAAATTAGTATTATAATACTATGTTTAATACTATCAGCCTTCTTTTCCGGAATGGAAATTGCCTTTGTTTCTTCTAACAAAATCTATCTTGAAATTGAAAAAAAGCAAGATAATTTCATTTCAGGAATATTAACCAGACTTACTGAAAAGCCTTCAAAGTTTATTGCCGCTATGCTCATTGGAAACAATGTGACATTAGTGATTTACGGTTTTTATTCAGCTGATCTGATTTTGAAAAATATTGGACATTTCGGATATCAGTTTTCTGATTTAACTACACTTGTAATTCAAACCGTGATTTCTGTGTTCATAGTGTTGAGTACGGCAGAATTTTTTCCAAAAGTTTTTTTTCAAATATACGCAAATTCACTAATCAGGATTTTTGCTATTCCGGCCTATTTATTTTACCGCCTGTTTTACTACGTTTCCACTTTTTTTATATGGATTTCCGATTTGTTATTAAGGAAGTTCTTTAAGACAGAAGGAGATGAAGTGCAATTGTATTTTAGCAAAATTGAACTTGGTAATTATATTCTGGAACAAATGAGTTCTGTGGAGGAAAATGAAGAAGTCGATTCTGAAATCCAGATTTTTCAGAATGCTTTGGAGTTTTCAGGAGTAAAAGCACGGGATATCATGACACCCCGAACAGAAATTGTTGCTATAGATTTGTTTGACAGTATTACGGATCTTAAAGATTTATTTATTGAGACAGGGTATTCTAAAATAGTGGTAAGCCAGAATTCATTGGATGATATAGTAGGTTATGTGCATTCTTTTGATTTGTTTAAAAAACCAAATACGATCAAGTCTGTTTTAATGTCCGTTGAATTTGTGCCAGAAACTATTTTAATAAAAGATGCACTGAGTTTGCTGATTAAAAAACGAAAGAATGTTGCCGTTGTTTTAGATGAATATGGCGGAACTTCAGGAATAATCACAATAGAAGATATTGTAGAGGAACTCTTTGGTGAAATTGAAGATGAGCATGATCTGGATGAAGAATTAATAGAACAGCAATTAGGCAATAATAAATATCTTTTTTCAGCCCGATTAGATGTTGCCTATTTAAATGAGACATATAAACTAGAAATTCCTGAAGAGGATTCTTATGGTACTTTAGGGGGGTTTATTGTGGATTTTACAAAAGATATTCCTCAAAAAGGAGAAAAGATAAAAATTGGAAACTATCATTTTTTGATAGAAGAATGTTCAAACAAAAAAATCGATTTAGTGAAAATGACGATAAAAGAATGATTTTTTTTTCACTAATTAAAAAAATTGCGCAAAATAAAAGGCTAGTTGTATTGTTATTAATTAGATAATTGTATTTTCGCAAACTGAATATAAAATTAACAACAATAGAAATGGCAGTTTTAGCAAAAATTAGACAGCGTTCCGCTTTATTAATAGGAGTTATTGCACTTGCATTATTTGCATTTATAATACAGGATCTTTTTAGCAGCGGTACTTTTAGTCAAAGTTCAAAAGATGTAGGAAGCATCGATGGAAAAGATATTTCATTTGAAGACTTTAGAGTTAAAGTTAGTAATGTTGAAAAAAGCGGGCAAGGAATCACTTCCACTGAAGCTGCAAACAGAGTATGGGATCAGGAAGTTTCAATTGCTTTATTGTCAACTCAATTTGACAAATTAGGATTGAGAGTAGGCGAAAAACACCTGCTTGAAGTTTTAAAATCTGATCCGAATATTGGTAAAAACCCAATGTTTTTAAATGCTGCAGGTATTTTTGATATTGTAAAATTCAAAGAATATTTTAAAGCAAATCCTGAAGCGGCTCAATTTATTACTGAAAAAGAGAAAGATGCAACATTAAATGCAAAATTCCAAATCTACAATACATTAGTAAAATCAGGCCTTTACACTACTGCAAGTGAAGGAAAACTGAAATATGAAATGGAAGCCAATAAAGTAAACTTTGCTTATGTTGGTGCTTTATATTCTTCTATCAAAGACAGTGAAGTGAAAATTTCTGATTCGGAGATTGTGGATTACATGAAGAAGAACGAGAAAAAATTCAAAGCAGATGCTACTCGTGAAATCCAGTATGTTTTAGTTGAAGACAAACCTTCAAAAGAAGATGAGGCTGAAATAAAATCTAAAATTACCTCTTTATTAAAAGGAAGTGTTGTTTACAATGCTAAAACTGGTAAAAACGATACATTAGCTGGTTTTAGAGATACAAAAAATATAGCTGAATTTGTAAATGCTAACTCTGATGTTCCTTACGATTCAACTTATATTGCTAAAAATTCTTTACCTGCAGTTGATGCGGATAAATTATTCAGTTTAGCTCCGGGAGAAATTTATGGTCCGTATGTTTTTGGAAGATATTATGCAATTTCTAAATCTTTAGGATTTAAACCAGGTGTTAATGCAAAAGCAAGCCATATTTTAATTGGATATGAAGGTTCTCAGACGCCAAACACCAAAGAAAAAAGAACTAAAGAAGATGCTAAAGCAAAAGCAGAAGAAATTTTAGCTCAGGTAAATGCTAATCCTGATAGTTTCATGATGCTGGCTTTCACAGCATCTGATGATTCATCTGCTCAGCAAGGTGGAGATTTAGGATATTTTGGACCAAATCAAATGGTAAAACCATTTAATGATTTCGTATTTAGTAATCCTATTGGAAAAGTGGGATTGGTAGAAACCCAATTTGGTTTTCATATTATCAAGGTGACAGACAAACAAGATGGAATTCGTTTAGCAACAATTGCTCAAAAAATTGAGCCTTCTGACGCTACTTCTGATAAAATATTTACATTGGCAACCAAATTTGAAATGGATGCTGCTGACAAGGATTTCAATGCTACAGCTAAACAATTAGGTTTAAAAGTTGCATCTCCGGTAAGTGCTAAAGCTATGGATGAGTCTTTTGGGCCATTAGGAAACCAACGTGCCATTGTGAGATGGGCATTTGACAAAGAAACTAATGAAGGTGATGTAAAACGTTTTGAGATTGCTAATGTTGGTCACGTGATTGCACAATACAAAAGCGAGAATAAATCAGGATTGATTTCTGTAACTTTGGCAAGACCTTATGTTGAGCCAATCTTAAAAAACCTGAAAAAAGCGGAACTATTAAAAGCTAAAATGACAGGTTCAAATCTTGATGCAATTGCAAAAAGCGCAGGCGTAAAAGTACAACAGGCAACAAATGTTACTTTGGATAATCCGGTTTTACCTGGTGGAGTAGGGCAAGAGCCTAAAGTTGTAGGTACAGCATTTGCTTTATCTGCGAACAAGGTTTCTGCTCCAATTGAAGGAAATACAGGAGTTTATGTTGTAAAAAACATCAGTACCATTAAAGCTCCTGCAATTGCAAATCACGCAGAGTACGTTGCTAAAGTTAAAGCTCAAAGTGCTTCTGATGCTAGCAGAATTTTACCAGCGTTGAAAAACAATGCTAAAATCGAGGATAACAGACTACAATTCAATTACTAGTTTAGTAAAATAGAAATACAAAACCCAAAACATTCATTGGAATGTTTTGGGTTTTCTTTTTTATAAAATGACTTAATCAGTTAATATTATTCTTTAATTATATGGAGATGATAGGAATATGATTAAAAAATTTGGGATATTGAAAATATTACTGTTAATTTGTGCGAATTTTTATTCAAACAAAATAAATTTTATCAACGGAATATTAAAAAATTGAAAGAGAATGATGAAAAAGTACTTTAATAATCAGGCATTTATTATTTTTTATGTTTAGTTTGTTAAGAAGAAAGCCTAAAGTGTATTCCAAAATTGAAAATCACATTTATGGAATAATAACTGAACTTCTAAAAGTTAGCAGCACTGACATCAATGTTGATGAGCTGGGTGGTAAATATTATCTAAGTAATGAAGAACAGCATTTTAAGGTTACGATTTTAAGTAACGATTATGTTATCAGACTTACTAATACACGTGATTCTGTTGCTGAAAAATATGATAAGGTTTTTGTTGAAGATGTTTTAAAAGCGGTAAAGGAAGAAAAACATCGCAGGATGGAATTAGTCTATGATTCTATTACCAACAGTATAGAAAAAATGGCAGAGCGATTACATAACACTCTCATTGAATCGAACGAGCTGGAAACGCAAAAAGTACGTCAGCTTGAAACCAAGCATACGGACAACAAGAAAGTAACTACAAATTAATTTGTAAAAACAGATTAAATTTATTCCTGCAAAATCATTTTATCATAGGAAAGTATCGTTTCATATCCTTTTGATTTAAAATAAACTGTAGGGTCTTCTTTTGAAATTACCATTACAAAGTCGCCGCCCCAGGCACCTAGACTTTTAACAACACCATTAAAATCAGGGAAAGCAATTTCTTTTATGGTTTGTATTTCCAATATATTACTTAAATGAATTTCATGTTTTTGTAAAGCTAAAGCAAATTCTTTTGCTGTTTCAGCATTTAAGATAGCGTCTGTTAGTTTATTATTATCAGCAATATTTCGGGCTAAATTTTCATTTTTATTATTGTAATAGGCATTGATGGCTGTTTTGCTACTTTGCTTTTTATTGAGATAGACAAAATAAATATTTCCTCTAAAATCCGGTTTGAAACTTATTTGTTCAACAATAGGTAAATTGTTTTCTAAACTATAAATGATTGCTGTGTCATTCTGAGCGCAGGCTATGTCATAACCGCTGCCGCCAAAACTGTTTTTAAGCAAGGTAAAAGCATCAATTTTGATCCATTGCGCAACATTGTTCAATAAAGTGGAAGAAGTTCCTAATCCCCAGTTTTTTGGAAATGTAAGGTGTGTGCTGATATTGTATCCTTCTGAATTGTTAATGAAATCAGGATTTAGAAGATACGCTTCATGCAAAATATTGGTCAAGGTAGATTTTACAGTTTCAGTATTTGTTTTGTTATTTTCAATAATTTCCGTGAATGAAATAGTGTCTTGGAACCAAATTGTTTCATCAATATTATAACTTTTCCAGATGATTTCCTTGTTTGTGCCATTTTCAACAATCAGGTTCTGACCAAATTTTGTGGGTAAGGCAAAAGCTCTGGCGCCATCTAAAACCAGATATTCTCCTGTAATTAAAAGTTTTCCGTTACTGTAAAAAGTTGTTTGCATACGTATGTTTTTAGCCCCGATGGGAACGGCATCCTTTTATGGCGGGGTTCGCCATAAAAGATAAAGTGTACAGCGGGATCAGCTTCTGATTATTTTCTAAGATTTTCAATAAATTCAACCACTGCACTGTGAGAAACTGTGTTTTTTTTGAAATGTTTTTTGATTAATTCACGTTCGTCTTCGGTGGCTTCGAATTGATTGATGATGTTGTTTAGATGCATCTTCATGTGTCCTTCCTGAATCCCTGTAGTAGTTAAGGAACGCAAAGCAGCAAAATTTTGGGCCAGACCAGCAACTGCAACAATTTGCATTAGTTCCGGAGCTGAAGGTTTTTCGAGCATTTCTAAACATAATTTAACTAAAGGATGTAAGGAAGTCAACCCGCCAACCGTACCTAAAGCTAATGGAATTTCAAGCCAGAAAGTAAAAATTCCATCTTCGATTCTGGCATGTGATAAACTTGCGTATTGGCCATTTTTTGAAGCGTAAGCATGAACACCGGCCTCAACTGCCCTAAAATCGTTTCCGGTTGCCAATACAACGGCATCGACACCGTTCATGATGCCTTTATTATGTGTCACGGCTCTGAAAGGCTCTACCTCTGCAATTTGCACAGCCTGAATAAAACGTTCCGCAAATTCCTGTGGATTTGGAATGTTTTTTTCGGTTAAATCTTCGACACGACAGGATACTTCGGCTTTTACTAGGCAATTGGGAACATAATTAGACAAAATGCTCATGATAACTTGAATATCAAAATCTGAATTTTGTGCTTCTTCTTTTAATGTTGTGGCAAACTGCTCCAGGCATGAATTGATGAAATTGGCACCCATGCTATCCTTGGTTTCAAAAGTCGCATGAAGCTGGAAATAATTATCGAGTAAATCTCTTTTGTCTTTTAAATGAATGTCTAAAATTCCACCACCACGCTGCTGCATGTTTTTGGTGATGCTTTGTGTATTCGAGAAAAATTTAGGTTTTATTTCTTCAAAGAAAGCAGTAAGTTTTTCAGCATCTCCGTTAAAGGTAAAATGTACTTGCCCTATTTTTTCGGTATCTATTATTGTTGCTTTGAACCCGCCACGGGTAGCCCAGTATTTAGCCGATTTTGATGCAGCGGCAACAACTGAACTTTCTTCGATTGCCATTGGAATCGTTTTGTATTTTCCGTTGATTAAAAAGTTGGGGGCAACGCCCAGCGGAATATAAAAATTAGTAATCGTATTTTCTATGAATTCGTCGTGCAGTTGCTGGAGCTTTTCGTCTGAATTCCAGTAATTTCTTATTATATTCAGTGCTTCATCTGGCGTTGAAAAAAATTCTTTGGCAATCCAGTTTATTTTTTCCTTTTTGGATAATTTAGAAAATCCGGCAACGGCGTTGTTCATTCTCAGTAGATTAAATAATAATGTTGTGGCAAAGATACCATTTTAAGAGTTTTGTTGCAATGAATTTAAAATTTCAGGACACCTCAATTATTATTTTTTTTAACATTTAACAGTTAAAATGTGTATTATGTTTATTTTTTTTACTAAAATTGGTCTCTTTTTTATATTTAAAATAATCCTGAATGAACACAAATAAAGTAACTGTAGTGCTTTTATTTTTAGTTGCAACAGTTTTTGGCCAACAAAAGATTACTGTCGAAAATATTTATAGCGGTGCATTTCGTACAAAAGGAATGGACGAATTGCAATCCTTAAAAAATACAGACCAGTACACAGTTTTAAATGTTGATCAGGCAAGCAGAAGCATGCAGATTGATTTATATGATTTTGCAAGCCTTAAAAAAGTATCGAATTTAATTGATACAAAGAATCATAAACAACTTTCTGACGGAATAGACAGTTATACATTTGATGCTTCAGAAAAAAAGATTTTAATTGCTAATAATTCCACCCAAATCTTCCGGCATTCGTTTACAGCAGATTACTTTTTATACGATATTGCCACAAAATCTTTGATCAAACTTTTCGATTTCCAGGTTCAGGAACCGACATTTTCACCTGACGGGACTAAAATTGCGTATGCAAGGGGAAATAATCTTTATGTGTATGATGTAGCTTCAAAAAAATCTACCGCAATTACTACAGATGGAAAGAAAAATGCAATTATCAATGGTATTACGGACTGGGTGTATGAAGAAGAGTTTGCTTTTGTGCGGGCTTTTGACTGGAGTAAGGATAGTAAAAAATTAGCCTATATTCGTTTTGACGAAAGTCAGGTTCCGGAATTTTCTATGTCGATGTTTCACAAAGACTTATATCCATCAATTGAAACTTTCAAATATCCTAAAGCAGGAGAAAAAAATTCTGAAGTTTCTTTGCATGTTTATGATGTCGCTGGCAACGCTGCTAAAAAAGTTGATTTAGGAAAGTACAATGATTTTTACATTGCAAGATTACAATGGACGAATGATAATAATATTCTATCAGCTCAGGTTTTGAACCGCCATCAGGACAATCTTGATTTATTATTTGTAGATGGTAATACTGCTGCAGCAAAAGTTGTTCTGAATGAAAAAGATAAAGCATATGTTGATGTTACTGATAATTTGACATTTTTAAAAGATAACAGTTTTATCTGGACGAGTGAGAAAGACGGTTTTAATCATATTTATTTATATGACAAAACTGGAAAAATTAAAAATCAGCTTACAAAAGGAAACTGGGAAGTTACTTCATACTACGGTTTCGACGAAAAAAATAAAACCGTTTTCTTTCAGTCTACAGAAAATGGTTCAATCAACAGAGATATTTACAGTATTGTCCTTGACGGAAAAAACAAAGTACGTTTATCTAAAAATATCGGAACAAATTCGGCGACTTTCAGCCCGAACTTCCAATTCTTTATCAATACTTTTTCAAGTGCTTCCCAACCGACAACTTATACTTTAAACGAGGCAAAAACAGGAAGGCAAATTCAGGTGATTGAAGATAATAAAGCGCTTTCGGATAAATTGAAAGCTTATAATTTGCCAACGAAAGAGTTTTTTGTTTTAAAAACTGCTAAAGGAAACGAATTGAATGCATGGATTTTGAAGCCAAAAGATTTTGATCCTTCCAAAAAATATCCTGTTTTTATGTACCAATATTCGGGTCCGGGATCCCAGCAGGTAAATAACGACTGGAACGGTACAGATGATTATTGGTTTTTATCCCTTACACAACAAGGATATATTGTAGCTTGTGTTGATGGAAGAGGAACAGGTTTTAAAGGGGCCGATTTTAAAAAAGTGACTCAAAAGGAATTAGGAAAATACGAAGTCGAAGATCAGATTGATGCGGCAAAAGTAATTGGTGCTTATCCATATGTTGATGCTTCAAGAATTGGCATCTTCGGATGGAGTTATGGTGGTTTTATGGCCTCAAACTGTATTTTTCAGGGGAATGATGTTTTCAAAATGGCAATTGCGGTTGCTCCGGTAACCAATTGGCGTTTTTATGACAGCGTTTACACGGAAAGATACATGCAGACGCCTCAGGAAAATGCAAGCGGATACGATCAGAATTCTCCAATAAATCACGTTGATAAATTAAAAGGAAAGTTTTTACTGATTCATGGATCGGGTGATGACAACGTGCATGTTCAGAACTCCATGCAGATGATTGAAGCTTTAATCCAGTCAAACAAACAGTTTGATTCTCAGATTTACCCAGATAAAAACCACGGTATTTATGGTGGTAAGACGAGAATTCAGCTTTACAATAAAATGACTAACTTTATCAAGGAAAATTTATAATCAGCGCTTTATGACAAATACCTCAGTAAACAAAGAAGAATTTTTTGGCCATCCAAAAGCACTTTTTATATTGTTTTTTACAGAAATGTGGGAACGGTTTTCATTTTACGGAATGAAAGCATTACTAATTTTTTATTTAACACGTTACCATCTTTTTACTGATACGAACGGAAATTTATTGATAGGAAGTTACGCTGCGCTAGTATATGCAGTTCCGGTAATTGGAGGTTTTATAGCTGATCGTTATTTAGGTTTTAGAAAGGCAATTGTATTTGGGGGAATTATGCTTGTATTAGGCCATTTAGGAATGGCTTATGAAGGAAATGCCGCAACGCAGTCTGTCACAGGAGAAATTACACGCGACGATGCTGCTCTACAGATATTTTATTTTTCACTTTCATTAATTATTGTAGGTGTTGGTTTTCTTAAAGCCAATATTTCATCGTTAGTAGGTGAACTATATGAAATTGGAGATAAAAGAAGGGATTCAGGATTTACCTTATTTTATATGGGAATCAATTTAGGTTCTTTTCTGGCGACTTTAATCTGTGTATGGCTTGGGGAAAAATATGGCTGGAGCTACGGATTTGGTGCTGCTGGTGTAGGAATGTTTTTTGGATTGCTGACTTTTATTTCAGGAAGAAAACTGCTGAAAGGAAAAGGAGAATCTAAAGTGCCGGAATTATTAGAAAAAAAATCTTTTGGTATTAAAAACGAATGGATTATTTATGCGGTAAGTGTTTTGTCTGCCTTAGTTTTTTGGCAGATGGTTCAGCGTCATCAGGTAGTTTCTTATTCATTAATGATTGCTGGTGCAGCTTCTTTTATTTATATAGTTTATTATAGTATTACACAACTTGATAAGAAAGCGAGAGAACAATTAATGGCTTTGACAATTTTAATTGTTTTTACGGTTATTTTTTGGGCATTGTTCGAACAGGCTTACACTTCGTTAAACTTATTTGCTGACAGAATTTTAGACAGAAACTTTTTTGGACACACTATTTCTGCAGGACAATTTTTAAGTTTTAATGCCTTGTTTATTATTTTGCTAGCTCCGGTTTTTGCCTGGTTATGGGTAAAACTTGGAAAATACAATCCCAATACAGCAGTAAAATTTTCTATGGCTTTATTGCTTGTAGGATTAGGTTTTGGATCTTTGGTTTTAGGTATTAGTTTATCAGGACTTGGAAAAGTCGCAATGATTTGGTTAATATTGACTTATTTTTTACACACTTGTGGCGAATTATGTCTTTCTCCTGTTGGATTATCTGCTGTAACAAAATTGTCTCCTGCAAAAATTGTAGGTTTTATGATGGGAGTTTGGTTTTTGGCAACTGCCAGTTCAGAATTTATAGCCTCTATCCTGGCCAATATAGCGTCGGTTGATACTTCGAATGGTACAGCTCCCGATTTGAATTTGGCAAAACAAAGTTACTTAGTGCTTTTTGAATATCTTTTTTATACAGGACTTGGTTTTGGAATTGTATTGTTTGCACTTTCACCGGTAATCAAAAAATTAATGCATGGAGTCGATAAAGAATTAAATAATTAATATAAATGAGTCAGAACACTACAGATCAATTTTTTAAGAGTACCGTTTTAGGACATCCGGCCGGTTTATTCGTTTTGTTTTTTACAGAAATGTGGGAGCGATTTTCCTTTTACGGAATGCGTTCTTTATTAATATTGTTTTTAACTACTTCTTTTGTAGATGGCGGCTGGGAATGGACTCGTGAAAATGCTTCTGCACTTTTCGGTTCTTATGTAGGATTGGTGTATCTGTCCACTATGTTAGGAGGCTATTTTGCTGACAAAGTAATTGGTTTTCGATGGGCAGTTGTTGTTGGGGCGGTTTTAATGACGTTAGGACATGCTTCGATGGCGCTTGAAACCGAGTTTTCTATTTACTTAGGATTGGTATTATTGGTTTTTGGAAATGGATTTTTCAAGCCTAATATGACTTCGATTGTTTCTGAAATGTACAAGGATCGTCCTGAAAAGAAAGACGGAGCTTACACATTATTTTATATGGGCGTAAACGCAGGAGCTTTTTTTGGAATTTTACTTTGCGGCTATTTAGGAGAAAAAGTGGGTTGGAGTTATGGTTTTGGATTAGCAGGAATTTTTATGTTCTTCGGAATGTTGCAGTTTTGGCTTTCTCAAAACATTTTTGGGGATATTGGTTTAAAACCAAATAAGGAAAGCAAAGCAAAAGCTGAAGCTTTGGATACAGATAAAAGAAATCCTTTTTCTCCCTTACAGTTGGCTGCAATAGCTTTCTCTGCAATTGTAGCATTATTATGGCTTATAAATGATCCCGCCGCAAAAATATCTGGAGGTAAAGTTAATCTCTTTTCTTTCTTAGGTTCTAATGGAAACTCAATTGCAATTGTTTCGGCTTTAGTTGTCTTTATTGTCTTATTGGTTTACAGATTTACGCAGTACTCTAAAATCACAAAAGAAAAACTAATAGCAGTAACATTCTTTGCTTTTTTAACTATTTTCTTCTGGGCAATTTTTGAACAGTCACCAAACAGTTTGACCATTTTTGCTAATGATTACACTGATCGTGTTTTGGTTGGTAATTGGAGTGTGATTTTCTTAGTGGTCAATTCGTTGATTACAATATTGCCTTTGGTTATTATTACCTGGGTTCTAATTTTATTGTTTAAGCAGACTTTTAAATTGTATGCGGTTGCCAATATTATATTGAGTATCAGTTTTATCATTATTTGGGCAATAGCAATCTGGATGCTGACTAAAGATTATTATACAGCAGGATATTTATCTTTATCTGATGCAACCCTTCAAACGCTGAAAATTGACAAGGTTACTACTGCATTGACTGAAGTTCCTGCAACTTGGTTTTCGACTTTAAACTCATTATTTATCATTTCTCTTGCTCCATTATTTTCAAAATGGTGGGAAAGTAAATACAATCCTTCCGCAAATTTAAAATACGGAATCGGAATGGGATTGCTGGCACTAGGAATGGCTTGCGTAGCTTTTGGTGCTAGCGGAATTGAGCCTGGTGCAAAAACAGCCTCTGTAAGTATGATTTGGTTGATACTTGTATATCTTTTCCATACAATGGGAGAATTATGTATTTCGCCGGTTGGATTGTCTTATGTGAGTAAACTGGTTCCGGCCAGAATGATTGCTTTTATGTTTGGTGTTTGGTATCTGGCAGTAGCAATAGGAATGAAAGGTGCCGGTATGTTTGGGGAAAACATTGATAAAATAGCCAATGAGCACGGATTAAGTTATTTCTTTTGGATGTTGACTATTATCTCTATTATAGTTGCTTTGTTTTCAGTTGCCATGACTCCTGTTATTAAAAAATTAATGCACGGAGTCCGATAATTTTGAATGATATTTTTGTTTACATTTGGAAAAAAATTAGAGGCACATGAAGAAGTTATTTATACTTATATTTTTGATAATTGGTTCTTTTGCTACAAAAGCTCAGAGCGCACAGATGAATCAATTAGACTGGCATACCGATGTTAGGGAAGCAATTACGATCAGTAATAAGGAAAAAAAACCTTTGCTTATGTTTTTTACCGGAAGTGATTGGTGTGGCTGGTGTATCCGTTTACAAAACGAGGTTTTAAAAACTCCTGAATTCCAAAAATGGGCAAAAGAAAATGTAATATTAGTGGAATTGGATTATCCTAGAAGGACTGCACAGACTCCTGAAGTTAAAAATCAAAATGCAGAATTGCAGCAGGCTTTCGGAATACAAGGATTTCCTACAGTTTATTTTACCAGTGCAGAAACGAAAGATGGAAGAGTTAATTTCAAAGGACTGGGTCAAACGGGTTATGTGGCCGGAGGCCCAACAGCTTGGTTAGCAGTTGCTGACGGAATAATAAAATCTCAGAAATTGTAAAAAACATTCTTTTTCATAAATATATAATCCCTTCACGATTGAAATTGTGAAGGGATTTTTCGTTTAGTAATAAAAACATATAAGGATTTGGTAATAAATTAGGTTTTCATAAATAAAAACGACAATAAAAACATATAGTGTAATTTTAATATTAAAAAATCTTGCACAATTAAAATATTATGTTAATTTCGTGATGCTAACTAACCTAACCTTATTTATTATGATAAAAAAATTACTTCTATTAATTTTCTTTTTAGGATCCATTTCGTTGCAGGCACAAAATATAGTTTGGAAGACAAGTATGGATGATGCAATAAACGCCAGTAATGAACAAAGAAAACCAATGTTGATTTTTTTTACTGCTTCTTCTGCACCCAATAATCTTCAAAATGAGATCTTTAAGACACCTGATTTTGCAGTTTGGTCAAGAGATAATGTTATTTTAGTGAAACTGGATTTGTCTGACAATGGTGCTTCAGATTATGACAAGGAACAAAATATAAAATTAAAAAATGCTTTTGGAGTGCAGGAATTACCAGAGGTTTGTTTCGCCAGTGCCTCTATAAGAAAAAATAAAACAACATTTCAGGCACTTGGAAAAATTGGATATAAGCCAGGTGGTGCTAAATCATGGATTTCCGAATCAGATGCGATATTGCATCCTAGTGAATAGTATGTAATTGAATTTTTTTAATTCAATTTATAGAATCCCTTTTCCCTGGTCGTGTGAAAAGGGATTTTTTGTTTCAGACAGGTTTCTTTCCAGTTTTTTTGAATTGAATAGGAGTTGGAAGCATCTGCAACAATTATTTTTGGATGTAAATCTTTAAGTACACGATCTAAATTAATTTTTGGAGATTCAATTAATAACAAAATATCAGGCTTAACCTTCTTGTGATAGATTCCTGAACTATCAATTATTAAAATTTTTTTATTATTAAAAAAGAGTATGTTTTTTACTTTTATTTCCTTTTTTAAAATGCAAAAATTACCAACTAAATAAGAATTTAAAATGGTATTTACTGATTGATTTTTAATTGTGTTTTCATTACTAAAAAGGGTAATACTTGCTCCGTTTCTTTCAGAAATCAAGGTCTTTTTCTTCATATTATAGACAATAAGTTCCCTACTGTCTTCTGTTTCTTTTTTTGTTAAGATTAATGAAAACTGTAGAAAAATTATACTCATCATTACTATAATCAGATTAGTGTAGTCAGGTTTTTTAAAATAAATGATAGTAAAGATTATCAATAAATATAATGCAATTAAATAGTATGAATTGAAACTGATATCATGAATTACAAAAGATTCAAATGAAGCGACATAATTTATCGATTTGTTTAAGAGATATATGCTCTTTTCGAAAACTTCAATTAAAAATTGAGCAGGGGAATTGAAAATGGCTATGATCATGACCACTATTCCAACAATCATTATAAAAGATAAAATCGGCAGGATAATGATATTTGTTACGAAAAATAGCCCTGGAAATTGATGAAAGTAATACAGGCAAAGTGGCAAAGTTCCAATTTGCGCAGCAAATGATACTGTCAACACATCCCAGATGTAAATAATCATTTTGTTTTTTGGCGACCATATTGCTTTTAATAATGGCTGAAGCCAAATTATAAAAAACAGTGCCAGATAACTTAATTGGAAACCGATATCAAACAAAAAGTAAGGCTCAAACAGTAAAATCAGAAAGATTGAAACTAATAAAGTGTGATATGTATTTCCGCTTCTTCGCAGATGATTTCCAATAGCTAAAAAAGAAAACATAACAACAGAACGCAAAACGGAAGGTGATAAACCCGATATAACAGCAAATATAAATAATGAACTTAGGATTGCTATTAATTTTATAAATGATCCTTTTCTTGTGTTGGGAATAGGTTTTAAAATAAAAGAGATAAACAGCATTATAAAACCGACATGTAATCCGGAAACTGAGAGAACATGTGTGGCTCCTGAATATTGATAATCCTGAATGATGTCTGATGAGATTTCCTGTCTCTGACCTAAAATAAGGGCAAGTGCAACATTCATTTCGGTTTTATCAAAATTTGCTTTTTCAAGATTATGGAGTATCCTGGAATGTAATTTTGCAGCATAATACCAGATGTCTTTTTTGATTTTGTCACTTATCCGAATCTCATTTTTAGAAGCATAGACCTGAGCATAAATTTGTTTGTCTTTAAGGTAATTAGAATAATCAAATTGATTAGGATTTTTAGGAGAACTGTTATGCTCCAGTGTTGTTTTTATTTGAATTATATTCCCAATTATAAGAGAATTATTGCTGCTGTCTTTCTTTACATTTAATATAATTTTACCGTTATAAAATTGTTTTCCTATTAAATCTAATTTCGCTATGTATCTATTGTTGTAATCATTGCTCTTTAATTTTTCACGGATAGTCAAAGTTATTAATTGACTTTCCTCAAAAGCTTTTTCAGCATGTATGTAATTAGTTTTATGTAAGGATTCCGTGTGAAATAATAAGGTAAGAATGCCAAGGGAAAAAGTTATTAAATAGGATTGTATACCAAACAATAAATTTGTTTTTTTCTTTATTCCGGATAAAAAATAAAAAATAGTCAATACTATTATTTGAATTGAAATGGCTGTAATTGCAAAATTCATTGCTATTGGCCAGCAATAAGAAACTAAAATTCCAATAATGAAACTTAAGGTAATTTTTGTCAGAGGAAATTGTAATACTTTCATTTTCTAAAAGTATTAAAAATTTGTAAGAAAAATATATTTATTTTTAAGTTTTGTTATTCAATTATTCGGTTAACCTGAACGAATGAATTTTTATAATAAAGTTCTTTTGTAGATGAAATAATGACCCCTTTTGAAGTTGAGGAATGTACAAATTTGATTTCATTCTTGTTTATTTCTACAATAAGACCAACATGATTAATCTGCTTGCTTTTATTGGTTTTGAAGAAAATCAAATCACCTTTTTTGGCATCATTTAAATTAATTGTTTTCCCTATTTTTGACTGTTCATACGAACTCCGTGGTAATTTTATATTTTCTGATGCAAAAGTTGTGAATACCAAACCTGAACAATCAAAACCCTTTTTGGTTGTTCCGGCCGCCTTATATGGTGCGCCCAAATGAGCTGTCGCACTTTCAATTAAATTAAAAGCAACATTATTTTTGCTTTCTTTTTTATCTTTTTTGGCTACTGTTGTCGACGTTGATTTACAGGAAATAAAAAAGGCATATAGGAATAATAAAAGGAGTATTTTTTTCAAAACAATTTTTTTTAGGCTTGTTTTAAATTTTCTACAATTAGTTTTGCTGTTTTTTTACTGGCGCCAGTTCCTCCAAGTTTTTCTTCCAAAATATCGTAATTTTTCAATAATTTTTCACGGTAATCAGGTTCCAGTAATTTTTGCAGTTCTTCTTTAATGCGTTTTGTGTTGCAGTCCTCCTGTATTAATTCCGTTACAACTTCCTGATCCATAATTAAATTGACAAGTGAGATGTATTTTAAGGTAATAATACGTTTTGCAATCTGGTAAGAGGCCCAGCTTCCTTTGTAACAAACAACTTCGGGGACTTTAAAGAGAGCGGTTTCTAAAGTTGCAGTTCCTGAAGTTACTAATGCCGCAGTCGAAAAGCGAAGCAAATCATAAGTTTTATTGGAAATAAATTTAATGTTTTTATTAGTGATAAACTGTTTGTAAAATTCAAAATCCTGACTCGGCGCCCCTGCAATTACGAATTGATATTCTTCAAAATCTTCAACAACACTAAGCATTACACTAAGCATTTTGGTGATTTCCTGCTTACGGCTTCCGGGTAATACAGCAATAATTGGCTTTTCATTTAATTGATTTTCTCTTCTGAAAATATTTTCGTCAGGTTTAGATTGGCTTTGTATGGCATCAATTAACGGGTGACCAACAAATTCAACAGGAAATTGATGTTTGTCTTCATAGAAACTTTTTTCAAAAGGCAAAATCACGAACATTTTGTCCACATCATTTTTAATGGCTTTGATTCGGTTTTCTTTCCATGCCCAAATTTGAGGTGAGATGTAATAATGTGTTTTGTATCCTAATACTTTAGCCCATTTGGCAATACGCATGTTAAAGCCCGGGTAGTCTATAAAAATCAGTACATCTGGTTTGAATTCGCTAATATCTTTTTTGCAGATTTTAATATTGTTTAAAATGGTTTTCAAATTAAAAATGACTTCAACAAACCCCATAAAAGCTAAATCACGATAGTGTTTAACTAGCGTTCCTCCAGTTTTTTCCATTAGATCACCACCCCAAAACCTAATTTCCGCCTCAGGATCTTCTTCATATAATGCTTTCATTAAATTTGCTCCATGTAAATCTCCTGAGGCTTCTCCTGCAATAATGTAATATTTCATAGTATCATTTTGAAAGTAGTTCAATATCAAACCAAATAAATGGTTAGTTTGTAAAGATAAGATTTAAATAAATAGTGTAGAAATAGCCAGTACAATGACAGCCGAAATAATGCCTTTTGCCATCAATTTTATTCATTGAGATTCCAATTGTGAAGTTGTTGTATGGTGTGATGTGCCGTTAAGTCAAATTGTACGGGAACAACAGAAATATAACCATTTTCTAATGCCCACTCATCAGTATCATCTCCTTTATCCTGATTCACAAATTCACCTGCAAGCCAGTAATAATCTTTACCAAATGGTGTTTTTCTTTTGTCAAATTTTTGAGAATAATAGGCTTTTGCCTGACGGCAAATTTTTATGCCTTTAATTTCGTTTTCTTTTAATTTGGGGAAATTCACATTCAAAATTACACCTTCAGGAAGTTTATTTCTTAGTGTCTGCAAAACTATTTTTTTCACAAAAGATTTTACAGGTTCAAAATCAGCATTCCAGTCAAAATCCAACAGCGAAAATCCTATTGCAGGTATTCCTTCAATTCCTGCTTCAACTGCTGCGCTCATCGTCCCTGAATAAATTACATTGATTGAGGAATTAGAACCATGATTAATTCCTGAAACACATATGTCTGGTTTTCTTTTTAAAATTTCGTTTACAGCAAACTTCACGCAATCCACAGGAGTTCCTGAGCAACTGTATTTTTCAAAAGGATCATCTTCTTTCGAAATTTTATCAAGATATAATGTGTTGTTGATTGTAATGGCATGTCCCATGGCACTTTGAGGTTTGTCAGGAGCCACAACTAAAACTTCGCCAATTGTGGTCATTACCTCTATAAGAGCTTTCATTCCTGGAGCGGAAATTCCGTCATCATTGGTGACCAGAATTAGTGGTTTTAAATCTTTCATGGCAGGATTATTGCTTTGTTTCGTTAAAATGTATGATTTGGAAAGCAAATGTAGTGACAGATTTTTGTAGAATAATCACAAATGAAAAAAAAATGTCAAGTAAATTATCTAAGCTTTTCAAGAGTGAAACATTTTTATATCTTTAACAAAAAATTATAGTAGACTTGGCTATATCAGCTTGGTTTTTACCATAACTTAGATTTAAAAAATTGATGAATGCTATTATTGAATTTATGAAAAGAAATTATAAAATACTTATAGCCGTATTATGTTTGTCTGTAACGCTGTTTGCATTCAAAATAAATGCTGATAAATCAGCTGATCCGGACCCAAATAGAGACAAAATGCTTTTGGAGATATTGGCATTTGTTATAGAAAAAGGGCATTACAGTCCTCCTGTAATTGATGATGCATTTTCTAAGGGAATCTTTAAGGATTATATTGAAGCTTTGGATCCTTCCAAACGTTTTTTCCTGCAATCTGATATCGATGAGTTCAAACAATATGAACTTATGTTGGATGATCAGTTTATAAATAAGGATTTAACCTTTTTTAATCTTACTTACACAAGATTAATGAAGCGTATGGAGGAAAGTAAAAAAAGGTATAAAACTATTTTAACACAGCCATTCAATTACAATGTGGATGAAACTTTTAATGCCGATTATGAAAAAATCCCGTATGCAAATAATCTTGCTGAAATAAACGAAAGATGGAGAAAGCAAATTAAATTATCAACGCTTTCATCACTTGTAACTAAGCAGAAGCTAGAAGAAGATAAGCTGAAAAAAGATCCGGCATATAAAATGAAATCTTTTGAGACATTAGAAAAAGAAACTCGTGAAAGTTCATTAAAATCTTTGGATGATAATTTTAGTCTAATTAAGGATTTGAACAAAGGAGATTGGTTTTCTGTATATGTAAACGCTATCATGTCTCGTTTTGACCCGCACACAAGCTATTTTGCACCAGAAGAAAAAGATCGTTTTGATGTAAATATCAGTGGTAAATTAGAAGGTATCGGGGCACGTCTCACCAAGAAAAATGATTTTACCCAGATAGATGAATTAATATCTGGAGGCCCGGCATGGAAAGGAAAAGAATTAGAATCAGGAGATCTGATTTTAAAAGTGGGACAAGGAAACAACGAACCTGTTGATGTTGTTGGAATGCGTTTGGATGATGTGGTTAAAAAGATCAAAGGTCATAAAGGTACTGAGGTTCGGTTGACAGTTAAAAAAGTAGATGGAACTATTAAAGTTATTTCTATTATTAGAGACGTAGTTGAAATTGAAGAAACGTATGCGAAATCCAGTATTGTAGAAAAGAATGGACTAAAATATGGCGTAATTTATTTACCAAAGTTTTACATTGATTTTGAAAATAAAGATGGACGTGATGCAGGAAAAGATATTGCCCTGGAAGTTGAAAGACTGAAAAAAGAGAATATTAACGGTATTGTACTGGATGTTCGTGATGATGGAGGAGGTTCACTTTCTACCGTTGTTGATATTGCAGGATTGTTTATAGAAGAAGGGCCAATAGTTCAGGTAAAATCTGCCGGAAGAAAAAAAGAAGTTTTGTATGACAAGGATAAGAAAATAGAATGGGACGGACCATTAGTAATCATGGTCAACAGCTTTTCGGCTTCTGCTTCTGAAATTTTAGCAGCTGCAATCCAGGATTACAAACGAGGAGTTATTATTGGAAGTAAGCAAACCTATGGTAAAGGAACCGTACAAACAGTTATCGACTTAAATCAGTTTGTCCGTAATAGTGAATTTGGTGATTTTGGAGCTTTAAAAGCAACAGCTCAAAAATTTTACAGAATCAACGGAGGTTCTACACAGTTAGAAGGGGTGAAAAGTGATATTGTTATGCCAGACCGTTACAGTTACTTAAAAATGGGTGAGCGTGATATTGACAATGCAATGCCTTGGGATAAAATTGATCAGGCTCAATATAATGTATGGAATTCAAACCAAAACTTTAATCAGGCAATTGCCAACAGTAAGTTAAGAATTGCGCAAAACCCTCAATTTAAACTGATAGAGGATAATGCTAAATGGATTGATGTTAAAAGCAAGGAGAATACTTATAGTTTGAACATCAATAATTTTAAGGAAACTCAGAATCAGGTTGAAAGTGAAGGAAAGAAATATAAACCTATTACAGATTATAAAAATAATTTGGTTTTTAAATCATTGCCTTATGAGCAGGCAGAAATGTTGAAGGATGCAGCCTTAAAAGAAAAAAGAGATATATGGCATCAGGCTTTATCTAAAGATGTCTACGTAGAAGAAGCATTAAATGTACTGGATGATTTACAAACGAAAAGTGCTTCCAAACCGGTTATATCCAATAAAATGAAAAAGGAGAAATTGGCTAAATCATAATTATAAAACAGATTTATAAACGCTTCAGAACTAAAAATCTGAAGCGTTTTTTTATAACTTATAAAGATGAAAAAATATATTATTTTACTTTTATTAGGTCAAATATTAATTTCCTGTCAAAAAGAGATCAATGTAAAAAATGAGTTGACACAGAATCAATCTCATTCCATTTTAAATCAAAATAACACAAACTCGTATTATAATGTAGATTATCTGCCAACATCAACAACAAAACAGATTGTAAAACACAATTATTATACATTATCCTATAGCGAAAAATTTGAGCAGGCAGAGTGGGTGGCTTATGAATTAAAACAGGAATATTTAAAAAATAATGATTTTAAAAGACCTTATTTTATTCAGGATCCAAAAGTTGTAACGGGCTCAGCAGATTGGAGAAACTACAAAAAATCCGGATATGACAAAGGGCATCTTTGTCCTGCAGGAGATATGGAATTTAGCAAAGATGCTTATGATGATACTTTTTACACTTCAAATATTTCACCACAAGATCATGATTTCAATAGTGGCATTTGGAATAGGTTAGAAAATAAAGTTCGTTACTGGGCAGGAAAGTATAATAACCTTTATGTTGTAACTGGTGGTATTTTGAAAGAATCTTATAAAAAAATAGGGACAGAAAAAGTTTCTGTCCCTAAATATTTTTATAAAATTGTCCTGACTCAATCAGGTAAGCAACACAAAGCAATTGCTTTTTTAATTCCTAATGAAAAAAGCCAGAAAGGAATTTATGAATTTGTAGTTTCTATTGAAACTCTTGAAAAAATGACCGGTATTGATTTTTTCCCTAATCTTAAAAATTTAAAGAGCAGTAAGGATTTTTAGATCAGCAATAGTTGTTGTTGGGTTTTCTGCTTTAAAGACAAAGCTTCCTGCAACCAATACATCAGCTCCGGCTTCTACCAATTGTTTTGCATTTTTATTAGTTACTCCGCCATCAATTTCTATTAGTGTTGAGGCATTTTTACGGGTAATAAGATCTTTTAGTTTCCTTACTTTATCATAAGTGTTTTCGATAAATGACTGTCCTCCAAAACCTGGATTCACACTCATTATACAAACCAAATCAATATCATTAATTACATTTTCTAAGAGATCGATATTGGTATGCGGATTAATAGCAACTCCAGCTTTCATTCCTTCTGCTTTAATTGCCTGAAGCGTTCTGTGCAGGTGAGTACAAGCTTCATAATGAACGCTTAAAATGTTAGCTCCTAGATCTGCAAAAGTTTTAATATATCTGTCCGGATCAACAATCATTAAATGAACATCAATTGTTTTTTTTGCATGTCTTGAAATGGCTTCTAAAACCGGCATTCCAAAAGAAATATTCGGAACAAAAACTCCATCCATAATATCAATATGAAACCAGTCTGCCTGACTGTTGTTAATCATTTCGATATCACGTTGCAAATTAGCAAAATCAGCTGCAAGAACAGAAGGAGCAATAAGTGTATTCTTCATTGTGTGGTTGTATGTTGTGTTATTTTTTGCAAAGGTAATTATAAAAAATAAAAAACTCCGGTAATCAGCCGGAGTTTCAATCATCAATCAAAAAACGAACAGTCAATCAAACTGTTGTTTACTGTTAGTCGAAAGTCAAATGTCTAAAAGTCAAAAGAGACTTTTGGACTTTGTAAACTTTCTAACTTTAGGACTAATTAGCCTAAATATGTTTTTAAGATTTTGCTTCTAGAAGTGTGTTTTAATCTACGGATAGCTTTTTCTTTAATCTGACGAACACGTTCACGAGTTAAATCGAAAGTTTCTCCAATTTCTTCCAAAGTCATTGGGTGCTGATCACCAAGACCAAAATACAAGCGAACTACATCAGCCTCTCTTGGAGTTAATGTTTCTAATGAACGCTCAATTTCAGTACGTAATGATTCGTGAATTAATTCTCTGTCCGGGTTTGGAGACTCACCAGAACGTAAAACATCGTAAAGGTTAGAATCTTCTCCTTCAACAAGAGGTGCATCCATTGATAAGTGACGACCAGAGTTTTTCATAGACTCTTTTACGTCATTTACAGTCATATCAAGTTCTTTAGCAATTTCTTCAGCAGAAGGAGGACGCTCATTAGATTGCTCTAATAACGCATACATTTTGTTGATTTTATTGATAGAACCAATTTTGTTTAATGGTAAACGAACGATACGTGATTGCTCAGCCAAAGCCTGAAGAATCGATTGACGAATCCACCAAACTGCGTATGAGATAAATTTAAAACCACGAGTTTCATCAAAACGTTGAGCGGCTTTAATTAAACCTAAGTTTCCTTCGTTAATTAAATCAGGAAGTGTTAATCCTTGATTTTGATATTGTTTTGCAACCGATACTACGAAACGTAGATTGGCTTTTGTAAGTTTTTCTAATGCTCTTTGATCACCGGCCTTTATTCTTTGTGCTAATTCTACCTCTTCATCAGCAGTAATTAGGTCAACTTTTCCAATTTCTTGTAGATATTTGTCTAACGATGCAGTTTCACGATTGGTTACCTGCTTGGTGATTTTAAGTTGTCTCATGTTTTTGTCTCCCTATTTTTTAAAGTGTACAAATGGTTATACGTAAAGAGTTTCAAAAAAGTTACAGTTAATTCAATAAATATTATTTTAATATTAAAACAGATATTGAATTAACTTAGATTTTAATTTGAGACAGTCTCTTTTACTTCAAAAGTTTCCTTAATAAATACCGGATTACCATTTGTAGAGAAGCCTTCTAATATCACTTCAAAAGAACCTGTTACATCTGAAGTGTAAAAATTTATTATTGTATCTTTTTGAGTTAAATCAACATTCGGAATCCATAATAATTGATGTCTGTAATCAGGGATTCTTGTGTTTCCATTATTTGAATAATCAGGATGAAAGTATTTTTTTTTGCCTTCTGGTCTTAACAAATTGGGCTTTATAATAAAATTGCCGTTTAATTTTGTTTCATAATCTCCATTTTTAGTAGTGAAATAAATTATTCCGTTAAATAATTTAGGACCATAGTAATAGAGGCCATAAGTTACATTGACTTTATGTATATTTTTAGGATTGTAGGTAAAGAAATCATTCAGTTCTTCAAGTATTAATCCGTCAACTAAAACTAATGGAGATAATATAGATTCATAATTTTCATCATAATCATAAACGCGAAGAGTGTAGTTATTACCATCTTTTCTAAAGACAACACCACTTACTACTTCAGTAATGGTTTCTTCCATAGTTGGAAATCTAGTATATGCATCAAGTTTGAATTCTGTTGATTTTAGACCGAAAAAAGGTAAAGTATCATTTAATTCAATTAAACTATCTTTTTTGAGCGTGTAGTAAGCATTTTCAATTTGACTTGAAACCAATCTTTCCCTAATATTTTGTGTTGATTCCAAATTGAATTGAAGATTGGAGAACGACAGTTTAGAGGCATCTATTTTGTTTACAGTATCTATTTCTACTGTGTAAGCTTTTTTGTTATCTTCAAGTATCTGAATCACAATGTTCGAGTTTGGATTATATTTTTCTAAATTGAAAATAAACTTTCCTTGATCATCTGTTTTTACTAATTTGAAATCAGATGATTTTCCTATTATAGAAAGAGCAATTTTTTTATTTTTAATATCCTGTTTATCTGATGATATTCGTCCAGTAATTATTTCTCCGCGTAATTCAGGGATAATAAAGTTTGAATTTTTAATTTTATTAGTAGTGTCCATGGTTGAAGACACTTTAAAAGGCATTTTTTCCTGAGACAGGAATCCATCTTTTTTTCTAACCGAAATCATATAATTGCCTTTTAAAAAATCTTCTGATGTCGCTTTTATTTTTAATTCGATTTGATTTCTGGTCTGAAATTCTTTTTTTTGAATATCCAATGAAATATTAGGATTGGTAAAAACTTCAGATGCAATTATTTTTTTAGAATCAATCAGCGGATATGTCGTGTTACTGAGTTTTTCTTTGTAGGGATTTACAATGTAAATATCGGTGTTAAAATAAACGTCAGGATCTTTGTTAAGCATCCATTTGGTATATCCTATAATTTTGTATGTACCTGATTCTAATGTTGTTGGAATAAAAAAATCACCATTACCACAACCATTCATGAGGAATAACTTTTGAATGAAAACACTTTTGTGTGTGCTGTCAATGAGTTCAAAATAAGCAATTTTACTGAATTTTGAAGCCCTGTTTGTTGTCTTGTCTATACAAAATATCTTGTAAAAAAGCTTTTCGCCAGTTAAGAATGAATTGGTATTTGTAGTTATAAAAATAGATTCATTTATATTTTTATCGATTTCGTTAAGTTCAGATAAAGAACTGTTTTTTTGAGCAAAAATGATTTGCTGATAACTTAATAAAAAAGTTATGACTAATAAATATTTTAATCTATCCAAAATGATGGTTTTATATTAGATGAAAAAGAAGTGCAATCTCCGCATTCTGTAGGATATAAAGTGTATTTCGTACCTATGTAGTCAACAAGAACCCTATTTCCACTCTGTATAAAATCTAATATTAGATCTCCCTGACAATTTGGGCCTGGTGTAAAACAATAATTGAATATGTATGGGTTTGCAGGAGCTAGAGGATCAACATAGGGACAATCATATTGGAAATTTGGACGTTGAATATTAGGTAGAACATCCTCAAAATTGAAAAATAATCTTTTTTCAGAGCAAAAGGAAACATTAAAAAAACCAATTACTTTTTCTCCGGGATTATCAACAGATTTTATGTTACCATATAAGAAACCAGGTTGTGTTTGAGATAAAATACTTCCATTATTTGATATTTTCTTTAGTGTTTCATGAAAGGTATGAGCTGCTAAACTTTCAACATATTGCTTAACTAAGATACTATATCGGTTTCTAATTATTGGATTTTTGCTACTGATAAATCTAATCGGAAAATTAACCACCCTATCTTCTGATATTTTATTGGTATTAGTTAAAATTAAATCTCTTGATTCTTCATTTGAATAGCAAACTCTGGCCTCTGTAGTTCTTTTTTCTACAATAATTTCACCTCTTGGATTTGACCCAGGGCTAAAAAAAACAGCTACTGCTTTTTCAGGATACCATAAAGGTGCAATTACTTTGTAAGTTTCGTCATATTCATAGCGGTAATACTTTGATGTATTTGTAGGGTCAAAACTGTTTACTGTGATTTCTATACCAGTTACTCCTTCCTTATTCACGGCATTGGCTTGCAAATTTTCAATTGAAGTTTCAGTAGTGAGTTTTTCTTTGTTTGAAAGATATGATTTTCCATCTTTAGTGATAATATGCAGTTGATATTCTCTATCTGGGCTACACTGAAATTTATTTGCTGAAATATAGGATTCTTCACCTTCGTCAAAATCATATTTGTTTCCTTCATCATCAGTTACATACACAACAGCTTCTGTTTCAAATTTCGGTTTTGCTTCTTCAAGCTTATAGGTTCTGGAAAGTTTTATTTCCTGATTCTTATTTTCGTTTGTTATTGTTGCTTCGATTACAATTATCTCTTCAAATCCATTGGTTTGATAACTATATGGAGTTGTGCAGCCTAATACTGAAGCAATTAATATTGTTATAAGAAATCTATATAAGAAGATTTTTTTCATAACGATTTAAAATTTAAAATTATATGTAATAGTTGGTATTGGCATTGCAAAAATAGAGGTTTGATATGCCTTTATTTGTCCTTCTTTTGTTACAAAAAAAATAGAGTAGGGATTGTTTCTGCCCAAAACATTGTATATAGAAATGTTCCAAAAGCTATGAGCTAATTTTTTTATTTTATGATTTCCTTCAATATTTAATCCTATATCTAACCTGTAATAATCGGGTATTCTAAATTTATTTCGATCACTGTAAAGAGTGTATTCAGCGTTGTTGTAATTGTATTTGCCAATAGGATATGTAATTGGACGTCCTGTTTGGTATATGAAATTAGAAGAAAAACTATAGCGGTGCGTAAATTTGTAATTCATTACAATACTTAAATCATGGGGTTTGTCAAAATTGGTTGGAAAATAATTTCCATTATTTACTTTTTCATCATTAAACTGACTGTCTAACTTTATAAATGCTCTTGAATAAGTATATCCAATCCAACCGTTAAGTCTTCCGTCTGGTTTTTTTAACAAAAATTCAATTCCGTATGCTTTTCCATCTCCTTGTAATAATTCAGTTTCTAAATCCGGGTTTAAAATGATGTTAGCTCCAACCTTATAATCTAAAATATTTTTAGATGTTTTATAATATCCTTCTACACTCAACTCTAGATCTTTATAATCTAGTTTTTTAAATAGTCCTAAGGAGTATTGCAAACCGCTTTCTGGTTTTACGTTCAAATCAGATAATTTCCAGGTATCGGTTGGGGATTGTGTTGTGTTATTTGACAACAAGTGAATGTATTGAAAGTTTTTATCAAAACCAGCTTTAATAAAAAAACTATCATCTAAAATGTATCGCAGTCCAATTCGAGGTTCAAAACCAGAATTACTATTGATCACCTCGTTATTGCTGTATTTTTTTTCTTCTATTACTGTTGAAGGTGTAAGTGGAACTCCATCTTCATAAATTTTTTGAGTCGATTCGCCTAAAGCTGCAAAAATTGAATATCTGGCTCCTACATCCAATAATAATTTATCGGTAATTTCAAATTTATCAGAAAAAAATAAGGCAGACTCAAGGCCTTTTTCGGTATCAATTTTAATTGGACTTATTAAAGAAGTTGATCCATTAGCTGAAATTTCTCCTGGGTTTATTTTATATAACTTACTGGAAATCCCATAAGTAAATTTATGCCTTTCATTAAATGTGGTGTTAAATTTCAAGGCGACTTGGCTTTCGTTTATTTTGTACTTAAAAATAAATGATTCAGGGTTGTTTGCCTCGTAATTAATACTGAACTTATATTCACTATTAGTAAAATTAAATTCACTGTTTGTCTTTTCATTGTAAGTATGTTTCCATTTCAAAGAAATAAGTCTGTTGCTATATTTATAAAGTGAGTCCGGTGTTATGTTATATGCATCTTTGCTATAATATCCAGTACCCTCCACAGCGTTATTGTTATTTATTTTGTGATTGTATTTTGCAAATAAATCATAAAATGAAGCTTGGCTGTCTTTCAGATTCTCATCGTCAAGACTTTTCATAATCCAGTCTGAATAAGTTGCCCTTCCTCCAATAAGCAAACTTGCTTTTCCTTTTATTACAGGAATAGAAGCTGTCAGATTACTTGTTACAGGACCAATACCGCCTTCTCCTGAAAATTTTTCTGAATTTCCATTTTTAGAAATAATGTCAAAAACGGAAGATAATCTTCCTCCAAATTCAGAAGGAATTCCACCTTTATAAATGTCAACTTTGTTGATTGTATATGGATTTATCGATGAGAAAAACCCAAAAAGGTGCGTAGGATTATAAATTGTCGCATTGTCTAATAATACCAAATTTTGGTCCTCTTTTCCTCCGCGAACGTTAAATCCGGAAGATCCCTCACCTGCACTTTTTACTCCGGGAATTGTCAAAGCAACTTTTAGTATATCTCTTTCTCCCAGAACCAAAGGAACGTTTTTTACTCCTTCTGCTTCAATCGTAGTGACGCCTGTAATGGCAGTTCTGACATTTTGACTATTTTTTCCCTTAACCAGAACTTCATCTAATTGATTGACTTTTTCGACAATATTAAAATCCAGATTTCCGTTACTGTAAATCATTATTTTTCTGGAGGCGCTCTTATAAAATATAGATTCTACTTCTATAGTACTTATACCTGTTGGAAGTTTTAAACTATAAAATCCTTCAGCATTTGTAACCGTGCTAATTGGTGTCTCTTTTGCCTTAACGGTAATGTCTGCCAGTGGCTTGTCGTCTTTTAAATCTTTTACATAGCCTGAAAGCGTATATAAATCAGCATTATCATCTATCGATTCTTTACCAACTAGTGCAATGGAAGAAGTTTTAGTTTCGTCTTTATTTCCTTTATCAGAATCGTATTGTTGGAAAAATATAGGTGTATTTGTACTTTCGGACTCCTTTGAGTTTTGATATTTGTCATAAATAACACTGTTTTTTGTTAGTATTATTTTATTTTGATCAATGAAAAAATTGATATCAGTGTCCTCAAAAACCTTACTTAGTACTTCTTGAATTGTTTTATCTGAATAGTTTCCTGAAATCAAAATAGAGTTGTCAAACCAATCATCCTGAAAATAAAATCTAAACTTAGTTGAAGCCTCAATTTTTTTTAGAACATCCACTCTGCTTATATTGCTGTAAGTGATGTTAATGTTAGATTTTGGGGCTTGTGAATAAATAAAATGATTAAAACCTAAAAAAAGTAAAACAATGGCGAAAATTCTCATTTTTAATATTGCTGATTAATTATTGATGTATTTCATGAGATTTTTCATAAATAATGGGCTGTCATTTTTTCTTAAATCTTTATTTGAAAAATAAAAGCTATTTATTTTCTTTTTACTGTCCGGATATAATTTTATAATCTGATTTTTATCATTGATTAAGTAAAATTCATTTTCTTTAAATAAAAGAAATTCATTTTTCTGTGAATATTCTATTGAAGAAAAATTATCTTTCGTGACTTTACTTTTTTCTTTATAATATTTAGTGTAAAGAATAATGTTTTTACCGATAGAAGTTTCTTCATAATAACCTGCTTTGAAAGGTTTAGCTTCGTTCAAATTCACAAATTTTTGTTCTCCTATTTTGAAAAAGGTGATGTTTTCTTTAATTAAGTTTATTTGTGTTGTGTTTGATTTATTATGTTTTAAAATTAATTCATCATTATAGATGTCATATTTTAAAAACAAATCAAAATAGTCTTGGTTGTTGTAGTTTACACTTCCACTTTTAAAGTCATTAGAAATATAATAACGATTGTTATCGTTGGCTGTTTTGTCAAAATTTAAGTGTAATAATCCATTTTTGATATCTAATGATTCTATTCCGATACTTTTATCAAACCAGTTATAGGTTAAAACTTCGTTATTATTTTGACTATAAATATTATAAATGTTGAAAAATATTCCCAATATTAGAAGTTGTATTTTATCGAATTTTCTCAAAAGATTGGTTTTTTAATGTTTTTGTATAAAATCAAAAGTATTAAAAAAATGTTATAGAAATTTCTAAAATATGTTAAAATGTGATATATTTTTTGTTTTTTTAAACGAAAACCCCCAATTTAATTAAATAAATTGGGGGTTTCTATGAATAAACCTTTAGTAAACTAAGATCTGATTACTCTTTTTTCTCCTCACGTGGAGGTCTTGGAAGAAGTGCTTTTCTTGACACTTTTTCTTTTCTTGTTTTAGGATCAAGTCCTAAATATTTAACTTGGAACACATCGCCCATGTTGACTACATCCGTAACGTTTTCAGTACGTTCCCAAGCTAGTTCAGATACGTGAAGCAATACTTCGTTTCCTGGTGCTGCAGTATATTCTACAACTGCTCCAAAATCAAGCATTTTGATTACTTTAACTTCGTAAGCCTCTCCCATTTGTGGTTTGAAAGTGATAGATTGGATTTTTGCCAATACCGCTTCAATTCCAGCAGGATCTGTACCTAAGATTTCGATAACACCTTCTTCGTTTACTTCGTTTATCACGATAGTTGTTCCAGTAGCTTTTTGTAATTCCTGAATTACTTTTCCACCAGGTCCAATTAATGCTCCAATAAAGTTTCCAGGAATAGTTCTGGTAATAATTTTTGGAGAATGTGCTTTAACATCTGCATTAGGTTGTGCAAGCGTTTCAAGTAATTTTCCTAAAATATGCAAACGTCCATCACGAGCCTGAGCCAAAGCTTGCTCCATGATTTCATATTTCAATCCGTCAATTTTGATATCCATTTGACAAGCTGTAATACCTACTGAAGTTCCTGTTACCTTGAAATCCATATCTCCTAAGTGATCTTCATCACCTAAAATATCTGATAAAACAGCAAAACGATCACCATCAGTAATTAATCCCATTGCAATTCCGGAAACAGGACGAATCATTTGAATACCGGCATCCATTAATGCTAATGTTCCGGCACAAACGGTAGCCATAGAAGACGAACCATTTGATTCCAATACTTCAGAAACAACTCTGATAGTATATGGATTTTCAGCAGGAATCATATTTTTCAATGCTCTTTGTGCAAGATTTCCGTGACCAACTTCTCTTCTTGAAGTTCCTCTTAACGGACGAGCTTCTCCTGTAGAAAATGGAGGAAAGTTATAGTGTAAATAGAATTTTTCTTCTCCTTGTTCAGATGGTGAATCAATTTGGTTAGCTTCTCTTGATGTTCCTAAAGTTGCTGTTGCCAAAGCCTGAGTTTCTCCACGTGTAAACAATGCAGAACCGTGAACAGATGGTAAATAATCTACTTCACACCAGATTGGTCTAATTTCTGTAGTTTTTCTTCCGTCAAGACGTGTTCCTAAATCTAAAGTTACATTACGAACCGCTTCTTTATTGGTTTTGTAGAAGTATTTACCAACTAAATCTCCGTTTTCTGCCAATTCTTCATCTGTAAATAATGCTTTTACTTCTTCTTTTACGGCATCAAATGCAGCTGAACGTTCGTGCTTAGCTGAACCTTTACTTGCAATAGCGTAAATTTTATCATAAGCCGCTGCTTTTACTTTTGCGTAAATAGCATCGTCAGTTTTTTCAGTTTCGTAAGTACGAACTTCTTTTTTTCCAAAAGCAGCTGCTAATCTTTCCTGAGCAGCAATTTGTACTTTAATATGTTCGTGGGCAAATTTAATTGCTTCTAACATTTCTGCTTCTGAAATTTCTTTCATTTCACCTTCTACCATTGCGATAGAATCAGTTGAAGCTCCAATCATCATGTCAATATCAGACAATTCTAATTGTGCACGAGATGGATTAATGATAAATTTACCGTCAATTCTTCCAACTCTGGCTTCAGAAATTAAAGTTTCAAAAGGAATGTCAGACAAAGCAAGTGCTGCCGAAGCGGCTAATCCTGCTAATGCATCCGGCATAACTTCATCATCATGAGACATTAACTGAATCATAACCTGAACTTCTGCATGATAATCACTTGGGAAAAGCGGACGCAATACACGGTCAACTAATCTCATTGTTAATACTTCGCTGTCGCTTGGACGCGCTTCTCTTTTAAAGAAACCTCCTGGAAAACGACCTGCTGCTGCAAATTTTTCACGATAATCTACCGTTAACGGTAAAAAATCAATACCCGGACTTGCTTTTCTTGCGGAAACAACTGTACCTAAAATTACAGTTTTTCCAATTCTTACTACTACAGAACCATCAGCTTGTTTAGCTAAACGTCCTGTCTCGATTGTGATGCTTCTGCCATCACCTAAATCGATACTTTCTACAAATAATTGTGGAATCATAAATTTTTTCCTTATTGGTTATACATGGGTTTTAGTTGTGTTGTAGTTGTTGTGTGTAGTTGTTGTTTATTCTAAAACCCAATGAAAAACCAAACTTTTTTTAATGTCAATATCAATTTTGAAATCAATATTATTGCGTTTGTAAGTTTAAAAATCTAAAAATCTGATTTCTAAATTAAAATAAAAAAAGAGGCACTTTCGCACCTCTTTACTATATTGATTATTTTCTGATATTCAATACTTTGATAATCTCACGATATCTGTTGATCTCTTTCTTTTTCAAGTAATCCAACAAAGATCTTCTCTTACCTACCAATAGTACAAGTGAACGCTCAGTGTTGTAATCGTGACGATTTTTTTTCAAGTGCTCAGTTAAGTGTGAAATTCTGTAAGTGAACAATGCAATCTGACCTTCTGCGCTTCCAGTGTTTGTTGCATCACCGTGTTGTGCGAAAATCTCTTCTTTCTTTTCCTTAGTTAAATACATTCCAATATTATTTAATGATTTTTATGTATGTCATACATCTTTTGTAAGACGGGTGCAAAAATACATCTTTTTTTTGAAAAATAAATTTTATTGTGTCTTATTTTGTAAATATTGTTATCGGTAGTTTATAAAGGATGCGTACAGGAATGCCTCTGTTTACACCGGGATTCCATTTTTTTGCTTCTTTAATCAATTTTACGGCATTTTCGTCTAAGCCGTAACCAAGACCTTTTAATACTTTTGGATCAACAAGATTGCCTTCTTCATCGACTATAAAAGTTAGATATATCTTTCCGGATACTGTATTTCTAGCTTCTAATGGAATGTACATTGATTTTGCAATGTAGCTGTAAAATGATTCTATTCCTTTTTTAGGTTCAGGATGTTTGTATTTTAGGGTGTATAAATGTTGTATATTTAAAGAATCGGTTGTGATGCCTGAAATTAGTTTTCCGTTTTCATAATTTTCAGTAAAACTTGTCTTTTTCTTAAAATCTTTTCCTTTCCAGACACCATCAGGTTCGCCATTCTTTATTTGACCAGATTCTTCACTATTTTTATTTTTGTCTTCGTAATATCCATTCCCATCTGTAACTGTTCGTTCTTTTTGAGGATTCCAAAAGTTATTGATTTTTTGTTGTGTTTTACCTTTTTTGTCTTCTGAATAAACAATATCAGACTTTATGTCTCCGTTTTCATACCAATTAAATTCAGTTCCCGTTTTTTTTGTTTTAACATAAGTAACAGTAGACTTTTTATTTCCGTTTTCATAATACGATACGGTTTGGCCTTCATTGATTATAATGTCCTTATCTAATGTAGTTGCAATATACTTTATTGCTCCGGATTTGTAATAATCTTTGTAGATATAACTTTTTTTATTAGAATAATATTCTTCAATTAGCCTGGTGTATTTATAATTATCAGGAGTACTTGGTACCCACATTGAATCCAGATAGATTAATTTATTGGCAATAATTGGATTTTGAGCAAATAATTTTGCTGAAATAAAAATAAAGAATGATATACGTAAAATTATTTTCATGAAAGATTTGTATTAAAAATATTTAAAAGTAATATTTTTAATACAATTTAGCAACCTCCTGATTTACAAATTCTAAAAATCTTTCGTCAGCTTCTGTAAAAGGATCTATAACGTGACTATCAATATCGATTTGACCAATATTTACTCCGTTCACAAATAACGGAACAACAATTTCAGATTTTACAGTAAAACTACAAGCAATATAATTGTCCTGAGCGGCAACATCAGGAACTACAAAATTAGCATTACTTTCTGCAACCTGTCCGCAAATTCCTTTTCCGAAAGGGATTACAGTATGATCTGTTTCAGCACCAACGTACGGTCCTAAATGCAAGGTTTTATTTTCATGATTGGCAAAATAAAAACCTACCCAATTGTAATATTCAACATTTGCATTTAATAATTGACAGATTGCCAATAGTTTTTCATCTCTAGCAGTATTTGTATCAGCAATAATAGCAGTAACTTTAGGTTGTAATTCCTGAAATGTCATAATATAAATTTTTATGCAAAAGTATTTAAAGAGAAACTCAAAAAATATATAAATTTGTTAAAAATATATTTTGAAAAAATATTTCATACAATATAAAACTTTCCTTGTTTTTATAGGGACATTTTTTGCAGCTTACATTGCACTTACAGTTGTCTACAAGCTGTATTTGAACAGTTTTGAAAAAAATGCTGTTGACGGATTAACGAATCTTGTTAGTATACAGGTTTTTCAATTAATGAATCTGTTCAATCGGGAGGTTTTAATTTTTAAAAATGCATTTGATCCTTATCTGGAGGTATGGTACAATCAAAAATATGTTGTCAGAATTGTAGAGGGATGTAATGCAGTAAGTGTAATTATTTTGTTTGTTTCTTTTGTTGTCGCTTTTTCGGGAAAATTTAAAACAACTTTTATTTTTATTCTGTGTGGGATTCTTTTTATTCATGTTTTTAATGTTATCAGAATTGCATCATTAATCGCATTATTGTTTTATTTTCCTGAACAGGAACATCTTTTGCATGGCGTTCTTTTTCCGCTGATCATCTACGGATTGGTTTTTATCTTATGGATTATTTGGGTTAATAAATTTTCTAAGTATGCTCGATAAATTATTCCAATTTAGATTTAAATTTTTAATAACAATTCTTGTCGTATTATGTTTTGGTGTTATCAGAGCTTTTGAGGAACAATTGTTTTACGATCCCTTTTCGGAGTATTTTAAATCCGATTTTCAGAATTTGCCATTTCCTGAAATACATAAGACTCGTTTTTTTCTGTCTCTTTTGTTTCGATTTGTATTAAATACGTTGCTTTCATTAGTAATCATTTACGCTTTGTTTCTGGATGCTGAAATTATCCGGTTCAGTACTTTTCTTTATTTATTTTTTCTAATCGTACTTTTTGGTTTGTTTTTTAGTATCCTGAACTTTTATCCTGATGGAAGCTGGCTTCTTTTTTACGTGAGAAGATTTATTATTCAGCCTGTATTTGTTTTGCTTTTTATACCCGCTTTCTATTATCAACAGCAAAGTCTTAAAAAATAACATTTTATTAGTTCTTTTTTAAAGTGTTTTGAATAATTTTGCAGAATGAATTTCAAAAAGTCCACATGTTTGTTTTTAGCTTTTCTATTGTTGGTTTCCAACATTGGATTTGCCTTTAATGTACATTATTGTGGCGGAAAAATTGCATCTGTTTCCTTAGACACAACTTCTCCGATTGCTGAAAAAAGCTGCTGTGCAAAACCGGAAAAAAAATCAACCTGCTGCAAAGACAAAGTAGTTCAGATTGAGAAAAAATCAGATGATGCAACCTTTAAGATTTTCTTTTTTCAGTTAGCGTTTCCGGCATTCATTCAGGAATTTACTCCTATTACTTTTTCATCGGTTCAAAATTTCAGAAATAATCAGATTATTTCTTATTATTCTGATGCGAATGCGCCGCCATTATTCAAATTATACCATCAGTATATTTTTTACGCCTGATTTTAATGTTTAGTCTGCAAGCCTTCCTTGGCTTGTCATGTGCTGTTTATAATTTAAGTAGCCCTTCTAAATAACATTAAAATCTTTTTTTTATGAAAAAAAATATAATGCTTTTAGGATTTTTACTGCTTTCTGTTTCTGTTTTTTCTCAAGAGGATCTGGAAGAAGTAAAAATTACGAAAAAGCAAAAGGGATTAAAAAAATCCTATACACTCACAGCCAATACAACCGTAATTACAAGTAAGGAATTGCTAAAAGCTGCTTGTTGTAATCTTGCCGAAAGTTTTGAAACTAATCCATCTATTGATGTGAATTATTCGGATGCCTTAACGGGTACAAAACAAATAAAAATGCTTGGGCTTACCAGTCCGTATTTAATGATTACCGAAGAAAATATTCCCTCAGTCAGAGGTGCTTCACAGGCATACGGATTGTCGTTTACTCCGGGAACATGGATAGAAAGCGTTCAGATTACGAAAGGTGCGGGAAGTGTTGCAAATGGATATGAAAGCATTTCAGGGCAGATTAATACAGAGCTTTTAAAGCCTTTAAATGATATTCCGTTTTTTCTTAATGCTTATGGTTCTACCGATTCACGTTTTGAACTGAATACTCACTTTAACAAAAAACTTTCAGATAAATGGGCAACCAGCTTATTTGTACATGGAAATACGCGTGTTTCTAAAAATGACATGAACGACGATGGCTTTCTGGATAATCCATTAGGGAAGCAAATCAATGTTTTGAACCGTTATCAATATTACAATCCCGAAAGCGGTATTGTGAGTTTTATCAATTTCAGATACATGAATGATAAAAAGCAGACAGGTGAGTTGGATTTTGATAAAGACAGAGACAAAGGAACTACTAATTATTGGGGATCGGAAATCAATACCGAACGTTTTGATGTTTCCAGTAAAATTGGCTATGTTTTTCCGGATATGCCATTTCAAAGTATAGGTTTCCAGAATGCTTTCAATACGCATAATCAAAAATCTTATTTTGGTTTAAATGATTATAATATCAAACAGAACAGCTTTTATTCGAATTTAATTTTCAATTCGATCATAAGTAACACGATGCATAAATTCACAACAGGACTGAATTTTTCTTACGATCAATATCAGGAATTTGTGAATATCAATGATTACAGCAGAATTGATAATTCGATAGGTGCTTTTTTTGAATACACGTATGATAACAGCGATAATTTCAGTTTGATTTTGGGTGGAAGAGTGGATAACCATAACCGATTGGGCTTTTTTGCAACACCTCGTTTGCATCTCCGTTACAATCCATGGGAGTTTGGAGTGCTTCGATTTTCTGCAGGAAGAGGAAAGCGTTCGGCAAATATTTTTGCTGAAAACCAACAGCTTTTTGCAAGTTCCAGAACTTTTTCGATTTTAGATAACGGCGGCAAGATTTATGGTCTTAATCCGGAAATTGCATGGAATTACGGTTTGAGCTTCTCTCAGAAGTTTCGCATCTTTAATAAAAATGCCGAAGCCGGTTTTGATTTATACAGAACCGATTTTCAAAATCAGGCTGTAGTCGATTTGATGCAAAGTCCGCAGGAAGTTTCATTCTATAACTTAAAAGGGAAATCTTTTGCTAATAGCCTCCAGTTAGAGTTTAATTTTGAATTTATTCACAATTTGAATTTGAGAACAGCCTATAAGTATTATGACATTCAGACAGATTATCTGAGAGGTACTTTCCAGCGTCCTTTGCAGGCAAAACATCGTTTTCTTGCTAATCTGGAGTATGAAACACATTCAGATAATGATAAAAACTGGAAGTTTGACTACACTTTTAATTGGTCCGGAAAACAACAATTGCCTTATACCGCTTCAAATCCGACAGCAGATCAATTGCCTGATTTTTCACCTTCGTATGCCGTTATGAACGCACAGGTTACAAAAGTTTTTTCTCCGGTTTTTGAAGTTTATATCGGTGGAGAAAATATTGGAAACTACCAACAGGAGAAAGCTATTTTAGGCAGTGATAATCCTTTTGGACCAAATTTTGATGCTTCCATAGCTTATGCTCCAATATTTGGGCAAATGTATTATGCCGGATTACGATTTAGAATAAAATAAATGATTATATAACTTAAATTATAACAAAATGAAAAATTTAATTTTAATTGCAATGCTGTTTTTTTTAGGATTTTCAGCGCAGGCTCAAACTAAAAAAAATAAAAATTTAAAATATACAACTGAAGTAAATGGCAACTGTGAGCAGTGTAAAAAACGTATTGAAAAAGCCGCTTTTTCTGTTCCAGGTGTAAAAACTGCCAATTGGGACATAAGTTCGCATCAGCTTACAGTAATCCTAAATGAAGAGAAGTCTTCACCACAGGATTTAAAAAAAGCCATTGCAAAAGTTGGGCATGATACCGATGAAGCAAAAGCTACAAAAGTTGATTATGATAATTTACATCACTGCTGCAAATATGAAAGATAAAAAATTACAAAAAGCCCAATTTTAGATTGGGCTTTTTAATCGTTAATTTATGTTTAAAATACCGTATTTAATTGTGGTTAAACTAAATTATTATTACTTTCACACCCTTATAATTTCATAACAAACCCCAACATATGAGTAATTTTGACTGGACCCAATTAATTAATCCTGAGTTTTATATTAATTTGAGCATTGGTGGAGTCCAGATTGGTTTGTATATTGTTTTGTTTATTGTTTTTGCTGAAACCGGTCTTTTTGCAGGTTTCTTTTTGCCTGGAGACAGCCTTTTGTTTTTGGGTGGAATTTACAGTAGGGAACTGATGGAGAATATGGTTTCCATTCCAAATGATTTCCTGAATGTTTTCTTTTTGTCACTGCTTGTAGCAATAATGGGAATTTTAGGAAATATGACCGGCTACTGGTTTGGATCTAAAAGCGGCTATTATTTGTTTAAAAAGGAAGATACTTTTTGGTTTAAGAAAAAATATTTATTACAATCTAAAGACTTCTTTGAAAAATATGGAGGGAAAGCCATTATATATGCTCGCTTTCTGCCTATTTTCAGGACTTTCGCTCCAATTATTGCCGGGATTGTGTCAATGGACAAAAAGAAATTCATGTTCTTTAATGTCCTGAGTTCATTTCTATGGTCTTTTATTCTGATTTTTGCCGGACATTATTTGTACGGAGTGTTTTTAAAGCAGGGAATAGATCTTAAACACCATATCGAATATATTATTATAATTATCGTTATAATATCTACTTTTCCTGTACTTGTAAAACTGTTGAAGAAAAGACCAGTTGAAAAAATATAGGTAGAATTTTAAACCTGTTTGTTGCCAAAAAAGCTAAATAACGATTTCCCGAAACGAGGATTGTTTTTAACTTCTATTGATGACTCGTAACATGAGAATCCTAATATTATTTTGATTCCGGGAGGAATACTGTTTAAGATTTCTCTTTTTTGTTCATCTAAAAGTAATTTCAGGCTTGCGGCTAACTCGGTATTATATTTTAAATAGGACAATGTAAGCAAAGCTGAAAAATTTAATATTTCGCGTGCTGTTTCACTTTTTATTCCTACTTCATTAGAAATCATTTCTGTAATTCTTGCTTTTTTGTTGGTGAAAAGCTCCTCAAGAAATACGTTACCTTCGGTTTTATAACAATCATCCACCGATAGGATTCTTCCGGAAACAAAATCAATTTCTTTGTAAAAAGAAGTGTTTTCCAAAGTTTTAACCATTTTTTTAAATGATTTTTCATCTGTGCTGTTATAGCATCCCATTAGAACAGTTCCAATTGCGACATCAATACCTTTTATCAGCAAGGCATCATTTTCGTAATAGAATTTGTTTAATTTGGAAATAACATTAGAAGAAATAAAGCGTCTTAGTTCAATTTGTAGATTTGGGATCATAATTTTACCGTAAGATTAATTTATAAATTTGTTACAACCAAAACGAGAAAATGTGGTATTTCATCGTTCATTGTGATAAAAATATAAAATATATTAACATATCCAAAAAAAAAGTTAAATATTTTGTTTTTTAATTTAGAATTTATATATTATATGTGTAGTATTTACGGTTAATTTTTTTTAAAAAATACTTAACTCAATTGCAAAATTCAAGCGTTGATGCTACTTTGTGCATAACATGAATTGGTATAAATAAATTTTGAGCATTAAAATAAAACCTCTTTATGACGCCAGACAATTGTAAGAAAAAGTCCAAAAAACACAATGCAAAACATAAAGTTGATAAAACTGGAAGCCAGAAAACCAATAAGTGATCCGGTAGCAGCTTTAAAGGCGCGCTGATGGTTCTTTGAATCATAAATCAATTCACCCACAAAAGCACCTACAAAAGGACCAATTAAGAAGCCTAAAGGTATTGGAGCTAAAATACCAACCATTAATCCTATATTTGTTCCCCAGACTCCGTATGAACTTCCTCCGTATCGTTTTGTGCCTTTTGCCGGAATGGTATAGGCAAGAATACTGATGATTATCGTGATAATAAGAGTTATTCCTAAAATCCAGTAATTATTTTCAACGGCTTTGGTCAAATACAATAACAAAATCCCTACCCAACAACTTGGCAGACCCGGCAATACAGGTAAAAAACTTCCTAAAACCCCAATTATCATACATACAAAACCAAGCAGTAATAATATTGAATCCATAATATTGATTATATAAATTTGATTACTTAAAAGTATATTTTTTTGTCAATAAAACCTATGGAACGCTAAAATTACCTTGTTAAATGCAACAAAGATCTTAATAGTTAAAATTTACAAAGCATCTCAAAAAAAATAATTGTATTTTTATACCTAAGTTCCATACAAATCTAAATCTTGAAGCAGTTTATTTCTTTATTAATTATTTTACTTTTTCATTCTTGTCAATATTTTGAGAAGCAGGTGCCTTCTGAAAAAGAATTACTGCAAAAAGAATTAAAATCGATTAGTTGGAAAGAGGTCGACGAATATCCGTCAGTTGCCGATTGTGAAAAAATCGTAGGTAAAAAGCAGCGTCAGCAATGTTTTTTTGAGGTAATGTCCCAACTTATTCAATCCAAATTAGATATAGATACCCTGTCAATATTATATCCTGAGTTGGATACAATTGAAGTTAAGGTGACCATATTTCCAAACGCAACGATGCAATTTGAGCCTCAGTTTCCAAAAGATTCTGTTGCTTATGATACCATTAAAATAGACAGCATCCTGCATGCCCGTTTAATCGATTTTCCTAAAGTAAATCCCGGTATCAAACGCGGTATTCCGGTAAAAACACAATTCATCTTACCTGTCATTCTTAAGGAAAAAGATACGAAATAATATAAGGAGCTATTCCTGCTTTCCGCTGTATTTTTTTATTTTTAAAGAAAAAATAAAAAGGATGCCGCTCCAATCAGGGCTAGGGTTTTCGTATTCAAAAAGAAAATTATATTTTAAATCGACGATCTTTCCATTCATAAGAACCAAACAAACTGTACAAAGCCACAGCTGAACTGAAAAAAGGATACAATAAACTGCTCAGAACCAAATAGCGTAATTTTGATTTTGTCAAAAAAAGATGCGTCCTGTAAAGTAAAATAAAGTCGATCCCGAATTTTAAAACTGCATATAAAATTAGAAACTGCACGGACCAGATTCCAAAAACAAAAAACAAAAAACCAATTACAAAACTGAGGTTTGCAAAGAACACAATTAATCCTAAAAACTTTCCGAAAGCACTCTGGTAAGAACTCGTTTTTGCAGCCCAGCGCACTCTTTGGTAAAATAGCGATTTCCAGTTTTCTGTTGGTTTTGTTAATATTATTGCTTCTTCAGCCTTTAAATAATGAACTTCATCTGGAAATAAAGCGACTGCTTTCTGCAATAAAAAAACATCATCGCCGCTTGCTATTTTATCATTTCCATCAAAACCATTTAGCTTTTCAAAAGTTGATTTTGTATAAGCAAAATTGGCACCGTTGCACATAAAAGCTTTTTTTAATCCAAAACTTCCAATCGTAGCACCCTGCAGACTCGTTAAATCCAATTGCTGAAAATGATCCAGAAATGAATTTTTACATTCATAGGAAACCGCTCCGGCCATCATTGAAACGGAATGCTGCTGAATATAATGATCAAAAGTCAAAAGCCAGTTTTCTGGAACAATGCAATCCGCATCGGTTGTGATTACCCAATCGGTTTTTACATATTGCATTGCCGTAGTTATCGCATCTTTTTTGGGAGAGTTTGAAATCCGGAAGTTGTTGATAATTGATAACTGATAATTTACAATGGATGATTTAAACTCTTCTCTTGAATTATCATCAACTAAAATCACCTGAAAGAGATCATTTGGGTAATTTAGGTTTGAAAAACTTTCCAAAAGCAAAGGTAAATTTTCGGCTTCATTTCGAAACGGAACTATAATTGTAAAATTAGTTTTAGGAGTCAAGTCTGGTTTTTGATATTTTTTTACTTTGGTAAACCCAAAAATAATAAAGCCAATACTAATACTATAGATAGATAATATGATAAAGAAAACCAGACTCATGCTCTAGTTTTAGTTTTGAAGTTTAATACATAATAGACCCCAATAATTACCGGTAAAACCACATTCAGAAACCACATCAAAGTACTGATAAAGACAACAATCCATTCATTTACGCCCAGAATTCCGAAAAAATAAATAGCAACACTTCCTTTTACGGCAAAGTCCAGAAACTGAAAAGTAGGTAAGGAGGATGCTGAAAAGTAAACCACAGCAATTGTGGCAATTAAAGTAAAATACGGAAGATCAACATCAAAAGCCAAAAACAAGAAATAATATTGATGTGAGAAAACCAGATAACGTAAAATGCCTAAGAATATATTTTTTTGATGAACGGGTTTCGGAATATCATTGATTTTGTGAAATAATTTTTCAATAGAAAATCCTTTGATCTTGATTTTTTTCAAAAAGAATACAACAGCAATCAGCAGCAGGAAAATTCCAAACAAAATAGCAACAGTTTTAGTTGTAATGATAGTATATTTTGCATTAAAGTATAACAATCCAAAAAAACCAAAAATCACGGTTAAAACCATTTGGATTCCATTACAGATCAAATTCAGGAAAACGACTTTTTTGGTTTCAGATTTCGGATAATACAAAGCTTTTCCGGCATATTCGCCAACTCCGTTAGGGGTAAAAATCCCTGCTGTTAATGCTGCCAGAACTTGTTTTGTAGCTTCTCCTGTAGAAATCGGCTGAATTACTCTCGCTAAATTCTGCCATTTCAGAATTTCAAAATACCGGTTCAGAATACTTAAAAGTAAAATAAAACCAATTCCCCAAACTGACTGGTTTTTGCGAAACAATGTAATGAACTTTTGCCAGTCGAGCTGGTCATTATTCGCCAACTGATTATAAATAAAATAAAAAGCTCCGCCAACAATCAAAAGTTTGATTAGAAGAACAAGGAATTGTTTAGCTTTGTGAGGAATTGAAATCATGGTGCAAAGTAAAGGAAAAACTATTACACAAAGTCACGCTAAGTTCCGCAGAGTTTCGCAAAGATTTAAATTGTTATAGTCTGAAATAAAAACTTTGTGAATCTTTGAGTTTTCTTCTTGAATCTTCGTGAAATAAAAAATGACAAAAGAACGTATCATATTAGGTATTGACCCGGGAACAACAATTATGGGTTTTGGATTGATAAAAGTTATCAATAAAAAAATGGAGTTTTTGCAATTGAACGAATTACAGCTCTCCAAATACGACAACCATTACCAAAAATTGAAAATTATTTTCGAAAGAACAATCGAATTAATAGAAACCCATCATCCCGACGAAATTGCAATTGAAGCACCATTCTTTGGTAAAAATGTACAGTCGATGCTAAAACTTGGTCGTGCGCAGGGAGTTGCCATGGCAGCGGGACTTTCAAGAGACATCCCAATTACGGAATACGAACCAAAAAAAATAAAAATGGCAATTACCGGAAACGGAAACGCAAGCAAAGAACAAGTTGCCAAAATGCTGCAACAGCTTTTAGGTTTAAAAGAATTACCTAAAAATCTGGATTCAACTGATGGTTTGGCTGCTGCTGTATGTCATTTTTTTAATTCAGGTAAAATAGTTGCCGGAAAAAGTTATTCAGGATGGGATGCTTTTGTAAAGCAAAATGAAGATAAAATAAGAAAATGAGGGAATGTGTTAATTTGATAATATGCCAATTGGATAATTAGCCATTAGATAATTTTGTATCGGGAATTTCTAAATAAAACACTATAAACTTAATTTTTCATATTGATCATCTATATCATTATCTAATTTTCTAATTGACACATTTTCTAATTAATGAGCGGTATCTATATACATATTCCTTTTTGCAAACAGGCTTGCCATTATTGCGACTTTCATTTTTCGACTTCAATGAAAAAGAAAGACGAAATGGTTTTGGCTTTGGCCAAAGAAATAAGCATGCGCAAAGATGAATTTGAAAATGAAATTGTCGAAACCATTTATTTTGGCGGAGGAACGCCTTCTGTTTTAAGTAATGAAGAAATAAACTTTTTAATTTCTGAAGTTTATAAAAATTATAAAGTTGCAGAAAATCCGGAAATAACGCTTGAAGCCAATCCTGATGATTTATCTTCAGAACGAATTTTAGCATTATCCAAAAGTCCAATAAATCGTCTGAGCATCGGAATCCAGTCTTTTTATGAAAACGATTTGAAGATGATGAACCGCGCTCACAATTCGGCGGAAGCCATAAAATGTTTACAGGAAGCAACTCAATATTTCGATAATATTTCACTTGATTTAATTTATGGGATTCCAGGAATGAGTGATGAAATGTGGAAAAAAAATATTGAAACTGCCCTGAGTTTTGGCATTCCGCATATTTCAAGCTATGCTTTGACGGTTGAACCAAAAACGGCTTTGAGAAAATTAATTGACACAGGAAAAATTGCTGAACCGCAAGATGAAACTGCCTCGAATCATTTTATGATTTTGGTTGAGACACTTCAAAAGAAAGGTTTCATTCATTACGAATTATCAAATTTCGGTAAAGAGAATTATTTCTCCAAAAACAATTCTGCCTATTGGCTTGGTAAAAAGTATATCGGAATCGGACCTTCGGCACACAGTTATGATGGTGAAAAAAGAGGCTGGAATATCGCTAATAATTCCCTTTATTTAAAAGCGATAGAGAATAATGAACTTCCTGTAGAAAATGAAATCCTAACGGTGTCAGATCGTTATAACGAATATATTATGACAGGATTAAGAACCATTTGGGGCGTTTCATTAGAAAGAATTGAAAAAGAATTTGGAAAAGATTATCTTGATTACCTGCAAAAACAAAGTCAGAAATTCTTAGATGATGAATTGCTTTCCATAGAAAATAACATTTTAAAACCTACTGCAAAAGGAAAATTTTTAACGGATGGAATTGCAAGTGATCTCTTTTACTTAAATTTGGAATAATAAACTCATCTGAAATATTTAACCTGTGTTAGCAACTATCAACAATTTCCAAATAGACTTGTCAAAACCAATTGATATTTCGATTCCGTTAACCAATACAGATGAAAATCCTATTGCCTGGTACATTGAAAAACCGGTTATTGAGCCAGTTGTTTTTGGTGATTGGACAGGTAAAGTTTCTGAAGGAAAATCATCGACTAATTTCAACAATATTTTTTTCAATCCACACGGTCATGGCACGCATACGGAATGTCTCGGTCATATTACCCATGATTTTTACAGTATTAATCAGTCTTTAAAACAGTTTTTCTTTTTTGCAAAATTGATTACAGTTGAGCCTGAAAAGCTTGGAGATGATTTTGTTATTACTAAGGAACAAGTTCAAAAAAAACTGAGTAGTGCAACTTCAATGAATGTGATTAATGAAGCGTTAATTATCAGAACACTTCCCAACAAAAATGAAAAAAAGTCCAGAAAATATTCCAATACAAATCCACCTTATTTGTCTGAAGAAGCGGCTGTTTTTATCCGGGAAAGCAAAATTCAGCATTTATTAATTGATTTGCCAAGTGTTGATAAGGAACATGATGAAGGGAAATTATTGGCCCATAAAGCATTTTGGAATGTAAAAGACACTGTTCATCTTAATGATGATGCCCGTACAGAAGCTACCATTACAGAAATGATTTTTGTTTCGAAGGAAATTGAAGACGGAAATTATATATTGAATTTACAAATTGCTTCGTTTGAAAATGATGCAAGTCCATCCAAACCTGTTTTATATAAAATATGATTACTGTTTCGACTGATAAAAGCAAACTTGATGTTCCGTTTATCCAGGATTTTCTGAAGGATATTTATTGGGCTGCAGGAAGAACGATAGAAGAAGTTCAGACTACAATTGACGCTTCAGTTTGTTTTGGAATTTATTTAAATGATAAACAAATTGGTTTTGCCCGTGTAATTACAGACTATGTTGTTTTTGCTTATTTAATGGATGTATTTATTGATGAGAAACATCGTGGAAAGGGATATTCATCAACTTTAATTGAATACATGATGCATGAACCGTTACTGAAAAATATAAAAATTTGGAGACTGGCAACTTCTGACGCTCACTTTTTATATGAAAAATTTGGATTTACTAAACTAAACCATCCCGAAAAAATGATGGAAAGAATACTATCATGAACACAATTATTAAACTAGAAGAAAGTGCTTTGTTTATTTTTGGAATCTTTTTATTTAACCAATTAAGTTTTGAATGGTGGTGGTTTTTAGTTCTGATTTTAACGCCAGATTTATCAATGCTGGGATATGTTTTTGGGAATAAAACCGGCGCCTTTTTTTACAATATATTTCATCACAAAGGAATTGCACTTTTGATTTATGCTTTAGGATTTTATTTAAATATTGAAGTTATTCAAATGGCCGGAATTATTTTATTTTCACATTCGGCTATGGATCGAATGTTCGGTTACGGATTGAAATATGAAAAAGGATTTAAATACACGCATTTAGGTGAAATTGGAAAATAATATTAGGTATGGATTTAGAAACATTTTACGAGTTTTGCCTTTCAAAGAAAGGTGTCAGCGAGCATTTTCCGTTTGATCAAGATACTTTAGTGTTTAAAGTCGGCGGAAAAATATTTGCTTTGTCATCTTTATCACAATGGGAAAAGAACGAAGCCTCAGTCAATTTGAAATGTGATCCTGAACGTGCAGAGGAACTAAGAGCTGAATATGACGAGATAAAACCTGGCTTTCATATGAGCAAAGTACATTGGAATACTCTTTCACTAAATGGAAATTTATCAACAGCTTTTGTGAAAGAATTAATTGATCATTCGTATGAATTGGTTTTCAAAAGTTTGACAAAGAAAATTCAGAATGAAATTATTGACCCGAGGTAAAATTTTTACCGAACAGGCGGAGCAATTAGAAAATTAGGCATTACATTTGTATCATAAGACAAAAAAATCAACAACTCAGTTACATTGTAACTTAGCAACTTATAAAATATGAAAGAACAATTTAAAAAATTTCTTAACGAGGAACAAGATCCAAAAGCGATTGAAAAGATCACTTCGAAACTTAGTGATTTATTGATGAAAAACGAAGAAGTTGGATATATTGCAGTTCAAAAAAAGCCAGCAATTACTGTTTTTCCGGATAGCATTGTTTTAACGAATAAAAGAATCATCATTTGTGAGCCTAGAAATTTAGGTTTATCGATGAATTTTACAGATTACACTTGGGATAATATTGCAGCTACATTTGTTAAAGAAAACATTTTAGGCTCGGAATTTTCATTTAATACCAATACAGATTTAGCCATTTCGATAGATTACATACCAAAAATTCAGGCAAGAAAAATATATACTTACGCAAAAGAACAATTGGATTTGCTTAAAAATCCCGCTACAGTTGAAACACCTCTTGCGGAAACTGCGACAGTAACAGAACCAGAAAGTGATTTTGATGAAGATGAGATTGAAGAAATAGAAGCAGAGGAGGTAACCAGTTTTGCTGAAATTATGCCGGCAACGACTCCTTATGAAAGTTACGAGCCGATTCAACAAACCCAACCTTCATCTGGAGATCGTAAATTAAGTGAATTGTCAAAAGAAGAGCTTTTTGATAAATTGCAGAATTATAAAAAGCTGCTTGATAATGGTTTAATCCTTCAGGGAGAATATGACACTTACAAGAAAGAAATTTTAAGTTATATGTAATAAGTCTTACAGTAATATCATAAAAATCAGATAATAAAAAAAGGATTCGTTCACAATTTGAACGAATCCTTTTTTTATTATAAAGACTGATAAAAATAAGATGCAGCAATTATTTTTAGTAACTGCTTCTCAGTTTTAATTAGTAACCTTGATTTTGATCTGTTTCTGAGATTGCTGGATTTGAAGAAATTTCTCTTGCCGGAATAGGCCATAATTTATTTTTTGGTGCAAATCCCTGCGAAGCTAAAACAGTTTCTGCTTTGCCCCATCTAATAAGATCACTAAAACGAGATTGTTCGCCTGCTAGCTCAACTCTTCTTTCGTGCATTATAGCATCAAAAACCTCAGTTTTTGTTAGTGTAAGAGGCAGGGTTGGAAGCATTACGCTGGGTCTTTGTCTAACTTGATTGATATAACTAATAGCAGTAGCCTGATCTCCGCCTGGGCGTAAGCTTTCGCATTCTGCCATCATTAATAGAACATCTGCATATCTGATGTATTTAAAGTTGATACTTGAGTTTCCGTTTTCATTTGCTCTCTTATAATAATTTTGATATTTTCTCCATGCTGCAGGGCGTGCCAATGGAATATAAATTTCTGTAGAAGGAACAGGTCCAGGTGGTGTACCTGTTCTGATTATACGCTGATTGACGTCACCTTCAAATATATCACCATCTGTATAGAAAGAATCCTCAAATCTTGAGTCTCCGGTTTCATAATCTGCGAGTAAGCCTGGTGCCGGGTAAGTGTTGAACCAATTATTAAAACCGTATTCCTGGCCTCTTAAAGTGGCTTCATTTTGTCCCGCACCTGTAAAACCGCTGTTCCATAATGTGCCAGTTCCTAATGTTTCTTCATATCCAATTTCAAATATCGATTCACGACCGTGTTCTGTTTCTTCTTTAAAGTTGTCAAAGTAGTTCGGCTCTAAAGTGAATTTTCCATTTAGTTTGTTAAACTCTGCTAAGGCAAGATCATATTGCTCCAAGTACAAATAGACTTTACCTAATAATGCAATAGCTGCCTGTTTTGTTGCTCTTCCTTTTTGTTCAACATCTTTGTCCAGTAAATCAGTAGAAGCAGTTTTTAAGTCTGAAATAATCAAATCATATACTTCCTGTTTTGGAGACCTAGGGTATCCTTCAGATGTGGTTGGCACTTTTGTAATTAAAGGAATATCTCCAAATCTGTTTACTAAAAGGAAATAATAAAGTGCTCTTAGAAATTTTGCCTCACTTATGTATTTATTCTTTTTTTCCAAACTAATAGTTGCATCCGGCAGGGCATTTATTATATTGGAATTATCTATTACAAAATTAGCTTTGTTGATTCCTCTGTAACAGCTTTCCCAATAATCTCCAATATTAGCATGGTTAGAATCAAAAGAAAAGTTAGCATATTGTACTTTATCTGCTTCGAGCTGTGGATTGCCGCTGGCATCAACTCCCATTAAATCATACATAAAAAAATAGGCACGTGAGAATAATCCAATAGTCTGTAAATTAGCATAAGCAGCATTTACTGAGGATTGTACCTGTGGTTCTGTCTTAAAAAAACTTTCAGGTGATAAATTGGTTGGATCTACTAAATTCAAATCGTTATCTGAGCATGCCGTAATTGTCGTAAGCGCAGTGAGAATTGAGAAAAATAATAGAATGATTTTATTTGTTTTCATATATTTTTATTTTTTAAAATGTTAATTGAAGACCAACTAAGTATGTTTTTGGCTGTGGAAAAGCACCTCTGTCGATACCGGATTGAAAACCATTACTGTTCCCAATTTCCGGATCTAAACCAGAGTAATCGGTTATGGTAAAAAGGTTTTGGCCACTTATGTATATTCTACATTTAGAAAAATAATTTTGACCAAATACCTCGCTCGGTAATGTATATCCAATAGACAAGTTTTTAAGTCTGGTAAATGATCCGTCTTCTAAATAACGCGTTGAAATTGATGTGTTTTGTGGAGCACCTCCCGCTTTTGGTATTGAGTTAGAAGGATTAGTTGGTGTCCATCGATCCATCACATTCACGCCGGAATTAAATAATCTTGACATACCTTCTAAATCATAGATATTAGTGTTAATAAGATCTCTGCCTTGTAGGCCGGTGAAAAACATATTAAAGTCCCAATTTTTATAAGAAGCATCCAAATTTAAACCATATGTAAAATCAGGAAGAGCATCACCGATAATAGTTTTATCAGCGTTTGTAATGTTTCCATCATTATTTAAATCTTTGTATCTGATGTCTCCTGGTGTTACCGTTGTTTGGGAAGGATTTGCCGTAAATACGGCATTTACTTCTGCCTGGTTTTGATAAATACCATCCATAACTAAACCATAATAATGATACAATGTTTGTCCTTCTGTTATTCTGGTAATGCTTTCTCCTTCAAAATCACCACCCAATAATTCGGTAACTGTACCTCCTAATGATTTTGCCTCACTTTTGCTTGTGCCAAAATTCAAATTGGCAGCCCACTTAAAGTCGCCTTCATAATCATTATAGCCAATGGTTACTTCAAATCCTTTTGATTCAACTGAACCAACATTTCTATATTGAGAACCTGAATTAACTCCTAATGAAGTTGGTAAAGGAACATTCAATAATAAATCATCACTTTTATTTACATAATACTCAACTGCAGCTGTTAATTTTTCCTTGAAAAGACCTATATCTAATCCTATATTTAATTGTTCTGACTGTTCCCATTTTAAATTTGGATTGGCCAGACCATTAGCGGTTGTGCCTGCAGCACCTTCACCATCAATTGGATATAAAAAGTCTGATGTTAGTACTGCAGAGTATGCGTAATTTGGAATATTATCATTTCCTGATATACCATAACTGCCTCTTAGTTTTAAAGTGCTAAAATCAGAATCTACCATAAAATCCTCTTTCGCAATATTCCAGCCCAATGAACCCGAATAAAACCATCCATAACGTTCATTAGCACCAAATCTTGAAGATCCATCGCGTCTTATAGAAGCTGAAGCGATATATTTGTTGTTAAAATCGTAATTTAATCTCGCTAAATATCCAATCTTGTTATATTCATTACTTGAACTTGTAGCTGCAATTTGTTGATTAGAACCTAAAATATTATCTATATCATTAGAAATAGGATTTCTACTGGTCGCATTCAGGCTGTTAAACTTACTTTGTATTTTTTCAGCTAATAACAAGAATTGAAAATTGTGCACATTTGCAAAAGTCTTATCGTATGTTAAGCTATTTGTAAATATTATATTTTGTCCAAAAGAAGTTCCTTTATCAATGGTGGCAAAATTCTGAGTGTGTGTTGCCCCTAAGCTGTCATCATTGAAAGAAGGAGTGAATCTGGAGTTATTTGTGCTGTAATAATCGACACCTACCTGAGTTTTAAACTTTAAATCTTTAGCAATTTCCAGCTCTGCAAAAATATTGCCTATAAAAGAAAAAGATTTATTATTGACAGTTGGAAGTTTCATTATCCTTACAGGATTTTCCGCATCATTTGTGTCGCCTGAAGCATTTGGTCCTTGAAATCCTCCCAGATTATTGGGGTTATAAACCGTTAAATAAGGTGCAGATTTAATAGCATGTTCTAATAAAGTACGTCCTCCACCATCTAATTCAGGTCTTGTTCTATTGAAAGCAACAGACATACTTTCTCCAATTTTTAATTTACCTAAAGTAAAATCACTATTGGCTCTAAAAGAATATCTTTCAAAATCTGTTCCTATGATAATACCTTCTTTTTCAGCATATCCTCCTGAGATTCTGACACTGCTTTTTTCACCCCCGCCTGAAATACCAAAATCATAATTTCTAACCAGACCAGCCTGATATATCTGATCCTGCCAATTAGTATTAACCCCCGATTGTGATGAAGGTGTTGTTGGAATTGTTCCGAATGCATCTTTTGCGTATTGCAAATATTGTTCTGTGTTTAAAAGATCATATCTTTTATTTTGATTCTGAAAGCCCGTTAATACATTTAAAGACAATTGTATAGCTCCTTTTGTCCCCTTTTTGGTAGTTACCACAATAACACCGTTTGAACCTTTAGCTCCATATACAGCTGTGGTTGAGGCATCTTTTAAAACATTCACAGATTCAATATCATTTTGATTTACTCCTGAAAGGCTTCCCACAATAACTCCATCTACGACATATAACGGTGCTGTATTATTAAAAGATCCAAATCCTCTAATATTAACTAATGGCTCAGAACCCGGACCTCCTGTATTTACTATTGAAACACCTGCTGCACGTCCCTGTAAGGCTTCAACTGCATTTGCAACTGGCAATGCAGCCATTTGCTCTGCTTTTACAGTTGATATTGCTCCTGTAACTGAAGCTCTGTTTTGAGTCCCATATCCGATAATTATAACTTCATTAAGCTTTTGAGAAGATTCATTTAAAGTAATTTTAAAATCAGTTTTATCTCCTATTGGAATTTCAACCGTATCAAACCCGATATATGAAATTATTAATACTGTAGCCGAATTATCAACGTTGATACTAAATTTTCCATCAAAATCAGTTGAGGTTCCAGTAGTAGATCCTTTTACTAAAATACTTGCACCTGGAAGAGCAACTCCATTTGCGTCATATACAATACCGGTAAGTGTCTTTTGTTGTTGAGAAAATGAAGAATTGTGTTCTTTTTTATTGTCCTCCTTCTGTAGTACAATATGATTACTTATTAAAGAATATTTTATATTAAGAGGTTTCAATATTCTGGAGAGAATTGTTGATAATAGTTCATCTTCTGCCTTAATGCTAATTTTTTGATTAGAAGAAACCATTCTGGAATTATAAGAAAACTTAACATCTGCTGATTTTTCCAGTTCTTTTAAGGCATTATTCAAGTTCATATCTGATACAGATATGGTTACTTTAGCATCTAATTTTCCCTGACCATTTAAACTATTTGCCATAGTTACTGTTGAAAAAATTAGTGTCAATAAAAATTGGTATAATGTCATTTTCATGAGTCGAATTAGTAATCTTTGTTTTACTACGGTTTTTTTCATAATTTTGTTTGGTTTTTGATTAATATGTAATGCGAATTATATTTTTAAAAAACTTTTCAATCAAACTTTGCAGAGTTTAATTTGAAGATTAGGCGTCGATTTTTTGCTGAGCAATTGCGACGCTTTTTTTATAATTTAAGATATTCTCTTAATAACATCCTTCTGAAATAATTGTTATTTGATTTCCATTCATTGTATAGCTGCAATTATTAGCAATACTTTTACAGATAATCTTTAATTTTTCTGGTAAAGGCAAATCATTTAATGAAGCAGTTAGATGACAATTTTTTAATTTTTCTTTTGGATAATCTATCTCTACAGAATATGCCTGCTCTATTGTTTTAAAAATTTGTCCTACAGGTATATCTGTAAAATCAAAACTCAGCTGCTCAATATTGCCTTTCATTTTACTTATGGACTCATCTAACGTGATATCAGTTATTTTATTAAATGACTTATCTTCATCAATAAATCGAAAAGCCTGATTAGGGAACAGGATTATTTTGTTTTCACAGTCATTTTTTCTTTTTTCTTTTGAATAGACCATAACTTTTCCTGTACGCACTAAAACTTCAACATCAGATTTATGGACATTAGCTTTAATTCTAAAGCTGGTTCCTACTACTTTTGTAACAATTTCGTTTGCAATGACAAAAAACGGTTTTTTTTTATTTTTAGTTATCTCAAAAAAAGCTTCACCTGATAAATAAACTTTACGAATATTTCCTTTAAAAACATTTGGATAACTTAATTTGCTTTTTGGCTGTAGTAAAATAGAACTACCATCAGATAATGTTATGATTTGTGGCTTATTTGAGTTATTAATCTGCTCTATTAAGCCATCAGAATCATTACTAATTGCCTTTTCATAGTTTGAATTATATTCTACTTTTGAAATGATGTAATAATTGAAAGTATACCACGATAATAAACTAAAGATAAAAACAACAGCAATTTTGCGTAACAAATTATTTTTCCATAATCTGTTATTTTTAAAATCTTGCTTTTCTTCTCTCTGTTCAATTTTTATCCAGGTTTTGTGTAATGCCTTTTCAATTTGTTCATCCGTTAGATTGTTATCAGGAACTTTCATTGCCAATTGCCACAAACGTGCTTCTTCTACAAGCTTTGCTCTATAGGGATATTCTAAAGTCCACTCTTCCCAGCCATCTAAATCTTCTTTTGATTTAACCCATAATTGGAATGATTTATCACTTAAAAAATCTTCTATTTCTGTATATTGATTTCGTTCTTTCATTTTAAGATATACATTGCCAATTGTAAATGACAAACACAATGTTTCCTGATATTATTAATTGTGATTATTTTTTGATTAATTTATGTAGTCAAATAATTTATGCAGAAATTAAATCCCTATTCCATTCTTTACGAATATTTACTAATGCACGATGCAATAAATTATTAGCTGATTGATAATTCATATCTAATGTTTCAGCAATTTGTTCGACATTTAATCCATGGTAGTATCTTAAATACAAAGCTCGTTTTTGTCTTGGAGGCAAAATATTCAGTAATTTATTTAAATGAGCAACTCTGCCTGCTGTTAACTCATCAGAAATTAATTGATGTTCTATAGAAAAATCGAATAGAAAAACAACTTCATCTATTGGTGTTAGCTGGTTAAAAATCCGTTCCTTTTGATGTAAGCGCATAATACGTTTTCGGACACTTGATAGCAAATAGGATTTTACTACTACGCTATCACTTAAATTATTTCTATAGACCCAGATATCTGTAAAAACATCCTGAACACAATCTTGAATTTTTTCAGAGAATGGAGAAAATGTATTTCCATATTGTACTAAACTATTATAGTAATTTTTAAAAAGTGTAGAAAATGCTTTTTCATCACCATTTTTTAAATTTTCCCATAGCTTATTATCTTCGGGCAATCCAATGTGTAAGATTTTATTTTTTAAATGCACAATTATTAATTTTTTATATGGAATAATATTTATAATCTTAAAAAAGAGTCATTAAGCTAACAACTCTTTTTAAACTAAACACTAACATAAACTAACCTATACATATAAAGGATGTGATTTATATTATATACTCACTAAAATATACATTTTTTTTATTTTTTCTTTAAGACAACCGTTTGTATTTTTTAATGATATAAAAATAAGCTTAATTTTATATACATTATGTAATTGCATTATTGTTTTTTTTGTCAAAATTCTCCAAAAAAAAATCCGAATATTACTTCGGATTTTTTTTATAAGAAAATAAGATTTATCAAATTACCATTCATTTACTTTATTGGCATCCATCTTTAAAAAGATAAAGAGTAAAATGGTGAATCCCCACAATCCGGAACCTCCATAAGAAAAGAAGGGAAGCGGAACCCCAATAGTTGGAAAAATACCCACAACCATGGCTATATTCACAAAAAAGTGAATAAATAAAATTCCTGCCACACAATATCCATATACTCTGCTGAATTTTGTTTTTTGTCTTTCCGCCAGATATATTACTCTTAAAAGTAAACAGGCGAAAAGAAGAATAACAACTAAAGAACCAGCAAAACCCCATTCTTCTCCAACAGTGGTAAAAATATAATCAGTGTGCTGTTCCGGAACGAAACCACCTTTTGTTTGTGTGCCTTCCAAAAAACCCTTACCAATCCAACCGCCGGAACCAATTGCAATTTCAGATTGATTTGTGTTATATCCGATGCCTTTTAAATCTACGGTTTTACCTAGTAAAATGTTAAAGCGGTCCCTGTGATGCTGTTTGAAAACATTGTCAAATACATAATCAACAGATAAAACAAAAGCAGAAATAATGGCAAGTATCATTCCGCTTAATATAATATTACGATCAACTGCTCTTCCCTTAAAATGTATAATTATCAATATCAGAAGTGCTATCAAAATTACGACATAAGGCTCTAAAATTAATGTGAGCACAAAGAGAAGAATAGCGACAAATCCAGTCCAGATGTACCATGCAGGTAATCCCTCTCTGTATAATACAATTAGGAAAATACTGTAGATTAGGGCACTTCCCGGATCGGGTTGCGGTAAAATCAAAAGCACAGGTAATAATACAATCGCAAGAGCCTGCATTTGTCGATTTAAATCCTTTAAATTGATTTGAGTATCACTTAAATATTTGGCTAAGGCTAATGATGTAGCGGCTTTGGCAAATTCAGAAGGCTGGAGTGTAAAACTTCCAATAGCGTACCAGCATCTTTGACCAGCTATTGTTTTTCCAAAAAGGAACAGACCTGCCAGTGATAATAAGGAAACTATAAAAATAATACTGGCATATTTTTCATAGAATTTTCCATCTACAAATAATACAATAAAAATTAAAGGAATGGTGCAGGCAATAAAAATTAATTGTTTTTCAAAAGTGCCTTCAGTAGAGGATAGAGAGGATGAGTATATATTAAGCCATCCCAATATTACTAAGGAGGCATAAATAATTACACTTATCCAATCTATATTTTTTTTTACACTTTGATTTTTCATCTGAAATAATCCGAATTAATTTTTTTTAGTTGTATCTACTGTTGTCTTTGTCGTTACTTGTTCTTTTGGTTTAATGATTTTTGCTTTTAAGACAGAATCTTTAGGAGTTGATTCGATTGCTTCGGCTTCTTTCATTCCCCCTAATTTTGCATATTCTCCTTTTAAACTTATATTTAAAACCCTGGTTTCTAAATCGGTTCTAGTTATTTTTTTTCGTAGATATTTTTCAATCATTAAACTGGCGATAGGTCCAGCAATTGTTGCACCAAATCCTCCATTTTCAACCATAATTGCAATGGCAATTTTAGGATTGTCTTTTGGGGCAAACGCAACAAAAATAGAGTGGTCTTTCAACTGGACTCTTTTACCTCCAATTTTGGCAAAATTTTCTGCCGTTCCGGTTTTACCGCAAATGTCAATTCCTTCTACTTTAAGCCTGCTTGCAGTACCCATGTTATATACATCAAATAAACCACTTATTATTGGTGGAAAATATTTTTTGTCTATTGAAGTAGTATGTTTTACCGTAAATTTTGAATCTATTTTTTTACCTTCAATCTTCTTGATCATGTGAGGGGTATAGTAATGTCCCTGATTTGCAATTGTCGCCATCATATTGGCTAACTGAATTGGAGTCATTACAACTTCTCCCTGGCCAATTGAATTGGATACGATGGTAGTACTTCTCCAGCCTCCATTTGGATAAATGCGTTTATAGGTTTTGGATGTTGGAATTTTTCCTCTTTTTCCAGTCGGTAAATCATAACCCATAAATTCTCCTAAACCAAAGGTTTTAAGGTGATTGCTCCATACGTCTACTGCAGCGCCAGGATTTGTATATTTATTGATAGTTTTCATATACGCAGTAGCAAAATAGGAATTACAAGACTGGTATATTCCACGATGCAATTGTAATTGGCCCCCTTGGCAGTGGCATCTCATAAAACGTCCTCTTCCATAGCTGAATCCATGATGGCATGAAACAGAAGTATTCTGATCAATAACCCCTTCCTGTAAAGCTACCAATCCTGTTAATATTTTAAAGGGGGATCCCGGAGGATATTCTGCTAAAAGTCCTCTGTCATATAAAGGTTTCGCAATAGAGTCGTGATATAAAAGCGTATAGTTTTTAGAACGTTGTCTCCCGACCAAAATTCCGGGGTCATATGAAGGAGCTGTGACCAATGCTAAAATTTCTCCCGTTTGAGGTTCTATGGCAACAATTCCTCCACGTTTATTAATCATTAATTCTTCACCGTACTTTTGAAGCTCGGCATCAATTGTTAAATTGATATCTTCTCCCTGAACGGCAATAGTATCATATTTACCATTTTTGTATGAACCAATTTCACGATTGTATTTGTCTTTTTGGATATATTTTACACCTTTGATTCCACGTAAAACTTCTTCATAGCTCTGCTCAACTCCCTGCATTCCTATTAAATCGCCACTATTGTAATAAGGGTTTTTCGCAATCAGTCTTTCGTTTACTTGTGTGATAAAACCAAAAATATTAGCACCATAGTCTACTTCATAATCACGCAAAGAACGTTTTTGAAAGTAAAAGCCTTCATATTTTCGTATTTTTTCCTGAAAAGCTGCAAATTCTGTCTTGTTTAATTGGGATAAAAATACAGAAGGCAATCTCGGACTGTACACTTTTGCTTTTGCGATTCTTTGATCATAGTCTTGTTTTGTAATATTCAGTAACTGGCAAAATTCCAGAACATCAAGGTCTTCTTTGATTTCCCTTGGAATTACCATGATGTCATATGAAGACTGATTTGCTACAAGCAGCTTTCCGTATCGGTCATAAATATAGCCGCGCTCAGGATAGTCATACTTTATTTTTATGGCATTATTTTCTGATTTTAGTTTAAAAGAATCGTCAATAACCTGCAAATAAAATATCCTGATCACTAGCAAAGTTGCTGCAATAATAATTAAAGTGGGCAGCAGGGCTTTTCTCATCGTTTATTGGGCTTAATAAGGTATATTATTATAATTGAAATAATTATGGTAAATATGGAGCTAAACAAGGTTCGGAGTAAAATGTCCCAGATAAATTTAAATTGAAAAGCTTCCAGAATAAATAATACAATATGGTGTAAGACTACCGATACCAGAATAAATGAAAAACGTTCGGGTGTTAAGGAATCATTTAGCTTTATAGTTTGATATTCGTAACTGAGTCCAAATGAAAATTTAAAAATATAAGGGCGGTAATAAGCTAAAATTAGACAGGATGCAGCATGAATACCTCCGGAATTACAAAACATATCCATCGTTATACCTAATAAAAAACTGGATAGTATGAGGCCTGACCTATTGCTGTTTACCGGATACAGTATAATATAAAGAATGTAGGGATACGGACTAATGTAGCCCAGGAAATTCATATTATTGAAGATAACAACCTGAATTGCCAGCAGCATAATAAAACGAAAAATATTGACTAACACTGCGCTATTCATCTTTTTCCTTGTTTTCTAGATTAATAAGTTCTTCCCTGTCCTTGCTTTTAATGATGTAAACATGACCTAAATTTGTCATGTCATTGAATAGTTTAACATTAATAGTATAGAAAGTTGTTTTGTTATCTATGTAGATTTTATCAATGGTTCCAATGTTAATATTTTCAGGAAAAATAACAGACTGACCACCAGTCACAATGGTGTCACCTTTCCTAACAGAAGCTAATCTTGGAACATCAATTAACTGAACATATCCAGTGCTTTTTCCATTCCAGGTTAAAGAACCAAAATGATTTGATTTTTTGATCTTGGCGTTAATTTGCGATTTCATATTCAAAATACTGATCACAGTAGAATAATTGGGTGAAGTGTTATCTACGATTCCAATAATTCCTAAACTGTTGATAACACCCATATCCTGTTTAACTCCTTCTTTTGTTCCGGAGTTTAACGTGATATAATTTTCGTGGGTATTGTATGAATTGTGAATTACTTTAGAAACAATAATGTCTGCAGGCTTAACACCTTTAATACTGTCAATCATTGGTGCTTTGGTAGTATCTTCTATGTTGAATAAAAGACTTTTTAATCTTGCGTTTTCAAGTACCAGTTCGTCATTTTCGGTTCTTAAATTCAAATACTCATTTACGTTATTTATTTTTTCGTAAACCCCTCCGCTAATAAAATTGGCAGAGCTTATGACTCTGCTTCTGTGAAAAGAATGAGATTGAATTGTGAGTGCCAACGAAATACCTAAAAGCAGCAAAAACAGCAATCGATTACTGTTTCTTATAATGAAATTAAAAATTTGCTGCATTTCTTGTTCGGTTATTTTGTTTCAGGATATGCTTATGGGTTCAAATTTAATTAGAGCTGAATGATTCAATTCAGCTCTAATATTTTTTCTCTTATTTAATTAAGATGCTTTTAAATTTTCCAATATTTTTAAGTGCCATTCCAGTTCCGCGAACAACTGCTCGTAAAGGATCTTCAGCAATATAAACAGGTAAATCAGTTTTTTGAGAAATACGTTTATCAAGACCTCTTAACATTGATCCACCACCTGCAAGATAAATACCAGTGTTGTAAATATCAGCTGCTAATTCAGGAGGAGTTTGAGACAAAGTTTCCATTACAGCATCTTCAATACGTTGAATGGATTTGTCTAATGCTTTGGCGATTTCTCTGTAAGAAACATCAACTTGTTTAGGTTTACCGGTAAGTAAATCTCTACCCTGAACTGACATGTCCTCAGGAGGGCTGTCTAAATCTTCGATAGCAGCTCCAATTTGAATTTTTATTTTTTCTGCAGTACTTTCCCCAACAAATAAATTGTGTTGTGTACGCATATAATATACAATGTCATTTGTGAAAACGTCGCCCGCAATCTTTACAGATTTGTCACATACAATTCCACCTAAAGCGATAACCGCGATTTCAGTTGTACCACCACCAATGTCAACAATCATGTTTCCTTTTGGCTGCATGATATCGATGCCAATACCAATTGCAGCTGCCATTGGTTCGTGAATCAAATAAACTTCTTTTCCGTTTACTCTCTCACAAGATTCTTTTACAGCTCTCATTTCCACCTCAGTAATTCCGGAAGGAATACATACTACCATTCTTAAGGCTGGAGTAAACATTCTTTTTTTCAATGCAGGAATACTTTTAATGAACATATTGATCATTTTTTCCGAAGCATCAAAATCAGCAATTACACCATCTTTCAAAGGCCTTATGGTCTTGATGTTTTCATGCGTTTTACCCTGCATCATATTGGCTTCTTTACCAACAGCAATGATTTTGCCTGATATTCTATCACGTGCAACGATCGACGGACTATCAATAACAACTTTATCATTATGTATGATTAAAGTGTTTGCGGTACCAAGGTCTATCGCAATATCCTCGGTCATGAAATCAAAAAATCCC
>Ga0247809_1000026_pt1 | contig 118589 bp, 95 predicted proteins | sample UWRJL104311B1_FD_180951 | JGI IMG/M metagenome (GOLD analysis project Ga0247809, IMG submission 180951) | Plant litter microbial communities from Arlington Agricultural Research Station in Wisconsin, United States - UWRJ-L104-311B-1 | ecosystem: Environmental > Terrestrial > Plant litter >... | reverse complement strand
AATGCTTTGTTGAAACTGGCCGGTGTCTTGTTGAAGTCGGCCATACCTTTGTTGAAACGCGCCAATGCTTTGTTGAAGCTGGCCGGTGTCTTGTTGAAGTCAGCCATACCTTTGTTGAAACGCGCCGGTGTCTTGTTGAAGTTGGCCTATGCCTTGTTGAAAATATTCATGATTATTGCCTTAGACCTAAAGCTTGATTCACTATGTGTTTTCCCATAAACCACTTTATTAAGTGAATTAATAATAAAAAGCACCAGATCTATTACACAAAAAAAGAAGCAATCCAACTTTCATATTTTTGTTGGACACTCGAAATGTGATGGCGCCCCTTTGTCGCAATGACGCAAAAAAAAAAACAGTAGCAATCCGGAGAAAGCTACTGTCTTTATAATAAACTACTTAACTAATTTTATTTAATATAACTAAAGGACATTTTTAATTTAAAACCACTTTCACTGATTTTCTGCCTTCTTCAGATTGAACATTTACAATGTAAAGACCTGAATTTAGAGAGTCAAAGCTGGTGTCTGCATCTGTTTTAAAAGATTTTACTAAAGCACCTGTCATGGTGTAAACATCTACTTGCGTGCTTGAAATTACATTTGAAATATTAACTTTTTTTCCATTAGAGAAAACATCTACTGTTGATCCAACTTTAAAATCATTAGTTCCTAACGTTGTAGTTCCTAATGGGCCTGTAACTCTAACTCTATATAGATTACAAGCTTGATCTGCATAAATATATACATATCCGTTTACAACAGTTGCAGTTGTTGTTAAAACTTGGGGCGTGGTAGAATCTGTAGCCGTTAGCGAACCAAGTACAGTAGTTCCATTGGTTACATATAATGTACGTGAACCTGAACCTCCACTTATAAATAATACTTGCACAGAAACTGAACCTGCAGCGGCAAAGTATAAAAATCGTTGCGTTGGTAAAAAAGTTCCAGTTGCAGGACTTCCTCCTCCATTTAATTGAAATCTATTTACAGATGTATATTCTGGAGTGGTTGGGAAAGTTTTAGCACTAACATTAGTAGCACCAAAATTAGCAGTACCTGTTCCACCTTGAATTTGTAAGCCTAAGTTATCTACTACGACATTAGAAGTATAAGGAGAATTAGCAATTGTCCAAGGCGCTACACCTCCACCTAAATCCCATGTTTTAGTTTGGGCATTTGTGATACTTGAACCAAGTACCATTGCAAAAATTAAAGAAAGTAATTTTGTTTTCATAATAGTATGTTTTTAATTGTTTTAGATAATTGTAATCGATTACGTAAAATTAATACTTTTTTTCATATAACAAAATATTTAGCATTTAATTTTCACTAATCACAATTAAACTTTCTTTAAATTTCATTATGTATAAATACATAATTCGCAATGCAAAGAAAAAGTCCGCAGTTTCAATAGAAAGTGCGGACTTTATTTTCTGTAATTATCTTATTGGAGTTATTTTGTAATCACTTTTACTGATTTATTTCCGTCAGAAGCTTTTACAACTACAATCCAAATACCAGCCGGCATATCAAATTTTAAATCTGAATTAATATCATACGTTTTTGTCAGAGCCCCGCTAGTGCTGAATACTTTTACGGAAGTGCTGTCTTTTACATTTGAAACCGAAATAGTATTTTTCGAAGCAAAAACATTTACTGAAGTTGCAGCATTGAAGTGATTATTTCCCAAGACATCATTAGAAATCAACAAAGGGAATGGATCCCAGCCGTCTGTGCCTTGTGTAAAATTCAAAGTAGTAATTGGGCTTCCGTCATTCAACACCGGATTTGCCAAAGAAGTTGCCCAAGTTGCACGAACCGGAGTATTGTTTACGCCAGAAAGCTCAACAGTTCCATATTCTTGCATGCCTGCTGAATTACCGCTCAAAGTGTTTAACCAACCTACAGGCATAATCAACGAATTTCCAATAAAACCTGGAGAATTTGAAGTTTCAATAGTCGTATTATAAAAAACAACTTCGCTGGTATTCGCCAACCATGGACGACCAAAATAACCTGGTTTTGCCTTGTAAGTGGAAGCTGATTCTACTAGTGGTTCTGCTGAAGTAATTTTGCATTCATACATTAAAAATCCTCTTCCCGAAGCTTGTTGTGCAGCCGTGATATAAGACAAGTCATTTGACTGGTCACTGATATTCATGCTTAAATTAGACTTGTAAAAAACGGCAGTCATTCCTCCAAAAATAAAATCGACGGCACCCATAATATCCCCTTTGTAAATGGCAACTCGCGCACCCGTGCCTCCAAAGAAAGAATCTTGACGACCCACTACCCTGCATTTGTTTAAAATTACTTTGTTGATATTATTGGCAATTGCAATTGCCGCAGCTCTTTCGACAAAACTTTTATTTTGAACGCTGGTATTTCCAACATTTATAGGTCTTGTCCCCGGACTTCCTGATGTCCATGCGACTACTTTGTCTTGCGATTCTTTTAGGGAAATATATTGGTTGAATGAATTCTCAAAAATAATATCATCCGCTTGAAAACCATTGGCATTTACAACAATAGTCGCATTCCAATACGAACCATTTGTTGTTCCAGAACCAGCATTTTGATGTGACAGATAACCATTTTGAAGATTTATGACTAAAGCTTCTTGATTCCATTTTTGGTTTACCATACTATAATAATTATAGCCATGGCCATAATAAGAAGTAACTCTTACTGCGCCATTTGTGATATTTACACCACCGTCAACAAGCTTAGTATTTGGAGTAACAGAAGCATTTTTCAATGTAATATTTGGCTGGCTGATGACAAGCATTTCTTCGTAATTTCCTGAATCAATAAGAATCGTAACTCTCTCACCATTAGTCCTTGTCATTAGAGAAACTGCCTTCAAAGCTTCATTAATTGTCTGATACTCTTTGCCTACCCCAACCGTAATTGTCGGCGAATAAGTAACATTAGGCACCACTTTTATTTCAGTAAAATATGTAGTCAGAGTCGAAGCACCTCCTACTGTGATTGTTACGTTTCCATTTGAAGTCCCAGTATAAATATATTCGGTATTTTCTACAATGGATGTGCTGTTTGTGGCAGTGGTAATCGCAGTTCCTCCTTCGATAGAAAAATTTGCAGTATAATAATAAGACACGATCACTTTTTTCCCTGGACTTACCGGAACTTGAATTGTCGAACCTGTTTTAGTGAGCAAATGCCCTGATGCAATCACAGATGTCGCGCTTCCTGTCAACACCATTCCTTTATATGAAACGGTTGTTGTTGAAGCAAATGCTTTATCATCAAATGACCAAGTAGTTACTGGTTTAAATGTAAGCGCTTTGGTTGCCGCATTTCCGTTAATTGTCAAATTTGAAACCAAGCTTAGTTCTACAGGATGATTATCTAAACCGTTGAAAGAAATAGCGTAAGTTCCGTTTCGAAGGGAAATAGCACTTAAATTATTAAAAGTATAATTGTACCCCGTTTCATTTAAATTCGTAAAAACCAATTGCAGACTGCTTAATTGCGAGCTGTCCAACCCAGAAACATTCACAGTAACCGGGAAAACAGGCTTTGGTGTAAATACAATATTGGCAGTAGAATTTTGAGTTACTGTCAAGGTATTCGATAAAATTTCATAGTCATTTACACCTTGAGCGGTAATTGTATATTGGATATTTGGCTGTAATTGAACTGTATAAGTAGAATTTGTACTGTTAATAACAGGATTCGGAACATAAATGCTACCGCTAGAAGCATCTGGAATAAAATTTAATCCCAAACTGGAAATATTCGTTCCCAAACCAGAAATTGAACCTGTAACCGTAAATAAATTAACCTGCATAATAGCAATATTATGGCTAAAAGTCGGCGCAGTAACCGTTGTAAGATTAAGAGAATCCCCAGAATTAATAATGTAACCGCTGGCATTCACCAAACTTGCTTCATAAGTATAACCAGCCGGAAGACTTACAGAATAAGTTCCAGAATTAATTTGTGCCGTCCAAGATTTTCCTGCAGCATTGGTAAACACAATCGAGTAGCCATTAGGAATTCCGGTTGCTTGTGAAACGTCAATATTTCCCGTAACAGATGTGTAAACAGCGTCTTTTCTATAAACTCTATAAATACTTGCCTTTGCTGTTGCATCATAAAATCTATAATTCCCAGCATATTTCGCTACGAAATTTGCTTCGGTCACACTGCCGGCCGCAGTCGTAGTAGCAACTGTATTTGTCTGCAACGAAGGATTTGACTCATAAATAAAACTCAATAATCCGGCGGTATCGCCACGTGCGATAATTTTAACTTCGTCATCTTCATCCAAGGCTAAAGTAAAATAACGTGATGTCGGCAAACCGCTGGTAATTGGCGCATTTGCATTGCAATAAACTCTTCCATTGTAATTGGTTACGCTGGCAACATTGTTGTCATATCTCGTAATTCCTGTGTTTATTGTTCTTAAACGGTCGCTTGAACCGCCTGTCCATGACAGCGCGCCAGCCGTAAAAGTCAAAGGCATTGTGTTCGCTGTACCAACACTTCCCGGTGTAATCGTACTGCTATACCAAGAATTAATGACGGTTTCATTCAATTTATTAGTGAATAAAGTATTGTCTAATTGCGCCGCACCAAAATCCCATACATCGGTTGTTTGAGCGTGCGTAATTGTAAAATTTAGCAGTAATCCTAGTAATAATAATTGTATTTTATTAATCATGATAATAGATTTTGGGTTTAACAATTAGTTTTTATTTTTCTAAAGATTTTTTCCAAGAAGCATATTTTTTCAATACTTCTTTAGGTTCGTTCGTATACCAAGCATATCCATTTCTTCTTTCGTGCCCAATTTCAGCCAAAGAATATTTTTTTATGCCATCACGGTCACAGAAAAATGGCCTGTTGTCTTTCAGTTCCATAAATCTTGCCCACAAAGGTTCTGCATTTGGATCTTGCACAACAATTCTGTCTTTATCAACAGTTTCGATCTTGATTCCGGTAAGTTTTGTTTTTTCAAACCAAGCCGTAGAAGTTTCAACGGCATTTATTACCTCTTTTGAAGGATTTCTTATAGACATCAAAAGCAATGTGATTTTTGCAGATTCTTTGCCACTTAAAGAAGGCAATTCATAAGCTCTAGCTTTTGCCGGTTCTAAAGTTTCTCTGTCATGTTGAGCACACCAAGCAGTTAATATTCCGTTTTGCTTGTATTGTGTTTTGATAATGCAATCGATTCCTTTATTAAAAGAAGTTTCCACCATTTTTGCGATTTCATCTGGAACTTCAATAGAATAAAATCCTGTTTTGTCTTTTAATTCCTTAAACATATTCAAGATGTTGACCATTGAATTGTCGTTGTAAGTAATATTTGTATAATATCCTTCCTTCAACGGATAAAATTGTGGCCATCCTCCATTTTTATATTGTGCTGTTATCAAATACATTACACCTCTTAAAAAGGCAGTTTTGTATCTGTCATCTGGTTGTTTTTTATAAATTTTTGAAAGGAAAAGCATTTCTTGACAAGTCGCTCCGTTATCTGTTGTACAGCCAGCTGGATCTGCTTTTAATTTCACCAGATTTTGCTTTTCTGAAGAAGATAATTCTTTTTGCATTTCGATATTTTTTGGCCAGCCTCCGATATCGCGCTGGTATAATAAAACATTTTCTGCAATATTTTTGGCTTCCGGAGTTTCAAAGAAGCTTTCGTCTTTGCTTTCTGCAATATCTTTCCACTTAATTTTCTTCTCTTGAGCTGAAATGCCAAACGACATAAGTGCCAAAGAAGCCAACAAAAACATTTTTAAATTTTTCATATTTATTTTATTTATTAAATCTTATCCAATCAATTTTTATATTTCCTGCGTCATTTATAAAACCTTCTCTCAAGGCCACGAATCCTAATTTTGCTCCGATCCACCTTCCTTCTTTTACGGTAAATGGTTTTCCAATAGTCTTGAAATTAGTACCGTCTTCACTAAAAGAAAATGTACAACTTCCATTTTCAACCACTTTTACTTGCATATAAATCAAGTTGTTGCGTATTTCTATTTTGTCTGTTTCTTTTTCAGCTTCCTTTTTAATTGCGTTTGTGCACGTCACTTGTGACAAGTATATTTTGCCATTTTCTCTTTTTATTTTTAAGTAGGTATAATCCAATCCCATCATTACAAAGCCAGCTTCTTCACCATCAAAGTGGGAATCGAATTGCAATTTTGCAGTAGCCGTAAAAGTATCGTTGGGAGTTTTTTGAAGGAGTAAATTCGGAATGTCAAAAAGATTCACTGCTTCTTTTGGTTTTGGAATACAATTGAGCATGAAATATCCCATTTTGCTTGGAAAGCCCCAATTTATCTGTGGATTTGCATGCCATTGCCATTGCAAGCCTAATTTTGGATCATTAAATTCATCAGAATCTGGAGGAGAATTTATTGGGAAAGACTTGCCTATGTTTGTTTTTTTATAAGTAATAACTGGCTGTCCGATTCCGTCGTGGTCTTCATCTATGCCAATTATTGGCCAATCGTTGATCCATTTCATCGGTTGTAAATGGACTACTCTTCCATAAACGCCCTTGTCTTGAAAATGCAAAAACCAATCTTCACCACTTTTAGTCTGAACCCAAGCACCTTGATGCGGACCATTAATTTCGGTTTTTCCTTGGTCTAAAACTTTTCTTTTTTCATAAGGTCCGTAAATATTTTTAGACCTTAAGACAGTCTGCCAACCAGTTGCAACGCCACCAGCTGGAGCAAATATGTAATAATAATTATTTTTTTTATAAATCTTCGGACCTTCCATTGTAGGTTCATCTTGGTGTCCGTCGATTAGTAGAACATCGTCATTATTTGCAATTGTTCCTTCAGAATTCATTGTGGAAACTACGAGCATATTTTTTATTCCAGCTCTGCTTCCGGCAAAAGCGTGCACTAAATAAGCTTTTCCATCATCATCCCAAAGTGGCGAAGGATCAATTAATCCTTTGCCTGATTTTACCATAATTGGCTCTGACCAAGGTCCTTCAGGTTTTTGAGATTTAATCATATAAATTCCAAAATCAGGATCAGGATAATAGATATAGAATTCTTTTTTGTGGTATCGGATGCAAGGCGCCCAAACACCTTTTCCGTGTTGTGGAAGATCATAAACTTCTTCAGGCTTCTGCTGGTTTAGTGCGTAGCTTATTAATTTCCAATTGACCAAATCATCCGATTCTAAAATTGGCAAACCCGGAATACAATTAAAGGAAGAAGCGGTCATATAAAACTTATTCCCGACTCTAATAGCATCAGGATCAGAATAATCGCTATTGATAATTGGATTTGTATAAGTTCCGTCGCCGTTATCAGGCGTTCGAATCCATTTGGGATAAATAGTATTATTTTGCCCAAAAAATAGGGAAGTTATCAGCAATACTAAAAAACAAATGGTATTCCTTTTCATACTAGGTTGCATTTTATATTCTGATTTAATTATCAAGCAAAAAAAAGATTTACTTAAAAGGAGTTAATTATTTTGGCTATTAAGAATTTATAATAAAAAAATTACCACAAAATCTAATTACAAAATCATTAATTATTAAAAAACAACTAATCCCTTTAAGTAAATCAAACTATCTAACTACAAACTATGAAAACTAATTTTTAATACCCATAATCGTTGAACAATGTATTATTGCTATTGTCAATAAAGTATTGCCATATTGGCCAAAATTGTTTGGCATCTGGGTTTCCTCTATACAAAGAGGCTATTTTTGAATCTGACAGTGAATTCCATGCAAAAGAAGTGTAACCTGCTCCTGGATTTGTAGTTTCACCTCTATTTAAACCATAAATAATTAATGTTTCATTATCAGCCGCATATTTAAAGTATAAAGTAGTAGGCACGTTTGCATATTCGCCTGTACGATTTTTTAAATTGGTCATTTTATCTTTAGCTTTGCTTAGATTTTCACCTAATAAATTCCAACGGATAAGTGCTTGCTTGCGCTCCATTTCTCCAGTGAATTCAAATTTATGTTCCTCTACAATTCCATTAAACATTGCAGTTTTGCTAGAAGTCAAGCCGTCAACATAATTATCTACTTTTATTGTTCGGTCTTCAGCCTTAAAAGCTCTACCGCGCAATTCTTTTAAATAAGGCGCTGCCGCTGCTGGACCTTCAAGTTCATTTGCTGTTTCAGCTGCCATAAGCAATACTTCTGCATAACGCATGTAAACTTTATTAACTCCGTCATCATTAGTAGATGTAACGATGCGACTCATCCATTCATATCTGTATTTACCAAAATACCATCTGTTGAAAGCTCCTAATTGTTGCTTTGCAAAGAAAGTTACAGGTGCTGGCGTTCCATATTTATAAGGAACACAAGTCACATCTCTTCTAGTATCTAATAGATCATAATCATAAAAAACAGTTGGCAATGGTCCTGCAACTCCTCCTCTATTAGCTCCGTTTTTGTGATATTGATCTGAATTTGTGTGATTTACTGCAAAAGTGAATAACATTCTTCCTCTTCCTGGTGCAAAAGGGATTTCCCAAAGCGATTCTTTTCCCGCAGTAAGTATTTCTTGATTATAGTTTCTCCAAAATCCTTCAAATGTAGGTTCTAAATGTGCTTTCCCGCTTTCCATTACATCTCTACATTCTTTAAGTGCCAAAGCATACATTTTAGCGACAGAAAGTTCAGGATCATTGCTTCTTCTGATTCCATCAGGATATTGCTGAAAACCACTTGCCGCTAATGCCAAACGAGCACGGAAACTTTTCACAAACGCTTTATTAACTCTTTCAACACTTGTTGTAGATGCGCTTTCATTTGGCCAAGGAACCAAAGTAGCCGCTTCATCTAAATCTTTAATAAGTTGTTTGTAAATTATATCTCTGCTAGATTTAGCAACATATAAATTCTCTGAATTCACAGGCTCAAAACGACCTGGAACATCTCCCCAAGCTTTTACTAAATCTGCATAAAATATAGCTCTTAAAGTAAGAGCTTCACCTAATAAATATCCTAATTCAGAGTCTGGAGTAGGATTTCCATAAGTGCGCAATCCTCTGATACATAGATTTGCGCGTTCAATACCAACATACATCATTGCCCAAGCATTGGTGAATTTATTCATTTCTGAATTCGTGGTTTTAGCATCATAAACTGCCAAATCTGCTTTGTCACTTGAAGTACTTTCTGATGAATTATACCATTCAACATCGGTATTCATTCCATACCATGGAAGAAAACGACCTCTGTAAGATTCTGTTTCTCCAAATGCAACTTTAATACCATTTACTGCTGCTTCTGCCAAACCAGGCGTAGAAAAAGTAGCTGCTTCTTCCATGCTTGATTCTGAATCAACATCTAAGTAATCTTCTGCGAAATCATTACAAGAGAATAAAAATAATGCAATGAATAAACCTGAAAATAATAATTTATTTTTCATGTCAATAGTTTTTTTTTTAATTAAAAATTCAAGTTTATACCAAAAACAAACTGCCTGCTACGTGGGTAAGGTGAATAATCAACCCCTGGAGTTAATGGACTTTTTCTTCGGGTAGAAACTTCAGGATCTAGGCCTGAATAATCAGTTATTACAAAAACATTTGTCGCAGTTCCATAAAGTCTAAATCTGGTAAGTCCTAATTTTTTCACAAAATTTTCTGGCATACTGTAACCAAGCGTAAGTGTATTTAATCTTAAAAATGATCCATCTTCTACAGCCCAGTCGCTCATCACAAAACGAGCCATATAAGGAGACCACATTGTTGTATTTGCATTTAAAGCCGTTAAAGCTGTTGGATCAGTCACTACATCACCTGTTGCAGGATCAATGTTTGTCCATCTTGTTCCATCTGCCATTTCACTCATCAAGTTTCTATACTGCCCGTTTGGAGAAGAAGTTGTGGCAGTTGTATGCTCAATTTTGCTTGCATTGTAAATATCATTTCCATAACTCCAGTTGAAAGCTGCTGACAAGTCAAAATTGTGAACCACCGCATTAAGCGTAAATCCACCAGTATGTTTTGGATTTGCATTTCCAATTATAGAAAGGTCTTTTGTAGTCACTTGGCCATCTCCGTCGATATCTTTCAACTTCATAGATCCAGGTGCAATATTTCCTACAATTGCAGAACTGTTCGCTATACCTGGTTTTAAGGTGTAAACACCTCCTGAAAAGTCAAAATCTGAAACTTCATATCTTCCATCATTTTGGTAACCATACATTTCACCTATTGATCCGCCAGTACTTACCAAATAATCATTTCCAATTGATGAAGCCCAGCTAGTTGGATATCCAAAATCATCCATTGTACCTAATGAATTAATTTTATTTTTATTGAAACCAATATTGAAAGAAACATCTAAACTATAGTTTTCTTTTTTAATTGCCGCTACATTTAAAGATGCTTCAAACCCTTTATTTTGGGTCTCTCCCATATTTCTATATTGGTTTGTGTAACCTCCTGATATTGGAAAAAGGATCAGCAAATCTTTGGTTTGGTTATCATAAACCTCAAAAGATCCAGAAACACGGCCTTGCATTAATTCATAATCTAAACCGAAATTTTGAGTTGTAGTTGTTTCCCATTTCAAATCTGGGTTGAACAAAATCGTAGGTGGCGCTATATAATCTCTTACACCATTTACCCAGCTTGTATTACTTGGAAAAAAGCCTCGTTTGGTTTGTCCGCCTATAATATTGTTATTTCCGGCTTGTCCAAAACTAGCTCTAAGTTTAAGCAAATTCAACCAGGAAACATCTTTCAAAAAACTTTCCTCTGAAATTTTCCAAGCCACAGCTGCTGAGGGAAAATAACCCCAGTGGTTGTCTCCTGCAAACATGCTTGATCCATCAGCACGGAAAGTTGCTGTAAAAAGATAACGGTTTTTGTAATCGTAATTCAATCTTCCAAAAAACGATAATAATTTATCTTCTGGGTTAGTAAAGTTATTAACTGAAAATGGAACACCTAGCGGCGTGTAATTAATGGCGTTGTCTAAAGTAAAAGCTTTTGGAAAAGCATGCATTGTATTTGTCAACGTTGTTGATTTGTTGATAATCATCTCTTCTCCTAAAAGTAATTTTAATTGATGGTCAGCACCTAATAATTTTTTAAAATCATAGTTGAACGTGTTTGCATTTCTGAATCGTGAATCATCACGAGAACTGAAGATCATAGCAGGCATACCTTGATTTTGTACCGCTGGGATATTGCTTACATAATAAGTAGAACGTCCATAAAAACGATAATCTTGATATCTGTAATAATCTAATCCGAAGTCTGATTTAAACTGCAATCCTTTAGTGATTTTCCAGTTAAATGCTCCCAACATATTGTAATTTCTTCTTTCTTGTTTTCTGTCATTGTCAGCAACTGAAACAAACGGATTTACAAGATAACCAGCAACGGCTTCATCTGTATCGTCAGTTGTTAAAGCATCAATGGGCACTGGTGCATAACCAATTGTATGTCTTAGGCGTGAATCTGTTGAAGAAAACTCATTTTGCTCATTCGCTCCTCCACCAGTAATTTTTGTTCTTGAATAACGTATTGTAAATGAAAGATCTACTTTTTCACTAGCCTTGCTTTTTAAATTAAGCGATAAGTTGTCTCTTTTAAAGTTTGAACCAATCATGATTGCTTCTTCATCAAATCGAACATAGTTAAAATTATAATTTAACTTGTCAGAACCGCCACGAATACCAAGATTGTGGTTTTGTACAGCACCTGTTCTTCCATAGATTTCCTCTTGCCAATTGGTGTTTGGAGCATTATCATATTGCCCAATTTCAGCGTAAGTGCCAAAATAATTCTCATAAGATGGCAAATCTTGATTAAGCATTGCAAATTCATATTGCCATTTTGCATAATCTGCCGGTTTAAGAACGTCAACAGTTTTAGCAATGTGCTTAAAACCAGTAAACATATCATAAGAAACGCTTATTTTTTCGCCTGTTTTTCCACTTTTTGTAGTAATTAAAATTACTCCGTTTGCTCCTCTAGATCCATAAATAGCTGTAGATGAAGCATCTTTTAAAACAGTAACCGTTTCCACGTCTGAAGGAGAAATATCGTTAATGCTATTTACCGGAAAACCATCGACTATCAACAATGGCGAACCATCTTGCGTTAACGAACCTCCTCCTCTAATTCTGATATTGATATCCGCATCGGGAGAACCTTCTGAAGAAGTAACTTTTACCCCTGCCAAACGTCCTGTCAATGCTTCAGCAATATTTGAAATCGGCTGTTTTTTTAATTCTCCGCCAGAAAGCGTTGAAACAGAACCAGTCAAATCAGATTTTTTAACTGAGCCATAACCGATAACTACTACTTCTTCAAGTGCTTGCTGTTCTGGCGCTAATTCAATTCCAAGAGTAGTTTTTCCTTTTAATTGTACTTCTTGATTTTTATAACCCATAAAGCTGACAACAATAGTAGCATTGCTAGAACTCACATTCAACCTAAAAGCACCATCGATATCTGTTGAAACACCATTCGTACTGCCTTTTTCAACAATGCTTACGCCTGGCAACGGCAATTTATCATCGGCACCTAAAACGGTTCCTGATATTTGGACCGTATTTTGAGCCTGCGTTTTTTGCACTGCTATTACGGAGAAAAATAAGAATAGCGCTAAAGTAAATTTAAATCTATTCAAAACTAACAAATTGATTTTCATAATATGTTTGGTTAATTTAAGGGTTTGTTATCTAGTTTTGGTTGTTCAATTTTTTTATTATCTATATAAGTATCAATCACTTGAAGATTCGTAATGTATTCTAAATTGAATGGCTCTTTTACTTTGTCAATCTTTACATTTTTAAACACCACATTATCAATTTTAGAATTTTCTAATCCGTCTGCGTAGATTGCATATTTTCCTGCGTCTTTAACCGTAATATTTTCCAAATAAACATTGCTGATTTTTGGTATGAAATTCCCAGTTTGATTTCCATAAACTGAATAATGCATGTTTATTCTCAAAACAGCTTCTTTTACTTTTCCTACCTTTATATTACGCACATAAACACCGTCTACAAAGCCGCCTCTTTTCGTATTTGTTTTGATTCGTATCGCTCTGTCCAAGTTTGGGCTATCCATTACACAATCTTCTACATAAACATTTTTAACTCCGGCTGACATCTCACTTCCGATTACGACACCGCCGTGACCGTCAATCATACTGCAGTTTCTCACGATGATATTTTCACTCATGATTCCCACTTTTCTACCTTCATTATCTCTTCCTGCTTTAATTGCGATGCAGTCGTCACCCGTATTGAAGGTGCAATTTTTAATTAATACATTTTTAGAATATTCTGGATCACATCCGTCATTATTCGGACCATGGCTTTGGATATTCACACCGTCAACAATCACATTCGTACATTTAATAGGATGTAAAATCCAAAAAGGAGCATCTATAATTTTCACGCCTTGAATCAAAACATTCTCACATCCAAATGGTTCAATGAAATTTGGTCTCAAATAATGGCCTTTCCCGAAAATTCTTTTCTCAACTGGCACGTCATTTTCAGCCATATCCATCAATGCAGGAAGATTTAATTTATCTTTTTGGGAATGCATTCCTTCTTTAAAGCCGTATAAATGACCTTCCGAATCGCTTCCTTTCCATGGCCACCAATTAGTTTCATTTGCTTGTCCGTTTAAAACACCTTTCCCCGTGATGGCAATATTTTTTTTCTTGTAAGCATATATTAAAGGAGAATAATTCATCAATTCCATTCCTTCAAAAGAAGTATGAACTATAGGATAATCTTCCGGATTTGTGCTAAATCTTATTTCTGCACCTTCTTCAAGATGGAGATTTACATTATCTTCTAAATGAATCGCACCCGTCAAATAAATTCCTTTTGGAACGATAACTTTTCCGCCACCATCATTTGAACACGCTAAAATTGCTTTTTTAAAATTATCAGTGCAAAATGTTTTTCCGTCTGGAATAGCTCCATAAGCTATAACGTTATAGTTAGCATCTCTAAAAAAAGGCTCATTTATAGCCTTCTCAATTTGTTTTAATTTTTCCCAAGGTTCCTTTAATTGCTTGGAAAGCGTGACGCTATTCTCAGTTTTGCAGGAAGCGAAAAAGAGAATTCCCATCAGAAGCAAGCTTCGGTAATTAAAAATATTTTTTATTCGGTTTGACATTTTAAATCATTTAATTAATGTAATCGATTACCAAAAATAATTAATCCTATAATAATAACAAAGTTTTTTTTTATAAACTTTAAAAAAAACTTAAAAAAAATATACATACCTCAGAATAGCGTTAAAAATAGCCCAAAATTAGGCTAAAATCAGACTTAAAAAAGGAATGATTATTTGTCTTTAAATACATACATTTGTAAAACAATGCAGCTTTAGTAACAATCAAATGTATTTATGAGAAAAAAGATAACCATTTATGATATTGCAACTGAATTAAATATCACTGCTGCCACAGTATCTAGAGCATTAAACAACAATCCGAATATCAGCACCGCTACAAAAGAATTAGTATTAAATGCTGCAGAAAAAATGGGTTATGAACAAAACAGACTTGCTTTAGCCTTAAAAAGTGGAAAAAGCAATAATGTTGGTGTAATCGTTCCCAGAATTGACAGTAACTTTTTCGGATCTGCAATTCGAGGCATCGAAGAAGAATTGAATAAATTTGGATATCATGTAATTATCTGCCAAACTTATAATGACGAAGCTAAAGAAATTGCAAATATTGATGCCCTTTTAAATTCTCAAGTTGATGGAATTTTTATCTCTACTTCCAGCAAAGACGTGACTTCTTTTGAAAGAATCTTGCGAAAAGATGTCCCTCTGATATTTTTTGACAGAAAGAAAACAATGGATAATGTGAGTTCTGTAACCATAAATGATTTTGATGGAGGCTATAAAGCAACACAGCATTTGATTGATAATGGATGCACAAGAATTGCTCATTTTGCTGGAGATTTCAATTTAGAAATTTTTAAAGAGCGTTTTTCTGGCTATAAACAAGCTTTGAAAGACAACAATATCGATTACAATGAAGACTATGTTTTCAAAACCCGAAGTAATGTGGAAGATGGAAAAAAGGCCGTAAAAAAGCTTTTGAAAATGAAAAATCCGCCAGATGCCATATTTTCTGCTTCAGATTGGGACGCTTTGGGTGCAATCCAAGAACTGAAAGCCAAAAATTATAAAATTCCGGAAGATGTTTCTGTAATCGGATTTAGTAATGAGCCTTTTACAAAATTTATGGAATTGACAATCAGCACAATAGATCAATTTCCTTTGGAAATGGGAAAAATTGCTGCCAAAGTATTTTTAGAACAAGTCAATAATTCAGAGAAAGTTAAAATCGAAAAGAAAGTTGTTCTCGAACCGGAGTTAATTATAAGGAAATCAACAAAGAAGATTACTGTAAAAAGTAAATAAATAAAAAAATCCGTTTAGAAATTCTAAACGGATTCTTATTTTTATAGAAAACTGTATTACAAAGAAACGCCTCTTTTCCAAGGAATAAAGTCATCTTGCTGTAATAAATCAGCTTTTGTCGTAGTTCGCCCGCTTGCTACTTCTATGATGTAATCGATAATATCTTCACCGATTTCAGAAATAGTTTTGGTACCGCTAATCACATCTCCCGCATCAATGTCAATAATATCACTCATCTTTTGGGCTAAATGCGTATTCGAAGAAATCTTCACAACCGGCGCAATCGGATTCCCCATCGGAGTTCCCAAACCTGTTGTAAATAAAACCATCGTTGCTCCAGAACCAACCAATCCAGTCGTGCATTCTGCATCATTTCCAGGAGTATTCAATAAATTCAAACCTGGTTTTGAAACATATTCTCCATAATCCAAAACGTCAGAAACTGGCGCCGCACCTCCTTTTTTAGAAGCTCCGGCAGATTTCATCGCATCTGTAATCAATCCGTCTTTAATATTTCCTGGCGACGGATTCATGTCGAAACCTGAACCTGCGTCAACCACAGATTTCTCAAAAGCTTTCATCAAAGAAAGAAATTTATTGGCTTTTTCTTCATCAACACAACGGTTCATCAATTCTTGTTCAACGCCGCAAAGTTCTGGAAACTCCGCTAAAATCGTCTTTCCGCCCAAAGCGACAAAAATATCAGAAACTACGCCAAGTGCCGGATTTGCTGAGATTCCAGAGAAACCATCAGAACCGCCACATTCCAAACCGACAACCAATTTTGATAAAGGTGCTGGTTTTCTTTCAATGGCATTTGCTTTCAAAATTGCCGCATACGAATCTTTGATAATCGTGCGCAACATATTATCGACAGTTCCCATTTGCTGTTGCTCATAAATCAGAATCTCTTTATTGAAATCTGGATTTATTTCTTTCAAAACATTTTTGAAAATATCAATCTGCAAATTTTGACATCCTAAACTCAAAACAGTTGCTCCAGCCACATTCGGATTATTTACATATCCGGCTAAAAGCCTCGCCAGAACTTCAGAATCTTGACGAATTCCGCCACAACCGCCTGCGTGCGTGATGAATTTTACTTCGATATTATTCAATTCTGGTCTTCCGTCAGTTGGTTTTGGAGTTTCTGCTTCTTCATTTCCCATTAACGAACGCAAAAACATCTGATAATCGTCCTGCTTTTTAGGAAGCAACTCATTTTCAAAAACTTCTTTCAGCTTTTCAATATTCTTATTTTCACAAAAAACCAATGGAAAAAACAACCACACATTTGCAGTTCCAACTTGACCATCTTCCCTGTGATAACCCATGAAATTTTTATCTTCCCATTTTGAAATATTTGGTGCCGTCCAAGGAAGCGTCATTGTTTTATGCGTCACTTTTTCGCTTTGGTGTCTCACATTTGCAGTCGTCAAAACTGCTCCTTTTTGGATAAATTGCGTCGCTTTTCCAACCAAAACGCCATACATAAAAATGCTGTCGCCGATATTAAAATCGTGCTGCGCAATCTTGTGTTTCGCCTTAACGTCGGTGGCAAGAATAACCGTATTTCCTTCGAATTCCACTCGATCGCCTTGCACCAAATCGGTCAAAGCGACAATCACATTATCGGCAGGATTTACTTTTATTAATTTTTTCATATCAATTTTTTATTAAAATTGTCTTTTAAAATTCTCGAAACCTTTTTCAATTCCGTTAGATTCTATTTCATTTAAAGCAAGAATTACAGCTTCCGTCAAACCTTTAACTTGGTTCAAATCTTGATCCCAAAATTCTGTATTTGCTAAAATTTCCTTCGTAACTTTTTCAGTATTATTTGAACTCCAAGCTTCTTTGAAAGTATCCACAATTTCTTGGTTATCTTTTATAGGAAGCGCTTTTCCATTCCATTCTCCTTGATAAAAACGAATCGTACAAGCCAAAGAAAATGTCAAATAAACTGGTAATTTTTGGTTTAATTCTACATATTTCAACAAACTTGGTAACACGCGAACTTTGAATTTTGAAATCGAATTCAGCGCAATATCAGAAAGCTGGTGTTTGATAAACGGATTTCTGAAACGGTCTAAAACTTCTTCTGCAAATTGCTGTAATTCAGATTTGTCCATATCCAAAGTCGGATTGATTTCGTCAAAAATCACTTTGTTTACAAAATCTCCAGTAAATTCATTATCAACGCTTTCCTTCACGGTTTCATTTCCATATAAAATTGAAAACGGAACCAAAGCCGTGTGCGCTCCATTCAAAATTCGCACTTTTCTAGTACGATAAGGTTGCATATCTGAAACGATTTTTACGTCTAAATTCGTCTTTTCAAAAGGCAATTTCGCTTTCAATTTTTCATCGCCTTCAATTACCCAAAGGAAAAAAGGCTCAGCAGTCACAATCAGATTATCTTCAAAATCAATCTTGCTGTTGTATTCTTCAATTTCATTTCTTGGATAACCAGGAACGATTCTGTCTACCAACGTATTATGAAAAGTACAGGCATTTTCCAACCAATTTTTGAAACCTTCTTCTAAGTTCCAAAGATTACAATATTGCAGTAAAATCGCTTTCAAAGTATCGGCATTGTGGTTGATCAATTCACATGGAATTATGGTCAGACCTTTAGAATTATCTCCTTTAAAATACTTAAAACGCTCATATAATAAAACCGCCAATCGCGCTGGAAAAGCTTTTGGTGGCATCATGTCAATCGTATCTGAATCTATAAACTCGATTCCGGCTTCTGTAGTATTTGAAATTACAAATTCCAACGCCTCTTCTTTAGCCAAAGCTAAAAATTGGTCAAATTCTGTATACGGATTAATTCCTTTTACAATATTTTCAATAACTTCAATTTCTTGGATTTTTTCTCCTTTTTTAATTCCGTTCAAGAACAAAGTATATAATCCGTCTTGGTCGTTCAGCATGTGAACTAAACCACCTTCAAGTGGCTGAATTACTGCAACTCCCGCATTAAAATCTACTTCCTTATTCAATACTTGGAAAGCATAATCTACGAAAGCTCGCAAAAAATTTCCTTCTCCAAATTGTACCACTTTTATAGGAAGCTTTGCTCCTGTTCCTATAGTTTTACGGCTTAATTTTTGTTTTATCGTATTTTCCATTTCTTAATTTTTGATAACTTTATAATTTGGGACCAATGATTTCATTACTGTCCAAGCGATTAAATACGCCACGGCACAAATTGAAAAAATGATCATATATCCTTTGTCAATTCCATCAGAAACAACTGCTCCCGTTTTTTCCAATTCTTCAAAGAAATTTTCCGGAAGACGCTGATCAATAAATTGTGGGAATTTCTCTAAAAACGGAACTCCGTCCACAGTTGTCCATGTTACATGCGCATAATCGAACAAAACGCCTGAACTCTTATTTATGATGAAAGAACCGATTCCTCCCGCCATTCCGCCAATTCCTGTGATCGTTGCAATCGCTCTTTTTGGGAACATATCCCCAACTGTTGAGAAAATATTCGCTGACCAAGCTTGATGCGCCGCGCCTGCAATTCCAATAATTACAATAGGAATCCAATAACTGATTTCGCCTCCAGGCTGTGCCAATAAAACCAGCAATGGGAAAAAAGCAAAAATCAACATGGCGCGCATTCTTCCTGCGTAAGGATTCATTCCCTTTTTATCTACAAAATATCTCGGCAACCAGCCTCCGATAATTGCAAAAAGCGTAATGGTATATAAAACCACCAACGGAATTGAAGTTTGTGTGCCTGTCATTCCATAAACCGAACTCAAATAGGCCGGTGTCCAAAATAAATAAAACCACCAAACGCCGTCGGTCATGAATTTTCCGAAAATGAAAGCCCAAGTTTGTCTATAGGTAAAACATTGTTTCAAAGTGAATTTTGTTTCAATTCCAGTTGTAGCATTTACAACAGAATCTTCGATATCTTGTTGAATATAAGCTAATTCTTCTGAATTTACTTTTGGGTGAACTTCTGGTTTTCTGTAAATGAATATCCATAATCCCATCCAAAGAAATCCTAAACCGCCGATAATAATGAAGGCCATTTCCCAACCCATTGCTTCTGCAATATATGGAATCGTAAGTGGCGCTGCCAAAGCTCCAACGGTTGCTCCGGCATTAAAAATACTGGTTGACAAGGCTCGGTCTTTCTTCGGAAAATATTCTGCCGTCGCTTTAATTGACGCTGGAAAATTTGCAGATTCTCCGACCGCCAATACAAATCGAGCAAATATAAATAGCGTTACGCTCGTGCTAATTACTAAGGAAACATCACTGATATTGCTGATGATTTCTTTTGATTCACCAAAACCGATGAACCAATTTCCAGTCAAATAACCCGCAGTTGCAATACCGCAAAAAGCATGTAAAATTGCTCCAATTGACCAAATGAAAATGGCCCACAGAAATCCTTTTTTAGTATCCATCCAATCCACAAATTTTCCTGCAAAAAGCATGCTTCCTGCGTAAAATATTGAAAATAATGCGGTTATATTTCCATAATCATTATTATTCCAATGAAATTCTGGCTGGATATAATCCTTCCAAGTCAAGGAAAGCACTTGCCTATCCAAATAATTGATGGTTGTTGCAATGAAGAGCAATCCGCAGATGCTCCACCTGAAATTGGTAGCCTTTTTTGGTGTATCTAAATTCATTATTCTGGAGGGTTTTGGTCGGTTTTAGTTAATGAAATATTGAAAATTTACTGCTTTCTTATAGATTTTATTATGTTCAAGGCATTTTTAGTTGCCGTGGTTAATTCTGAAAAATTCTTATCGGAGATTAGCTTTTCACTGATCAATTTGCTTCCCATTCCAACACAGACAACTCCAGCGTCAAACCATTGTTTCAGGCTTTCTTCTGTTGGAGAAACGCCTCCTGTTGGCATGATTGAAGTCCAAGGTTGTGGCGCCAAAACACCTTTTACGAATTGCGGTCCGTAAACATCACCAGGAAATAATTTCACGATTTCACAACCGAATTCTTCCGCTTTTGCGATTTCTGTAAAGGAGCCGCAGCCTGGCGACCAAAGCACTTTTCTGCGATTGCAAACGATTGCGATGTCTTCCCTGAAAACTGGCGTAACTATGAAATTGGCTCCCATTTGCAAATACAATGAAGCAGCCGCAGCGTCTGTTACTGAACCGACTCCCAAGATCATTTCTGGCATTTCTTTGATAGAAAATTTCATCAATTCTCTAAAAACTTCGTGCGCAAAATCACCTCTCGCGGTAAACTCAAATAAGCGAGCTCCACCGTCATAACAAGCTTTTACGATATTTTTACACAATTCAACATCTTGATTATAAAACAACGGAACCAATCCGGTTTCCTTCATTTTTTGCGCTACTTCTATTCTTGTAAATTGTGCCATTTTCTTATTTTATCGAGAAACTTTTCCTGAAGAATCTCCATTTACTATATTTTCTATTTCTTGTAATGTTGCCAAATTATAATCACCAACAATGGTATGTTTTAAACAACAAGCTGCAACAGCAAAATCAATGTTTCGTTGTAAGTTTTCTGGAGTCGTAATTAAGCTATAAACTAAGCCTCCCATAAAAGCATCGCCCGTTCCTACTCGATCTACAACCGGAGTTACTTCTTTCACGGCTGCTTTATAAATAGATTTTCCATTGTATAAAATCCCGCCGATTCTTTGATGCGAAGCGCTTACCGAATAACGCAAAGTCGTTGCTGCAATCTTTAAATTCGGACATTTTTCAAATAGCTTTGAATAAAATCCTTTCAAAGCAACTTCATCTGTATAATCTGGATCTACTTTTTCCATTCCCAGCATGAAATTTGCCGTGTCGATATCGCCTAGAATCACATTGCAATAGCGCAGCATTTCAGGCATAACTTCGCTTGGCTGTTTGCCATATTTCCATAATTTTGAACGATAATTCAAATCGCAGGAAATCGTCAAACCTAGTTTATGCGCTATTTTTATTGCGATTAAACATTCTTCAGCGGCATTTTCAGAAATTGCTGCCGTGATGCCGCTGAAATGAAACCACGTTTTTCCTTCGAAGATTTTCTCCCAGTCAAATGCACCTTTTTCAATCGAAGCAATGGCACTGTTCGAACGGTCGTAAACCACATTGCTTCCTCTATTTCCTGAACCGGTTTCTAAGAAATAAATTCCCAAACGATCGCCACCAAAAATTACGTTATTGGTATTGACTTTCATTTTTCGCATTTCTTTCAAAGCACATTCTCCGATTTCATTTTCTGGCAAACGTGTAACAAATTCAGCATCGATACCATAATTTGCAAGGGAAACAGCAACGTTAAATTCGCCTCCGCCATATGTCGCAGAAAAATTTTTTGACTGTGAAAAACGGAGGTATTTTTCCGTCGAAAGACGCAACATTATTTCTCCGAAAGTAACTACTTTACTCATTTTCTTATTCTTGTATTGCTTTCGAAATTAAAATTTGAAATACTCTTTTGCGTTGTTGTAACTGATATCTGCTACCATTTTACCAATCCATTGCATATCGTTTGGCAATTCGCCACGTTTGATTTCATCTCCTAAAAGATTGCACAAAACGCGTCTGAAATATTCATGTCTTGGAAACGACAAAAAGCTTCTTGAATCAGTCAACATTCCGATAAAACAACTGATCAATCCCATATTTGACAAGGCATTCATCTGTTTTGTCATTCCATCTTTTTGGTCTAAAAACCACCAACCTGATCCAAATTGTACTTTTCCTTTAATGCTTCCATCATTAAAATTTCCAATCATCGTTGCCATCACTTCATTATCTGCCGGATTTAAGTTGTAAATGATTGTTTTTGTCAATTTATCCTTCGTATCCAAAGCATTTAAAAACGCTGATAAATTCTTAGCTTGAGAAAAATCTCCGATAGAATCCCAACCAGTATCTGGACCTAAAATACTGTGCATTCTCGCGTTATTGTTACGAAGAGCACCTAAATGAAATTGCTGCACCCAACCATATTTATGATAGGATTCTGATAAAAACAGCAAAATGGCACTTTGGAATTTTAAAGCTTCCAAAGAAGTAATTTGTTGCTTTTTTCTCTTTTTCTCGAAGATTGATTTGATTTCACTTTCCGTAAAATCTTCGAAATAAATTTGGTCTAAACCGTGATCAGAAAGCTTGCAACCATTTTCATTGAAATATTCAATTCTTTTTGAAAGCGCTTGACGCAAATCATCATACGTATTAATTTCAATATCAGCTACTTTAGCCAATAAATCAATATAGTCATTATAAGTTTCGCTAGAAATTAAAATTGCTTTATCAGGTCGGAAAGCGGTGCTCACTTTTATTAAAAAATCACTGTTTTTAAGTGCTTGATGGTATTCCAAATTATCTGTTGGATCTTCTGTTGTGCAAACAACTTCGGCATTCGCTTTCTTCAATAAATTCTGGCAAGAATATGCCGTTGTATTTAATTTTTGAGAAGTTTCTTCGTAAATTCCAGCTGCAGATTTTTCATTTAATAATTCATGAATATCAAAATAACGCGCCAATTCCAAGTGTGTCCAATGATACAAAGGATTTCGCATCGTGTAAGGAACCGTTTTCCCCCATTGCAAAAACTTGTCTTTATCAGAAGCGTCGCCAGTGATAAATTTTTCGTTTACGCCAAGCGTTCGCATCGCTCTCCATTTGTAATGATCACCGTTTATCCAAACATCTGTAATATTTTTAAAAATGTTGTTTTCAGCGATTAATTTTGGAGACAAATGATTATGGTAATCTATAATTGGCTGATTTTTAGAATAGTTGTGATACAATTCTTCAGCATATTTATTTTCTAATAAAAAATTGTCGTGAATAAATGTCGTACTCATTTTATAGTTTTTATTCTTCGTTTGAAGGTTTTCCGATGGTGGCCAAAATTCCTCCATCTACATAAATTATTTGTCCGTTTACAAAATCACTCGCTTTTGAAGCCAAGAAAACTGCGGTTCCAGCCAAATCTTCAGGATCGCCCCAACGCGCTGCCGGCGTTCTGCTGATGATAAATTCATTAAACGGATGACCGTCAATTCTGATAGGTTCTGTTTGAGAAGTTGCAAAATATCCTGGCCCGATTCCGTTGACTTGAATGTTGTGTTTTGCCCATTCTGTTGCAAGATTTTTAGTCAGCATTTTCAAACCACCTTTTGCAGCTGCATAAGCTGAAACACTATTTCTCCCTAGTTCGCTCATCATGGAACAGATGTTGATAATCTTTCCTTCCTTGCGCTCAATCATTTGCTTTGCAACCAATTGCGACATAATAAATGGCCCGACTAAATCAACGTCAATTACTTTTCTGAAATCTGCAACAGGCATTGTGATCGCTAATTCTCGCTTGATAATTCCTGCATTATTTACTAAAATATGGATATCGCCAACTTCTTGAATAATTTTTTCTACGTTTTCTGCGGCTGCATTTTCATCGGTTACATCAAACAGATAACCTTTCGCTTGGTATCCTTTTGAAGTGTAATAATTTATAGCTTCCTCCATTTTTGAAGGCGTTGTTCCTGTAATGATTAATTGTGCTCCGGCAATTGCCAAACCTTCTGCGATTGCCATCCCTAAACCGTGCGTTCCGCCGGTAATCAGGGCATTTTTATTGGATAAATTGAATAATTTCATAGCTTATCTTAGTTCGTTTGGAGGACAAATATCCATGTCGCTGTAATCTAAATTTTCACCCGCCATTCCCCAAATAAAAGAGTAATTTGAAGTTCCAGCACCGGAATGAATTGACCATTCTGGCGATAAAACTGCTTGGTGATTTTGCATAAAAATGTGTCTTGTATTTTGCGGTTCGCCCATGAAATGACAGATCGTTTGACCTTCTTCTAAATCAAAATAAAAATAGGCTTCCATTCTTCTGTTATGCGTATGTGCTGGCATTGTGTTCCAGACATTTCCTGTCAGAAGCTCTGTCAATCCCATTTGCAATTGGCAAGTTTCAACAACACTATTTACAATTAACTTATTTATAATACGTTTGTTTGCATATTTATCTTCGCCTAAATGCACGATTTCTGCATTTTCTTTCGTCACTTTTTTATTAGGAAAATGAGAATGCGCTGGAGCAGAATTGATATAAAACAAAGCAGGATTTTCTTCTGAACTTGAAAAAATCACTTCTTTTGCACCGCTTCCTACGTACAATGCTTCTTTTTTATTCAGTTCAAAAACTTCTCCGTCAACGCTCACTGTTCCTTTTCCGCCGACATTTATGATTCCTAATTCTCTTCTGTCAAGAAAATTTTCTGACTTTAAATAAGGAATTGTTTCTAATTTTAATTTGTCTTTTACCGGCATGATTCCACCAACGATATAGCGGTCATACATAGAATAAATTAAATTAATATCTTCAGGAGTAAATAGATTTTCAATTAAAAATTGCTCTCTAATCTTTTGTGTATCATACGATACCGCGTCAAATGGGTTTGTTGCGTAACGGAAACTAAAATTTATCATGATGTAATTAAATTGTAATCGATTACACAAATGTAATATATTTTTTTTACAAAACTATATTATGTGTAATTTTTATAGCAAAAAAATAAAGAATGTGGAAAAAAAGGATTTGAATTTAGCAGATAATTTGGTTGTCAATCAACATTTCAAAGTTATTCTTTAAAAAAGTCACTATTTATTGATGATGTATTATAAATAACCAGCAATATATAAACAACCGACAATTTTCTTATCATAATAAGGCTTAAAAAGATTGAAAGATTGAAAGATTGAAAGATTGAAAGATTGAAAGATTGAAAGATTGAAAGATTGAAATAAATCATTATAAAAAAAATGCCTATGAAAAATTTCACAGGCATTTTACAATCAAAATCAACCAATCCTAAAATTATCTTTAAACCAACCAACAGATAATTCTAAATCGTCTTGAGTCAAGTTATGACCCGCATTTATTTCGGGATGGCTTACTTTGAAGCCTGCATTTTTTAGCATCGATATGTATTTTTCTGTAGCTTCTGGATTCACCGTCGGATCAAATTTCCCTGAACTGAGAAATATCGGTACTTCCCTATTTAAAGCAGCTGGAATTTTATCCTTAAACGGATTCATCGGTCGAAATAAAATAGCTCCGGCTAAAAAATCAGATTGCAATACTAAGAGCGAACCTGCAATATTGGCTCCGTTAGAATAACCTAGCGCTACTATTTTTTTTATATCAAAACCTTTTTCTACCGCAATTTCTTCTAAAAAAAATGCCATTTCATTTGTCCTGAATTCTAAATCTTCTTCATCAAAAATTCCCATTCCCAATCGCTTAAAAAAACGAGGCATTCCGTTTTCAGAAACATTTCCTCTAAGGCTTAAGACATTGAAATCAGTTCCAAATTCTTTTGACAATGGAATCAAGTCTTTTTCATCTCCGCCAGTTCCGTGCAAAAGCAATAAGGTGTAAGCCTCAGCATTTCCTGAGCTTTTATAAATATATTCTAAAGGCTGAAAGTTCATAATCAATTGATTTTTACAAGATGCGCTTCGATTTCGCTTCTTCGTGATTCATATTGTGCTGGCAATTTTAAACCTTTGCCCAAGTCTTCTAAAGTTTCGTCAATTGTAAATCCAGGATTGTCAGTAGCGATTTCAAAAAGCACGCCGCCAGGTTCTCTGAAATACAAAGAATGAAAATATTGCCTGTCGATTTGAGGCGTAATTGATAATCCGTATTTCTCGATTTTTTCACGGAAATGCATCAAAATTTCGTCATTTTTTACTCTGAAAGCTACATGATGTACAGATCCGTTGGCAACATGGCCTCTTTTTTCTTCTTGCAATTCTACCAAATCCACAATCGAAGCATTTTCAACTGCATCAGTAGCATATCTGTAGCGGTTCACTTCTTGGCTGATCAATTTATATCCAAAAATTTCAGTCAAAATCGCAGCCGTTGGCTTGATATTGTTCAATGTCAAAGTGATATTGTGGAAACCTCTTGTCGCAACTTCGGCTTTAACTTCGTCAGTTTCCCAAGGTTTTCTGTTGTCATCGGCTGCAGACTCGATTAATTCTAATTTCAATCCGTCAGGATCTAAGAATGTCAAGTACTTTTCTCCGAATTTTTCAGCAGGCTTGTTGTAAATTACATTGTATTGCTCAAAGCGTTTTACCCAAAAATCCAAGCTTCCTTTTGGGACAGAATAGCCGATTTCAGTTGCCATTCCAGAACCTTTTCTTCCTTGCTGGATTCCTTCTCCCCACGGGAAAAAAGTCAAGATGGTTCCTGCGCTTCCTGCTTCGTCGCCGAAATAAAAATGGTATGTTCCCGGATCGTCAAAGTTGACTGTTTTTTTGATAAATCTAAGTCCGAGTATTTTTGAATAAAAATTAAAGTTGCGTTTTGCATCTCCAGCAATGGCAGTAATGTGGTGGATGCCTAAAATTGTATTTTCCATGATATTTGATTTGTTATTAATTGTTTGACAAATTTATGGCGGTAGAGGAATGTGTGCATTGAACTAGGACAAGAAAGGGTGGTTGGATATTACAACAGCTATTTTGATCATACATAATATAATATGAATTTTGAATAGTTGTCTCTAAATAAATAGAATACTGGTAAAATTGTTGCAATCGTTTGCAAGATTCAGTTTTTTCCATAACTTCGTTTGCAGCCTAAAGAAAACCTATAACTATGAACAATTGTAGCAACTGCAATACTGAATTAACCGGAAAATATTGTTCCAACTGTGGACAGCCAGTGAAAGTAGCCAGAATTAACGCCCATTATATTATTCATGAAATCGAGCACGTTTTGCATTTTGAAAGAGGCATTTTATATACTATTAAAGAATTATTGATCAGGCCTGGACAAAACGTTAGAGAGTTTATTGCTGAAAACAGAAGCCGACTTGTCAAACCCATTATTTTTATTATCATAACTTCACTGATCTATAGCTTAATCAGTCATTTCTTTCATCTTGAAGAAGGCTATGTGAATTTTACAGAAGCAAATCAGGCTGCAGCAACATCTATTATTTTTAACTGGATTCAGAACCATTATGGATATGCAAATATTATCATGGGAATTTTTATCGCGTTCTGGTTAAAATTATTTTTTCGAAAATATGATTATAATTTTTTCGAAATCGTGATTCTATTGTGTTTTGTAATGGGAATGGGAATGTTGCTATTTGCTCTTTTTTCGATTTTAGAAGGTTTGATGCATATAAGCTTGATGCAAATTGCAGGTGCAATCGGAACGATTTATTGTACTTGGGCAATTGGACAATTTTTTGATAAGACAAAACCTAGCAGCTATATAAAAGCATTTATTTCTTATATATTAGGAATGATATCTTTTACGTTTTCGGCTATAATTTTAGGTGTTTTAGTTGAATTGATTATGAAACGTTAATCATGCTAACACGAAAAAATATAATCAGATTTCTACTGGCTTTTTGCTTGCTTCGTTTCAATAATTTTTGTTTTAATAGGAAATATAAAAAGAAGATAATTCAAGAAAACAGGCAACAATTCACATTAAATTTAGCATTCGCTTTAAATACTCGCTTAACAATCATTAACATAAGATAAGTTTTGATAACTTTCTGAAACGTTTTTTGATGTTACATTTGTATCATCATCAAAAAACGAACAAGTATGAAAATCTCAATCAAAAAAATAATTCTAGGCATTGCTTTCCTGTCTGTTTTATCTCCTTCAATGAAAGCGCAAGACAAAAAAGAGCTTGATATTGTGTTTAATTCCATTAAGAATAATGACTACAAGTCGCTAAAACCTTTGCTGGATGATTATGTAAAAATCAATGCAAATATTCCAACTGGAATGAATGATATGGTTATTCCGCAAGTTTTACAGCAGTTGCAACGACCAGATAGTTACACGGTAGTGAAAAAAGAAAAAGTCGGCTCAAACATCAGATTTGAAACAGAATATGTTTACAAAGGCAAAAAAGTGAATCGAAATTTTGAATTCAATTCTGAAGGAAAAATTATTGATTTAGATATCTTGGGCGATGCAAAAACGGTTCAAGCCAAGTCAAGCATCGATCACAAATAATTTTAGGTAGTTTATTAGGTTGAGGATAAGCTATGCGATTTTGGTCGCATAGCTTTTTCTATTAATACTAATTATATAAAAAATATGTTTGATTTTATAACAGAAGCGTTATTTGAATTAATAATTTTAAACCTACAATAAACCTTAAAATTATTATCATGAAAAACGCATCAACCTTATTGAGAACCCTTTTAGGCACAGGACTAATTTTATGCAGCCTTAACCTTGCATCTTGCAAAAACGAGACAAAACCTGAAGATTCAAAAGAAGCTGCAGAAGAACAAAACGAAGCTAAATTTGAAGATACCGAAAACAAGGAAGACGATTCACAGTATCTTGTTGAAGCTGCTGAAACAGACCTGAAAGAAATTGAAGTGGGAAAATTGGCACAGCAAAAAGGAACTGATCCTGAAGTAAAAGCTTTCGGAAAAATGCTTGTTGACGATCACACAAAATCTTCTGGAGAAGTAAAGACTTTGGCTGGAAGAAAAAATATTTCACTTCCATTGGTAGTTTCTGAAAAAGGAAAAGAAAAATATAATGAACTTAATGAAAAATCAGGACTTGATTTTGACAAAAAGTTTGCTGATATGATGGTCGATGGCCACAAAAAAGCGTTAGAGAATGCAGAAAAAGCATCAGAAAAAGCAGCCGATGAAGAAATCAGAGTTTGGGCAGCAAATAAAATCCCGACACTTACTGCTCATTTAGAACATGCTGAAAAACTTAAAAAAGCTTTAGACGAGAAAAAATAATTTCTCGCATAAATGAAAAAGCCATCCAAATTAGGGTGGCTTTTTTGTTTGCAATAGGATGAAATTATGAATTAGAAATTCCTTATTTTTGGTTCAAATCAAATTCATGAGCGCTTTAAAAAACCTTTATTCTCCCCTATTTTACGATCGACTGAGTACTACTCTTTTAAAAACAATTCCTGGTTTTGACAAAGAATTATTTCTGTCAAAAATTTTCACAAGCGAATTTGAGGCAAAAGAGCTCAAGGAAAGAATGCGCCATACGACAATTGTCCTTCATGAATTTCTTCCAAAAGATTTTAGCAAAGCTTATAATTTATTAGAAAAAACAATCAAAGAATTGCAAAAATCCAATAGCGAAGGTGGCTTAGCGCATATTTTTCTTCCTGATTATATAGAAGTTTATGGAATTGATGATTATAAAACTTCTGTCAAAGCGCTTGAGTTTACTACGCAATTTATAACCTGCGAATTTGCCATTCGTCCATTTTTGATAAAATATGGAGAGGAAATGATAGATCAGATGGAAAAATGGTCTTTTCATGAAAACCACAAAGTTCGAAGATTTGCCAGCGAAGGCAGCAGGCCTAAATTGCCTTGGGCGATGGCGGTTCCTTCTTTGAAAAAAAATCCGGAAAAAGTATTGGCTATTTTAGAAAATTTGAAAAGCGATTCTTCTGAATTTGTGCGACGAAGTGTAGCCAACAATCTTAATGATATTGCAAAAGACCATCCTGAAAAAGTGCTAGAAATTGCTTCTGGATGGAGAGGAATTTCCAAGGAAACAGATGCTATTGTAAAACATGGCGCAAGAACTTTGCTGAAACAAGGACATCCTGAAATATTAAAAATTTATGGATTGCAAAGTGGCAATATTGATGTGGAAAATTTTGAAATTGCAACTCCGAAAGTGAAGATCGGTGAGAGCTTGGAATTTTCTTTTACAATAAAAAACAATAATGATACTGCACAAATCGTAAGGCTTGAATATGGAGTTTATTATAAAAAATCGAAAGGACATCTGGCGAAAAAAGTCTTTAAAATCAGCGAAAGAGAATATCTTGCTAAGGAAACTATAAAAATTAACCGCAAGCAATCTTTTAAAATTATCACAACCCGCGTTTTTTATGCCGGAAATCATCAACTTTCTATAATTATAAATGGTGAAGAAAAACAAATAGGCAATTTTGAACTTATTCTTTAATCAATTTTATAAATATGGGAAAAAATTTTATAAGCCAAAACCTATAAAATCAGGCTAAATTTAGAAATCAATTTTAAAGATTTCTATTATGTACAAGGCTGAAGACTATTTACCTCAAAAATTAGAAGGAAAAAAAATATTGATTTCTGGAGGAACAACAGGAATCGGAAGAGCTACGGCAATTTTATTAGCCACACTTGGGGCAGAAATTATGCTATTTGGACGTCATCAAAAAGAGCTTGACGACACCTTGGAAGACATTTCAAAAATTGAAAATGCATCAGTTTTCGGAATAATAGCCGACCAATCGACAAAAGAAGGAAGCCAGAAAATTTTTGAAGCCGTCGACACTAAATTAGGCGGCTTAGATATTCTTATCAATAATGCTGCAATAGCTTATCAAAGTGTTGTTGAAGGAAGTTTTGATGACTTGCAATATGCTTTAAATTCAAATCTCATGGGATATCTTGCCTGCACAAATGAAGCGGTCAAACGCATGAAGGAAAAAGGCGGGCATATTGTAAATATCGGCTCTATGAGTGCGGAAAGCAATGAAAAAGGAAGTTCAGTTTATGTAGCGACAAAAGCAGGAATAAGAGGATTTTCAGCTTCTTTGAGAAAAGAATTAAATCCGATGGGAATTAAAGTTTCGCTAGTAGAACCTGGTGCTGTTGCTACTGATATGCAGGGAAATGATGCAGAAAAACTTCAGAAGAAAGTGGATGCAAATGAAATGCTACAGTCAGAAGATATTGCTGTCAGCATTGTTTATTGCCTTTCACAGCCAAAAAGATGCGACGTCGTTACTTTGCAAATAAGACCTCATTTACAAGAAATATAAATCTAGAGTTATGAATTCAATTTCTGCATGGACAATAACCGCACAATCGGATATTGATTCTTGTACTGCAATTTTTGAAAAAAAAATCAATAGCTTCAAATTAGAAATTTTCAATACCGGAGATTCCTTATGGGTTGTTGCGAATTGGCCTAAAACAGGAAGAATCGCTTTTCGTGCGGCATTTGCAATGAATTGTGATTTTGAAGTAGTAAAAATTGAAGAAAGTGCAAGGTTTATATCTATTAAATTGAAAACAGTTTTAGGAAAATACACAGTGCGTTTGCATTTTCTAGAGAACGATGAAATAGTCAGATATACCACCTCATTTAAACCTTCTCAGCCCTTGCTTATACCTTATTGGCCAAGGGATATCGTACCTTTGACTAAAAATGGGGAAATAGAAAACACGTTTGGAAACATTCACGTTCAACAAATTGGCAGCCGTTCGGGAAATTTATTTTTCACGATGACAAAGCCAGAAACCGGTTCGGTATTTTATTTTCAAAACTTGACTTCGCTTTCGGATTATTGTGAATTGACAGAAACTTCACCTGCTGACAGCGTTGGTGGCGAATGGCCAGAAATTGGTTTTAGGCTTCCGATTGCGATTGAAATTCCTTTGCCTGAAAAAGAAGTGATAATTTCGGATGCTTTTGTTATTCTAAGTTCAGAAATTTTTGAAAATGAATTTGAAGTTACACAACAATATTTAAATTATGTAGCGAAGATTTATCCGTATCTGCCTCAACCAGAAACTAAATATTTTGATTGCATCGATCTATCTTCCAAAGCTTTAAATGAACTTTTAACCAATAAAGGTTGTTGGAGTATTGCAGCTAAAAAACCTTATTTAAATGCTTATTTAGCAGATTATGATACGCCTCCAGAAAGTATGGTTCAGATGGCAGTGATGATTCCGCTGCTTGAATATTCAGAGTGGCTTGGAGAAAAACTTCCTTTGATTCAAGAAATTCGACAAGGAATTGATGCTTTTTATGATGAAAAGGTACACAGTATCATGCGATGGCTTCCTGCAAAAAGCGATGATTTAGATAATTCAGAAGAGCAAAAACAACCAATGGTAATGGACTCTTGGTATTTGCATCATCCAATGATGAACTTGACAAAATTGGCACTTTCTGGCGATAAGGAAATTGTAAAAAAACTTTTGACTTCATTAGACCATGCCATTAAAATTGCCCATCATTTTGATTATGAATGGCCTGTTTTTTATAAAATAGACACCTTTGAAGTTGTAAAAAAAGAAACTATTCCTGGCAAAGGTGGCGAAAAAGATGTTGCTGGTTCTTATGCGCATTTGATGCTTCAAGCTTGGGATTTGACTGGTGACAAACGTTATTTTAATGAGGCTTTAAAAGCGGCTAAAAAATTAAAAGGATTGGGATTTGAAATGTTTTATCAAGCCAATAATACCGCATTTTCTGCCGGCGCTATGCTTCGGTTGTATAAAGAAACAAAAGATGAATTCTATTTAAATGTCAGCTATGTTTGCCTCGCCGGAATAATAAAAAATAGCCAGCTTTGGGAAGGAAATTATGGAAATAGAAAATATTATCCAACCTTTTTTGCTGTTTTTCCTTTGAATGATGCGCCTTATACGGCCGCTTATGAAGAATCTGAAGTTTATGGAGCGATTTATTATTATCTCAAAGAAGCAGAAGGAATTGCCATTTTGCCTTCTGTACAATTGCTTTTGGCAGAATTAATCAAACATTTTGCAAACCGCCTCCCTTATTATTATCCAGGAAATTTGCCACAAGATGTTTTGTCAGATGAAGTAAAAACAGGAGAAGTCTTGAAAGATACCTGGATTCCGATTGAAGATTTAGCCGACGGATGGGAAAAAAGCGGTGCCGTTGGACAAGAAGTTTATGGAGCTGGTTCGCCTTTTATCTTGCTTTATAGACAATATAAAAAAATCAAAAATGAAAATTTTATAGTGTTTATAGATTATCCGATGATAAATTTTAGGCAATATAAAAATAATTCTGTGACCGTAAATATAAAGGGCGATGCTCGATTTTCATGCCGTATGCTTTTACTTAGAAATGAAAAAGAGAAAAATTATAAGTTTAAAGTCACTTCAAAGCAAGGCAAAAAAGAGCAGGAAATCGAGCCCATAAATACAAATAAAAATTGCATTGAATTCAAAATTCCAGCTGCGAGTTTGATTAAAATTAAATGGCAATTGCTTTAATAAAATTTTCCGTCGACATAAAACCAGCTTCCGTTTTCAAATTTAAAAGCCGATTTTTCATGATGAATATTGGCTTGAAGAGAATCATCCAAAAAATAAGCTTTGAATTCTACACTGTTTTCTGAAGCATTCAATATTTCCAATCGAAGCCAATTATTCGATTTTGACCATTCTAAAATATCGCTTTTCAAATGATTTTTTCTGATAGAAATATGAGTCGTTGCTATTAAATAATCTGCTTCCTGAGTTGCATAAGCTGTATATCGAGAACGCATCAGAGCTTCTGCAGTCGGTGCTTTTTCAATTCCTTTGAGGTAAGGTTCACAGCAACTTGAAAAAATTTTCTGTGAACCGCAATAGCATAAATTTTGCAAAGCCATGTACAACTATTCTGCGTTTAATTTTTGGTGCAATTGATTTAAAAGCACTTGATAACGGCTAATTTCAAGCAAATCATCATCCTCTTCAGCATGGTCGATAAGCTCGTCTAAAATTTCGCCCACGGCTGTCAATTTATTATTGGCTTCTTTGGTTTCATTTGCAGCAATCAAATCAATGATTTCTTGCACGCTATTTTTTAATTCTTCGTATTTGCTATTCATATTTTAATCGTTTGGCGCTGTTTTAGAAGCATTGAATTTATTGGTAATTTCCTTAAGCTTTTGCTTTCTTGATTGTTCGGCATCTTTTTCGCGATCTTTCTTTTGATCCACTTTTTTCTTGTGCGCTAAACGATTCGCTTCCGTTCTTCGTCCCATATTTAAAGGAATTTATGCAAATATAGTGAATTTCTGCTATGAGTTTGGTTGACAAAATGTTTGAAAATTTTATGGATAAGCAATCTAAAAATAATTTATTTTTGTAGAAATATCCAAAAATGATTCAACAAGCCCCCTCAAAAATCTTATTCCTTTTTATATTTCTTTCTATTTCGAATTTAAAAGCACAGCAAGATACCTTAGTTTTTAAACCTGTAATCGATTCTACTTTGGTAGAAATGACTTTTTCAGATACGCTTCCGAAGAAAAAAACAATCTGGCAGAATTTAAAATATGATGGCTTAAATGTTTTAGGAGGAATAAAATACAGCTATCTTCATCCTTTAGATTGGGAAAAAAAAGATTTTCTTACCGCCGGAGGAGTTGTTTTTGGCACAGCCGTTTTATTTTTAGTTGACGAAGAAGCAAATGAAATTTTTAGAGAACAAAAAGAAGATATTCCAAAGACGATTCGTGATTTTGGATGGTATTTCGGAAGTCCGCAAAATAATTATGGGATTACTGGAGGCGTCTATCTCTTTGGTTTGCTTACAAATAATGAAAAAGTCAGAAAAACTGGAGTTTTAATGATTGCATCGGCAACTTCTGCTGGAATAATTCAATCTATAAGCAAAACGATTGTGGGAAGAGCCCGTCCAGATTTAGAAAAAGGAAATCATCATTTCAAACCTTTTGCCAACAATTCTTCTTACAGCTCCTTCCCTTCCGGACATACGGTTTTGAGTTTTACAACTGCTTATGCTATCGGAAAACAGTTTAAAAACCCATGGATAAAATCAGGAATTTATGCTGTTGGAATGGTTGCGCCAGTTTCACGCCTTTGGGAAGGAAAACATTGGCTGACAGATGTGGGATTAAGCATGGCTTTAAGCGTTGCGGTTGTTGACGGAATTGACAATTATCTAAAAAAGGAGAAAAGATATTCTTATGCTGATAAAGATAAAATTCATTGGGGCTTAAATATGGGCATGAATACTATTGGAATTATCGGTACTTTTTAATGCCTTTTCAGATAAAATTCCAAAAATAATATTTCTTCTTTCTTCGTATATTAAATTGAATTCATATCGTAAATTTACCAAAGCAATTCAAAAATATGAGCATAAACCCTTTAAGAACCGTCCAAGTTACCCGATATATCACTCCGTTGCGAGAAGGCGGTTCACTTCCAGCGCTTGCTGAAGCCGATGATGATTTTAAATATGTTTTAAAATTCAAAGGTGCCGGCCACGGTGTCAAAGCGCTGATTGCAGAACTTTTAGGTGGAGAAATTGCCAGATTGCTCGGGTTGCCAGTTCCTGAATTGGTTTTTGCAGACCTCGATGAAGCATTTGGCAGAACTGAAGCAGACGAAGAAATTCAAGATCTTCTTCAAGGAAGCCAAGGAAAAAATCTTGCGCTTCATTTTCTTTCAGGTTCGATTAATTTTGATCCTGCCGTTACAACAATTGATTCAAAATTAGCCTCTCAAATTGTTTGGCTTGATTCTTATATTACCAATGTTGACCGAACTTTCAGAAATACAAATATGCTGCTATGGCATAAAGAATTGTGGCTGATCGACCACGGAGCATCTTTTTACTTTCATCATTCTTGGACCAATTGGGAAGCCAGTTCGAAAAGCAATTTTGCCTTGATAAAAGACCATGTATTATTGCCTCAAGCCTCGCTTTTAGAAGAAGCAAATACTGAATTCAAAGAAATTCTTAGCGAAGAAAATATACGAAAAATCACAGCATTGATTCCAGAAGAATGGTTAATTTGGGAAGAAACAGAAGAAACTCCAGAAGAGATTCGTGAAGTTTATTCGCAGTTTTTAATAAGCAGACTGAAACATTCAGAAAATTTTATAAAAGAAGCTCAAAATGCAAGACAAGCACTTATATGAATATGCAGTAATTCGCGTTGTTCCAAGGGTTGAGCGTGAAGAGTTTGTGAATGCAGGCGTTATTTTATTCAGCAAGAAATTGAATTTTATAAAAATGCTTTATGCTATTGATCCAAAAAAAATCAATTCACTTTCAGAAGACTTTGATTTAGAACAGCTTGAATTAAACCTTTCTGCATTTAAAAAAATAAGCGATGGTGACAAAGATGGCGGGCCAATTGCACAAATGGATGTTCCGTCTCGCTTTAGATGGCTGACTGCCGTCAGAAGCTCAGTTATCCAAACTTCTCGCCCGCATCCTGGAATTTGTGCAGACCTAGAAAAAACTGTTTCTCGTTTATTCTCAGAATTAGTTTTGTAATTGTTTCAAAATAGAGCCAAAAAGAAATATATTTTTATATTTTAGTAGAAAATTAGCCATACAAAAAATGACACCAAACAATCGACGTTCAAAATTAATTTCTTGGTTTATAATAAATTACAGATTCACTGGTTTCTTAGCATTTCTTCTTCTAATGACAATCGTGGGTTATGCCACTTTACAGCGTTTGGAAATTTTGCATCAAAATGAACGTCGTGAAATGTCAAATATTTTGTCTTCTGTGAAGCAAAATGTGGAGCAGGCCATGAAAAATTGTTATACAACGGCTCTTACTTTAGCGCTCACAGTCAATGATGAGGGAATTCCAGAAAATTTTGAAGATTTAAGTAAAAAAATGCTGGATTCAAATTCAAGCATAGATGTTTTACAGCTTGTTCCTGATGGAGTCATCAAATATATTTATCCTTTAGAAGGAAATGAAAGCGCTTTAAATTTAGATATTTTAAAATATGCTTTAACTAAAAAAGATGCGGCTCTTTCTTTAAAAACCAAGAGAATGTACTTTTCCGGACCTACTGTTTTAAAGCAAGGTGGCATCGGATTAATTGGACGGTTGCCAATTTTTAAAGGAAGTAAATTTTGGGGTTTTTCAGGCGGTATAATAAAATTGCATACGCTGATAAAACTGTCTGGAATAGAGAAAATGAATCCTTCTGAATATTATTTTCAGTTCTCAAAAATAAATCCTGTGACGGGAAAAGAAGATTTTTTTCTCCCAAATAAGGAAGATTTTTCAGAAAAGCATTTTGACCAAATTGCTATTGTCGATGGCGATTGGAAGATTTATATTATAAGCAAAAATCCTTATTCGGCGATTTTAGAAATTTTGCCCTTAGTTTTCCTAGGATTAATTTTTTCGATAGTTTCTGGACTATTTATTTCAAATATTTTAAAAAAACCTTCTGAATTGCAACTTCTTGTTGACAATCAAGCTGATACCATTATATCTGCAAAATTGGAGTTTAATACTCTTTTTGAACAATCTTCTGTAGGCATTATCAACGTAGATTTAGACGGAAATTTTATTGCAGCAAATCAGCAATTTTGCAAGATTCTAGGTTATAGTCCGGAAGAAATTAAGACAAAGAAATTTTCTGACCTGACGCATGAAAAAGATATAGAAAAAAATCTATATAAATTAAATAATATCAAAAACGGAACTATTTCTGACTTTACGCTCGAGAAAAGATATATCCATAAAAATGGGAATATAGTTTGGGCAAATATTCATGTTTATCCTTTGCTGAATGCCGATAAAAACAAAACTTCTTGCATCACTATCGTCGAAGACATTACTGAAAAAAAGGAATCAGAAGAAAAAATACGAAAAAGCGAAATCAGATTTAAAAGCTTGTTCGATGATTCGCCAGTGGCATTGTGGGAAGAAGATTTTTCTCAAGTAAGAAATTATCTCGAAGCCCAGAATTTATTTGGAAAAAGCGCTAAAGAAGTGCTGTCATTTTTAACTGCAAATCCTGAGCATATAAAAAATTGTATTTCGCTAGTCAAGATTATCAATATCAATAACGAATGCCTTGTTCTTCACCATCCAAAAACAAAAAAAGAATTGATGACAGGCCTTGACAGAGTGCTTAACAGCGATGAAACCGATACTTTTTTAGCGCAGTTGGTTGCAATAACTCAAGGTGAAAAACATTTGTCAATTGACACAAAAGTAATGAAACCTGACGGAGAATTTAGAGATATAAGCCTTCGTTGGAGCATCATGAGAGGTTATGAAGAAACTTTGGAAAGAGTCATTATTTCAACAGAAGATATCACGCTACGCAAGGCTTCAGAAGAAATTATAATACAATCTCAGAAAAAAATTGAAGGACTTGTAAATACTATCGACGGTATTGTTTGGGAAAGTAATTTTGATGACAACCATTTCACTTTTGTCAATAAAAAAGCTGCCGAAATCACGGGATATTCTACTGATGAATGGCTCAGCAATCCTGATTTTTGGTACAATACTATGCATCCTGATGACAGAGAAGAAATCATGAATTTGAGAAAAACCAAGTCTTTTACAATGCCTCAATATGATTTAGAATATAGAATGATAGCCAAAAACGGAACCATAATTTGGATCAGAGATATCGTAAATGTTTTCTATGAAAATGAAAAACCGATAAGCTTGAAAGGCATCATGATCGATATCACAAGCAATAAGCAGTCTGAAAAAGAATTGAGCGATTCATTTGATTTGGTAACCGAACAAAATAAGCGCCTGCTGAATTTTTCATATATAGTTTCGCATAATCTGAGGTCGCATACAAGCAATATTCAAGCTATTTCAAATCTGATTGAAACTGTTGAAGATGAAGAAGAACGCATCGAAATGATTGAAATGCTGCAAAAAGTTTCAGGAGCTTTGAATGACAGCATGAGTAATTTAAATGAGGTTGTCAACATTCAGACGAATATGAATTTGATTCGCAAAGACTTGAATTTAAGACAAAACATAGACAAAATCATTCACATTTTATCAGAACAAGTTACTATTAAAAAAGCTGAGATCCATAATAATGTCGATCCTGATATTTCGGTTATTTACAATCCTGCTTATTTGGAAAGCGTGCTGCTAAATTTTATTTCAAATGCACTCAGATATTCGCATCCAGATAGAATTCCGGTTATAACGATTGATTCTGGCTTTGAAAATGGAAAAACCATCCTTAAAATTTCAGATAACGGAATGGGAATCGATTTGCAAAAATATGGAAGCAAGCTCTTTGGAATGTATAAAACTTTTCATGAAAACCCTGATTCAAAAGGAATTGGACTTTTTATTACCAAAAATCAAATTGATGCCATGGGAGGAACTGTAAAGGCTGAAAGCGAACCAAATGTCGGATCAACCTTTATAATTTCCTTCAAATAATTATTTTATCATAATTTTCTTTACCGCAGATTTTCCTTCAGATGTAATTTTTACAAGATAAAATCCAGAAGCTAAATTGATGGGAACTAAAGTGGTTCCTGTAAAATCTAAAGCCACTAATTTTTGCCCAGAAATAGAATAAATTTCTAAATTCCCTTCACCTAAAATTCCAGAAACTGTAAAATGATTCTGAGCCGGATTGGGATAAAGCGCTACTTTTAAGTCTTGATTTTGTTCTACGCCAAGCGTATAAACCTGGCCTTGATTTGCTCCCCAGATATAATTTGCCAAATTTGGAAGATCAATAAACGGATTTCTATTGTATTGCCAAGTATAAATGTAATTATTTCTATTCATTTCAAAATCGTCAGAAGCATCTGCCATGTTCCATTGCAAAAGCGTTGCCAAATCACCCAATTGGCCTGATGTTGCGTCAGGAAGATTTCCATTTACAACACTTAAACCGTTGTATCTGACACACATATAAAATACTGAACGGGCGACATCCCCTTTCCAGCTTCCGGCATTTCCTGTAAATCCATTATAGTCATTTAAACCATAATCTCTGTTATTTCTTGAACTATTTTCTGGCCCGTCTTCAGCCCTCAAATGATGCGCATCGGCGTGTCCGTGTTGAATCATATTTGCGTTTGAAGCTTCATAAACCGAAATTCCGTCAGGTGTATCAGAAGTTCCATTTGCAAAACCGCCACGAGATTGCGGATAAACGTGCTCTCTGTTCCATTTTCCAGTCCCGCTTCCTGAATCTTGGAATAAATATTTCGCACGGCTTACTTCCTTATACATTAACCAGACCTGATTGCTGTGCTGCGGATTCTGGTCTGCTTTTTTCAAAATATCAATAATATCTCCATAATTATGCGCTCTGACAACTGCCGGATTTGCAATAATATCTTGAACAGCTTGCTTAAGTTGCGCTCCTGATTTTCCGTTTAGAGAAGCATAATATCCTGCTGGCGCCGTGCTTTGGACTAAACCATAAGTTGGATTTAAAGGAGTTCCCCAAGCTGCAGTCGTAAAATCATTGTCAATTACAACAATTTCTATATTATCATTCATCCGCCTGAAACCTGATGGCAATGTTCCGAATTTTATTTTCATGAATTCATCGCCTTCATCCAGCAAATCATCAGTAATTTGAATATTTGCCGTAAAAGTATTTGATCCAGAAGGAATAGTTACGGTTGTATTTCCAGTATAATCAGAAGTGTTAAAAGTGCCGTTTGCCAAAGAAAAAGTAAATGTCAAATTGCTTGTAACAGGATTTTGGGTAGTAAAAGTAATATTGAAATTATTTCCTTCCGTAAATTCTAAACTTGGCGTGCTGATTGTGATTCCATTGTAAATGATCCCGCTTCCATCATTGTTTGCGCCTGGCGTAGGATTTTTTACTTCGTAGGTTCCATCTGCTTTTCGCTGAATCGATTGCGTCGTAATCTGGCCGTTTTCATCTTCATTTACCTGAAATGTAAGTCCGAGCAAATTCATCAATCCAGTGGCATCAGGATCATTGCTGTCATACGCCAAAGCATGAATTAAATTTGTGGTTGTCGCTAAAGTAAAATCTGGAAAATCTTCATAATTTCCTTGGTAAATTGCCACAGCATCAGCTCCGTTTTGAATCAAATTATCGCTAAAAGTTCTATCCGGAATTGGGGAAACACCATTGCTTCCAATCACAACAAGTCCGTTGGCATCAGTGACTAATCCGTTTAAGCTCAATGTATAATAGCTCTTATTTCCCGAACTTGCAGATTCTTCATTTCCATTAAAAAAAACGAGAACATATCCGTTTAAGGAAAAATTTGGAACAGATGATTTTATTTCTACAAACTCTTTATCGTCAATGCTTGGCGTATCAGAATCTAGTTCATTAATTACTAAAATCTGTCCGTGAGAAAAGGAAAAGAACAGAATAAATACTAGCAGGGAAAAGTATTTTTTTTTCATTTGGTGGTATATTTGAGTCAAAAATAAACATTTAAAGGTTGAGTCTATGCATTTTAACATAATTGGACTTCTGTTTGCAATTCTTTAATTTTTCTATAAAATATTTATTTTAACTTTAATATCTTTACTCAAAATTGACGAAAATGCAATGAATGAGTTGATAGGATATTTTTTCGCACTGCTTATTGGATTAGTTTTAGGGATGATTGGCGGTGGCGGTTCCATTTTGACGGTTCCTGTTTTAGTCTATTTATTGGGAATAAATCCAGTGACTGCAACAGCCTATTCGCTTTTTATTGTAGGTACAACTTCTGCTTTTGGCACATTTTTAAATATCAAAAATAAACTTGTTGATATAAAAATTGGCCTTCGTTTCGCAATTCCTTCTTTGATTGCAATTTATCTTACCAGAAAATTTTTAGTGCCACTACTTCCTGAAAATCTGCTGAAAATTGGAGATTTGATTATTACAAAAAATTTCTTTTTGATGGCGCTTTTTGCCATTGTTATGTTGCTGGCCTCATTTTCAATGATCAGCGAAAAAAAAATAAAATCTCCGAAGATCGATTCTAATAGCGCTTGGATATTTGTGCAGCTATTTTTAGTCGGAATAATAATTGGGTTTGTTGGCGCTGGAGGTGGATTTTTATTTATTCCTGTATTGGTTTTGATAGCAAAGCTTCCGATAAAAAAAGCTGTAGGAACCTCCATTTTTATCATTGCCATAAATTCCCTAATCGGATTTACTGGCGACATCGGAAATTTTTCACCTGATTGGAGTTTCTTATTACTCTTTACTTTTATCTCAATTTTAGGTATCTTTGTGGGGATTTACATTAACAAATACATAAATGAAAAAAATCTCAAAAAGGGCTTCGGATGGTTCGTGCTCGTCATGTCGCTTCTGATTTTAGCCAAGGAGATTTTCTTTTAAACACAACAATATGAAAATAGAACAGATTTATACAGGATGCATCGCCCAAGCTGCCTATTATCTGGAAAGCAACGGAGAAGCTGCGATTTTTGATCCGCTTCGCGAAGTACAGCCTTATCTGGATAAAGCGCAAAAAGACAATGCCTCCATAAAATATATTTTTGAAACCCACTTCCATGCTGATTTTGTCTCAGGACATTTAGATTTGGCAAAAAAATCTGGTGGAAAAATAGTTTATTGACCAACAGCAAATCCAAAATTTGAAGCTGTAATTGCAGAAGACAATCAAGAATTTAAAGTTGGTAATTATACGATAAAAGCAATCCATACGCCAGGACATACGATGGAAAGCACCTCTTACCTACTTTTAGATGAAAATAAAAAGCCATACGGAATTATAACCGGAGACACTTTATTTATAGGAGATGTCGGCCGGCCAGATTTGGCTCAAGCTTTGTCAAATGATTTGACACAAGAAAAATTGGCTTCTCTTTTATTTGATTCTTTAAGAGAAAAAATAATGACTTTGCCAGATGATTTGATTGTTTTTCCAAGCCACGGAGCCGGAAGCGCCTGTGGTAAAAACATGAGCAAAGAGACAACTGACACTTTAGGAAATCAAAAAAGAACAAATTATGCGCTTCGCGAAGATATGACGCGTGAAGAATTCATTGCTGAACTTTTGGACGGACTTGGTGCGCCTCCTGCCTATTTTCCACAAAATGTGATGATGAATATCGAAGGTTATGAAAGTTTAGATTCTGTCATCCAAAAATCTTTCAAGCCTTTGTCTGCAGAAGAATTTGAAGCTTTAGCCAATCAATCTGAAGCTATAGTTTTAGATGTAAGGCATGAAAATGACTTTGTGAAAAGCCATATTCCGGGGTCAATCTTCATAGGCATTCAAGGAAATTTTGCTCCTTGGGTTGGCGCTTTGATTCGCGATGTGAAACAGCCGTTGCTTTTAATAGCTCCAGAAGGTCGAGAAGAAGAAACAATCATGAGATTATCAAGAGTTGGTTTTGACAATGCACTTGGCTATTTAAAAGGAGGAATCGAATCATGGAAAACTGCTGGATTTGAAACAGATAGCATTGAATCTATTTCTCCAGAAGAATTTGCTTCTGAAGTAACAGATGACAATATTGTGGTTGATGCTAGAAAACCTGGAGAATTTAATCCTGAGCATTTAGAAAATGCGAAAAATATTCCTTTGGACAATGTGAATGAACGATTTTCAGAAATTCCGAAGGAAGAAAAATTTTATCTTCATTGCGCTGGGGGCTATCGTTCCGTAATCATGATTTCCATCTTAAAATCAAGAGGATATCATGGTGCCATAAATATAGAAAAAGGAATGAGCGGTATTCGCAATACTGGACTAAAGCTTGCTTCATCTGAATGTGCAACTTCCAAATAAATAAAAACAATAAAATTTAAGGTTAATTTACCTTTAAAATCAGAATTATAAATACTTTTGCAAACTAAAATCGAAAAATTAATTAAAATGAAAAAAATCCTTTTATTCGTTTCAGCTGCGGCATTATTTGTTTCATGCAGTAAAACAGGAGACAACGAATACATTATTACTGGAACATTGGCAGGCGCTGATGGAAAAACGGTAATCCTTGAAGCACAAGACAAAGATATTCCTGGAAAATTCACTGCACTTGACACCGTTAAAATTGAAAACGGCAAATTTGAAATAAAAGGAATTGCGTTAGAGCCTGCAATTCATACCTTGAAAATTGAATCTAAAGATGGACTTATTGATTTTATTCTTGAAGAAGGAGAAATTAATATTTCAGTTGATAAAGATACAATTGCTAAATCAAAAGTTTCAGGAACCTACAACAACGAAGAATTATCTAAATTTAAAGAAGATCTTAAAATTATACAAAAAGGTGTTCAGAAAAAATCTTTGGCATTTCAACAAGATAACACACAGAAAATGCAACAGGCAAGACAAAGCAATGATACTGTAGTTATCAATCAATTGCTAAAAGAATATAGAAAAATTCAACAGCCATTGAACAATAAATATACTTCTTATGCTGAAAGCAATCCAAAATCTTTTTTGAGCGTTCTTATTGCTGAAAGTTTATTTAATTTTCCAAATGTAGATTTAGCTAAAATCAGAAAAATATACAATGGCCTGACTTCTGAGCTTAAAAATACTAAGCCAGGAAAATCTGTAAAAGAAAAATTAGACAATGTAGATGCTGTTGAAATTGGAAAAGTAGCTCCAGATTTTACAGCTCCAAATCCTGAAGGTAAAAACGTTTCTTTAAAGCAATCTTTAGGAAAAGTAACAATCGTTGATTTTTGGGCTTCATGGTGTGCTCCTTGCCGTCAAGAAAATCCAAATGTTGTTGCTTTATATAATGAATTTCATGATAAAGGATTAAACATCGTTGGTGTTTCGTTAGACCAGCCAGATGGTGCTGCAAAATGGAAAGACGCAATTGCTGCTGACAAATTAGCTTGGACTCATGTTTCAAACCTTAAATTTTGGGAAGATCCTATTGCTAAAAAATATAATGTAAAATCAATTCCTGCGACTTTTATTCTTGATGCCTCAGGAAAAATTGTAGCAAAAGATTTAAGAGGTGAAGAATTAAAAGCTAAAGTAAAAGAACTTTTAGGCGCTTAATTTAAAGGCTTAATTCTATTTTATAAAAATCTCCCTAGTGGAGATTTTTTTTATTTTATTCACTGCCAATAGTTTAAAAATAACTTAGAAATTATCTTTAGAAAACATTTGCACAAATAAAAAACAGTACTATATTTGCACCCGTAAGAAGGAAACGCTTATGGGGAGATACTCAAGCGGCCAACGAGGGCAGACTGTAAATCTGCTGTGAAAACTTCGCAGGTTCGAATCCTGCTCTCCCCACAAAAAAACCTGAACAATTGTTCAGGTTTTTTATTTTATGAAAAATACAAGAAAGCACTACAAATTAGTAGTGCTTTTTTATTTTATTCCAATATAAAGCTTACAGTTACATTTGCAATAATTTCAATTTCTCCAATAGCCAATGTTTCTTGTGGCATCGCATCCGCACCTTCTTTCATCGCAGCCATTGCATACATTCTTGGCATCGGATAATTTGTTTGTGAATTATCAGATATTAAAAGCGCTTTTCCTGCTTTTTGGTTCAATGCAGAAGCATAATCTTGTGCTTTTGCTTTTGCTTGCAAAACGGCTTCTTTTCTAGCTTCTGATTCATACTGTGTCAATTTTGTTGATTTGAATTCAACCCCTTGAATGTTATTAATTCCAGTGTCAACTAATCCCATCATCATGGCGTCATATTTTGTCAAATCTCTTAAAGTGACAGAAATCTGCTGTGATGCGACAAAAGAAGTTTTCTTTTTATTATAGTCATAATTTTTGTGTAAATAAACTTGTTTTGTCTGGTAATCTGCTGGAACAATTTTAAAGTTTTTCAAATATTTTATAACAGCATCAACTGTTTGGTCATTTTTCTTTTTTACTTCAGCAGCGTCAGCTCCTGTGTTTTCAACGCCTATTGAAATGATGGCATAATCAGGTGTCACTTTGATTTTCCCTTCTCCTGAAACGTTAATTTGCGGAATTTGCTTGATTTCTTGTGCCTGCGTTGCAACAGCAAAAAGGGTCATTAGAATTAAAATTGATTTTTTCATGGTAATTTTGTTTAATTGTTTTTTAATGCTTTTCAAATTGCGTGCCAATCTCAAAGTTAACAAGAATTAAATGGTTAAAAGTTTGATCTTACTATTTCTGAGAATTAAATCTTTCCCATTTTTGCCATGACAAAAAGAATTATAATTGGAATTGCTAGCAGAACCACAGTCATCGTGTTTTCAGTAAACATCCGTGGAACTTGAGAAAGTGTGATGATATAACCGCCAATTGCACCTCCAAAATGGGCTGTATGTCCGATGTTATCGCTTTTTGCCTTCATTCCATAAATAGAATAAAGCAGATAAATTATTCCGAAAATATATCCTGGCATAAAATAAATTTCAAGATTTGGTTCTAATAAAATTCCTGCATAAACAATTCCCATTACGGCTCCAGAAGCTCCAACGGCTCTATAGCTATAATCATTTTTATGAAAAAGCATTGTAAGAAGATTTCCGAAAATCAAACTTCCAAAATAGAGAAATAGAAAGGAAATGGCACCAAGATTGAAAATTACATAAGGTGCAAAAAGAAAAAGGGTCAGCATGTTAAACGCCAAATGTGCGATGTCAACATGTAAAAAAGCTGATGAAAACATTCGAATTTGTTCGCCGGCTCGAATGCTCCCGACATGAAATTCATACTTTCTAAAAAATTCTAAATCGTTAAATCCTTTAAAACTAATAAGACAATTTATTGCAATAATTGCAATGAGGAAAATATTCATAAATGCTAATTTAATTGTAAAAATACAAACACTTTTTGTGATTTGTGGAAAGTGACGGCTAATATAATTTGCAATAGCTTTATATTTGTAAAAATTTTTGGTCAAATGCAGTTACTCCTTTTTATTTTTGTCTATCCCATTTTGTGGCTGATTTCAATGTTGCCGTTTCGTTTGCTTTACTTTTTTTCTGATTGTTTTTATGTTCTGGTTTATCGTATAATTGGCTACAGAAAAAAAATTGTTCGTGAAAATATCGGCATAGCTTTACCCCATTTATCTGAAAAAGAGAGACGTCTCATCGAGAAGAAATTCTACCACCACTTTGTAGATGGATTTTTTGAAATGATAAAAACTATGACTATTTCTGACAAACAATTAGAAAAGCGTTTCAAATTTACAAACCTTGAAGTGTATCAAGAAATGGAAAAAAGGGGCAAAAGCATAGCTTTGCTTTGTGCACATTATTCAAGCTATGAATGGCTTGTTTCAATGAATAAATATATTCAATTCAAGGGCTACGGAATTTATAAAAAAATCAAAAATAAATATTTCGACAAATTGGTTCATGATATTCGAGGAAGGTATAATGCGCACTTGATTGATACAAAAGAGACAATCAGCGTCATTCATGAAAATCATAAAAATGGTGTTTTGGGTGTTTATGGATTTGCCAGCGACCAATCTCCAAAAGCTTCAAAAGCTTATCATTGGGGAGAGTTTTTCGGAATTAGAGTTCCGGTTCATACTGGCGCAGAGATGATTGCTAAAAGAATGGACATGAACGTGATTTTTGTCAAAGGCGAAAAAATAAAGCGTGGTTATTATCAAGCAACTTTTATAGAAATGGTTGATAATCCTAAGGAAATTCCAAATTATGAGATCACAAACCAGTTTTTACAATTAGTCGAACAGCAAATTTTAGAAGCTCCAGAATATTATTTATGGACGCACAAAAGATGGAAACACCGCTATGAAGAATTTGCAGAAGGAAATAAAAAAGTGGATATTATTAATTAAAATCAAACCACTTTTCAACTAATTCTTTTTCAGAATGAGTTGCATTTTTATGACAAAATTCATTTGAAGATTTGTTATAATCATATTCTTTTGCCCAATCTTGATGATTTTTCGCCATTGATTTTATACTGTCACAAACAAATTGAATTTCTGCATTTGTAGTTGTCGGATGAATTGACATTCGAATCCAGCCTGGTTTTCTGATTAAATCGCCTGCCGTAATTAAATTCGTCAAATCATTGGAAGTTTCTTGGTCAACATGAAGCAAATAATGCCCGTAAGTTCCGGCACAACTGCAACCGCCACGAGTTTGGATTCCGAATTTATCGTTTAAAAGTTTTACTCCTAAATTGAAATGCAAATCGTCAATATAAAAAGAAATTACGCCTAACCTATTTTTATGCTGGTCTGCTAAAATATTGATATTCGAAACATTTCCTAATTCAGAAAACACGTAATCAATAATTTCATGTTCTCTTTCTAAGATATTGTCAACACCCATTTTTTCCTTCAACTGAACAGCCAAGGCCGTTTTAATTACTTGTAAAAAACCAGGAGTGCCGCCATCTTCTCTTTCTTCGATATTATCCAAATATTTGTGTTCACCCCAAGGATTTGTCCATGAAACCGTTCCGCCACCTGGATGATCCGGAATCATATTTTTATACAATTTCTTGTTGAAAATCAAAACGCCTGAAGTTCCAGGACCGCCAAGGAATTTGTGCGGTGAGAAGAAAATCGCATCCAAATAAGCTTCGCTGTCTTCTGGATGCATATTTATTTCTACGTAAGGCGCTGAACATGCGAAATCTACAAAACAAACTCCGTTATTTTGATGCATCAATTTAGCCACTTCATAATAAGGAGTCTTGATTCCCGTCACATTTGAACACGAAGTTATCGAAGCAATTTTAATCGTATGGTCTTTATATTTTTTCAATAAATCTTGAAAACCGTCTAAGCAAAGCAAGCCTTTTTCACAAGCCGGAATCACTTCGACTTTTGCAATAGTCTCAAGCCAAGAAGTTTGGTTGGAATGATGTTCCATATGAGAAATAAAAACAACAGGTCTTTTCTCATCTGGAATATTGGTAAATTCACGAAGATTTTCAGGTAATTTTAATCCCAAAATTCTCTGGAATTTGTTAATAACGCCCGTCATTCCTGTTCCGTCGGTAATTAAAACGTCGTCAGAATTTGCGTTGACGTGCTTTTTTATGATGTTTCTCGCGTGGTGATAAGCCATCGTCATTGCTGTTCCAGAAACTGTGGTTTCGGTATGTGTGTTTGCTACAAAAGGTCCGAATTCGTTCGTCAATTTTTCTTCAATCGGACGGTAAAGTCGTCCGCTTGCTGTCCAATCGGTATAAATGATTTTCTTTTTCCCGAAAGGCGAAACAAATTCTTGGTCAATCCCGATGATATTGCTTCGGAATTGTTGGAAATATTGCTCTAATTGAGTTGAGATTTCAGTTGTAGTCATGGCAATCTTGGTTTGGTTCAAAGATAACGTTTTTGTTTGAAAAAAATATCTCGCAAAGACGCAAGGTCGCAAAGTTTTATTTTTGAGAATCTAATGAAATTTGCTGAGCACGCAATGGTACCGAAGTTTACAAAAATGCAAATGGTTTCTCAAATAGCCCCGATGGTGGCTTTGTTTGAGCTCGTTCTTCTGCTAACAGGCAGAAGAACAGCGAGTGCCATCCAGCGGGAATTGCCTTTCCTGAAAATGCCTAATGATTCGCTTCTGAAAAAAATTTATGATTTTAGATTTATGCCAGCGCGATACTCTTATTTTTAAACAGTGAATTGAAAATTATTGCCTTCTTAATCTTTTCTCGAGGTATAAATTTACCTCGTTGTTGATTAACGAAACTTCGATTTTTTCCTGTTCTTTCATTCTGTCGGTGAACAGAATTCCGTTTAAATGATCGGTTTCATGTTGGAAAATTACGGCTGTGAAACCTTCAATCAGTTCTTCGTGGGATTTTCCGGTTTTGTCTTGATACGTCAATTTTATAGTATAATTTCTCAAGACATCACCCGTAATATCTGGGATTGAAAGACATCCTTCTTTGCCTTTTCGGAGCAATTCAGAGCGCCAGATAATTTTTGGATTTAAGTATAATTCAAAAGGTTCGCCTTCTTTGTCAAAACGCTGTACCCAAATAATATTTCTGTTAATGCCGATTTGCGGTGCCGCAATTCCAATTCCTGGATTGGCCGGATCTCGCATTGAAAAGTGCATTCTTTCTGCCAACGTCGGTAACAAATCGTCTTTAAAATCAATGTCTTTTGAAACCGATTTTAAGATTTTAAGTTCTTTTTCATCGGTAATTTCAATGACTTTCAGCATGGATTTTTTGTCACCAGATTCGATTAATTGGCGTTCTTCTTTTGTGAATTTTTGAGCGGAAACTGAAACTGCGATGAACAGAAATAGTATTTGAATTGCGTTTTTCATACTTTAAAATCAACTAGCAGCTGCGGCTGAAAATACAGGAATTAATATAGATGCCACAAAAACAAAATAGAGAATAAGAATAAGAAAAAATAGCGAGCCTATTGAAAGTCCAACAATAGCACAGATTCTTCCGGCATTTAGATTTTCAATCCCAACATATTCACCTGGATTTTCTCTATTCAAGCGCAAGTCTTTTTTTGCGATTACCAATGCGATAATACCGAGAATTATTCCGATAATCCCATAGCAAAAACTGGTGGGAATTGATACAATTCCTAAAACAAGAACCGTGGTTGCATTTGGGAGCTGTTGTCTGTAATTTGGCCTTATTGGCTCACTTTGAAACGATTCTGTTTTGTAATTTTCCATTGTTTTTTATTAAATTCCTGCCACTGCTTTAATTTCGTCAATGATTCTCAAAGCTAAAGCATCAGCTTCTTCTTGTGATTTTGCTTCTGTGTAAATTCTGATAATCGGCTCTGTGTTTGACTTTCTCAAGTGAACCCAGTTTTCTGCGAAGTCAATTTTTACGCCGTCAACCGTTGAAATATTTTCGTTTTTATATTTGTCTGTCATGGCAACCAAAATCGCGTCAACATCAATCTGTGGCGTCAATTCAATTTTATTTTTGCTCATGAAATATTGCGAATAAGTGGCTCTCAATTCAGAAACTTTAATCTTTTTATGTGCCAAATGTGTAAGGAACAAAGCTACACCAACAATAGAATCACGACCATAATGCGACTCTGGATAAATGATACCGCCGTTTCCTTCGCCACCGATAATTGCGTTATTTTTCTTCATCAATTCCACCACATTTACTTCTCCGACCGCGCTTGCTTCGTAAGTGCCGCCGTGAAGATTTGTAACGTCGCGCAAAGCACGTGAAGAAGACATATTTGAAACCGTATTTCCTGGAGTTTTGCTCAAAACATAATCAGCAATTGCTACCAAAGTATATTCTTCGCCAAACATTTCTCCGTCTTCTGAAATAAATGCCAAACGGTCCACATCTGGATCGACAACAATTCCTAAATCTGCTTTTTCTTTGACAACTAATTCTGAAATATCAGTCAAATGTTCTTTTAGAGGTTCTGGATTGTGGGGAAAATGTCCGTTTGGTTCGCAGTATAATTTCACACATTCAACACCCATTAATTCTAATATTTTTGGGATGATAATTCCTCCAGAAGAATTTACGCCATCGACAACCACTTTAAATTTGGCATTTTTCACCGCTTCAATATCCACCAACGGCAAGTCTAAAACTTCGTCAATGTGAATATCCATGTAAGCGTCATTTTGAGTAATTTCTCCCAAGCTATCCACGTCAGAAAAATCAAAAGCTTCTCTTTCGGCAATATCTAAAATAATCGCGCCTGCTTCTCCGCTTAAAAATTCACCTTTTTCATTTAGCAATTTCAAGGCATTCCATTGTTTTGGATTATGGCTTGCGGTTAAGATAATTCCTCCGTCAGCTTTTTCCAAAGGAACAGCAATTTCAACAGTCGGAGTTGTAGAAAGACCTAAATCAATCACGTCAATTCCAAGTCCGATTAATGTATTTACAACTAAATTGTGAATCATCGGGCCAGAAATTCTAGCGTCACGGCCGATTACAACGGTTAATTTTTCTTTTTTAGAATGTTGTTTCAGCCAAGTTCCATAAGCCGAAGCGAATTTTACAGCGTCAACCGGAGTCAGGTTATCTCCTACTTTTCCGCCAATCGTGCCACGGATTCCTGATATTGATTTTATTAAGGTCATTTTTGTTTGAGTTTATTTTAAGTTTCAAAGATACAAAGTTGCAAAGTTTTCAAGTAAAAATATTTAGAGAAGTTGATTTTATAGCAAAAAACTAACTCAGAAACTTTGTATCTTTGAAAATATACAACTCAAATAAATGAATTTTTTAGCCCATATTTATCTTTCCGGAAACAATGATTTTATAAAAATCGGCAACTTGATGGCAGATGGAATTCGTGGAAAAGATTACGAGCATTTTCCAAAAGATGTTCAAAAAGGAATCATTTTGCATCGTGCGATTGATACTTTTACAGACGCTCATTCCGTTTTTAGGATCAGCAAACATCGACTTCACGAAAAATACGGACATTATTCTGGCGTAATTATAGATGTTTTTTACGATCATTTCTTAGCTAAAAATTGGAGCGATTATTCTGATGAAAAACTTTCTGATTTTGTAAATCGGTTTTATAAATCTCTGGATGATAATTTTGAAATGTTGAATTTGAAAACCCAGAATATGCTTCCTTATATGAAGAATGGAAACTGGCTTTACAATTATCAATTCATAGAAGAAATTGAAAGAGTGCTTTTTCAGATGGATAATAGAACGAAACACCAATCACAGATGGGACTTTCAGTAAAAGAACTAAAAGAATATTATACTGAATTTGAACAAGAATTCACGCTATTTTTTAAAGAACTAAGAGAATATTGCGCTGAAAAACTCGAAACTTTATAGAAATTTTATCTAATAAATTTTAACAAAAAGCTTATTTTAGCACTTTATTCCTAACGTTTCAGAGTTAAAATGTCCCACAAAAAGCCATCACGTTTACAAGTCCTTTTCAAAAAAATAGCCAAAAAATTTGAAGCGCTGTTTTTTATTGCCAAAGATTTTTTATCAGAAAGACACTTTTTATATCTTTCTTGCGTAGTCGTTGCGATTTCTTGTGCTTTTGCCGTAATCATTTTGAAAGCTTTTGCGCATTCTGTCTTTGTATTTGCAACTTATGTGAACGGCTATTTGAAACTTCCATTTATCAACAGCATCTTGCCAATTATTGGAATTTTACTGACAGTTTTTGTCATAAGAAATGTCTTAAATGGAAAGCTGGAAAAAGGAAGTTCGAGAATTTTATATGCTGTGGCAAGAAAAGGCGGAATTCTTCCAAGAAAGCAAATGTATGCCCAAATTATAACGAGTTCCTTGACCGTAGGACTTGGTGGTTCTGCTGGTTTAGAGTCCCCAATTACAATTACCGGTGCTGCTTTTGGTTCCAATTTTGCACAAAAATATCGACTCTCCCAAAAAGATCGAATTCTGCTTTTGGCTTGCGGGGTTGCAGCCGGAATTGCTGCTGCTTTTAACGCTCCAATTGCGGGTGTTTTGTTCGCCATTGAAGTGGTTTTAACTGATGTTGCGATTACCGCTTTTATTCCGATTATGATTTCTGCCGCAACAGGCGCTTTGATTTCCACGATTTTATTGAATGAAGACGTACTTTTATCTTTCAAAAAACAACAAACTTTTGATTACCACAATATTCCTTTTTATATAATTCTCGGAATTTTAGCCGGATTAGTTTCGGTTTATCACGCCAGAAACTTCCAAAAAATAGAAGGTTTTTTTAAGAAATTCAAAAACAGCGCCTACAAAAAAGCACTATTTGGAGCTTCGATTTTAGCCGTTTTAATATTCCTTTTTCCAACACTTTTTGGAGAAGGTTATGAAAGTATAAAAACATTGGCCAATGCAAATCCGCAGACGATTTTAGACAATACATTACTTGATGAATATAAAAGTAGTGAATGGGTTTTATTGTTTTTCGTAGGAATTACAATGCTTTTGAAGGTTTATGCAACTGGATTGACCTTAGGAAGTGGCGGAAATGGAGGTAACTTCGCCCCTTCCCTTTTCGTAGGTTCTTATTTAGGTTTTTTTGTGGCTAAATTTTTCAATTTATTAGGATTTACAAGAGAATTACCTGTCGGAAATTTTACAATTGTAGGAATGGCTGGAATCTTGAGTGGCTTATTTCACGCACCTTTGACGGCAATTTTCCTAATCGGAGAAATCACTGGCGGCTATGGCTTGATGGTGCCGCTAATGATTGTTTCGTCTATAAGCTTTGCCGTCTCCAAACAATTGGAACCGCATTCAATGGATGTAAAACATTTGGCAGATAAAGGCGATGTTTTTACCAGCGATAAAGACAAAAATATACTTTCTAATATCGACATTTTAAGTCATATTAATTCGGAATATAAAACTGTCAAATTAGAAGATAAATTAGAAAGTTTAGTAGAACTTTTGACAACTTCAAGACAGCAAGTTTATCCAGTTGTCAATGCGAAAAATCAACTTTTAGGAGTTATCGAATTTGAAAAATTGCGACCAATTGTTTTCAATCCTTTTCGTATAAAATATACTACAATTCAAGAAGTAATGACTGTTCCAAAGGAAGTTATTTCTTATGAGGAAGGAATGGAAACCGTAATGGAAAAGTTTGAAACCTGCCACTGCGAATTTCTTCCTGTTTTAAAAGACGATAAATATTTCGGATTTATTTCGAAAATTGAAGTTTTAGAATCCTACAGAAAAAGACTTAAGGAAATGGTTATTGAATAATCTTAATATCGGATAGATATAAATCTTGAATTATCCGATATTAATTATATCTTTGTGGTATGTGGAACATTGACTTAACATATCGCGAAGAAATGCAATCAACTTTTGAAAGATTGTATGAAAAACAAGCCGTCTTGAACCAAAGCCGCCCCTTGCCAAACATCGCTTTGCAGAAAATCAAGGAGACACTTTCTGTTGAATGGACTTATAATTCAAACAGCATTGAAGGAAACACTTTGACCCTTCGCGAAACGCAAATGGTTATCCAAGAAGGAATTACCGTTAAAGGAAAATCTTTAAGAGAACATTTTGAAGCAAAAAATCACGATAAGGCAGTTGATTATTTGTATGAAATTGTAAGCCAAGATTATGTTTTGAGAAGCATTGATATTCTTTCGCTCCACGGATTGGTTTTACGAACAATTGAGGATGATTTTGCCGGAAGAATCAGAAATGCTGGCGTTCGAATCACCGGAGCCAATTTTGTTCCGCCAAATGCCAACAAAGTCTCAGATTTACTCGATGAATTGATTGTTTTTGTGAATGAAAATCCGCTTGGCTTGAATGATATTGAATTGGCCACAATTTTTCACCATAAACTCGTTTGGATTCATCCTTTTTTTGATGGAAACGGCAGAACGGTTCGCCTCGCGATGAACTTATTATTGATGCGAAAGGGTTTTCCGCCGGCGATTATTTTAAAAAATGATAGAAAGAAATATTATGACGCGCTGAATCAAGCCAATAAAGGAAATTACCAAAAACTGACTTTGCTGATGTCGCAATCGCTTGAACGAACGCTGAATATTTATGTGACTTCACTTCCTGATAATGATTATAACTTTCAGGAAATCAGCAATATTGTCGAAGAACCAAACTTTCCTTACGGTCAAGAATATGTCAGCCTTTTGGCGCGACAAGGAAAAATAGACGCTTACAAAGAAAGCCGAAATTGGCTCACCACAAAAGATGCCATTGAAAATTATATAACTAACAGAAAACGCAAACGATAATTGTTTGCGTTTTTCTCAATTCTAAAATCTCACTTCTCAATACTTTCTTTGACACAAATTTAAGTTTTTGCACAATCATCTTTAACTAAAAATAAATTACAAAGCTGTACCTTTGCGTTTTGCAAAAAAATCTATGCTAGATACTGAAAATAACATTGAAGTTTTGGGCGCTCGCGTTCACAATTTAAAAAATATAGACGTTACCATTCCTCGTGAAAAACTTGTGGTGATTACCGGGCTTTCGGGTTCTGGCAAGTCTTCGCTGGCTTTTGACACGATTTATGCCGAAGGTCAACGCCGTTATATCGAAACTTTTTCTGCGTATGCGCGACAATTTCTTGGCGGTTTGGAACGTCCTGACGTGGATAAAATCGATGGACTTTCACCTGTAATTGCCATTGAACAAAAAACCACGAGCAAAAGTCCGCGTTCAACTGTTGGAACTATCACCGAAATTTATGATTTCCTGCGTTTGCTTTACGCAAGAGCTGGCGACGCTTACAGTTATGTGACTGGCGAAAAAATGGTCAGCTATAGCGATGAGCAAATCAAACAGCTGATTTTTGAAAATTTCGAAGGAAAACGAATCAATATTTTGGCTCCGATAATCCGTTCTCGTAAAGGTCATTACCGCGAGTTATTCGAACAAATTTCTAAGCAAGGATTTTTGAAAGTCCGAATCAACGGTGAGATTAAAGATATCACAGCCGGAATGAAATTGGACCGTTATAAAACGCACGATATTGAAACGGTTATCGACAGAATGCTGATTGAAAATACGCCGGAAAACGACAAGCGTCTGACTGAAAGTATCAAAACAGCCATGTATCACGGTGATGATATTTTAATGGTTATCGACCAAGATACGCAGGAAGCAAGATATTTCAGCCGTAATTTGATGTGTCCTACTTCAGGAATTTCATACCCAAATCCAGAGCCGAATAATTTTTCATTCAATTCTCCAAAAGGCGCTTGCGACAGCTGTAATGGACTTGGAACGGTGAATGAAATCAATATGAAAAAGATTGTTACAAATCCGAAATTGTCTATAAAACAGGGTGGTTTTGCACCTTTGGGAGAATATAAAAGTTCTTGGATTTTTAAGCAATTGGAAATTATCGGAGAGAAATTCGGGTTCAAATTGACCGATCCTGTCGAGAAAATTTCCGCGGAAGCGATGGAAGTGATCATGCACGGAGGAAAAGATAAATTTGAAGTGTCATCAAAAACTTTAGGCGTTACCAAAGATTATAAAATTGACTTCGAAGGAATTTCAAGCTTTATCAAAAACCAATTCGACGAAAGCGGTTCTACTTCCATCAAACGCTGGGCAAAAGAATTTATGGACGAAGTTAAATGTCCGGTTTGCGAAGGTTCGCGCTTGAAAAAAGAGTCGTTATATTTTAAAGTTAACGGCAAAAATATCGCAGAATTAACCGATATGGATATTTCTGATTTGGCTGTTTGGTTTGAAGAATTAGACCGCGATTTGAATGAAAAACAGAAGAAAATTGCTTCTGAAGTTGTCAAAGAAATCAAGTCGAGATTGAGCTTTTTGGTAAACGTCGGTTTGAATTATTTGTCATTGAGCCGAAGTTCAAAATCGCTTTCTGGCGGTGAAGCGCAACGTATTCGTTTGGCCACGCAAATTGGTTCGCAATTGGTTGGAGTTTTATATATTTTGGATGAACCAAGTATCGGTTTGCACCAAAGAGATAACGAAAAACTGATTCATTCTTTGGAACAATTACGAGACATCGGAAATTCTGTAATCGTGGTGGAACACGACAAAGATATGATTGAACGCGCTGATTATGTGATTGATATTGGTCCAAAAGCGGGAAAATTTGGCGGTCAAATCATCAGCAAAGGAACACCTGCTGAATTATTAAAAGAACATACTTTGACGGCTTCCTATTTGAATGGCGAAATGGAAATTGCAGTTCCGAAAAAGCGTCGGGAAGGAAATGGAAAACTCTTGAAATTAACTGGAGCAACCGGAAATAACTTGAAAAATGTTTCGATTGAACTTCCGTTAGGGAAATTAATTTGCGTGACAGGAGTTTCCGGAAGCGGAAAATCTACGTTGATCAATGAAACATTGTATCCTATTTTAAATGCACATTTTTTCAATGGCGTAAAAAAACCACAGCCTTATAAAAAGATTGAAGGTTTAGAACACATTGACAAAATTATTGATATTGACCAATCGCCAATTGGAAGAACACCACGTTCAAATCCAGCGACTTACACGGAAGTTTTTTCAGAAATCAGAAGTTTATTCACAATGACTTCTGAAGCAATGATTCGCGGTTATAAACCGGGACGTTTCAGTTTTAATGTCAACGGCGGAAGATGTGAAACCTGCGAAGGTTCGGGTGTGAGAACTATTGAAATGAGCTTCCTTCCAGACGTTTATGTGGAATGTGAAACCTGTCAAGGAAAGCGTTTTAACAGAGAAACTTTGGAAATTAGGTACAAAGGAAAATCGATTTCTGATGTCTTAAATATGACCGTTGCAGAAGCGGTTCCTTTCTTTGAAAATATCCCAAAAATTTTCAGAAAAGTGAAAGCTTTGGAAGATGTTGGTTTAGGCTATATCACTCTTGGCCAACAAAGTACAACACTTTCTGGTGGAGAAGCACAACGAATTAAATTAGCTGGAGAATTATCCAAAAAAGATACTGGAAACACTTTCTATATCTTGGATGAACCAACAACCGGATTGCATTTTGAAGACATTAGAGTTTTGATGGAAGTTATTGAAAAACTGGTTGATAAAGGAAATACGGTCTTGATTATCGAACATAATATGGACGTAATTAAATTGGCCGATTACATCATCGACATCGGTCCTGAAGGTGGAAAAGGAGGCGGACAGCTGATTGCCAAAGGAACTCCGGAAGAAGTTGCTAAAAATAAAAAAAGCTACACAGCCAAATTCTTGAAAAAAGAATTACTTTAGCAGGCTGAAAAAAATTTAAGAAAGATGAAAAAAGAGATTTTCGATAACGAAGATGATTTAATAAAAGACAAATTACAACAAAAAACTTGGAACGAAATTCGAAGTAACGATTCTTGGGCAATTTTTAAAATTATGTCCGAGTTTGTGAACGGTTACGAAACGATGGGAAGAATCGGTCCGTGTGTGTCAATTTTTGGCTCTGCCAGAACAAAACCAGACGATCCGCAATATTTGTTAGCAGAAAAAATTGCTTTTAAAATCAGTAAAGCCGGTTACGGAGTCATCACTGGTGGCGGTCCCGGAATTATGGAAGCTGGAAATAAAGGCGCACATTTAGGCGGTGGAACTTCCGTTGGTTTGAACATCGAATTGCCATTTGAACAGCATTACAATCCTTATATCGACAAAGACAAAAACTTGAATTTCGATTATTTCTTCGTAAGAAAAGTAATGTTCGTGAAATATTCGCAAGGTTTCGTGGTTATGCCGGGAGGTTTTGGAACTTTGGATGAATTATTTGAAGCGATAACTTTAATCCAAACTAAGAAAATCGGAAAATTCCCAATCATTTTAGTTGGAAGAGATTTCTGGTCAGGCCTTATGGAATGGGTAAAAACCGTGCTTATAGAAAAATATGCAAACGTTTCTCCGGGTGATTTAGATTTGATTAAAATCGTTGACAATGAAGATGAAGTTTTAGCTGTTTTAGATAATTTCTACAAAAAATATAATTTGAGTCCGAATTTTTAAAAATAGCTACAAAGCGACTAAGCTGCAAAGTTTCCATATTTGTCATAATAAACATAAAAAAGCTGTCTTAACCGACGGCTTTTTCTTTTTATGCAAATCTTAAGCAACCATATATTAGGAATTGAATCTAATAATAATTAAACTTGTCTAACGTTTTTTACGTAGATTATAAAAAAATAGCTAGAAATACTAAACTGATTTCCAAACAATTGAATACTTTCCTAAAAATTGCTCTTTATTTTTCTTTATTTTTCCTAAGTTTCAATGGAAATGCGCAACATCAAATTAAGATGAATGCGACGATTAGCTATGAAGAAAAATCAATCTTTGTAGAACAAGAAATTACCTTTTTTAATCAATCTGGCGACACGCTTTCCTCAATAGTTTTGAATGATTGGAACAACGCTTATTCCAATAAAAATACGCCTTTGGCAAAACGTTTTTCAGATGAATTTGTCAGAAGCTTTCACTTGGCAGACGATAACGAAAGAGGAAAAACAGAAAATATTTTGATTTCTGACGGACAGAATTCGTTGGCTTGGCACCGTTTTGAAAAACTTCCCGATGTGATTGAAGTCAATCTGATCGAAAAGATTTTGCCTTACCAAAAAGTTATTTTGAAATTAAATTATACTGTAAAAATTCCAAAAGATCGCTTCACAAAATATGGCTGGAATGACAACGGAGAAATGAATCTTAAAAATTGGTACCTGACTCCTGCCCGATTTGAAAATCATGAATTTGTAAAATACAGCAATTTAAATTTAGATGATATTTCAAATAGCCTATCGGATTATGATTTGTCTCTAAAGATTCCATCCAATTCACAAATCACTTCTGACTTAAATGAGGTAAGCGCTTCTCGAAACGATTCGATTGCAACTTATGAATTATCTGGAAAAAACAGAACAGATTTCAATTTGTTTTTTGAGCCAAAAACCACTTTTTACAGTTATAAAAATAACCTTATAAATGTCGAAACAAACCTTCGTGAAACAAGGCTTAGTGACATTCAAAAGGCTTTGATTATTGATAAAATCGTCAATTATGTCAATGAAAATATAGGCAATTATCCACATGAAAAAATCACGGTTTCACAGACTGATTATGAACGCAGCCCGTTTTATGGATTGAACCAGCTTCCGGCATTTTTAAGTCCGTTTCCTGATGAGTTTTTGTTTGAAATCAAGTTTTTAAAAACCTATCTGAATAATTATTTAAAGACGAGCTTGCGCTTAAATCCGCGTTATGACAACTGGGTTTATGACGGAATCCAGATTTATACGATGATGAAATATATCGAAGAATTTCATCCAAATAGCAAAATGATGGGAAGCGTTTCTCAATGGTGGCTTTTGCGCGGGTTTAACCTGACAACCATCGATTTCAACGAACAATACAGCTATTTTTATATGTTGATGGCTCGCAAAAATTTAGACCAGCCTTTGGGTGATCCAAAAAATACTTTGATTAAATTCAACGAGCAGATTGCCAGCAAATACAGAGCTGGATTAAGCTTAAAATACCTTGATAATTATTTAGAAAATAATGTTGTAACAACAAGTATCACTGAATTTTATGCCATGAATTCAATGAAACTTACCACTCGGAACGACTTTGAAAATACGTTGAAATTAAATGCCAAAAAAGATATAAATTGGTTTTTTAATACCATAATTGATTCTCGCGATATCGTTGATTATAAATTCACCGAAGTTTCAAAAACTAAAGACAGCGTTACTTTTACCGTAAGAAATAAAACCAATGTTACTGTTCCAATTCCAGTTTATGGAGTTAAAAAAGACCAAGTTGTTTTTAAAGAATGGCTTGAGAATGTTGATAACGACAGCACATTTACATTACCAAGAAAAGACGCGGACAAGATAGTTTTGAATTATAAAAATGAAGTTCCTGAATATAATTTGAGAAACAATTGGAAATCTCTGGGCGGCTTCTTCTCTCAAAACCGACCGATAAAATTCAATTTTATGAAGGATTTGGAAGATCCTTATTACAACCAGATTTTATATGTTCCGACGGTGACTTACAATTTTTATGACGGAATTTCCCCAGGAATTCGCTTCCACAACAAAACAATTTTAGACAAGCCATTTATCTTTGACATCAACCCCATTTATTCTCCAAAAACAGAAACCCTGACTGGATCTTTTTCTTTGGCAGTAAACCAAAACAACCGAGATTCAAATCTTTTCAATGTCCGTTATTACCTCAGCGGTTCTTATTTTCACTACCAGCCTGACGCCGCATATTTACGATTTAATCCATCAATTGTGATGCGAATCAGGGAGAAAAATTTCAGAGACAATAGAATCCAATCAATTATTTTTAGGCAAGTTACAGTCCACAGAGATGAAACTATTTATGAAGTCAACGAAGAGCAGAATTATTCTGTTTTCAACGCCCGCTATACCAATGCCAAAAACGAGCTGACCAATCATTTTTACTTTACAACCGACTTGCAATTGGCTGGAAAATTCGGAAAATTAGCCACAGATATTTCCTTCAGAAAACTATATGAAGACAATCGCCAGTTAAATCTTAGGCTATATGCCGGAACTTTTTTATACAATAAGTCAGATGGAGACTATTTCAGCTTTGCTTTAGACCGTCCGACAGACTACCTTTTTGACTACAATTATTTAGGAAGATCAGAAAGCACGGGACTTTACAGCCAGCAATACATCATTGCAGAAGGCGGTTTCAAGTCAAAACTTACCGACCAGTTTGCCAGCCAATGGATGACAACTTTAAATGCAGGCTACAGCATCTGGAATTGGATCGAGGCTTATGGCGACGTCGGTTTCCTGAAAAGCAAATACAACAACCCCGATTTTGTATATGACAGCGGCATCCGATTAAATTTAGTGCAAGATTATTTCGAGCTTTATTTCCCGATATATTCTAACAATGGCTGGGAAATTGCACAGCCCAACTACAATGAAAGAATTCGCTTTATCATTACCTTGAGCCCAAAAACACTGACAAATCTGATTACCAGAAAATGGCTTTAAGAATTATTTGAAGCTAATCCAGCTTTCCGCTACAAGCTTTTTTAAAAACTCCTTTTTTTGCAGAAAGAAAAAAGAGCTTCCGTTGGTCGCTTTTTTTCTTTAGCAAAAAATAGTCGTTTTTTAAAAAAGGCTTTCCGCTGCAATCTGGGCTAAAAATGGCTTTAGTTTCAAAATCAACTAATTCCATTTAAAACAGCATCGCAATCACAAAATAAAATATAGCTCAATAAATCAGATAAAATTACACATACAACAATTTTATTTCAATTTGACTGATTATCTTTCATCGAAACCACAACATATAGCAAATCGGTTGCACATAATTAAATCCTCCCTTTTTTGTTTTATAAGGATATTTGACTAAATTTGTTTTCTACAAGAAATTCCCATTTATGACACAGACAGCCTCAAAAAAAGAACTTTCGTTTGAAGATTTCAAAACTGAAATAATAAATGACTTTAAAATTGCCGCAACCAGCCGAGAATGCAGTCTTTTAGGAAGACGTGAAGTTTTGACAGGAAAGGCGAAATTCGGAATTTTCGGCGACGGAAAAGAAGTACCGCAATTGGCAATGGCCAAAGCTTTCAAAAACGGAGATTTCCGTTCAGGATATTACCGCGACCAGACTTTTATGATGGCAATCGGTCAGATGAATATTCAGCAATTTTTCGCAGGTTTGTATGGCCACACTGATATTGAGCACGATCCAATGTCGGCCGGACGCCAAATGGGAGGCCACTTCGCAACACACAGTTTGAACGAAGACGGTTCGTGGAAAAATCTTGCCATGCAGAAAAATTCTAGCGCTGACATCTCTCCTACTGCTGGGCAAATGCCGAGATTATTAGGATTGGCGCAGGCTTCAAAAATCTACAGAAACGTTACCGGAATCAACAATAAAACAAATTTCTCTATCAACGGAAACGAAATCGCTTGGGGAACAATCGGGAATGCGAGTACTTCTGAAGGCTTGTTTTTTGAAACCATAAACGCAGCCGGAGTTTTGCAAGTGCCAATGGTAATGAGTGTTTGGGATGATGAATATGGAATTTCTGTTCATGCCAGACATCAGACTACAAAAGAAAATATCTCTGAAATCTTGAAAGGTTTTCAAAGAGACAATGATACTAAAGGCTATGAAATTATCCGCGTAAAAGGTTGGGATTATCCGGCTTTGATCACGGCGTATGAAGAAGCAGCCAAAATGGCAAGGGAAGAACACGTTCCGATTTTGATACATGTTCAAGAATTGACGCAGCCGCAAGGTCACTCGACTTCAGGTTCTCACGAACGTTATAAAAACGAAGCAAGACTGGCTTGGGAAGCTGATTTTGACTGCCTTCGCCAAATGAAATTGTGGATGATTGCCACCAATATGGCCTCACAGGAAGAATTGGAAGAAATGGAAACTGTCATTAAAAAAGAAGTTTTAGAAGGTAAAAAAGCCGCTTGGAATGCATTCGTTGAGCCAATCAAAAATGAGCAGAAAGAATTGCTTTCTGTTTTAGAAAACATTGCAAAATCAAGCGACAACGAAGTTTTTATCAAAAAATATATTTCTGATTTATCTTCTATAAAAGAACCGATCAGGAAAGATATTTTGCTAGCGGCACGTAAAGTTTTGCGAATTATCGTAAAAGAAAACGGCAGAAACGAACTGGCAAATTGGATTACAGATTACACTAAAAACATACAGCCAAAATTCAGCTCTAACCTTTTTTCAGAATCTGATAAAAATGTATTTTCTGTAAAAGAAGTGCTTCCAACGTATGATGAAAATGCAGAGCAAGTCGATGCAAGATTAGTCATTCGTGATAATTTTGATGCCATTTTCAGCAAATATCCAGAGACTTTAATTTTTGGAGAAGATGCAGGAAACATTGGCGATGTGAACCAAGGTTTAGAAGGAATGCAGGAAAAATATGGCGAAGAAAGAGTTGCCGATGTTGGCATTCGTGAAGCTACAATTTTAGGCCAAGGAATCGGGATGGCTTTGAGAGGCCTTCGCCCGATTGCTGAAATCCAATATTTAGATTACCTTTTATATGCGATCCAAATCATGAGCGATGACTTGGCGACATTGCAATATAGAACGCGCGGCAAACAAAAAGCACCTTTAATAATCAGAACGCGCGGTCACCGTTTGGAAGGAATCTGGCATTCAGGCTCGCCAATGGGAATGATCATCAATGCGATTCGAGGCATCCACGTTTTGGTTCCGAGAAATATGACAAAAGCAGCTGGTTTTTATAATACTTTGCTAGAAACTGATGAGCCGGCTTTGGTTGTAGAATGCTTAAACGGCTATAGATTAAAAGAAAAAATGCCTACAAACATCGGCGAATTCAAGACTCCGATTGGCGTTGTAGAAACTATCAAAGAAGGAAAAGATATTACGTTGGTTTCTTACGGTTCGACTCTGAGATTGGTAGAACAAGCTGCAAAAGAATTATTAGAAATCGGAATTGATGTTGAAATCATCGACATCCAATCGTTATTGCCTTTTGATGTAAACCATGATATCGTGAAATCTTTGGCGAAAACAAACAGGCTTTTGGTTATCGACGAAGACGTTCCGGGTGGCGCTTCTGCTTTTATTTTACAGCAGATTTTAGACGAGCAAAACGGATACAAGCATTTAGACAGCAAACCAGAAACTTTGGCAGCAAAAGCACACCGACCTGCTTATGGAACTGATGGAGATTATTTTTCAAAACCTTCTGCAGAAGACATTTATGAAAAAGTGTATGCTATCATGAGCGAAGTAAATCCTGAGAAATATCCTAGTTTGTTTTAAACACAGATTTGCACCTATTATAAAATCCTGATCATTTGATTGGGATTTTTTTTGCTACATTTTTTACAGATAAATTCATGCTATTGCTATTATTTATTTTTAAAAAAATCCTGTACAAACATCCCAAGAATTCAGAAATTAATAATATTGAAATCATAATGTTCTACTTATAGAATGTTTATATTTGAACAGAATTGTCTTACTGAGACACAAACCCACTAAAAACTCAACATTAACCAATGAAAAAAACAATTACCTTAAGCTTTGCCTTATTAAGCTCTCTTTTTTGCTCAGCCCAAGCAGTTTTAGAACACAGTTATACTACTGAAGCTTTAAGTTATTCGGCAGATACCTACTCTTTTAATACTGAAAATGCTACTTATCACTATACTTATGATAGTACTACTAATAGCCTTAAAATTTATACCAGCGCACATGTATTATACAAAACGGTCCTACTGCCTAATAATGGCGCATCCGTACAATCAATGGTTTGTTTCAGCGATAAATTATTCAACAGCGATAATTTAATTGAGTTTATTACGATAACTTTCTTAGCTAACAACACTTATAAGATGACATTGCTGAATGAAAACGGAGTGGTATTGCAAGAATTTGGTGCTAGAAACACAGCGAAAATTATAAAAAACACGGCAGGAAGCTTTAAATTGATAACCCAAGGCCATACTTTAAATGCCGATGGCGAAACAATTGACGTTTATTCGCTTACCGGAACTTTATCTGCCGCCCAATTTAATCAGCTTTCTAGAATGGGAATTGCATATCCAAATCCTGCAGAAGATATTTTAAATATTACTGACTTTTTAAAAGCAGGCGAAACATCCAAACTGGAAATATTTTCAGTAAACGGACAAAAAATAGTAGAAAAAAATGTAACTGGTAATTCAGAAAATACAGTGTCGATTGATATTTCTGGATTGTCAAAAGGTTTATATATCTATAAAATTAATGGTCAGCAAAACAAATTCTTGAAAAAATAAATTGAAACACAAATTTCACAGATTTGCACCTATTATAAAATCCTGATCATTTGATTGGGATTTTTTTTTAGAAGAAAATAGAAGAAGAAAATAGAAGAAGAAAAATAGAGGAAAATAGTAGAAATAAAATAAGAGAGCTGGTGGTAGTCAGCCTCTTTTTTTTTGCAAATTTAATAATTGACTTCCACAAGATAGCTTCCGTCAAGGGCACTGTCGTTGTTTTTAACCAAAATGTTTACGCCGTCAGCTTGCAATTCTGACATCGTTTTTGAAATTGTTGCACCGCCCGCAAGCTGCACTAAATTTCCTTCCATCGCATTTGTTTTGCTCAAGCAGAATGTCAATCCTGCAACGCCTGTATTTTTAAACGAAAGCACTGATGCTTCATCAAAACCTACTGTGGCAACTGCCGCAATTGCGTTTGCCGCTACAGTTCCTGAATACTCCTCTGAATCATTTGATTTTGATGCTGAAAGATATACAAATTGATTGCGTTTTGCATAATCTGTGCTATACACCAGCTGTCCTGCAGCCATAATCAAAGCCATTTTTTCATAGCAGGTGTTCAAAATAGTCACACGGTCTTCCGTCAATTTCGGACGCTGTTTCTTAAATACTTTCTGGCTTGTGTTTTTAGCCAAAAGTTCATCCCTAAGCGGTAAAATAGCCGCAATAGATGCCGCATTAAATCCGGCAGCAATCAATTGCGCCTGATATTTTGTGCATCCCAAATGCAATTCTTTTAAAAATTGCGCCATCTGTGATTGATTTTTTCTGGCTCTTTGATAATCATTTAAGCCAATTTCATTTTGAGTTCCTGGACTTTTTGGAAAAGCCTTTACTACAAAATATTTCACTTCCGCAAATTTAAGCCTCGCCCTTTCCATAGCATCTTGAACATTTTCCGTCAGTGAAACTTGCTGATCGATAACTGCTGAATCAGCTACGATAATTTCAGCTGCCACAACACTGGCAAGAAAAGAAGAAACATAAGTAGCATTGATAGTAGTATCAAATGCTGTAAATCTTGGCAAATCAAGCATTACTAAGCCATGTGTGACTCGCGCCGTCTCTGTCATGTAGGCATCTGTGCCGGTAAACAACCTAACAACTTCCATGGGTTGCATCATAAAAAAATAATTTAATTGTTAATAATATTTCGAAAATAGGAATTAATTAGATATAAATAACACAACCTTCCTTTTTTTAATAAAAATAATTTAAACACAATGCAAATAACAACAGTTCATGTATTTTTTTAATTAATTTCTTGCTCTTTACAGATTTCTTAGCTTTGATAGAATGTTCCTCTGATTCTATGATACTTTCCTGCGCTTCGATAGCTCTTTCCTGCGCTCCGATGATACGTTCCTACGCTTCGATGGCTCTTTCCTACGCTTCGATGGCTCTTCCTATGCTTCGATGGCTCTTTCCTACGCTTCGATAGCTCTTTCCTACGCTTCGATGGCTCTTTCCTACGCTTCGATGGCTCTTTCCTACGCTTCGATGGTTCTTTCCTATGCTTCGATAGCTCTTTCCTGCGCTTCGATGGTTCTTTCCTATGAAGGAAAGAGGTAAGTAGCTATATGTATTGATAATTAATCAGAAATTTTCTATTTATTCTTTTTACTTATAATTATTGTAAAATTAATATCTTTCGTTTGCCACTATTCCTTTTTACTATTAGGTTTGCAAATTCTTATTCTAGAGGTAGAAGATTATTTAAAGAGAGTATTCCTTATATATATACAAAAATGCTAAAACTAAACAAACTTATCATTTTGCTTGTCTTAATGGGCTTTCGCGTAAGCACTTTGCAGGCGCAAACCACAATCCTTGACGAGACATTGCTGTCCCAGGCAAGCTTTAACACGTTCACGCCAGTCAGTGTTGCGGGTGCTCAAAACTGGACTTATAGTTCGATATATGGTGCCGTCTGCAGTGGATTTGCAACCGGGCAAAGCTTTGAAAATGAAGATTGGCTGGTCAGTTCGGCTATGAATCTGACTCAAATGGATAATGTGCAGCTTACTTTTCGACACACCCGCGGCAATGCGGCCGTGATGAATGCGGGAGTGACAGAAGGCTGGTATAAGGCGTTTGCAACTGCCAATTTCACTGGCAATCCTGCGACAACGCAATGGGTTGAACTTCAAGGCGTCAATCAAAATATTACCACTGCCTGGCAATATATTTCTTCGGGCACGATTACTATTCCTGATGCGGCGAAATCGCAAAATTCAAGAATTGCTTTTCGCTATATAAGCAGTGCCAGCCAAAGCGCAACTTGGGAAATAAAAGAAGTCAGGGTCACTGGCGAGCCTCAAGGAAATGGTTCAAGCAGTATTTTTAAAATCACTAATTGGAACACCGAATGGCTTGGCTGTACTGCCGAAGGGCCGACCGATGAAAACCTGCAGCTCAACAATGTGGTTGCGGCAATGCTTTCTATGAACTCTGATGTTTACTGCCTTCAGGAAATTTCAAATACAACTTCAAATCCATCGATTGCCACATTGGTATCGCTTTTAGGCAGTGCGAATTGGGCTGGTGCGATTGTGCCTAACAATACGGGCGACTGCAACCAAAGGCAGGGTATTATCTACAAAAAATCAAAGGTGCAGCTTGTCAATTCTTTAGAGTTGAGCAGTGGCAATTCGTCCCAAGGAAATTCTTATTCTTATAATTGGTCAGGCGGGCGCTATCCTGCAGTTTATAACGTGAATTTTGTTTCTGGAACTTCACTGATTCCTGTTTCTATCGTAAATATTCACGCCAAGGCAGAAGATGGAAATGCTGCAAGCTATACCCGCAGAATGGGTGCTTCGCAAGCATTGAAGACGTTGCTTGATGGAGCAAATTACAACGCAAAAAATGTGGTGGTCATCGGAGATTTTAATGATTATCTTATTGGAACTTCAAGCACCGCCTGCAATTGCAGTGTTTCGCCTTATCAAAATTTCATAGCTGACCAGACTAATTATGTGGGAATTACCAAAGATCTTATCAATGTAAATACCAATTGGGGAGTTAATCCAATTATTGAAAATGTCATCCTTTCTAACGAATTGGCGTCGAATTATATTTCAAGCAGCGCTGCGCAAGAAGTGACCGTATCTCAAATTATTCCTAATTATTATAATACGACTTCCAACCATTTGCCTGTGAGTGCAAGGCTGCAATTTGCGGTATTGGGCACTCCGGAAAATCCAAATTATTCAGAAAACAGGTGGACGGTTTACCCGAATCCGGTGGGCAACCAGCTAAAATTTGTGGTTTCAGATACGACAGATAATCCAACGGCAGAAATTTATGACTTGACGGGCAGAAAACTGTTTTCTGGAAAAACTAACAATAATTCAATTGACGTCAGCGCATTGCCGGCCGCTATTTATATTGTAAAAATGGGCAACAGCAGTAAAAAGTTTGTCAAACAATAAGCATATGATTGAGAAAATGCCCGAAGACTTGACTTTGCTGCAAGTAGCTTATGAAGAAAATAATTTCGAATTTTCAAATCTGACAGCTGAAAAAGAAAGTGCCGAATACAGCGCCTATGATTTAAAAATCAACGGTTTAACTATTAAATTTAGGACTTCAAAGATTACGCCCACAAAAACAGGACAATTTGTAACGCTTTGGAAAAGAATAGAAAACGGACCAATTGCACCTTTTGAAAGTTCAGATGAAATTGATTTTGTAATTGTAAGTTCTAGGAATGAAAACCATTTCGGGCAATTTATTTTTCCGAAATCAGTCTTAATTAAAAAGGGAATTTTTACAGATAAAAAAGAAGGAAAACGCGCCATCAGGGTCTATCCTCCTTGGGATGTTGCGAATAACAAGCAAGCTTTAAAAACGCAAGAATGGCAATTGGACTATTTCATTGATTTTAAAGAAGTAGATAAAAACCGACTCGAAAAGCTTTTAAAAACCTAAAGAAATAAAAAAAACCGATGTGTGTTTCACATCGGTTTTCTTTTGTATTATTTCTTTTTGCTTTTAGATTTTGATTTCTTTTTAGCTTTTGCTTTTTTCTTAGCCTTCTCTTTCTTCTTCGCTTTTGCTTTTTGCTTTGCCTTTTGTTTTTTTGCTTTTTCTTTCTTTGCTTTCGCTTTTGCCTTGGCTTTAGCCTTTTCTTTCTCTTTGGTCTTTTTTACTTTATTTTTCGCTTTTGCTTTCAATTTCGCTTTTTTAGCTTTTTCCTTTTCTTTCATCTTTTTACTTTTCTTTTTATTTTTCTTTTTGTTATCGTCAGTTTCTTCTTCATTTTGAGCCTCTGGAGTTTCTTCAAAACTTGTCTCAGCAGGAACTTCTGTAATAGGTTCTTCAGTAGTTTTTTCAGCTGCTGTTATTTCTTCCTCTTTTTTTAGAGGAGTTTTACTTGGTGCTGGCTTGCGAACTGGTTTTGGTTTTTCAGTAGTGCTTTCTGCTTCTTCTGGAGAAGGATTTTCAACTGCCAAATTGGTTTCTGTTGCTTCTGGAGCATTTTCCAGATCTTTTTTGATGGGCTGTTTCATGAGCAATCTTTATTTAATTTATATTCTATTTTGAGGTTTAAAAAGAAAGGAATGTTTTTAAGTTTACAAATTGTTATCTCAATGTAAATTTAACGTTAACAAATGTAAGAATTATATGTATTCGCCAATGTTAAGCTTTTAGTTTGAGGCAATTCTTAACATTGGAAATTAAAATTGACTTGTTTGTGGTGCAAAATTTTATCAAAATTATAACACCTAAGATGGAAGCTAAAAATGGCGAAAAGCGTTTTGTTCCGTACCTTTACAGGTATGAAAAATATCAAATTAAGCATACTTGACCAATCTCAAGTTAGACGAAATGGGACTGCAAAACAAGCTCTTGACGAATCAGGAGAATTAGTGCAACTGGCTGAAAAACTAGGATATACCCGCTACTGGGTTTCTGAACACCATAATTTTAAAATGCTTGCCGGAACGGCTCCCGAAGTATTGATTCCGTATCTGGCATCAAAAACGAATACTATAAAAATTGGCTCTGGCGGCATCATGCTTCCCAATCACAGCGCATTCAAAGTAGCCGAAATCTTCGGACTTTTAGAAACTTTATATCCTAATAGAATCGACCTCGGAATTGGACGCGCACCAGGTGGCGACCGAATTTCTTCTTACCTTTTAAATCCTTCCAATAATTTTAGCGAAAAAGAATATGCCCAGCAATTGGTCGACCTTCAGGCTTTTTTAAGGCATGAATCTACCGAGGAAACGGTTCATGAAAAAGTAAAATCTTTTCCAAAACCAGAACAGCTTCCAGAAATGTGGATTTTATCTTCCAGCGGCGGCAGTGCCCAGTTTGCGGCGCATTTTGGCATGGGATTGTCTTTCGCACAATTCATCAACCCCGACGGCGGTGCTGAAACAGCCGAATTTTACAGACAGAACTTCAAGCCTTCTGCAGAATTAAAAGAACCAATAGTAAATGTCGGCATTTTTGCCTTCTGTTCTGAAGAGGAGCAAAAAGTGCAAGATTGGATTACTGAATTTGACTACAGAATGTTGCATATTGAATCAGGTGCAACGGGCGATCTGCCTTCTTTTGAAGAAATTAAAAACACGAATTACAGTTTGCAGCAGAAAGCAAGAATTGCTTATAATCGTGGCCGTTTCATCGCAGGATCTCCCGAAAAATTGAAAACTGCTATTGAAAAAATTGCTTCTGATTATGAAACTGATGAAATTATGGTAGCCACGATTGCAGAGAATTTTGAAGATAGAAAAAGATCTTATGAATTGCTTGCCGGACTGTTTTTGAAATCTTAATATATTGTCAAAATAAAGTCGGTGTTTAGGATTTTTAATTTTGAAGCTTTAAATTTAAGATGCATTTAAAGCAAATAACATGAAAAAAATACTATTCGCATTAGTTTGCATCGCTGTTTTGGGAGCTTGTAAGTCAAAACCAAAAGCGCCGGCTGTTGAAAAAGTGGAAGTTAAGGAAGTCAGTTCTACCCAAAAACAAAAGGCATACGATTTAGGAAAAAGAGTGCTGAACACTTGCAATACTTCTAAATTTAAGCCTTTTACAACTGCTGAGGCAACAGAAAAAGTAATCCAGAATACTACTTTGGAAAAACTTTCGAGCACTTGCAGCAAATATTTAATCAAATATGGACGATTTGAAGATATAAAATTGATTGAAGTCATTCGAAATAATGACGACAATTCTTTATTATTTCGCTATAAGGCGGAGTATCAAAGAAAACATACGCAGAAAGAGCTTCAAGTAACTTTAAATAGCGATAATAAAGTGTCTGCCATAAAATCGACAGATTGGACAGATGTTTATATTCCTTAAAAAGGGTACGCTTTTTTGTGTATTTTTATTGAAAATAAAATCTAAAAATGAATTCGAACGAACAGATTATTGAAGAATTTTATGCCGCTTTTGCCAATGGAAATGCAGAAACAATGGCAAGCTGCTATCATCCGGAAATTGTTTTTGAAGATCCTGCTTTTGGAAAATTAGAAGGAAAAGACGCTTCTGACATGTGGCACATGCTTATTGAACGCGCAAAAGGGAATTTAGATATTGAATTTTCAGATATCAAAGCCGATGCAAAAAATGGATCTGCAAAATGGACGGCAAAATATCATTTTTCTAAAACCAATAGAAATGTCGTGAATAAAATCAAGGCTTCTTTTGAATTTAAGGATGGCTTGATTATAAAACACACCGATAATTTTGATTTTTATAACTGGTCAAAACAAGCTTTGGGAATGACTGGATTATTATTAGGCTGGTCGTCTTTTCTTCGTAAAAAAGTACAGCAACAAGCTTTGGAATCCTTGAGAAAATACCAAGAAAAATCTGTAAATTAACATACATTTAAAAACAAATAGGCTGTAATTGCTTAATTTTAAAGAAACACAATTTCTTTAGAATTATCATTATGGCAAATCCACTTTTAAACTCCTTTCTGCCCTTACTTTACATTGCATGGTTAGATGATGTATTGACAGAAACCGAAATGAATATACTCAAAGAGTCGATTAACTCACAAAATTGGCTCTCAAAAACCGACAAGCAAGAACTTTTTTCAAAAATAAATGTCGAAAACCCGCCTTCAAGAACTGAACTCTTAAGATGGAAAGAAATCATCAGCAAAGGTGTGAATCCGGATAATGATGATGAATTGCTGACGGATATTGCAATAAAATTAGCTTTACTGGAAGACCCGAAAGTAGCCGATGAAAAGCTGAAAGAACTTTATTTCTTTCTTCAGGTTCTTGAGCAAGCTTTAGGAGTTATCAGCAAAGAAGCGGTGTTTGCTTTCAAAGAAAAACACGATACCATTACTTCAAAATATGCTACTGAAACCAATTTCTCAGTAGAAAAACTCACAGAAATTCTCGACGGAAACCAAGCAGAAACTATCAACAAAGTCAAGAAAATCATCAGCCGTCCGACGTTTAAATATGAAGAATCTACGGATATTGAAGTATATCGTGAGAAAGTGTTGAAATGGTGTAAAATTTTAGCGAAAGAAGGACTTGGATCTACGGCTTACCCAAAAGAACATGGCGGTGAAGATGACGTGGAAGCGTATTTTTCAATCATGGAAACTTTGAGCTATCACGATTTGAGTTTGGTGATTAAATTCGGAGTGCAATTTGGACTTTGGGGAATGAGCATCCAGTCTTTGGGAACAGAGAAACATTATAAAAAATATTTGAAAGATGTTGGCACTTTAAAGCTTCCGGGGTGTTTTGCAATGACTGAAACCAATCATGGCTCGAATGTAAAATCTCTTGAAACTACAGCTACTTATGACCATAAAACTAAAAGTTTTACAATAAATACGCCTCATAAACTAGCTCGAAAAGAATACATCGGAAATGCGGCAAGAGACGGCCAGGCGGCGACTGTTTTTGCAAAATTAATTATTGACGGAAAAGACCACGGCGTAAATGCTTTTATTGTTCCGATTCGTGATTCAAAAAACAATGTTCTAGAAGGAATTACAATTGAAGACTGTGGCCACAAAATGGGTCTGAATGGCGTTGACAACGGAATAATTTATTTCAACAACGTAGTTATTCCAAAGGAAAATATGCTGGATAGATTTGCATCTGTAAATAGCAAAGGAGAATTTGAAAGTCCGATTGCGAGTGACAATCGACGCTTTTTTACCATGTTGGGAACTTTGGTTGGAGGACGAATCGGAATACCGAGGTCGGCCTTGGCGGCAGCAAAATCAGCATTGACAATTGCTATCCGTTATGGAGACCAAAGACGACAGTTTGGACCACAGGGAGGATCAGAAGTTCCGATTTTAAATTACAGAATGCACCAGCGAAGATTGATGCCTTATCTGGCTAAATCCTATGCAATTCACTTCGCCTTGCAGTATGTAACCCAAAGATTTTTAAAGCGAAAAGAAGCCGAAATGCAAGAAATCGAAGCCCTTGCCGCGGGAATGAAGGCCTACTCCACTTGGAATACCCGCGATACCGTTCAAGAATGCCGTGAAGCCTGCGGTGGCAAAGGATATTTGTCAGAGAATCGTTTTGGAGCTTTAAAAAATGACACGGAAGTTTACACTACTTTTGAAGGAGACAATACTGTTTTGATGAATTTGGTAGCGAAAAATCGCTTGTCAGAATTTAGGAATCAGTTTGGAGAAATGAATGCGATGAGCCTTTTTAACTATGTTGTAGATCAGGCAAAAACATCGATTACATATAAAAATCCGTTTGCGACTAGAAATACAGATGAAGCGCATATTTTAGATGGAGAATTTCATATTCATGCTTTTCAATTTCGCGAAAAAGAAATTTTAGCTTCTGCCGCAAAGCGAATTAAAAAACTATTGGACAGCGGTTTAGACTCATTTGATGCTTTTAATATTGCACAGCACCATTTGATAAATGTTGGGCAGGCTTATTTGGAAAGAGTTGTTTTAGAGCAATTTCAACTTCAAATCGAGCATACGAAAGACGAAGGAGCTAAAAATATTTTAAATAAATTGTGCCAGCTTTATGCGCTTTCCACCATTGAAAAAAATGCCAGTTGGTATTTGGAGCAAGGTTATATGGAAGGCGTAAAAACAAAAGCTGTTAGAAAAGCGGTGAACCAGTTATGTTGGGAAACGAGACAGAGTGCGGTGCCGTTGGTGAATGCGTTTGCCATTCCTGAAAGTTGCTTGAGTGCTCCGATTATTGTTGGGAAGAAATAAATATTATTTAAAATCCTGATAGTTTAAAAACTGTCAGGATTTCATTTTTCTTTAAATATTAAGCCGTTGGAATAAAAATCATACATTTGTTTAACACACTTAATGATTTATACTCCTATTAATGAATAAATTTATCCTCCTTTTTGTATTATTATCTGCCTTTCAAGCAACAGCTCAAAAAGATTCGCTGGCAAAATATACCACGCAGCAATTGCATGAAAAAGCCGACCAAATATCTCAATCTGCAAATCCATCTATTAAAAACTATTGTGAGGAAATTTTAAGGCGAAATCCGACAGATAGCATTAAAACCTATCCTTATCTTTATTTGGGAGAAACTTATGCGTTTATGATGGGAGATGAGGAAAAGGGACTACTATTCCTCAAAAATGCTGTAAAAAGTGCTAAAAAATGCAACCAATACCAAGCGCAAAAAATTGCTTTGTTGGATATTGCCCATATCTATGTTGACCAAAATAAAAATGAGGAAGCGCTAAAATATGTAGCGCAATTAAACAAAGTAAAAGATCCCCAGGAAACTTACCTTCAATCAATTATATTTCCAAGAACTAGCAACTCCATTTATGGGAGAATTGGAGATTTTAAAAGAGAAGCGGCTGGCTACCGAAAAACTGTCGCCAAGATTGATGCTTATCTGGCAACCCATCATGATATCCCCAAACAAGTTTTGCTAGACTTAGACGAGACAAAATATTATCATTTTGATTGGCTTATCGGCAACTATAATTATCAAAAAAAATTAGATTCTGCTTATTATTATATCCAACTTGCAAAAGAGCTAGAGAAAAAAGGTATTGAGAATAATGGCTATGTTCCGACGAATGGAATTTGGGAAAATGAAGCTTTCTATCTTATTTTGCGTGGCAAATATGATGATGCTATTGCTAAAATTGCCACATCTCAGAAATATATAAAAGAACTAAAAATGAATCTTTTTATGTCTTATTATTATTTGGCAATCTGTTGGCAACATAAAAAAGACTATAAAAAATCACTTGACTATTGTGAAAAAGCTATCGCAACGAGTACAAAAACTGGTATCTATATTAATCCAGAATTAGAAATTCTAAAAATCGCTGTTGAAAATGCTGAAAAACTAGGCGATGTAAAAAAGACAGCTTTATATTCAAAAAAATATTTGGAGGGTTTTCAAAAAGAAAATTATGCTGAAAAGGGAGCATTCATTGCAAAATTATACCAAAATGACATCATCTTGCCCTTAAGTCAGGAAGTTAAGAACAACGAAAAAAAGGCATATTTTTTGGCCATCGGTGTTGCAATATTGTTGCTTGCCTCGCTTTATTTGGCCCGAGGTTTTTCAAAAGCCAAACGTGACAAAAAGAAATTTCTGGCTATAATTGCCAAAATGGAACACCAAGAACTTTTGAAAAAAGAACAGTTATTGGAAGAAACAAATATCGAGGAATTGCCAGAAAGAAAACAAAGCCTGCCAGCATCTATGAGTGACGAAGCTGACAAAAGCATAACAAAACAACTGCAGGCATTTGAAAGAAAACAGCTGTTTCTTTCACCCAACATTTCAATCAGCAGTATGGCGATGAGCTTTAACACCAATGTGAACTATCTTTCAGCCGCCATCAAAAAACATAAGATTACTAATTTTAATGGCTATATAAATGACCTAAGAATTGAATATATTATCTTAAAATTAAAAAATCATCCTGAATATTCTAATTACAAAATTGCCTACCTCGCAACAGAATGCGGCTTTGCATCGCATGCTGTTTTTAATAGGGCCTTTGTGCAAAAAACAGGAATTGCACCTTCAAAATTCATTGATTACCTCAAATCAGAAGAATTTCATAAAGCATCTTAGAAAAAACAAAAATACCAGCAAAAACAGGCTTCTATGCTTAATAATACACTTAACGAATTCCGAATTCGTTAAGTGTATTGTTTTTTTAACCCGTTATTACTGCTTAATCTTGCACCAGAGTTTTTAGATAAATACTCTGAATTAAAACTGGCTGCAAGTTATATGAAAAAATTATTCCACTATTGTCTTTTACTTTTTGCAACGGCTTCGGCGGTAGCAAACAGCTATGATAATATGGCGGTAAATTCTTTTATTGCTATGCCAAAAGAATCTGGTACTTCAGAAATAGCCGTTTTAACAGACGCTACATTATATATTGAAAGCGGAACGATAACTAATATCAAATCACAAGATTCAATTTTAAATACCATTGATGCGATTTCTAAAGCACAAAAGCCTGTCATCTATATAACAGGAAAAACACAAATTTTCTTCGGAGAGGGTATTATTACAAATGCAATTTCCATTTATATCAAAACAATTCAAAAGCAGAATCCAGTTGTTCTTGAAAAGAAAAAGAATGCTGTTATTGCAAAGCACAAGACATTTCAGTTTACGGCAATAAAAAAAATAGCAAATCTTTCTGAAAGGATGTTAGTAGTGGCACCCAGCCCTGCTCCTATAAAAAATGATAAAGACCAACAAGTCATTATTGCATCGTCTTCTTTTTCGATTGTGTCTCTTTACAGAAAACGAAAGAGTACCCGTAGTCGCTATTGTTACAACAGACCTAACGGATTCTCAACCATTACTACATTTATACTTTTCAGTCGTCCTCCTACTCCTTTAGCTTAATTAAAAATTAGCAGTATTGCAACTTTGCAAGCGCATCCTAACTAGTATTCAATTTTTTTGAAGAGGATTTCTATTGCCAAATTTTTAAGCTCACAGGCAAAAAACTTAATCCTTTTTTTATTCTTATTCATAAACAGCGATCACATCTGCTCATTCTATTTTCAGAAAATAGCAGACAAAGCAAGATATTTTTTTGGCTAGGCCAAGAACAATTTTAAAACCATAATTAATTTAAACAAAATGAAAAAACAATTTTACACAGTCGCAACCATTATCGTTATGGGAATTACTGCAAACGCTCAAGTGGGTATCGGAACAACAACACCTGACCCATCGTCATTGCTTGAAATCAAAAGCACCACCAAAGGACTTTTAATGCCTAGACTTTCTGCATCAGAAATGTTTGGCGTACCAGCACCGGCGCTGGGTCTTCAAGTTTTCAACACAACTACAAATACTTTTTGGTATTATAATGGCGTTGCTTGGGTAAACACTAGCGCATCTAATGAACCTTGGTTTAACCAAGCTACCAATTCGGGAGCTACTGCAAATACACAAAATATTTACCAGATGGGTAATGTGGGAATTGGCACAGCTCCTGCACCTGCTTATAAACTACATATTAATGGACAAGCAAAATTCAATGGTGGGTTTCCTCCTACTATCTTTGAAAGCAGTGCATGGGATAATGGTGGTTTGAGATTGGATTTCATAGGAGGAACCTCAACTGATTTTCGCTTTTTCAGACAATCTGAAAATGTTCTTATGGCACATGTTGACAGCAGAGTCGGTGACAAGTTTCAAGTAGCAGCTTCAGGAGGACTTGTACGTCTTTCTGTAAATGGCTCTGACGGATTTGTTGGAATTGGAACTACAACTCCATCAACTATGCTTCACGTAAACGGCACAATTACCGCTACAAAAATTCAAGGCCCATCAGATTCACGTTTCAAAAAGAACATCAAGCCAATTAAAAATGCTTTAGAAAAAGTAATGAAATTGGGCGGTTATACATATGACTGGAAAGATGCTTCAGAATTTCCTAATCAGACTTTAGGAAAAGGACACGATATGGGAGTTATTGCTCAAGAAGTTGAAAAACAATTTCCAGAAGCAGTGAGCACAAATGCTGACGGTTTTAAAGCGGTAAGCTATACTGAATTGGTTCCCGCATTGATTGAGGCTATTAAAGCACAGCAAGCAGAAATTGAAATACTTAAAGCTACTGTTGCAAAGCTTAAAAAATAATTATTAAGATGTAGGAATGAGGTTCAGGGAAAGTAATTTAATTGATCTTCTGAACCTCAAATCAACAATTAATCATTTAATATACACTTCAATTATGAAAAAAATAATACAATTTGGCTTTTTATTGCTACTGGTTTCGCTATCAGTTTCGGCCCAAAATACAGCAACCGTTAGTGGTGATTGGGATAGCTGTGCTACTTGGGGAAACCCCGCAAGCATTTTTAATGTTGTCACAGATACAAAGACAATTAGCAATGGCATAAATGTGGTTCAAAACACGACTTGGGGCGCTAAGGCTGTCGATTTTGGTACAGGAAATGGCTCCATTAGTTTTGCTTCTTCTGCCAATTCAATTGACTTTGTGACTGATGCTGGGGGTGATAAGAATTGTGTACCGTGTTCAACAGCCCCAGTAATTTCTGGAGTCACGGTAACAGCTACAAGCGCCATGACAGGCATCACTAGTAAAAACACTAAAATTGCCTTTAACTTAACAGGTACTAATTTAGGAACTACTTCTTGGACTATCAGTCCTTCGGCTGGTGTTGATATAATATCTGGAACAGCAAGAAATTCTGGCTATATAAATTTTGCAAATACCGGAACTTATACTATTACATATACAGTTGCAGGAACAGGTTCTTGTACAGCATCAACGACCACTACAACTAAAACGATAACCGTTATAGGTAATGACAACTGTGCTACCATGGTTACGAATTGGGCTGCAGTTGGTGCTGCCCATCCTTCTGAGTATTGTGGTTTGGTACTTAACTGGGGTAATTGTACAACTCCAGGTTCAATAAACAGAACGCTAAACACTGTGGCCGGCAAAACCTATTATGTAATATTTGTTGATACGCAACAGGGTCATATGGTTTCGTCTGGAGCCTATTCAGTAACCAGCGCAACTGGATCAGTACTTGCAAGCAGCTCTTGGCAATATCCGAGAGTATTGTCTTTCAATTTTGTTGCAACTAGTGCTACTACTAAATTTACTATTAGCGGTACTGGAGATACATGTGCAACTGCTAATTATATAGGAAACTTCCAAGTATATACAATTGAAAATTAAAATAAACTTTAGAGTAAGCAAAACCAGAGATTTTTAAAAGTCTCTGGTTTATCAAAGTATTTTCCACAAATTATAATACTATTAAAACCCATGAAAACAACAAATGTTATAAGCCTTTTTTGGCTTCTTTTTGCCATCATACAGCCTTTGCTCAAAACACGGCAAACGTTAATGGCAACTGGGATGATTGTGCAACTTGGGGCAATCCAACAAGTAAATGTGACTCAAAATGACTTGGAGTACCAACAATGTCAATTTTGGAATAGTAAGCGGCTCCATAAGGCACACAGCATTTTACGGCAAATAAGTATTTAGCGGCTGGCACGACCTGTGCATTTTGGTCTTATGTCAGCAAAGGTCAAGGCATGAGCTTTACCATCCAGTAATAGAAAATCACTAAAATCAATTAAGTTTTAGCTAGCAAGCTTACTTATTCGTCTAAATTACCGCTATAACGTAAACGGAGGTATATACCAACCTAAACGTTTACCCTTTGGAACCTAAACAGACTAGTTATGGAACCTAATCATTTAGGTTATCAAGGGTAAAGTTTTACCTCCGCTGACCTAAACGATTAGGTTTAGCACCTCCTCTTTTTACCTCCTTATACTGGTCTGGTTAGGTTCCAAAGGGTAAACGTTTAGGTTCAACCCCCGTCAATGCTAGATATATATAAATTCAAAGCAATAGAAATAGCTTTTCAGAACAATTTATAAAAATTTTGAACCTAAAACAAAAACTATGCAGCAAAGACAAATTTTACGATTGCAGATGTACTTAAGCGTGTCTGATTATATAGCAAAGAATTTAAAGATCGCAGAAGCTACACAAAAAATGCAAGAACAGTATTTCAAATTAAAATGTTGTGTTGCTTCTCTTTCAGAAATCAGGCACCTGGAACTGTCAGAAGAAATAAGAGAAGAAGAAAACAAAAATGAAAAGAAGATAAAAATCTGCAAGTCTGCAGCTGATATTGATTTCCTTCTCTATAGTGCAAACGCACGCGCAGAGGGCAAGGAAATAATATACAAAGAGGAGTATTTCAGTGATTCCTATTTGAATATAAGACAAAAACAAACCTTGATAGTCAAGTTAAATAATACATATACTATGGGCGTAGCTAATATCAGGACACTTGAAAAGCATGGCATAACGCTTCCTCTGCTCGAGTTTTTTAAAAAAACGGTTGACTTATATGACCTACCTTCTCCTTCAGAAATTGCAGCCAGAAAATTCAAAAAATCAGAACAGCAAAAGATTCTGAAAAAAAACCTCCGCACTTCTATGTTGACCATTAAAGAGCTTAACAAAAGCGTCGCCTGTCTTGCAAAAACAAATAAAACTTTTGCACAAGGATATAAAGCAATTGTAGCACAACATAAAAATTTTGAGATGCAAAAGGAAAATAGCATCGAAAGTACAGTTACAATTTATTTAAAAACACAGTATTATAATTTAAATTATGATAAATCAGTTCCCTATAGCTTCTAAACAATCAAAATTATTGGTGTAAAGTCCGAAAACGACTCTTCGGCATTAAAAAAAGTATAAATTTGTTCTTAAACAAATTATACTTACTTTGAGACAATGAGCAAATCCCTCCTACTCTTATTGCTATTGATAGCCTTTCAAGCAACAGCTCAAAAAGACTCATTGTCAAAATATACTGTCCCTGAACTAATAAAAAAAAATGATACTGTTTTTTATTATCAAGGAAAATTGGTACGCTATTATACTGATGAAATACTACGCAGAAAAATTTCAGATTCTGTTAAATCATTCGTTTACAATCGCTTATCAGGCATCGAGGGTAAAAACATTGAAACTAGCATCCTTTACTTGAATAAAGCTCTTACCTATGCGCGAAAAGCTAATAATCCTGATTTGATTAGAGAAAACGTTGGGGATTTGGGTGATTTATATGCATTGAAAAATGATTTTAAAAATGCCATGATATGCATTGAAGAAGTTAAAAAAATAGAAGAATCAGGTGTCAAGCTAGATTATCCCCTGCCAAGAATTGCCCGTATTTATTTTCTTATGGGAGATTTTAAAAAAAATACATCTATTTATGTAAAAGAAGTCAAAAAGATTGAAGCCTATAAAAATAGCCATCCTGATATAGGCAAAGAAGAATCTTATAAATTAAAAATATTCGAAAGAAGTGCCTATACATATTTAGTGACTGCATATACTTATGAAAAGAAGTTAGACTCTGCTTCAAATTATATAAAAAAAATTAGAGAATTATCTAAAGATATAGGCCATACGGTTGATGATATGTGGTCTTATGAAAGTTTTTATTTTATTGTAAGCAGACAATATGATAAGGCTATAGCAAGTATATCTCAATCAAAAAAATACATAGCCTGCACTACTATTGCTACTTTTAAAGCACGATATTATCTGGCGATGTGTTATAAGGAAAAAAAGCAATTCAAAAAAGCGCTAGAATATGCTGAATTGGCTTTAACTGAGCCCGAAATACTTTTAAGTTTTCAAAATCCCGAATTAGAGCTTTATAAAATTGCTTCTGAAAGCGCAGAGGAATTAGGAGATTTAAAAAAGACGGCGTTGTATTCAAAAAAATACGTTGAGCTATCCAAAAAAACAAACTACGCACAAAAAGCAGCTTTTATGGCAGAACTCTATCAAGTTGATGTCATAAAACCCTTGGACAAGCAACTTATCGAAAAGAAAAAAACAGCAAGTATTTATGGAATTATTAGCATTGCAGTAGTTTTATTGGCATCAGCCACAATTGCATATGCCATAGCAAAAGCCAAACGTGACAAAAAGAAATTCCTTGCTGTCATTGCCAGGCTAGAACATCAGGAAGTTGCACAGCAAGAATTAGCCAAAACGCAAGAAGAAGAAATTAGAGAACTAGAAATAGAAGAAGAGCAAAACATTGAAATCAAAAAAAGTGTGCCTTCGGCGATGAGCGACGAAGTTGACAAAAGAATTGCAAAGCGCCTTGACAGTTTTGAGAGAAGAGAGCTATTCATTTCGCCAAATATTTCCCTGAGCTCTATGTCAAAAGATTTCAACACAAACGCCGCCTACCTTTCAGCAGCAATTAAAAAGCACCGAAACAATACTTTTAATGGCTATATCAATGATTTAAGGATCGACTATATTGTTTTAAAATTAAAGAACAATCCTGAATATTCTAATTACAAGATTGCTTACCTCGCTGAAGCATCCGGCTTTGCCTCTTATGTTGTTTTTCACAGGGCATTTTTGCAAAGAACTGGTATTTCGCCTTCTAAATTTATCAGCTATTTGAATGCTGGAGAAAATTAATTTCTCAGGCGCTAAAAACTACAAAAACAACATTTTTAACAACTCTGAAAACAATAAATTAGAACATAGCGAATATTAAAATTCGTTATGTTCTTTCTTTTTTCATACCCCATTCCCTACAATATTGCCGGGCTTCTTATGTCATTTTTCATAGAGTTTTTATGTAAAAAATAGGCATTTCCTCTTCCAAATTTAGCAGCGCCTTAAAGTTGTAAGACAAAAAATTATTTTTTCAATAATATCAATGTTAGCAATACTTAAGAGCATCTTAAAAAGCAATTTATCCATATAACGAATATGATATTTGTTATATATATTGTTTTTTTTATGTTAAAAACCACCATACTCTTGCATCAGAAATCAACTGCACCTGACAGTTTAATAGTCTGATAAATGAAACAACTTTCCACACGATGCTTTTCGTTTTTTATCGCCCTCCTGGCGGTATCGAATAGCTATGGAAAGGAAATCAATACAGAAATAAAAACGGCGCTTATTTCAGAATCAGAAAACAGTACAGAAACACAAGTTATCTTCCCAGCCGATTTCTTTTACATCAAAGAAGGAACAGTAACAAACCTTATCTCCCAAGAATTACTGCCACAAAAAAACGCCGCTATTTACATCACAGGGGAGGTCGAAATCTTCATCGGCAAAAACAGCATTACCAATGCGTTGCCAGTTTACCTCAGTAAAACAAAAAAAACAGCAATACAAAGTGTGCCAAAAGCTAAAAAAATAGCTCGGATTTCAAATGCAACCACCAAACTGCTGACTGCCGTTCCAAAAAGCAAGAATAAAACTCCCAAACAATTTGTGATTTCTGGAGCAACTGCTCCTACTACTTTAAAAAACCATAAATCTGGCTTTGCTTTAAAAAACAATCTGATTGCAGCTAATTCGCTTTTCAGAAAACGAAAAGCAATTAAAAAATGCGCCTGCAGCAATACGCCGATAGCATTTCAAAAGCAGTGTACTTACGCCCTCTTCTCCCGTCCCCCAACATCCCTAGCTTAAGCCCGAACAGCCTTGTTCTTACTTATATTTCTCAAAACTTTTCATTTCGATGTAAAGAGAAACGCTGGCAAAGAAAAAAACAAGACAACAACTTCTTCCCAATCCTTGTCATTTTCGAAGGAGGAATCATGGCAACGAAAAACATACAGCACACAATTCAAAAATGGCGCAAAAGCCACACATCAATAATTCCAATAATTAAATTTTAAACAAAAATGAAAAAACAATTCTACACCATCGCAGCCCTTTTAATTATGGGAGTTACTGCAAACGCACAAGTAGGTATCGGCACAACAACGCCTGATGCTTCATCAATGCTTGATATCACAAGCACTTCAAAAGGCTTCCTTGCACCTAGGCTGACAACATCTCAAAGAACCGTCATAACAAACCCTGCAACTGGCCTTTCAATCTACAACCTTACGACCAACAGAATAGAAGTAAACATCGGAACTCCCGCTGTGCCAAACTGGCAGCCTGCAGGAGGAACAACTGTGGCAAACAATATTTATACTAATGACGGGAGTTTGGTTAGCAACCGTACTTTAGACGCTTTGGGTTACACACTTAGGTTTAACAATACCGGAGCCCTAGCAGGAAGCACTATGTTCAGGCTTTTGCCAGCTACCGGGACCAAGGGATTCAGCATGGGAGCGGGTGGATTATTTGAAATTGACAGCCCGGGCGTTTTTGGCGGTCGCGTTGCTGTTCTTGAGAACGGAAACGTGGGAATCGGGACAAATGGGACGCCAAATGCAAAATTAGACATCGTTGGCACAGAGGTTAGATTGAAAGCAGGAAGCGGCGCATCTTATTATTCTGCCGTTAACAGCGACGGAACTTCAGAAGTGAGGCTTCAGAACAACAATGGCGCTGGCGCTGTGGGAACTTACAGCAACCAGAATTTTGAGGTTCTTACAAATTCATTGTCAAGAGTTATGGTAACCAATACAGGAAACGTGGGAATCGGAACATCAAGCCCTCTTCAAAAACTGCACCTAGTAGACGCAACCACTCCACTGAGGGTTGAAGCAACTGCTACCAATGGCGAAGCCGGAATTTATTATGGTAGAACAGCTACAGGCACAGCTTGGGTTGCAGGTAATGGTGTGCATAACATTGCAGGATTTAATTTTTATAGTGGTGTTTCGGCAGATGTCATGACATTGTTAGATAACGGCAATGTGGGGATTGGAACAACAACGCCAAGCTCAAAACTTCACGTTAACGGTGTGATCACAGCTACAAAAATCCAAGGGCCTTCAGATTCCCGTTTTAAAAAGAACATCAAGCCTATTGAAAATGCTTTAGAAAAAGTGATGAAATTAGGCGGTTATACTTATGACTGGAAAGACGCTTCTGAATTTCCAAACCAGACTTTAGGTAAAGGGCATGACATGGGAGTTATTGCCCAAGAAGTTGAAAAACAGTTTCCAGAAGCAGTAAGCACCAATGCTGAAGGTTTTAAGGCAGTAAGCTATACAGAGCTGGTTCCTGCATTGATTGAGGCTATTAAGGCACAGCAAATTCAAGCGCAAGCACAGCAAGCGCAAATTGAAGTGCTTAAGGCGGAAGTTGCCAAACTTAAAAAATAATCAAGAAACTGGGTATGAGGCTCAGCAAAGCAATATTTTACTTTGCGAATTCCTGAGCCTTGACCCTAAAACCTTAAATTTTCAAAGATGAAAAAAATAATCAATCAGTGTGCTTTTATGCTCTTGATAGTCTGCTTGCCTGCTGTCGCGCAAAACACAGCAACAACCTCAGGCAACTGGAACAACTGTACTACTTGGGGGAGCCCAGCAAGCATTTTGCAAAATAATACCGATACCAAGACTATAAACACAGGAGTGAATGTAGTACAAAACACAACTTGGAGCACCAAAACAATCGATTTTGGAACAGGAAATGGTTCAATAAGTTTTGCCTCATCAACTAACTCTATAGATTTCGTGACTGACGGCGGCTCAGACCAAACATGTGTCGCACCTGTTATCGTTGGATTTACTTGTGGTAGCGCTAGTCAATCAGGTGTTGTAAATCAAGGCACTGCGATTCCTGCGAATACTGTTACTATGTCTGTTCCTTATACTGGCGGAAACGGCGGAAGTTATCCTGCAGGCGCGCCAATTATTGGCGTTTCTCCATTTGACGGTACTCCTGCGGGTCTTACGGCTACATTAAGAGCAGGCACATTAACCACTAGCACAGGCAATCTTATTTTTGATATTGCAGGAACAACTGATGCATCTTCAGCAGTGAAGTTCACCTTTACTTTTGCAACCAAAACATGTACTTTTTATATACAGACTTCTGGTGTTGTAGCTGATGGTTGTGTAGGGAATTCAACTGGATGGGTCTATAACAGCCAAATTGGGGTAAGTCCTCCTATTTGCCAAGTATATTTTAATGGGGGCGATGGCAGAAGTGGCGGCGTTGCCTATAAAACTTTTAGCACGATTGCCGGCAAGAGATATTTTTTAAATCTTGGTTCAGGAGTCGGTGGAGGAAATTGCTGTTCGTCTATGAAGGTTGAAATCCTCAATGGCCCTGATAATACCGGCGGAGTTATCGCATCCAAAACAAATATAACTACAGCTGGTGCATATCTTGAGTGGAACGGAACAGGTTCTCCAATGACAATTAGATGCTCCGATACTTCAGCGAGTACTTTTGGAACAGATGTGTATATGGATTTTGTTTTAATCGGATATACTACTCCGTAAGGTTGCAAGTCTTCATAGCGATATTCCTATAAACCCAAAAACCGGAATCTGTTTCCCAGTTCCGGTTTTATTCCAGCTTTATAAGTTGAACAGGTAGTATCAATACTGTTTTTAGCTATGGCTGTTCTTCGACAGATTTTTTTAAAACTAATTTTTAAAACAAACAATTATGCAACAAAGACAAATTATACGATTAAAAATGTATGCAAGCATTGCTGATTATATTGAAAAAAACTTAAAGATCATAGAATTTCCGGAAGAAATGCAGGCACACTATTTCAAATTGAAGTCTTGTGTCAGTTCTCTTTCAGAAATCAGGCACCTGCAACTGTCAGAAGAAATAAGAGAAGAAAAAAGCAAAAATGATAAAAAGATAAAAATCTGCAAGTCTGCAGCCGACATTGATTTTCTTATATATGTTGCAAACGCGCGTGCTCAAGGAAAGGAAATAATCTATAATGTAGCGCATTTCAATGATCCCTATTCATATATAAAGCAAAAACAAACTTTGATAGCCAAGCTAAACAATGCCTATACAATGGGCATTACCAATATCAAAACACTTGAAAAACATGGAATCACCCTTCCCCTTTAGAATTTTTCAAGAAAATGGTCGACTTATATGAAAACCCTTCTCCTTCTGAAATTGCGGCCAAAAAACTCGAGAAGTTAGAACAGCAAAAGATTTTGAAAAAAAACCTTCGCGCATCTGTTATTATCATCAAAGAACTTACTAAAAGTATCACCTGTCTTGCAAAAACAAATAAAACTTTTGCACAAGGATATAAGGCAATTGTATCACAGTATAAAAATTTTGAAATGGAAGAGGAAAATAGTATTGCCGAAAATACAGCTAAAATCTATCCAAAAGCGCAGTATTCCAATTTAAATCTGGATTATAAATCAATTGCCCGTTTTTAACTTCCAACGGACAATCAAAATTATTGGTATAAAGACCGCCTGTTCCTAAACCTTGAGGCATTGAATTATTCTGTAAAAATGTCCATTGGGAAATTGCGTTCAAACCAATATTACTTTCCAAGGCAGAAGTAATCCACCAACCGATATTGTATTTTTCTGCAAGCATAATCCAGTCTTTCGAACCTCGAAATCCACCGACTAAACTTGGCTTCAAAATGATATATTGGGGTTTTATTTTTTGCAGTAATTCTTCTTTTTCTTCGTAATTAAAAATACCAATTAGCTCTTCGTCTAAAGCAATTGGAAATGGAGTCCTTTTACACAGTTCTGACATACTGTCATGCTGATTTTTATGAATAGGTTGCTCAATACTATGTAATTCAAATCCAGATAGTTGATTTAATTTATATAAAGCTTCTTCTGAAGTGAATCCGCCGTTTGCATCAACTCTAATTTCTATTGTTTTTGCATCATAATTTTGACGAATATAACGCAATAATTCCAATTCTTTGTCGAAATCTATTGCCCCTATTTTTAATTTTATACAGTCAAAACCTTGTGCTAATTTCTCTTCAATTTGGTCTTTCATAAAGCTTGGTTCGCCCATCCAAACTAAACCATTTATCGGGATATTTTTTTCTCCTTTTGTAAATTCAGAAGGAAATAAAACAAATGGATTTTCACTTTCCAAAGACTGAAAAGCCATCTCCACTCCAAATTGGATTGACGGAAATTCAAGCAATAATTCCCAAAGTCTATCCTTTCCTAAATCAATATTTTCACAAACCCATTTTAGTTTCTCTTCATAATCTGGACGATCGTCAGCACTTAAATTTCTTAAGATACCGCACTCGCCTATTCCTTTTTTGCCGTTTTCTTCCAAAATAAGAAACCACGTTTCTTTTTCAGTCATCACGCCTCGCGAAGTCCCAGAAGGTCGCTTAAAATTGAGAATGTATTTTTTATAAGTGGCTTTCATTTTAAAAGTTTCATCCTGCAAGGTTTTTGAAACCTTTTAGGTGTTTTATAATATAGAGATTTAACCATTAAGGCATTAATTTTCATTAAGTTATTCTTAACGGCTTAATATTATGATTAGCTTAATGAAACTTAATACCTTAATGGTTCTAAAATTATTAAGCACTTGCAAGAGAATATCAATCTTCTAGCAATTTCAAAATCTTTTCAAAATCATCATTTTTAAAACCTGCTTTCTTCAAGTCCTCAAAGTCTGATTTTGTTTTGGAAATCCAGCTCATTTTTGAAGTAATATTTTGGTTTTTGTATTTTTTGTGAAGCTCTTTTGCTTTTTTATATTCATCAGTCAGCAAATACAAATGAGCCAAATTCAATTGGACTAAAAGTTCTGAATCTTCCATTTTTTCAGCTTCTTTTAACGCTTTTGTAGCTTTGTCAAATTGTTTTGAATACAAATAATATTGCCCCAAAGCATTGTAATCCAAAACCGTTGCATTGTCATTATCAATTATTCCAAATTGCAGTAAATCAATAGCTTCGTCGTATTTTTTATTCTTGAATAATTGCTGTGCATCTAATCTGATAGCTGTTAAAATCGACTTGTTAGCTGGTTTTTCAGAAAGACAAATAGTACCTAAATCTTTGAAATTCTTTGACTTTTCAATAGCAAGAAGATTTTGGAATTCCTTAAACTTGTATTTTGTTTGTAATTTATCTAAAATACAAAGTGAAAAATCATCTGAATTAATCATTTTCTTAGCTAAATCAGACGTCTTAATTTGCTTTAAGATAGTTTGACGGTTATCAATATTCCAACCTTTGCTTAGTTTTGTATCGACCCACGGCACTACTTCCAAGATAATTTTTTGTTTCATAATCCAGTTTTGGCTTTCAAAACCAAACCAAACATTTTCACTATCTGCAAGCAAACAAGAAGATTTATCAACTGATAATCTTTTAGCATCCTTGCTCACCGGCGTGTTTTGCATAAAGCAAGCCTTGGTCGCTTTTCCGTATTTTTGATATTCAGTAGCAAATTTTTCATTTGAGAAAATAGCGTATTTGCACTTATCATCTCCAGAAACTTTTGACATCAAGAAAACCGCTCCAGCACCGCCCTGGCTGATTCCAGAAGGATCAGGAATCGCTTTCAATAAAGAAACTAAGCTGTTTGCCATTTCTTGATTTTCGTCGAGCAACGTAATTCTGTAGACAATTTCAGTGGTTCCAGTTGGAAGATCTTCCGTTTTAACGGAAATTCTATCGCCAGCTGTGACAATAATTTCTTTTGTGGTTGCGCGTTCTTTGTCCCAATAACCATCTTGCTGTGCGAAGCTGATTTTTGAACTAAAAAGTACGATTAGTAGCAGTAGTTTTTTTGTAGACATTTTATGGAATGGTTTACTGAATAGCCCCGATGGCGCCATTGTTTGAGCTCGTTCTTCTGCTAACAGGCAGAAGAACAGCGAGTGGCTCCAGCGGGAATTGCCTTCACTGAAAAAGCCCGAGCCACTCGCTTCTAAAAAAATTAAAGCTCTAAAGATTCCCCGATTTCAAGCAACATCAAGTCTTTGCCTTTGTCAAAAAATTTCTTTTTAGCTTCTTCATGATTGATTTTAATGTATCCGAAAGTGTCGTAATGGCAGCCTAAAACTTTGTCACATTCCACAAAATCTGAAGCAATTATCGCATCATCAACATCCATCGTAAAATTGTTTCCGATTGGCAAAATAGCCAAATCCAACTTTGTTCTTAACGGAATAAGTTTCATGTCAAAAGTCAATGCCGTATCGCCAGCGATGTACACATTTTTATGTTCGCTTTCGATTACAAACCCGCCCGGATTTCCTCCGTAAGTGCCGTCATTAAAAGAACTTGAGTGAATTGCACTTACGTATTTCACGCCTCCAAAGTCGAATTTCCAGCTTCCTCCGTGATTCATCGGATGACTTTTGAAACCTTTTTTCTCGTAATAAGTTGCAATTTCTGCATTGGAAACGATCGTTGCGCCAGTGCGTTTTGCGATAGCTTCTACATCTAAAACATGGTCACCATGCGCATGCGTTACCAAAATATAATCTGCTTTTAGGTCATCGATATTGATGTGACTTGCCATTTCGTTGGCAGAAATATAAGGATCAACTATGATATTTTTGCCTGCAACTTCAATTCCAAGGCTAGATTGTCCGTAAAATGTAATTTTCATATGCTTAATTTTTAACTATTTACAATAATATCTGAAAAGAAAAAGATCATGCAAAGCGAAAGCAGAATCGATAAAAGAAAAGTGCTTAATGCTAATTTTTTCAATTCTGGATCTAATGCTCTTGGTTCGCTATTTTTTGAAACCGTGATTAAATGTCTTGTCAGCGGAAAATAGGCTATTAGAAAGATATATTGGTCAAAATTGAACTCTTTTAAAATTGCAAAAACCAGAACCAAAACCATTGCAGAAACTATTAAAAAGTAATGATATTTTTTAGCTTTCGCGCCACCAATTTTCACTACGATTGTATTTTTTCCAGATTTTCTATCTGACGCTTCGTCGCGCATATTGTTTAGGTTTAAAACGCCTACGCTTAAAAATCCCACTGCAATTGCTGGAAGAATTAATCTGTAATCAACTTCTTTTGAGTATAAAAAATTTACGCCTAAAGTACTTACCAATCCGAAGAAAACGAAAACGAAAAAGTCTCCGAAACCGCGATATCCATAAGCCGTGTCGCCAACAGTATAACGAATTGCAGATGCGATTGCCAATAATCCAAGGACGATAAAGAAAATGGAATACCAAATATAAGCTTCGCCAAAGGCAAAATAAATCAATAAAAGAGCCGAAATAAACGTTAGAACTGAAGTGATAATTATAGCGCGTTTCATTGCTTCTGGCGAAATTACGCCGCTTTGGATGGCACGTTTTGGTCCGATTCTGTCTTCGTTATCGGTACCTTTCATTCCATCACCGTAATCATTCGCAAAGTTCGACAAAACCTGCAAGCCAAGTGTTGTAAGTATCGCAAAACCAAATAATTGCCAATTAAAAACTTCTGTTGGAGTTAACACATTTGTCGTTGGATAAGCCAACGCATACATACTTCCGACAATAATTCCAGATACCGACAGCGGTAAAGTTCGCAGACGCGCTGCTTCAACCCAATGTTTCATTTTTAGTGTTTATTCGTAAATAATTTCTTCTGCAAAGTTACATCCAATTTTCGACAGATGTCTCCACTTGATAGAGCCAATAATTAACCAATTGCTTTATTTCAGTAAAATTTCCGAAATGAAATTGAACGTCTCCAGCCGCAGTGTGCAATGTCAGATGGCCGACGTCTGAGCTTTTATGCCAAAAATATTGTTTGGTCGTGATTCCTTGAATTTTATGAGGCTGGATGATTTCATTTTCAACATCCCAAGCGCCGTGTTTCAAGATTATAAATTCAGAATTTGAATACAATCTGTAATTTTTATATCCGAAATAAATCACACAGCCAACAAGACATAAATATACAAAAATCAATGGCAAATAAAACTGTAAATCCTCAATAACTGTAACTGAAAGAAAGGCAAAAAGGGCGACTGGAAAAATAACTCCTAAAAGAATCCTGAAAATCAAATAGCGGAAATTCGGATTAAGCTCCTGCCCTTTTTCAGGGATTTTACCTAAAATAATTCTCAAGATTTCATTTCTTTCATCAGAATCACAACCTGGAATTTCTATAACATTGCTCTTTTTCTGCTTTTCTTCCACTTCGTTATTCGAGGCTTGCTTCATATTCATATCCAAAATCTTAAATTTTCTTTGGAAGAAATTCTGGCTGAAAGATGTGATTTGAACTTTTAACGGATTTAATAACGTGTTTTTCTTCGCAAATAATCCAGAAGTAACGACTAAGGTATTTTTCTGTTTTAGAATTTCAAAATCAAAATGTTTGATGAATGTTCTTACTATGTTTATAAGCAAAACTAAAATTAGAAGTCCGAAGATTAGAATCAATACAGAAACTAATCCAAGGCCCTGTTCAAAGACAGAATCTACTTGTGATTCATCTAATTCAAAGGTATCGACCGCATCTTTAAAAGTTTGGTATAAAGTAATGACAAACGTAATTAAAATGGCAATTGTTCGTCCGTATTTTGACGTGATTCCTACTTTAAATAATGTGGCGTAACTTATTTTTATAAAAGGTTTTGCGGTAATTATTTCTTTCGGAATTGCTTCATGATTTTCATCTAAAACATCTTGTTCTTTATTGTCATAATCAAGTAATCTTTCTTTCAAAATAAGTGCTAAATCTTGGTCGATTGCGCGAATGCTAATTTCTTTTTTATCAGTCCCTGCGGTATCAATATCAAGGCTGTAAACACCGACAATTTTCTGAATTATGGATTGATTTATATTGACTTGCTGAATTTTTGAAAGCTGGATATTGATTCGGCTTTTGTTTAAAATTCCTTTGCTTAAAATAAATTCTTGGTTGTCTTCGTCTAAAAAAAAAGTAAAATTTCGGTATTGTAAAAAAGCGATTACTGCTACAAGAATCACGATTCCAACAAAACTTAAGCCTACAATTATATATTTTTCTGGCTCTAATTTGAATAAAACAATCAATAATGGCGCCCACATTGCTCGAATCACGCTTTGGAAAGTGTCGGCAAACATAACAACAATTCCCAAAATGGATTGTCTTTGCGGGGATTTGAAATCGATTTGCATTACACGTGATTTTGTATTTTCTGCATCAATAATTCTTTGATATTTTCTGCTTTTTCTTTTTCGATTCCGGAAATTTTCACATCACTCGTGCTTCCGCCAGCGGTAAAAATTTGGATTTGAGCTAAGTTAAATATTCTTGAAAAAACGCCCTCATGCATAGCCACGTGTTGCACGCGATTAAAAGGAATCATTGTTGTAGTCGTCGAAATCAATCCTCTTTTGTATAAAATATCTTTTTCTCTAATGGCAAAACCGCGTCTTTTTACACTTGCAATGCTTGAGAAAAATCCGATTATTGCTATGACTAAATAAGAAATTCCGAAGATTAAATAAGAATTTTTGTTTTGCAAATCTTTATTAAAATAAAGTAAAACTCCAATTCCTATTGCTAAAATCAATAAGGTTATGGCGATATTGATATAAACTACTTTGATGTAATTTTTATGCAAAGGAGAAAAATTCACTTCCTCGAATTTTGGAAGTGAATTTATATTTAATGTCTCGTTTGTGAAGTTTTCCATTTATTATGTTGCGGGTTTTAACGCAAAGTTTCGCAAAGGTTTTTCGCAAAGTTTCGCAAAGCTTTGCCATAATACTGATAGCTTTTGCCTTTTGGCTAATCTCTATTGCCTAAAATCACGGTAAATATTTCTTCTCAAAGTTAGGTTTTCTCTTCTCTAAAAAGGCATTTCTTCCTTCTTTTGCTTCTTCGGTCATGTATGCCAAACGAGTTGCTTCGCCTGCAAAAACTTGCTGTCCGACCATTCCGTCGTCTGTTAAGTTCATGGCAAATTTTAGCATTTTGATTGACATTGGCGACTTTTCAAGAATCTCTTGAGCCCATTGATAGGCTGTGTCTTCCAACTCATCGTGCGGAATTACTGCATTTACCATTCCCATATCAAAAGCATCTTGTGCCGAATAATTTCTTCCTAAAAAGAAAATTTCTCTCGCTTTTTTCTGTCCGACCATTTTGGCCAAATAGGCAGAACCATAACCTCCGTCGAAACTGGTTACGTCAGCGTCAGTTTGTTTGAAAATCGCATGTTCCTTGCTTGCCAAAGTCAAATCGCAAACCACGTGAAGACTGTGGCCTCCGCCAACTGCCCAACCTGGAACGACTGCAATGACAACCTTTGGCATAAAACGAATCAACCTTTGCACTTCCAAAATATTCAAACGGTGCATTCCGTCATCGCCCACATATCCTTGGTTTCCTCTCGCTTTTTGATCGCCTCCACTGCAAAAAGAATAAACGCCGTCTTTTGACGACGGACCTTCAGCAGACAATAAAACCACGCCAATCGATATATCCTCTTGTGCATCATAAAATGCTTGGTACAATTCTGCAGTGGTTTTTGGACGAAATGCATTGCGAACATCCGGACGGTTGAAAGCGATTCTTGCAACGCCATTTGATTTTTTATAAGTTATATCTTCGAAATCTTTAACAGTTTCCCAGTTTATTGCACTCATTTTATTATTATTTTAGCGTAAAAATAATTTATTTTTTACAGATTACGATTAAACAAAATTAAATAATAATGAAGCAGACTTTCTTAAGCATCGCATTTTTGAGTTTGGCATTTTCAGCCTATTCTCAAAAGTATGAATTTCAAAACGTTAAAGACATCGCATGTACGCCAGTAATTTCTCAAGGAGCAACCGGAACTTGCTGGAGCTTTTCTTCCACTTCTTTTTTAGAAGCTGAAATTATCAGAACAACTGGTAAAAAAATTGATCTTTCTGAAATGTATAATGTACGCCATACGTATCCAAAAAAAGCTTGGAATTTTGTCATGCGCCAAGGAAAAGCGCAGTTTGGCGAAGGCGGATTAAATCACGATGCTATTAATAGTGCCAAAAATTTTGGAATTGTTCCTGCCAGCGCTTATTCTGGCTTAGTTGGAAATGCACAAAAACATGACCATCAAAAAATGGTAGATGAATTAGAAAATTTACTAAAACCTTATGCTGATCAAGCGAAGAAATTAGATCCAAAATGGAAATCTGAAGTAAATGTAGTCCTTGATAAATATATGGGAGCCGATATTGCAGAATTCACATACGAAGGAAAAAAATATACGCCAAAGAGCTTTTTAGAAATGACGAAGTTAAATCTAAATGATTATGTGACAATTACTTCTTTTACAAATGAGCCTTATTATTCTAGCTTTATTTTAGATATTCCAGATAATTTTGCCAATGGAAGCTTTTACAATATGCCTTTGGATGAATTTGTGGACAATGTTGACAATGCTTTAGAAAAAGGCTACACTTTGGCTTTGGATGCCGATATAAGCGAAAAAACTTTTTCTGGAAGAGAAGGAATTGCGGTTATTCCGGAAAATAATGCGGATGAAAAAGTGATTTTGACTGAAATTAAGCCTGAGAAAAAAATCACTCCAGAATTTCGCCAGCAAGAATTTGAAAATTTTAACACGACAGATGACCATTTGATGCATATTGTTGGAAAGGTGAAAGATCAAGCCGGAACTATTTATTATAAAGTAAAAAATTCTTGGGGAACAAAAAATTATGCAAACGACGGTTATATTTATATGAGCGTTTCTTATTTGAGATTGAAAGCAATTTCTGTTTTATTGCATAAAGATGGCTTAATCAAAACTACTAAAAAACAATTGGGAGTTTAAAAATAAACCTCAGGTTTGCTTGAAATTTAAGCAAACCTGAGGTTCAAATCAAGTCCTCTCCTATTTAATATGAAAAAATTCAGCACAGATCACCACATTCCTACGGTTTCATTTTTATGGGCAACTGTTATTATCTTGTTTGTAACTCCCTTTTTTACGCCTAATGCCATTTCTGGCATAATGCTTTTTCCAATACTGATTATTTTGGCTATAGCAATTTTGCTTCTTTGGATTTTATTGGATACTAGATATGTAATCGACCATTCTTACCTATATTATTATTCAGGACCGATTCGTGGAAAAATTGACATTTTCAATATAAATACGATTGAACCTCAAAAAACTATTTTTGTCGGCGCTATTTTAAAGCCGGCTTTAGGAAGCAAAGGTTTTATACTTAGATACAACACCAATGACGCGATTTACATTTCTCCGAGAGACAAAGAAAAATTTGTAGCCGTTTTGTTAGACCTAAATCCGCAGATTGAAATCAAATATTAGCCGATTTTCACTGATGTCATATTCAAAGAACCACCGACTAATTTATCATTAAAAAAAGAAGTTTCGTCTTTTTCATCCTGCAATCCCAAAGTATATAAAAGCGGATAATAATGATCTGGCGTTGGAATTGCCAATTTTGAAGCTTTGTTTAATGTTTCATAGTTAATCAATGCTTTGTGGCCTTTATCAATAATTTTATCCTTGAAAACTTTATCCATTTCAATTGCCCAGTCAAAGCCATAATTCGGTTCGCTGATTTTATTCCAGGCAATCATTCTTAAATTGTGTACCATATTCCCGCTTCCGATAATTAAAACTCCTTTTTTGCGAAGCGATGCCAATTGTTTTGCCAAGTCATAATGATATTGTGGCGGTTTGCTGTAATCAATGCTCAATTGCAAAACTGGAATGTCTGCATCTGGATACATGTGTCGGACGACCGTCCAAGTTCCATGATCTAAACCCCAGTCATGATCAAGTCCCACATCTGTTGCATGAATTAATTTTGCGGTTTCTTGAGCTAATTCCGGACTTCCTTTCGCAGGATATTGCACGTCAAAAAGTGCTTGCGGAAATCCTCCGAAATCATGAATCGTTTTTGGTTCATTCATTGCCGTAATATGCGTTCCTCTTGTTAGCCAATGTGCTGAAATTACCAAAACTGCTTTTGGTTTTTGAATTTCCTGGCCCATTTTTGCCCAAGTTTGTGAAAATTCATTGTCTTCAATTCCGTTCATCGGCGAACCGTGTCCAATAAACAAGACCGGATGTTTTATATCTTCTTCACTTAAATCTTTTGTCCAATTATAAAAAGGCTGTAATGATGCCATAGCTATTCCTCCTGTTATCGTTTTTATAAAATCTTTTCGTTCCAAATCTTTGATATTTGTATATACAAATGTATGAAATTTATTTTAATTATCTCCTATTGAAGTTTCTAATTTTTAAATCTAACAGCGTTATTTTCTCATATATAAATAAATAGTATTAAAATTTTGCGAAAAAATCTAAAAGAGGCACAAACTTCAAAATTCTTATTTGGTTTTAGTCTAAATAAGAGATTAATTTTTAAATTTGTAGCCCACTAAATCAATAATTCGTGAAATACGTTCTGATTTTATTCTTTTTATTTACCATCCCCACTTTCGCACAGCAAACCATAAAAGGCCGTGTTTTAGAAACGGGCACTTCTTCCCCATTGCAAAATGTCACAATTACTGATGTAAAATCAAAAAAATGGACAATTTCTGATGAAAACGGCTATTTTGAAATGCAATTAAAAATTGCAGAAGGAACTACGCTTACCTTTAAATTACTTGGAAAACAAGAAAAATCACAAACTTTTCTTTCTTCAGAGCTTCAAAATGAATTAACTATTTTCATGGAAACCCAAGACCTTCGATTAGATGAAATTGTGGTTTCTGCAAGAAAAGGAAGCGACTACTCAGAAATTGTTTTGGGCAGAGAAGTTATTGACCAAGTTCAGGCATTTTCATTGAATGAAGTTTTAGAACAGCTTCCGGGACAGGCGATTACAAATTTTGATATGAGTGAATTCAAAACCATTGCTTTCAGAACGGTTAAACCTTCTATAATAGGCAATACTGGTTTTGGAAATAAATCTTTTGGAACTGCGATTGTTGTTGATGGAATTCCGATTTCTAATAATGAAAATATGCAATCTTACGGAGGAAATTTTGGCGCTCCGTTTTCTCCAAATACACTTGGCTTTGGTGATCCTGGCGGCTATGAATTCAACGGCTATTTTTCAAATGCAAATTATGGCGCTGACTTGCGGGAAATTGCGGTTCAAAATATTGAAAAAGTAGAAGTCGTTCAAGGAATTCCTTCAGCAAAATATGGAGATTTGACTTCTGGGCTTATCAAAGTTGAACAGAAAGCAGGAAAATCGCCTTTCAGAATTTATACTTCTTTGCGAGACGGAACCAGCGAATATGGCATTTCAAAAGGATTTAAGGCAAGCGATAAAATTGGTTTTTTCAATCTTAATGTGGTTTATTTAAAATCAAATACGAGTCCGAGGACTTCTTTTACTGAATTTGAAAGAATCACTACAAATTTGATGTGGAGCTGGGCAAATCAATCCAAAAATATTCGAAATTCCTTTTCTGTAGATTATGGCTTCAACAACGATGACGTAAATTATGAAGAAGAAGATACCAACAATAACATCGTAAAAAATAAAAAGAAAGACATCTCAATTTCAAACCGTTTCAAATGGAATTTTGAAAAAAGCTTTTTTGACAATCTTGATGTGAATATGAATTTTAGGTACAGCGACCAATTTACGTATGAATCGCTTCTTATAAATAATGGCGGTGCTATTGTTGCAACTAGTTTAGACGAAGGCGTTTATACGGGAACTTACACGCCGCCAAGTTATACTTCGGTAAAAGCGGTGGAAGGAATTCCGATTGCGGTGTTTTTTGCAGCTGATTTATACAAAAGTTTTCAAACCGGAACTTGGACTCACAATACTTCGTATGGAACTTCCTTTAGAATGAGCGAAAACAAAGGAAGAGGACGATTAGGAGCTCCAGAAACAATCATAGGTTTTTTTGGGATGGATTCTGGTCAATCTGGCCAAGGATTTAGGCCTTATAATTATGGCGATAATGTTCGCGCTGAATATCAATTCTCTGCTTATGCGGAAGACAATATTTTAAAAAGCTGGGAAAATTCAATGTTGAATATCAATGCCGGAGTGCGTTATGACAATCAAAATGGCTATTCAAATTTAGCGCCGAGAATCAATGCTTTTTATATCATAAAAGATTTTAAAATCCGTGGAGGTTTTGGAATTACTTCTAAAACGCCTTCTATCAACCAAATTTATACGGGTCCGAGATATTATGATGCGGTTTTGGGTGATTATCGCCTTCCAGGATTTTACAACCTTGGAATTGTTCAGACGTTTATCGATTTTGATAATAACGCTGCTTTGAAACCCACAAAAAGTACGCGTTCAGAACTTGGCTTAGACTACAGGCTTCCCTTTGGAAATATAAATTTTACCGGATTTTACAATCATATGTATGACGGAATCACAAATTCTTCCGTTTTGATGTCGCGCCAAGTTGCAGATTTAGCGATTACTTTTAACGGAACACAGCTTCCTACGTATGAAGTGACAGGTTATACTCCTTTTTATTATATGCAGAATCAATTGGTCAACAAATTCAGTTCTACAGATAAAGGTGTTGAATTTTTTATGAGTTTTGAGAAAACGCCTCTGGCAAATGTAACATTCGACGTGCAAGGAAGTTATACTGAAACTAAAAACTTTGACGATGTTGAGCGTTATAGACGTTCTTCGAATACCTTAAAACCTGAGAAATTTGGAATTTATAAACCTTACGAAGAATATTACAAGCAATTTAGAATGGGCGCGAATTTGAATTATCATCTTCCAAAAATTGGATTGGTGGTTTCAGTAAGAAGCGAACATTTTATTGTTCAAGAAAACACAAATCAAAATACAAATCAGCTCTATGCTTACATAGATGAGAATTTAAACAAAGTCCTTATTCCTGAAAGTGATAGAAATAATACGGCGCTTTATGGGCATATTATGCAAAATCTATCTCCTTTAGAGCGAAAGTTAGACAAGGTTTATAACAATTTCCATTTGAGAATTTCAAAAGATTTTTTAAACGGATTTAGATTTTCATTTTATTCCAATAATTTCTTAGATATAAATTCTACAGAAATTGCCTTGGAAAACGGACAATATGTGCGAAGAACGAAATCAGATATGGCACAATTATCCTTCGGAACCAAAATAGAATATCAATTTTAATTTTTAATACCTAAATACTTTTTTACATGAGAAAAATACTTTTTTTATTTACGGCAATCGTTGCGTTGTCATCTTGTAACGAGGATGATGATTTTGGAAATGGTGCTTTACAGCCAGTTTCTTTTTCTGTCAACTTGAAATATGATTCTGAAACTTTTGACGGCCAAGCAGTTAAAACAGGAACTATTAAACTTACAAACACAGCAACCGGAGACGTTTACAATGCGGAATCTTCTGAAACTGGTGTTGCAATTCCATCTCTTATTCCTGGAACTTATAACATTACGGCTACAAAAACTTTGACAAGTGCTGAATTTACTACAATTTTTGGCTATGCTCCTACTACTGAAACTGTGACTTTTAACGGTTCTCAAGAGCAGGTTACTGTGAATGCAAATGTAACTTCGACTACAATCGAATTGAAATCAGCAAGAATTGGAGATTTGGTGATCAAACAAATCTATTATGCTGGTTCTCACGCAACTCAAGGAGCTGTTTTCAGAGACCAATTCATTGAAATCTACAATAACTCAAACGAAGTTATTTATGCAGATGGATTATATATCGGACAACTTTATGGAAGAACAACGACTTCTTCAGCTTCTTTTGCTTTATCTAATGGGCAATTTGACTGGAGCCAATCTTTGGGAATGACAAGTGGTTCTAGCGCAAATACAAATTATGTTTATGCAGATTATGTTTTGCAGATTCCAGGTTCAGGAGCAGAATATCCGATTGAGCCAGGAGAAAGCATCGTGGTTGCTCAGTCAGCACTTAACCACAAAGCGCCACTTATTGACAACACAAATCAGCCATTGACTGTGCAAAATCCAGACTTGACAATTGATTTGAGCGGTGCTGATTTTGAAGCTTATTTGGGAGATTTCAGAGTTTCACTTGGAGAAGATATTTACAGATTTGACATCCAAAATCCAGCAGTTAAAGATTTGAACATCGGTTATTGGGGAAGAGCCGGATATGCAAATAACAATAAAGATTTGATCATGGATAACCCAGGAAGAGATAGTTTTATCATTTTCCGTGCCCCAAATTTAACGGCTTACCCAGATTTTATGGATCCTTCAGTTTCTCAGATTACTGCAACTTCAAAATTTTTCATACAGATTCCGAATTCAGTTATTCTTGACGGTGTAGATTTGCAAAATTTTAATCCAAGCAACCAAAGACCAAAAATGCTTCCGTCTGAAATTGATGCTTCTTTTATCGGATGTGATGCCGCTTACAACTCTCAATCTGTGATGAGAAAAACTAAAACAACAGTAAACGGACGCGTAATTTTAGAAGACACTAACAATTCGGCTTCTGATTTTATGAAAACTAGAGCAAATCCTAGAGGTTTCAACTAAAATTTTTTCTTGAGCAATCAAGATTTCAAAATATGATTTCAAAAAAGATATTATTTTTTATGCTGTTAGCAAGCAGTGCCATTCAGGCACAGCTTGCTGATAGCTTATTTTTAAATGAAAATAATTTTTATGGACCAATCGAAGATAAGCTTTGGGAGAATCCATTATTTTATACTTCACAAAAACTATCAGATTTTACTCAAACACAAATTGATTTCGGTCAAAAAGATCTTAATTTCAAAAGAGTGCAAACTGCTGAAAAAGTCACTGAATACAATTTTTCAACAAAAGGAATTTTTAATATTCAGCCTAAACTTCGCTTGTTTGGAGAATTTCTTTTCAATAGAACTTTTGAAAAAAATCTAGGCTATAATTTTACATCACAGCGAACAGAAAATCAAAATGTGCTAAATCCGAATTACTTCTATGCTCCAAGAAAAGGCGATTGGGAAATTCAAAATTATCATTTAAAAGGCGGATTTTCATATCAATTCAACAGCAATCTGCTTTTGGCAACGACAGCTTTTTATGAAAACGGAAAGAATTTCAGAAAAGATGACCCGAGGCCAGAAATCGAGTCAAGCAATTATGGAGGGAATATCCATTTGGGTTATGCATATGGCAATCATAAATTATTCGTTTTAGGAGGAATGGCTCAAAAGACTGAAAAATCTTCGATTATCTATGTAGACGACACCAAAAATGCTCCTGTTTATCCAGAAACTTTTACTCGTTTTTCAAGCGGTTATGGCAGAATTATTTTTAATTCTTCTTATACAGCCAACATTTTCAGAACTGTAGATAAAAACTTTGGCGCAGGTTATCAATTCCAAAACAATAGAAACAGCATTGGCATATCTTATAAATATAATAAGTCAATGGAGAATTTTTATGGAAGAGACGGCAGAGGAAAAGTATATATTGATGAAGATTTGATACAATTCAAATATAAAGTAGTTTCACATTTTACCAATTTGAATTATTATTATGATGGAGAAAAATTAGATTACAAGCTTGATTTCAAATACAATAAAAATCAAGGCGATAATTTTTCTGTGGCAGAAAGAGGCCAAAATTATAGAATGAACCAAGAATTTGCCTCTTTATATGGAGGAATTATTAAAAAGGAAAATAATAGAGTCCTTTATGGTTTAGAATTGGGCGCTAATTATGCAAGACAAAAATATGCAGATCTTTTAGGAAGCACAAATAAGAAAGTCAACAGCATTGAAATCGAAGCCATTTTGAACAGAGATGTCTTAGCATTGCAAAAAAACAAGCTTAATCTGCAACTCTCCCTAAAAAATTATACCGCAATTGATGAAGCGCTTTTGTATATTCCAGCTTCTTCCAATACAAGTTTTGCTGACAACGTTATTATTCCTGATCATGCTTTTGATGCAACTTCAAAACTGCAATCTAAAATTTTGGCGCAACATTATATTACGCTTCCAAAAAACAGAACATTGCGAATTTTTGCAAATTATGCAACGCTGATCGCTTTAGATAAAAAATATCAAGAGTATGTGAGTGATTTCGAAACCAAATACAATACCTACTTAAACGCAGGAATTTCTATAAACTATTAGAATAAAACATCTCATTTGAGTAATTTTGCATAAAATTATTTGAACAGAAAGCAGGCAAAAGAAGATGAAAAAGACATCCGGATTCGTATTTATTTTAGTTTTATTTATAAGTCTAGCTTCTTGGCAAAACTATATTCCTTCAGATGAAACCTATTATTCTTTATCTGAATTAAAAAAATTATACAGTAGCGGTGATAAATCAAAATGGCCAAAACCACTTTTAGACAGCACAGTTACTGACTTTGAAGATATTGGCGTTCTTGCAAAGCCAGAATTTCCTGCCGATAATCTTTTTTCAGAAGCAAAAAGAGAATTAGGCAAAGTCTTGTTTTTTGATCCAAGGCTTTCAAGTTCTGGACAAATTGCCTGTGCTTCTTGCCATGATCCTGAATTAGGCTGGGGAGATGGAAAAAGAGTTTCCAATGGCCATGATAGAGTTCCAGGATTGCGAAATTCCAAACCTATTATTAATGTAGCCTATTCAAAAATATTTTTCTGGGACGGAAGAGCGGCAACTTTAGAAGAACAAGCGAGGTTTCCTATTGAAGATTCTAAGGAAATGAACAGCCACATGGATATTGCTGTAACAAATATCAAGAAAATAAAAGGCTATGAAAAACTTTTTGAAGATTCTTATGGCAACCGAGAAATTACGCAGGACAAAATTTTAAAGGCAATTGCTACTTTTGAGCGAACAATTATTAGCAAAAAAAGTCGATTTGACCGATTTATTGAAGGTGACAGCTCTAAGCTTTCTAATCAAGAAGTAAAAGGGCTCCATTTGTTCAGAACCAAAGCGCGCTGCTTAAATTGCCATAATACAGCTTTATTTTCTGATAATAAATTTCACAATGTAGGCTTGACTTATTACGGAAGAAAATATGAAGATTTAGGACGTTATAATGTTACCAAGAAACCCGAAGATATTGGAAAATTCAAAACTCCTTCCTTAAGAGAAATAACCAGAACGGGACCTTATATGCATAATGGCTTGTTTCCAGAAATTCGCGGTGTCCTTAATATGTATAATGTTGGAATGCCGAATCAAAGGCGAAAACCTGAGCAAGAAAATGATACTTTGTTTCCTGTCAATTCTCCACTTTTACACAGATTGGATTTGAATGAAGAAGAATTGCAAGCATTAGAAGCCTTTTTAGGAAGTATTTCCTCTGTAATTTATAGAGAACCGGCACCTGAAGAATTTCCTAAATAAAAAAAACGCTTTCCGATAAGAAAGCGTTTTTTTTTATTTTACTAGATAAATCCCATCTTCTTTAATTTCAATAAGCTTTTGCTTGTATAAAGTTCCGACTGCTTTTTTGAAAGTCTTTTTACTCATCTTCAAAACCGTTTTGATATCTTCGGGATGGCTGTTGTCGGTCAATCTAAGAAAACCTCTGTTTGCTCTAAGCTCAGAAAGAATAACTTCTGCATTGGGTTCGATATTTTCAAATCCTTGTTTTTGCAACGAAACATCAATTTTTCCATCAGGCCTGATTGTTTTGATGTAACCGCGAAGCCTATTTCCAGTTCGAATGCTATCATCATAAACTTCATCTTTATAAATCAAACCTTTGTGCTGTTCATTTATAATGACATTTATTCCTATTTCAGTTATATGTGAAACGATCAAATCAACCTCTTCTCCAGCTTCGACAGTCAGATTTTCATTGTTCAAAAACTGATTCGTTTTGCTGGAAGCGACTAAGCGATTTGTTTTTTCATCCATATAAAGATAGACGAGATATCTTTTGCCTTGCTCCATTGGCCTTGCCTGCTCTTTAAACGGCACAAGAATATCTTTTTCCATTCCCCAATCCATAAAAGCGCCAACTTGATTTACATAGCTGACTCTTAAAAGCGCAAATTCATTTAATAGAATATAAGGCTCAAGGGTAGTTGCTACTGGCCTTTCTTCATGGTCAAGATATACAAATACGGTAATCTCATCGCCTATTTCAAAGATTTTTGGGACATATTTATTAGGCAGAAGCACATCTTCTTTTCCATCAGTTAAAAAAATTCCAACCTGAGTATCTCTGTCAATCGTTAGCGTATTGTATTTTCCTATTTCAATCATCCTAATTATAGTTTTCAAAGTGTAAAGGTACAAAGTAGAATAGTTTTTCCATTTGGAAATTTTAATAAATAAAATTGGAGTTAAAAAGTAGTGTTTTTTAAGGTATTTATTTTATCAAAATTCACAAAAAGTCTATTCATTTTATTTACACTTTTCTGTAAAAAAATCAGAAATCTAGCCAATTTCATTCACAGAAATACAATTATAGAATAAAAATATAAAAAACATGTAAGTAAATATTTACAATAATAGCTAATTCTAAGATTTTTTATCACAAAAAATGATCGGTTTTTTTTGCAAAAAGTGCAGTTCGTCTATAAAATCTGCATTACATCGATTTTATCGGGTTAAAATTAATTTCTAGTAGGCTAAACTCAAATGATGGTTCTCAAATCACATAAATTCACAAAATATTTAGCGATGTAATCACACGTAGTAAAATAATTAACTATTCACTAAAATAATATAATACAATTTAATAATGAAAATGAATAAATCAAATTTAATGAAAAAAGCAATTATGGTGTTTACGCTACTATTGTCATTATCAATATCTGCCCATGATGTTCGCAGATTAATCCCACTTAGACAAGAAGATGAAGGAGATCCATCACCTCCAGGTACGCCAATTGACGGTTACGCATATGTTCTTATTGTATTGGCTATTGTTTTGGCAGGAATTTATTTTTATCAAAGCAATAAAATAAAAGAAGCAACCAAATAATATTATTTATCCCGAAGGTTAACGCTAACTCAAAACATGCGTAAAAAAATCAGAAAAATATCCTCTTTAATTACAAAATATTATCCATTTGAAAACAAATACTCTAAAATCCAAAAAAAGGCTCTTCTTCTGCAAAGAATATGTTGCAGCATTTGCTTTATTTGGCTTTGGCATTAGTAATGCACAAGTACAAAACAACAATACACTTTTTGTGGGCAATAATGCCGAATTTCATGTTGCTTCTGGCGCATATAATTTTGGGACTAGTCCAGCAGTTACACAAACAACAAGAGCTCTACAGCACGGAGTTTTGTCATTTGCCTCAGGAGTAACCTGGAGCGGCGCTGCAAATGCTCACTATGTAAACGGTTACGCTCGTACTTACGGAACTGCTCAATATATACTTCCTATTGGTGATTCTGGAGTTTATGCACCTGCAGCTGTAACACCTGCATCTTCAACAGGAGTAGAAGCTGCTTATTTTAGAGCCGCTACTTCTGGCAGCCTATCAACTAACGTTGCTCAAAAGTCATCTATCGAATATTGGAATATTGCTGGTAGCAATGCAAAAATCTCTTTGACTTGGAGATCATCTAGCAATGTTATTGGTTTGACAAACGCAACTTTAGCTAATTTAGTAATCCTAGGATACAATACGTCAACATCATTATGGGAACAAATTCCTTCTACAATGGATGCCACTTCAATATTAGGAGTAGCAAGTACATTTACTGAAGGTTCAATAACTTCCAATGCAATTGTTGGTATTTCAGCATATTCATCATTTACTCTTGGTTCAAAAGTTGAAGAATGTTCTACATTAATTGCATCTTCAGGAACAACCAAAACATGGAACGGAGCATGGTCTCCATCTGCTCCTACGCTAGCAGATCCTGTAATTATTAACGCTGCATATTCTGGAAATCTTTCTTGTAATTCACTTGTATTAAATGCTGATGTAACATTAGCAAATGGTCAAGTCGTTGAAATTGTAAATGGCGCTACAGGAGCTGGAAAAATAGTAATGGCAAGCGAAGCTAGCTTAGTACAAAGAAATTCTACAAGTACAGCTCCAAGCATAGAGCTGACTAAAACAACTCGCGCAATGCGTCGTAATGATTATGTTTATTGGGGAACACCAATTTCAGGTAATTTTTTCGCACAACTCGACGGAGCTAAAGCAAAAACAGCAACTTTAGCAGCTGCATTTGATCTTAAGTATTATTGGAATGCTGGACCAGGTGGTTGGGCTGATCTTGCAACTACAACTACAGGAAAAGGGTATATCATGCGTGTAAAAAACCAAGCTCCTTTTACAGATTTAAATGCATCTGATAATATTGACTTGAAATTTACCGGAACAGCTAATAATGGAACAATTCCTGTAGCAATTACTCATAATCCTGCTTCATCAGCAAATTCATCTTCAAGAAGAAATTTACTGGCAAATCCTTATCCATCGGCAATAAATATTGATAAATTTTTATTGGAAAATGAAGATATCGAAGGATATGTTGCTTTATGGAGTGCTGCTACTCCAACAGGAAATAATAACAATGGAATAACTACTTATGGCCAAGCAGATTATGTGGTATATAACCTTGCAGGTGAAGTTGCAACATCTCCAATTGGAGTTGCTATTAACGGAAAAGTTGCTTCTGGACAAGGTTTTATGGTAAAATCAATTAGCGCTACAGGAACAGGTCAAGTAGAATTTAATAACTGTATGCGTATAACTACGCCAAACAATAACTTTTTCCGTAATTCAAATACTGCTACTACTGAAGAAGCTAGAGATCGCTTTAAATTAAATCTAACTAGCACAGCTGGTGTATTTAGCCAAATTCTTGTTGCTTACATTCCAGAAGCTACATTAGGTTATGATAGACTTTATGATGCAGATAGAAGTTCTTCAAGCACAACACAACTTTATAGCATCCTTGATAGTTCTGGCAGAAAACTTTCAATTAATGGACGACCAACATTCTTTGATACTGACGTAGTTCAATTAGGAATAACTAAAAGTACTGCAGAAAATGAAACTTTTACAATAAGCTTAGATCAACAAGAAGGTGTATTCAATACTGGTGAAGCTACTGTTTACCTTTATGATAAAGCTTTGCAGATTTATCATGATATGCAAAGTGGCTCTTACACTTTCACATCAAATGAAACTGTTGCCAACAATCGTTTTGAGGTTGTTTACAGAAATGCAGCGCTTAGCAATCCTGACTTTGGTATAATAAAAGTTATTGCTTCAATTAAGAATAACACATTCACAGCCGAAACATCTTTAGGAATGAATGAGATTGAAATCTATGATATTACTGGAAGAAAAGTTTTATCATTTAATGCTGAAGGACAAGCAAATACTTCAAAAGCATTCAATCATGCAGATGGTGTTTACATTGCAAAAATTAAACTTGAAAACGGATCAATAGCCACACAAAAATTAATAAACAGAAAATAAACGTTAGAGTTTAATTCCAATTATATGAAAAAAACATTAATATTATTAGCATTAATCGCCTTACAAAGTAAAGGAAATGCTCAGGAAACTGAAGCAACAAAAGATGAAAATTTAAAAGAGCAAGGATTGTACAACAGATGGTCTATTGAACTTAATGTAGGTCAAAACAAAGCTGTAAGGCCTTACTCAGATGGATATTATTCTTCTGATCCAACTAATTATTTTAACTTTTCAGGAGTTGATCATTATGATTTAGGAGTTCGTTATATGTTTTCAAACTTATTTGGTTTGAAACTTGACGGCGCTTATGATGTAATTGAAAATCAGTCTGGCAGTGGTTCACTTCCGTTTGAAACTAAACAATATCGCTTAGGCCTTCAGGGTGTTGCGAATCTTGGAAGAATCATGAGATTTGAAACATTTACAAGTAGAATAAATATTTTAGGTCATGCTGGTATTCAAGTTGCAAGACTTGAACCTCAAATGGGTCTTAATGAAGGTGTAACCGAAGATAATGGTGGTATAATGTTTGGTTTAACGCCACAATTCAGAATAACAGATTGGTTGGTACTTACAGGTGATTTTACAGTTATAAGCAATGTTCGTCAACATTTTAATTGGGATGGAAATTATGCTGCAGAAAGAGAAAATCTTTCTGGTATGATGTATAATACTTCTCTTGGACTTACTTTTTATTTAGGTAAAAAAGACAAACATGCTGACTGGTATATTCCTGTGATTAATCAAACTGATAAAGAAGCTCAAAACCGTTTAGATGAACTTGAGAAAAAACTTAATGATACTGACAAAGATGGTGTTGCTGATTATCTTGATCTTCAAAACAATACTCCTACTGGAGTTGAAGTTGATACTTTAGGAAGATTTATTGATAAAAATAGAAATGGTGTGCCTGATGAACTAGAACCAAAAGACGGAAAAGATGGTCAAAGTACAATGAGCAAAGAAGATGCTATCAAAGTACTTATTCAAAAAGGTTATGTAAATGTATTCTATGATTTAAATGATGATCAGCCAAATAGCGGTTCAACAAACAACGTTTACTATATCATCAAGTTCTTGAGAGAATACCCAGATGCTAAAGTTACATTGAAAGGTTATGCAGATTTACGCGGAAATGAAAAATCTAACAAAGAACTTTCACAACGTAGAGCAAACAAACTTTATGATGTAATCAGAGCTAGTGGTGTTGATGCAAGCCGAATCCAAATTTCTGGAGAAGGTGTTGACAAATCTTATCCTTCTAACATGAGAGCTGGATTAGATTTAGCAAGAAGAGTATCGATGTTCTTAGAATAGTGATAAACTTTTAATAACAATTAAGCCTGCCGAAATTTCGGCAGGCTTTTTTATGCTATTTTGTTTTTAAATATCTTATAAAGTATTTAATATTATAAAAGCTATCTTATATATTTATTCTATAATTAGCAATCTAAAGTATATAATTATTCTGTCTAAATCCTATGAGATAAAATAATTAGCAAAGGGAATTTTGAACATTAAATAAGAAAATCATTTCACTAAATACTAAAAAAAATCCTGACGAAGTTCGCCAGGATTTTTTGCTTTATAGCTTATATTAAATGAACTTATAAAATAATAATTTCTTTCGTAGAATTTATTTTCAAAATAGTGAAAGGATTGGTAATAGACATTGTCGCCATTCCATCAGGAGCTATTTCTTGCGTGGTGATAATAATTTTATTTCCTTTTTCTTCGATATTTTTTACTTTGATCGAATAGCCTCCTGAATTTCGCTGCCCTAAAAATAATGCTACTATTCTTGATTTAGAAAAATCAACTTTTGGAACTTTAGTATCATTTATATCTTGATATAATTTCAATAATGAAGTATTATCTTTTATAACTTCAAAAGATTTTTCTTCCCTGCCTTGATAAGCTGATTCACTTAAAATTTCGTACTTCACAACTTGATCTTTTGTTTCTGTTGTTGGTTTTGATACTTCCGCTGTCGGTTTAGTAGTATTACAAGAAGAAAATACTACTACTGCAAGCGGAACTAAGATAATTTTTTTCATAATTGTTTATTTAATTTTAAAGCTTTTTCATAAACTGCTTCATACAAAGGAAGAATATTTAAAATATCAAATTGCTTCGCAGATTCCAAAGCATTTTCTTTGAATTTTGACAATTCATCATCACTTTTTAGAATAGAAACCGCATTTTTTGCCATATCGTCTATATCTCCAACATTACTCAAATATCCTGTAACGCCATTAAAATTAACTTCTGGGAGACCGCCTGAATTACTTGAAATTACAGGAACTCCACAAGCCATTGCCTCTAAAGCGGCAAGACCAAAACTTTCTGTTTGCGATGGAAGTAAGAACAAATCAGTATAGCAAAGAATTTTATCAATATCATTACTATTTCCAAAGAAGATAACCTTTTCGCTGATTCCAAGTTCTTCGCACAAAGCTTCGGCTTTTTCTTTTTCAGGGCCTTCCCCTACCATCATTAATTTGGCTGGAATTTGTTTTTGAATTTGGTAAAATATTTTTACAACATCTGGAATTCTCTTTATTTCACGGAAGTTACTAATATGCGTAATAATTCGTTCACCTTTAGAAGCCATTAAAGCACGTTGACAAGGTGCATTTTCATCAATTCTTACCTTGTTGAGCTCAATAAAATTTGGAATAACTTCAATATCTTTTTTAATATCAAAAAGCTTATATGTTTCGTCTTTCAAACTTTGAGAAACAGAAGTTACAATATCTGATTTATTGATACTAAAAGTTACGGCAGGTTTATAGAAAGGATGGCTTCCCACCAAGGTAATATCAGTTCCATGCAAGGTTGTAACCATTGGAATCTTTATTCCTTCGTGCTTCAGCATCTGCTTGGCCATATAACCTGCATAGGCATGTGGAATTGCATAATGAACGTGTAAAAGCTCAATTTTATGCAATTTTACCATATCAACTAACTTGCTCGAAAGCGCCAATTCATAGGGTTGAAAATGAAACAGAGGATATTCTGGAACATTTACCTCGTGATAATGGATGTTTGGGTTTAAAAGTGCCAAGCGAACAGGCTGGCTATAAGTGATGAAGTGTATTTCGTGTCCTCTTCTGGCAAGCTCAAGGCCTAGTTCTGTGGCTACTACACCGCTTCCTCCAAAAGTTGGATAACAGACAATTGCGATTTTCATATTGTAAGGCTAAATAAGAGCGAAATTACTCAAAAAAAGTAAGGCAAAACTGAAATTGATTTAAAATTAACGTAAAGGCCTACCGCAATAAAAATTTATTTCGAACTTGGTTTCAGAAATAGAAATTCAGTCTTAAATAGAAGCATCAACAACTATTCACTCAAATTATTTTTTTATTGCGTCGTAGATTACTTTTTGAATATTTTCTCTAACATTTTCTTTCGAAAGTGTATTTGGCGCATTAGAATCTGGGTAAGTTCTATTGGAAAGAAAGATATAAACCAATTCTTTTTCAGGATCAGCCCAAGCCATTGTTCCGGTAAATCCGGTATGTCCAAAGCTAGAAGCTGAAGCACAACCGCATGTTGGACCTGAAGTTCCTGGCAATTGCTGTTTGTCAAAGCCAAGAGCTCTTCTATTTCCTTCTTTGCAGAAATAACAAGTGTTAAAGGCATCAAATGTGGCTGGTGAGAAAAATTGTATGCCTCCATAATTACCTTTTTGAAGATACATTTGCATAATTTTCGCCAAGTCCATCGTGTTTGAAAAAATTCCGGCATGTCCACCTACTCCATCTTGCATTGCCGCCGCCATGTCGTGAACATAACCTTGAATTGTCTGATATCTAAAATATTTATCCTCTTCAGTTGGAGGAATTATGCTCATATCAAATCTTCGCAGTGGATTGTAACCCGTTTTATAAGCGCCTAATTTCTTGTAAAAATTGTCTTCAGAAAGCAAATCTAAATTTCTTCCAGTTGCTCTTTCAACATATTCTTTTAAGATAATAAAGGTAAAATCGCTGTATTTGTATTCTTTTTTAGGCAAAAGTTTGCTATCGACAATTTTCTTTATAATTGTATCTTCATAATCGCTTCTTAAAAATAAATTCTCTGCTACTTGCCTAGAAAATTCAGGTGAAAAAGATTTTCTATAATACTTTTCACTCGGCATTTTAGCAGCATCCAAGGTTGCCTGATAAAAAGGAACCCAAGGTTGAAGTCTTGCATAATGCGAAAGCAGTTCTTTAAAAGTAATATCTTTTTTGTCAGAATTTACAAAAGCAGGAAGCATTGTTCCTAATTTAGTTTCCAATGTAAATTTTTTCTGATCGTATAATTGCATTACTTCGGGAAGAGTGGAAACCATTTTTGTCAACGAAGCAACATCATAAATATCAGAGTTTTTTACTTTAACCTGATTTTTATAATCGTGGTATCCAAATGATTTTTGATAGACAACCTTACCTTTTCTGGCGACAAGAATCTGCATTCCTGGAGCCATATATCTTTCAATTGCGTTTTGCGCTATCAGATCAATTTTTGCCAACGTACCAGAGCTCATTCCCACATTTTCAGCAATTGTGAAACCTAGTCGGTTGAGCTTTTTAGTTTTTAAGCCGTCGTTTAATTTGAAATTTGCTCCAATAGAAACCGGAAGTTTTCCTTTTGATTCTATTGCACCAAAAATTAATTGGGCTGAAACATTTTGGGCAACATCGCTATTTTGATAAGAAATTACCAAACCTTCAATATCATCAAAAGTATTGACTGGAATTAAGGAATAAGGTTTAGCGAAAACATCTAAAATCACTTTATTATTTTTAGCAATTTCTTGTAGTTTTACTAACTCATCTACCGTAAAATCATGTTTTTTCCAAGCTCCGTCTGCCTTGTGAAAACCTACAATTACTGTGGAATAATTTTTTAATTCTTCCATTAATCGAGGCAAACTATCATTCGAAACTTCAGTAATTTCAGCATATTGCCTTAAAGTAGTCACAAATGGAGTATTGATATCATCGCCTAATTTTACATAAGCAATTTTTTCATTTTCTATATCTTTTATAGGTAGAATTTCATCTTCATTTTTCAAAACTGTTACTGCATTTTCATATAATTCATATTGAAAAGCTTCTGTTTCAGCATTGTTCAAATCTTGATATAAAAAAGGAATTTCAACAGGTCTGTAATTATTCAATCCTGCTCTATATTTATATTTCAAGATTTTTTTAACCGATTTTGCCAGTCTTTCTTCCGTAATCAAAGTATCTTGATAAGCTACACAGATTTTTTCCAAGGCCAGTGGCACATTTTCAGCAAAAAGAAGGATGTCATTTCCTGCTAAAAATGCTTCTAAATCAATATCGCCAGGTTGTTTAAAATTGCTTGCTCCTTTCATATTCAAGGCATCCGTAAAAATAAGGCCTTTGAAATGAAGTTCTTTTTGGAGAATATTTGTCACTACATTATAAGAAAGCGAAGTTGGATAATTTTCTCTAGGCTCTAAACTTGGCACATTTAAATGGGCAACCATTACGCTGGCAAGTCCTTCACGGAATAATCTTTTATAAGGATAAAATTCAACCTCATTAATTCTTTCCTTAGAAAAATTAACAACAGGAAGTGTGTGATGAGAATCTGTAGAAGTATCTCCATGGCCAGGAAAATGTTTCCCTGTTGCCAAAACACCTTGGCTTTGAATACCTTTCATCAGAGCAGAAGCCCTGTTTGTCACATTCATTTTATCTTCGCCGAACGAACGGTTTCCAATAATAGGGTTCTTCGGATTTGTATTTATATCTAAAACAGGGGCAAAATTGAAGTGAACACCAACTCTTCTGCTTTGCTGTCCATATTTTTCTCCAACTTCTTCAATTAATTTTAAATCTTGAATTGCGCCTAAAGTCATGTTCCAAGGATAACGCATGACTGAGTCTAATCTCATTGCTAATCCCCATTCTGCATCAATTCCTACAAAAAGAGGCACTTTAGATTTTGCTTGATATCTGTTGGTTAATTTTGCTTGGCGAACTGGCCCGCCTTGAAAAAAGATAACACCACCAACTTTTTGCTGTGTTACTAATCTTTCAACTGCATTTGTATGAACAGAATCTTTATTAGAGTAAGCGGCAACCATAAAAAGCTGTCCGATTTTTTCTTCAAGAGACATTTTATTGTAGATGCTATCCACCCAGATTGTTTCTTTGGTTTCTGTATCAATTGATATCGGCGTAAATTTACGTAGCTGTGCAAATGTTATCTGGCTAAAAAACAGCAGGGCAATAATATATCTCATCAAAAAAGTTTTTAGAAAAATCGGCTATGCCAGCTTTCATTAGCTGGAACTTCCCAATATTCATGCCATTCGCCAACAGTATTAACGAGATTATTAAAAACAATAGTATTTGCTGAAACGGCCTTTTCTTTAGCCATTTTCTTGAATTCAATCAATGGTTTGTGTGCAATATGCTCGCCCAATTTAAAAGTCACGTTCATTTTATCTAATAGATCTACTTCATATTTTTTCTCCAATTCTTGGATAAATTGAACAGAAGCATCAATAGAACAACCAGTTGCATTCTGAATTTCTTGATTTACGGCTAAAATAATAAAACGATTGTATTTTAATTGGTAAGAAGCTTCAAGCGAAGTTCCATGCGCTGCCCAACCTTCAACAAAAGTTTTTAGGTCAGCTTCAATGGCAGCAAATTCTTCATCTGAAAATTTTCTGTTGGATTGATATATCCAGATTTTTGACTCATCTGGTAAATTTTCAAAAGGAACGTACATAATTTATATTTTTTTAATGCCTTGGATTACTTTATAATATCTGAAATCCTTAGCTTTTACATCATAAAACTCTTGTTCCCAATAATCTATGGAAACTTTATTGTTTTTCTTTAATTTATTTTCTGTCAAAATATCACTTCCTTCAAAAAATGTCAATAATAACATTGAATGCGTTCTTCCGGAATTATCTTTAACATCTAAAGTCATAAATTGCTCTGATTTAATAGCGACAATTTGGCCTTCGATTGTTGTAACTGGTTGTGTTTCCTCATCTTCAAAAGAACTTCCGGCAATCAGCATAAAAACATCAGGACAAGCAGAAGCCATTTTCAAGCCGATATCAGTTCCTAATTTTTCCATTAGTCCTTCACCTTCCATCACATTTCCATACTTTGCAGTCAATTCTTTTTCATGATTTGTATAGCTTGTAAGGATACAAAAACCTAACTCCATTTGAAGTTTATCTGCAGGCAATTCTTTTAACTGTTCTGCTTTTGCTGTGGCACAAGAACAAACTTCTTTTACAACATTATCAAGAATATCTTGGCTGTTGGCATTTAAAAAGAATAACGAAAATAAGAATACAAGTATTGACTTTTTCATAAATGATTTTGGATTTATAAATCTTTTGCATTTGCAATAAGCTCAGCAATATCCATCACTTTAACCTCTGCTTCTTTTTCCTTATTTTTCACACCGTCAGTTAGCATCGTATTGCAAAACGGACAGCCTGCTGCAATGATATCTGGTTTTGTTTCAAGAGCATCTTCTGTTCTTTCAATATTTACCTCTTTATTTCCTGGTTCGGCATCTTTAAACATTTGAGCACCGCCTGCGCCACAGCACAAACCGTTTGCTTTTGAACGTTTCATTTCTACCAACTCGACATCTAGTTTCTCAATCAATTCTCTTGGCGCTTCATAAATTTTATTCGCTCTCCCAAGATAGCACGGATCATGAAAAGTAATTTTTTTACCTTTAAACTGGCCACCTTCAATTGTCAATCTTCCAGCATCTAAAAGTGATTTTAAAAACTGCGTATGATGTACAACTTCATAATTTCCGCCTAATTCAGGATATTCGTTTTTCAGCGTATTAAAGCAATGCGGGCAAGCCGTAACAATTTTTTTTGCCTCGTAAGCATTCAGAACTTCAATGTTCATCATCGCTTGCATTTGAAACAAAAATTCATTGCCCGCTCTTTTCGCAGGATCGCCAGTACAGCTTTCTTCAGCTCCAAGAACTGCAAAGGAAACTTCGGCTCTGTTCAAAATCTTGACAAAAGCCTTTGTTATTTTTTTTGCCCTATCATCAAAGCTTCCGGCACAACCAACCCAAAATAATACTTCTGGCTGTTGTCCTTGAGCAAGCATTTCTGCCATTGTTGGCACTGATAAAACTTCTGACATATTTTTAGATTGTTAGATTTTCAGATTTGTTAGATAGTTAGATTTCAAATTGTCGAAAAATCTAATAATCTAAATAATCATTTTTTTACTCGTGATGTTCGTCGTCAAAAACTTGGATTGTAACTTCTTTGTCAACCAAGTCCGTAAATTTTCCTCTGTAACGAGTTGCTTTTACTAAATGATTATCAATCCAGTGGTAATTTCCGCCACGTGGTTTTCCCATTACCATCCCATGATATTTGAATCCGTGAATTTTTAGCCATTGCTCAGTCACTTCGCGGTGCGCTTCAGTTCTTGAAGTAAAGAAAAAGATAATGTGTCCTTCATCATACCAGCGATTTAAAGTTGCCAAAGCATCTGGATAAAGTTCAGCCGTAAGCATTCTTTCTGGCTGTTCGTTTGGAATATCGTCACAAATTGTTCCATCAATATCAATCAGGTAATTTTTGATTCCTTGTGGCAAAATTGGGCTTATCGCTTCTCCGTTTTCTGTAACGGCTAATAAATTCTTATCAATGTCTTCTGTTTTCATTCTATTTATTTATAACCTTGGGAAATCCCAAAAAAAATTTAATTTTCATTTTTCCAATTCAAACGATCTTGCTGACTGTATTGCCAAGGCGCTCCGTTATTTTCAACATTAGTCATCATTGCATTTAATGACATTGGCGCGGCACTTTGTTCCATAACCAGATAACGCCTCATATCCATAATTATGGAAAGCGGGCTGATATTTACTGGACATTCTTCCACACAAGCATTGCAAGTTGTACATGCCCAAAGCTCTTCTGGTGTAATATAATCATTCAATAAAGTCTTATTATCAGGAACAAAAACACCTTTATTTGCATCAATATTTTTACCTACTTCTTCTATTCTATCACGAGTATCCATCATGATTTTTCTTGGAGAAAGTTTTTTTCCAGTAATATTTGCAGGACAAGCTGATGTACAACGACCACATTCTGTGCAAGTGTAAGCATTTAGCAACTGAACCCAACTTAAATCTTGAACATCGCTGGCTCCAAATTTTGTCGGTGCTGCATTTTCATCTACAGGCTGTGCTGCAAATGGATCTGCATTTGGATCCATCATCAATTTTACTTCCTTAGTAACCGATTCAAGATTGTTGAATTTGCCTTTAGGATTCAAATCTGCAAAATAAGTATTTGGAAAAGCCAAAAGAATGTGCAAATGCTTAGAAAAATAAAGATAA